>Ga0194130_10000115_pt1 | contig 153061 bp, 168 predicted proteins | sample TA2KigsurfametaG_FD_160084 | JGI IMG/M metagenome (GOLD analysis project Ga0194130, IMG submission 160084) | Freshwater microbial communities from Lake Tanganyika, Tanzania - TA2015050 Kigoma 12 surface | ecosystem: Environmental > Aquatic > Freshwater > Lake | place: Tanzania: Lake... | reverse complement strand
GCTGAGGGTGCCTCGTAGCGACTGCCGCCCTCGATGCCTTCTGCCAGGCGCACGGATCCACCACGCCCCTGCCCCTTGAGGATCAGACCCAGACCCACCAGGCGGTCTTTGACTGCTGAGTATTCCTCTTCGCTGATCGGGCGCTCTGCTGCTCGACTCAGCGCCTCCCGTGCTGACTGGTTGCCGATGGTGCTGGCGTCGCCAGGGAGCACCTCCAGCAGCAGATCCCCCAGGTCCTCATCGCCTGCTTCGGGGGTAGTGAAGGTCGCTGAGTCGGTCACTGGGACTGGTCGCTTCCACCCATTTTTGCCTGCTGGACTGGGTTTTGCCTCCCCTGGATGGGGGATCAGGTTCTATGCGCTCACGGCATAAGCGCACGTCTATTGCACAGATGGAGGCGCGTCCGCCACTGGTGTCACGCCATAAAAAAGCGGACCCGTCCAGGACCGCTCGATGACCATCACCACTTTATGAAGTTCTGTAACTCGCCGTGGGTCAAGACTCCTTTGCCCAGATCCGCTCCAGGGATTGCCTGAACCGCTCGCTCCCAGTCGCTCTGCTCAGACCCCGCTTGCGAAACCCAGCGGTCAGTCGCCAGAACTTGATCCCTGCCGCAACTGCAAAGACCGCCCAGGGTACCAACATCCATAGGGGTTGCTCCATCACGCCGCCTGCTGCGACTTGAGGCACCGCTTGGACTGCTGGTGCTGAGCGAATGCCCATTGGGTTCCCCTGATCTCCATTCCGCAGTGCTCACAGGTCGTTGAAGGGATCTCCTTGACCCAGTTGGCAGGACGCTCGCCCACCAGTTTCCGTCGTGTGGGATCAATGCCCCTTGCTCGTTGGTAGCGACCCAGTGCAGGAGCAGTTGTCACGAACCCTGTGTCCAGGCATCGGAACAGAAGGGTCTGACCCCGCAGGTTCTGGAGGTTGAGGACCTTTGTGGTCACTGCGACTTACTTCTTGCTGCCTTCCAGGTTCGTGTCAGACCCGTTCTGATGCCCGTTCAGGTGCTTCTCGCAGGCGATGGCACTGGTGCTCAGCAGCACGGTTGCGGCGGTTAGGGCGAGGGCAAGCAGGTGCTTCATGGAGTGGGGTCCGATCTGGGTTCAGAGTATTTGGGATTTCGTTGATGGGTCGCTGACCCGTGAAGAGTGATTGAGGTGTCCCCTGGATCAGGACCTCAACCCTGAAACCTGAAGCAATCCCGAAGAGGCCACCTGTGTTCGGGTCCTGGTCCAGCAAGTGCTCCTCCTGTGCCAACCATTCGGGTTCGCCGCAGTCCTGCGGGTTCTGCAGGGTTTGGGGTGCTGTGGTCCTCCAGGACTCTGCGCTCACCAGGCAGTGCCCCCACTGGACCAGTCGGGATGCGCTGAAGGTCGCTGCCCCCGCCTCTGCCTGAGTGCTCCTGGTCAGGTCAGCATCAGCACCGCTCCCAGCACCAAACCAGCGATGTGGACCATCACGGTCTCGCTGTTGTGTGGTGGGTATGCCAGCAGCGGTCTGACGGGATGCGGTTCGCTCTTGCTTGCCCAGATCAGCACCGATAGCACCAGGAAGCACCCCAGCACTTGAAGTGAGTGCTCCTGGACCTCGCCAGGAGCGATCCGCCTGAGGTCCTCCAGGTGGGTGGCGAGGTGCTGGATCTTTTCAGGGAGCACCGTGCTGACTGCAAAAACCCCGCCCATACAGAGCGCCTTCCGCAGGTTCCCTGAGGCATCTGTCCTGCTTTGTCACTGGATCAACCGTTCGGATGAGCGGGCAACCATCACGGGAACCCAGTTGGGCGCATTTTGACCGCTGTGGTCTGATGCCCAAGGGCGAGCACCTGACCAAGAGGTGCGCTCAGTGGGTCGCTCAGCGGGAGGTGGCGGTTGGGTGGTGTCCTGAGGTGAGTAGACATCGTTTTTGCTGTTCGGAAACCCTTGGGTTGCTCTGACGGCGTTCGCGTCCGCCTCTCACTGGGCAATTTCCCTACAAAAGGCGTCCGGAAACCCCGTTCGGTTGGTTCCGTGTATAGTGTTCTCTTAAGGCAGTGCCTTTCCGAACGATGGGTCGAAAAATCGGGTATGCACGGTGCTCCACCGCCCATCAGTCCACCGACTCTCAGGTGGACGATCTGAGGGCGGCAGGGTGCGAGGAAGTCTTTTTTGAGAAGGTCAGCAGCACCACCACCCTCGACAAGCGCCTTCAACTCCGTGCCTGTCTCTCCATGCTCCGAGCGGGAGACCAGTTGGTAGTTGCCAAGTTGGACCGTCTGGGGCGGTCTCAGGTTGAGGTGATTAACCGCCTAAACGACCTGCAGCAGCAGGGCATCCATGTGAAGACGCTTGATGGTTTGATCGACACGCAGGCGCTAGGGAAGATGGCACCCCTGGTGGTGGGTCTGCTTACGGGTCTCTCCGAGGTGGAACGATCGCTGATCCAGGAACGCACTAGGGAGTCGGTCGAGCACCGCAGGAAAACAGGTGGCAACCTCGGCGGCAGACCAAAGACCAATGCCAAGAAGGAGTCGCTCGTCCTTCGCCTGCACAAGGAGGGTGAGTCCTATCGGTCGATCAGGGAGCAGACGGGACTTGCTCTTGCGACCATCACTCGCATCGTCAAGGAACAGCAGGTCGCGTGTTGACCTGTTCGCCTGCGCCTAGCGGAGCGGTCATGTTATGAAAAATGTTATGAAGTGGGTCTCTCCAGGCAAAGAACCCAGTCATAGCAAGGGTCAGACTTGTGGTGATGACTTCGACTACTGATCGCCCCTGCGATCAGCGTCGGATCTCCGGTCCTTCGCCTTCAGCACCAAGCGCCCCTGCGGGGGCGCTTTTTTTGGCTTCGCGTCCGTTCCGACGATGATCGGAGACTGGAGAGCCAGACATGTACCCGACCACTGCCATCGACACCAACGGCATCACCTCGGCGGCCTTACTGATCGACGCCATCCCCGAGCCCCTGCGGCCGGAACTGGTGCCGGCTCTGAGCCGGCTCGTGCGGGAGCTCCACCCGGAAGGGCTGTGGCTGTTCGGCAGCTGGGCACGCGGCAGCGCCACGCGCCGATCGGATGTGGACCTGCTGGTGATGGGCCTGGCAGATCGGCGCCTGCTGGAGGCCTATGACGCCGTCTTGACCGTGCTGCAGAGGTGCCCTTTGCCGGTACAGCCGCTTGTGGCGGCCCCCGCTCTACTGGCACGGCATGGAGACGCCCCGTTCTGGAGGTCGGTGAAGGCGGACGCCATTCCTCTGCTGACGGGGAGCCACTTTCCATGAGCCAGGAAAAGGCGCGCCAACGGGCACAGCTGTGGCTGCGTCAGGCCCAGGATGACCTCCAGGCCGCTTCGATGCTGCACCAGGGTGGCCAGGCGGCTCAGGCCTGTTTCCTCGCCCAGCAGGTGGGTGAAAAAGCACTGAAGGCCCTGCTGGCGGCTGAGGACCGTGATCTGCGCAGCCATTCGCTGACGGCACTGCTGCGGGAACTCGGTGGGCAGAACCAGGAGTTGTGGCAGCGGGAAGCCCGGTTGCTCGACAAGCTCTACGCCCCCACCCGGTATCCGGATGCGCTTGGGGATGAAGCGCCTGTGGATGTCTTCGGCCCGGAAGATGGGGCGGCCGCCCTGGAGGCGGCCGAGCGCCTGCTGAGCTGGGCATGTCAGGCCCTGACCTGACTCGTCATTCGCATGAAACGCCCCCAGTACCCACCACCTGAGCAACACACTGGTCCCTTCCACCCCTGACTGTCCCGTTCCACCTCCGATGCCCCCCGCACCGACCTCACCGACGCCCTGCTGGCCCTGATCCCGGAGGACGGCAGCCGCTTGAGCAACGAGCAGTTGCGGGCGGCCCTGGGCGAAGAGGCCGACGAACCCTTCAGCGACGAAGAGTTCGAAGCCGCCAAGGACCATGTGGTGGCCATGGGTGCCGCTGAGAAAGCCCGGGGCCCCGGCGGCGGGTTGAAGGCCCCAGGCCTCAGCCCTCCGCCCCGAGCGGCCAAATCATCAGGCAACGGCCGCGCCCGCCGCAACGGCAATGGCGCGGCCCCCGCCACGGCCCAGCAAGCGATCGCCCCTGGCACCACTGCCGCCTCGGTGCTCACCGGCGAGCTGCGCAACCAAATCGATGCCATCTGGAACGCCTTCTGGAGTGGCGGCATCGCCAACCCGCTGGAGGTGCTGGAGCAGCTCACCTACCTGCTGTTCATCCGACGCCTCGATGAGCTGGAAACCCTGGAGGAACGCAAGGCCCAGCGCACCGGCCAACCGATGGCGCGGCGCCTGTTCCCGGAGGGCGCCGATGTCCACAAGCGGCCCTATGAGCAACTGCGCTGGAGCCGCTTCAAGCACCTGGCCGCTGGCGGGATGTACGCGCTGGTGGGGGAGAGCCTGTTCCCCTTCCTGCGCGAGCTGGGCGGGGATGGCTCGGCCTATGCGGGCCACATGAAGGATGCCCGCTTCACGATCCCCACCCCGGCCCTGCTCGCCAAGGTGGTGGACCTGCTCGACGCGGTGCCGATGGCCGACCGCGACACCAAGGGCGACATCTACGCGTACATGCTCGGCAAGCTGGCCACCGCCGGCACCAACGGCCAGTTCCGCACGCCGCGCCACATCATCGAGCTGATGGTGGCGATGACCGAGCCGGTGCCCACCGATGTGATGGCGAATCCGGCCTGCGGCACCTGCGGCTTCCCGGTGGCGGTGGGCGAATACCTGCGCCAGCACCACCCGGAGCTGCTCAGCGATCCGCAGCTGCGGGAGCACTTCAACCATGGCCTGTTCCATGGCTTCGATTTCGACAACACGATGCTGCGCATCGGCGCGATGAACATGCTGCTGCACGGGGTCGAGAACCCCGATGTGCGCTACCGCGATTCGCTCTCGGAAGACACCGCCGACGAAGAGAATCGCTACTCGTTGATCCTGGCCAATCCGCCCTTCGCAGGATCGTTGGACATCGAAAGCACCAGCGCCCGATTGCAGCGGGTGGTGAAGACGAAAAAGACCGAGCTGCTGTTCATGGCCCTGTTCCTGCAGCTCCTCAAGCCCGGCGGGCGGGCGGCGGTGATCGTGCCCGATGGCATGCTGTTCGGCTCCAGCAAGGCGCATAGGGAACTGCGCCGCACCCTGGTGGAGGATCACTTCCTCGAAGGTGTGGTGTCGTTGCCGAGTGGGGTGTTCCGCCCCTATGCAGGCGTGAGCACGGCGATCCTGCTGTTCACCAAAACCGGCCGTGGTGGCACAGACCTGGTCTGGTTTTATGACCTGACCGCCGACGGCTGGAGCCTCGACGACAAGCGCAACCCGCTGCTGCCGCTGGAGAAACTTGGCCCCGCGCTGAAGGAGGCCCCGGCCGAGGGCGAGCACGGGAAGAACAACCTGCCCGACTGTCTGGCCCGCTGGCGCCAACGCAAGGATTCAGAGCGGCAGCGGGAACGAACCGCCCAGAGCTTCTGCGTGCCCAAGGCGGAGATCGCTGAGCAGAGCTACGACCTCAGCCTCAACCGTTACAAGGAGCTGGTGCATGAGGAGGTGGAGCATCGTCCGCCACTGGAGATCCTGGCGAAACTGCGGGCGATCGAGCAGGAGATCTTGCAAGGGATCGAGGAGCTGGAGGGGATGCTGCGATGAACAGGTATGGGAACGGGCGACGGTCTTCAGCCGGGATCGGGCTCAAGGCCGAGATACAGCCGCAGGCCGGCATCAACGGCCGCCAGTTCTGCCTCGCTCACCTGGCCATGGCGGCGGCGGATGCGTCGTTTGTCGATCGAGCGCAGCTGGTCCACCAGGGCAAAGGAGGGCTTGGTGAGGCCATGGGTGCCCGGGGCCAGGGGGGGATAGAGGGCACCGGGGGCTGGTGTTCCGGTGATGGGAACCACGGCCAGCAGCGGGAATCGCTGGCTGTCGTTCACCGCTGGATCACTCACGATCAGGCAGGGCCGGGTGCCGCGCTGCTCATGGCCGAGGGTGGGCTCCAGAGCCACGATCACCAGGGTGCCGCGGGGCAGGCTCATGCCTCGCTCTCCTGCCAGCCGGACTCCGGGATCCAGCGCACGGCAACTCCGCTGAACGGATCCAGCAGATCGTCGTCGCCTGAGGGCAGGCCCTCAGCCCAGGCGGCCAGCCCTAGCGAGGCGGTGGCGGCGGTGTCCGGGTGGGGAGCGTCCAGTGAGCGCAACAGTTCCTGCCGCTGGCGCCGCTGCAGTTCATGGCGCACAGCTTCAGCGATGAAGCGGCTGCGGTTGCGCTCGATACGGTCGATGCCGGCCACCAGCTCTGAGGGCATGGTCACGGTCACCCGTTCAGCAGGGGGACTGGAGCGAGCCATGCAGGTGCCTGAGTATGCGTATTTGTATGATCTTACTTGTGCTCTGTCAGCGGGCCAGGCCCAGAAACACCAGCAGCGATCGGTTGAGGCGCATCACGTCGTCGTCGGCCAGGCGGCCGATGCAGTGGCCCAGGCAGCTGCGGGGCACGGTGGTCACCTTGTCCACCATCAGGCGGCTGGTGGTGCGCAGGCCGTTGTCGGCCGTTGGCGCCACGGGGATACGGAACACGGGCAGATCGGTGGGATCGGAGCTGATCAGGCACACGGTCACCGAGTCACGTTCAGCGAAGGCGTCGTCCTGAACAATCAGCACCGGCCGTGGCTTGCCGGCGTAGCCGGATCCACCGGCCATGGTCCAGAGCTCACCGCGCTTCACTGGCTGTACTCGTCATCCGGCCACTCATACACCGAGTCGATGAAGGCCTGGATCTCGGCTTCTTCCGGGCTTTCATTGGCCAGACGCGATTGCCGCCGCGCCTCGGCAGCGAACTCGGGCGCATGCACATCCGGCACCCAGATCTGGATCGGCCGCATCCCCTGGGCACGCAACCGCTGCCGGTGCTCCCGCACCTTCAGGCGTGTGGCGGCGCGGCGGGCTTCCTGGGGGCTGGCGTCCGGGGTGGCTTCGGCGTCCATCGGGGCTTCAGCAGTGGTTACATGTAACTCTAGCCCTGGCGGGATTCGCTACAAGGAGCTGGTGCACGAGGAGGTGGAGCAACGGCCGCCGCTGGAGATCCTGGCGGAGCTGCGGGGGATTGAGCAGGAGATCCTGCAGGGAATCGAGGAGCTGGAGGGGATGTTGCGATGACCCACCCGCTCATTCCTATTGGCGAAGTTGCCGAGCTTATTCGGGGCATCACATACAAGCCATCGGACGTCTGCGATGCGACTGATCCCACGGCAGTTGCCTGCATGAGAACAAAAAATGTCCAAGAAGATCTCGATGAGCCAGACATTGTTTGGATTCCCGCATCACTCATCCGCAATTCTTCGAAATATCTGAAGCCTGGCGACATCCTTGTTTCAAGTGCCAATAGCTGGAACCTGGTGGGCAAGGGTTGCTGGGTGCCAGAGCTCAGCTACCTAGCCAGCGCGGGCGGATTTATCTCCATTCTTAGAGGGAACCAGGCAAGAGTTGACCTGCGTTACCTGTATCACTGGTTCGTCTCGCCTATGACCCAAGCAAAACTTCGATCATACAGTAACAAAACGACAAACATCTCCAATCTGGATCATTCCAGAACTCTGGCAACGGCAATCCCCCTCCCCCCACTGGAGGAGCAGCGGCGCATCGCGGCGATTCTGGACAAGACAGGCGAGCTCTCAGGCGCTAATAGGCGAAGACAGAATCTGCTAAAGGCTTTCCCGCTATCTGTCTTCAGACAAATGTTTGGCGATCCTCGGCAGAATCCTTTTCAGTGGCCTGTATTCCGCCTGGGCGAAATCTGCTCAAACGAAGACGCGGGGAGAGTGCCCGTTAAGTCTTCCGATAGGAAGGCTATGCAAGGGCAATACCCCTACTACGGGGCATCAGGAATTATCGATCATGTCGACGGCTACTTGTTTACGGGCAGAGGCTTCTGATAGGCGAAGACGGGGCGAATCTGATCGCCCGCTCATCTCCAATTGCATTCATCGCAGATGGCAAGTACTGGGTAAATAACCATGCCCATGTTAGTGGCGAGAAAGGAAAAGCTAAGCTGCGTTTCCTGGAGCACTACTTTGCCCTTATCGATCTCAAGCCTTTTGTGACGGGCTCCGCTCAGCCGAAGTTGACAAGGTCGGCTCTTGATTCTCTTCCTGTTCCCCTTCCTCCGCTGGATCTTCAGGAGCGCTTTGAATCAGTGCTGACTGCACTGGATGCTAAGCGTGCTCAGGCTGAAAGATCTGCATGGCAAGCTTCGAGTCTTAGGAGTGCACTTCGTTATGCATCTTTTCAGGGAGATGCTGGGTAATGAAAGCCACAGAAGCCAAGCTCCTCCAACTCCTGGGTGCCGTCTCCCAGTTCATCATCCCGATCTATCAGCGCACCTATTCCTGGACGGTGAAGGAATATGCTCAGCTCTGGGCTGACATCCTTCGAGCCGGAGCTACCGAAGAGATCGGCGTCCACTTCATCGGCTCGGTGGTCCACATCGATGAAGGCCTCGGCACCATTTCCATGCAGGCCCCCAAGCTGGTGATCGATGGCCAGCAGCGGCTCACCACCGTGACTCTGCTGCTTACCACTCTGGCGGCAGTGCTCGATGCCATCGGCCTGATCCGCCAGTCGCTGGAGCGGCAGCTGGATGACGCCACCGGATCGCCATGACCGGATCGCCCCTAACATGCACAGGGATCCTGTACGACTCCTATGGCCATTGAGACCACCTACACCGCTGCCCGCAACCAGCTCAAGGCCCTGATGGACAAGGTGGTGGACGATCGCGAGGTGGTGCTGGTCCGGCGCCGTCAGGGCGGTGACGTGGCCATGGTGGCGGCCGAAGAGCTGGAGGGGCTTCTGGAAACCGCCCATCTGCTGCGCTCCCCCCGCAATGCCGCCCGCCTGCTCAAGGCCCTGGAACGCGCCAACAGTGACAGCCTTCCCCCGCTGTGCCTCGCGGATCTCGAGGCGCAACTGGAGGAATGAGTCCCCAACGGGATGCGGTGTGCCATCCGGAGTTTCTGGAGGACCTGCAGCATTGGATCGAAACCGACCGCCGCACGGCCCGCCGCCTGCTGGAATTGATAAAAGCCGTGCTGCGCGATCCCTTCAGTGGCATCGGCAAACCGGAGCCTCTCAAACACCTGGGCGCGGGCATCTGGTCGCGTCGGATCACCCAGGAGCACCGCTGTGTCTATCTGGTCAAAGCTGACCGGGTGGAGTTCCTCCAGGGTCGCTATCACTACTAGCCCATGAGTTCCCAGTGCGCCCTGATCGCCGAGCCGTGTCCGGAGCTCCTGGAAGAGGCCGTGCGGGTGGAGCGATTCGCCCTGAGCGATCCCCGGACCGCCTGCTTCTATGCACGCCGCACTGTGGAGCTGCTGGTGGAGTGGGTCTACGCCAACGACAGCCAACGTCATCGGCCCTGGGGTGAGCCCTCCCTCTCCCAGCTGATCCATGTCTCCGATTTCCGCCAGCTCGTCGGGCCCCAGTTGCTGAGTCGCTTCAAACTGCTCAAGGACCTCGGCAACGAGGCCGTTCATCGCGCCCAACCGATACCCCCCAAGAGTGCAGTCCTGGCGGCGGTGGAGTTGTTCCAGGTGTTGTGCTGGCTGGCCCTCACCTATGGCCCCAACCCCGACGCCATTCGGGGCCTTCGTTTCGACAAGGCCCAGCTGCCCGCTTCCGACCCGAACACCGCCCAGCAGGCCCAGACCCGTGAGCAGCTGGAGATTCTCGCCAACCAGCTGGCGGAACGCGACCAGCAACTGCGGGAGGCCAGGGAGGCGACCGCCGCCTCCCGCGAGGAAGTGGAGCAGCTGCGCCAGCAGATCACGGCCCTGCGCAAGGCGAACCAGGCCGCCGCCCAACCGGAGGCCGATCTCACCGAGTTCGACACCCGCCGCCTTTACATCGACCACTACCTCGAGGAAGTGGGCTGGCGGCTGGGGGAGGGCCGCTCCGACGAGGTGCCCGTTACCGGCATGCCGAATCAGACCGGAGAGGGTATTTTTGACTACGTGCTCTGGGGCGATGACGGCAAACCCCTGGCCCTGGTGGATGCCAAACGCAGCAGCATGACCTGCTGCCGGAATGGGCAACGCCAGAGCAGTTGGAGCCATGGCTGCTTCGATCCTTTGAGCAGATCAGAGCGGAAGGTAAGCCAACCTCCCTCGACGACCTGAGGCAAGGCCTCCTGCAGGGCGGCGGCAAGGTGCTGGGGAGCATTGAGGATGGCCGCGTCCTACGGCGTTATCTCCTCACCCTCCATCAGGAACGCCACAGAATTCTCCTCTCGTCCTGGTCCCGCCCGGATGCCTGAAGCCCTTGGGGACGGGAATGGCTACCGAGGCTGCTGGAGCTTGATGGGCCTCTGCGGGGGCACACCGGCGGCATATCACCACCCGCCCAACCTCAGCCCCCCGCCACGAAGGCCAGGGCCACGCCGTTGTTGCAGTAACGCTTGCCGGTGGGTTTGGGGCCGTCGTTGAACACGTGGCCCTGGTGGCCGCCGCAGCGGCGGCAGTGGTATTCCGTACGCGGCAGAATCAGCTTGAAGTCGGTTTTCGTGGCCACCGCGTTGGGCAGGGGTTGCCAGAAGCTGGGCCAGCCGGTGCCGGAGTCGAACTTGGCCTTGGAGGAGAACAGGGGCAGGCGGCAGCCGGCACACACGTAGGTGCCGCTGCGCTTTTCGTTGTTGAGCGGACTGCTGAAGGGGCGCTCGGTGCCCTCATCGCGGAGCACCGCATAGGCCGCCGGACTCAGGCGTTTCCGCCATTGCGCCGGGCTCAGCTGCCAGGCCGGATCGGTGGCCTTGGCGGCAGCCAAAGCCCGGTCGGCGGGCAGGAAAGGCAGCAGTCCCGCCAGGGGGCCCCCCACCCGGGCCAGCAGGCTGGAGAGAAAGTTGCGGCGGTCCATCCGGTTCAGCCCAGCCAGCCGGCGCTCAGCACCACGGCCAGCCCCAGAAACAGGGAGAGCAGGGTCCAGGTGATGCGGTTGAGGGTGTTCTCAGCGCTGCGGGCGCTGCTGAACATCGAGCCGCCACTGGAGGCCAGGCCCCCCATGCCATCCCCCTTGGGGCTGTGGAGCAGCACGCTGACGATCAGCAGCGCGCCGCTGAGCATCCAGAGCGAGGACACAATGTTCTTGACCATCAGGCCTGGTTCTTGACCATCGCGCCACCCTAGCCGCCGCAGGCCCGGAGCCTCAGGCGCCGAGGGTCTGGGGGATGCGGGCGGCGGGGACCGAAGCGGGCACCACCAGGGAGGTTCCGGTCATGCGGGGGGGCTTGGGCAGACCCAGGATCTCCAGCAGGGTCGGGGCGATGTCGGCGAGACCACCGTGTTCCCGCAGGGTGACGTCGTTGCCATGGCCCGGCAGCTTGCGCTTTTCGCCCTCCACCAGGATCACCGGCACCGGGTTGGTGGTGTGGGCGGTCCAGGGGAGGCCATCGGGGCCCTGCATCACTTCGGCGTTGCCATGGTCGGCGGTGATCAGCAGGCTGCCGCCCATGCGGGTGGTGGCCTCCACCAGCCGGCCCACGCAGCGGTCGACCATGGCAATGGCTTCGGTGGCGGCCTCCATCTGGCCGGTGTGGCCCACCATGTCGGGGTTGGCGTAGTTGATCACCACCAGGGAGTAGATGCCTCTGCCGATGGCGGCGATGCAGCTGTCGGTGAGCTTCTCCGCCGACATCGCCGGTGCCTGGTCGTAGGTGGCCACACGGGGGGAAGGCACCAGGTGGCGGTCTTCGCCGGGGAAGGCCTGCTCGATGCCGCCGTTCATGAAGTACGTGACGTGCGGGTACTTCTCGGTTTCGGCCGTGCGGAACTGGCGCAGGCCGTGCTCGGAGACCACCTGGCCGAGAAGGCCGTCGAGGGACTCGGGCGGGAACGCCACCTGCACGGGCAGGCCCTGCTCGTACTGGGTGAAGGTGACCACATGGAGGGGGCCCAGCCACTCCCGCGGGAAACCTTCGAACTCCGGCAGGACCAGGGCGCGGATGATCTGGCGCACCCGGTCGGGACGGAAGTTGAAGCAGACCAGGCCGTCGCCGCTCTCCAACAACCCCTCGGCGAGGCGCACCGGCTCGAGGAATTCATCGGTGATTCCCGCCGCATAGGAGCCCTGCAGCACCTCCTCCGGCGTGAAGGGGCAGATCTCGGACGGCTCGGTGAGCAGGCGGTAGGCCTTCTGGGTGCGCTCCCAGCGCTGGTCGCGGTCCATGGCCCAGTAGCGGCCGCAGAGGGTGGCGATGCGGCCGACGCCGGCCTCGTCGACCATCTCCTGGATACGGGCCAGGTAACCCGGCCCCCCATGGGGGGCGGAGTCGCGGCCATCGGTGACCACGTGGATCAGCACGTCGGTGAGGCCGCGGCCGGCCGCCCAGCGCAGCAGGCCACCGAGGTGCTCGACATGGCTGTGGACGCCGCCGTCGGAGCAGAGGCCGATCAGGTGCAGGGGACGGCCGCTGGCCAGGAGCGTGTCACCCAGGTCGTTGAGGGCCTCGTTGGCGGCGATCGAGCCGCTGCGCACCGCCTGGCCGATCCGCACCAGCTCCTGGCGGATGATCCGGCCGGAGCCGATGGTGAGGTGGCCCACCTCGGAGTTGCCCATCTGGTGATCGGGCAGGCCCACCGCGGCGCCGCTGGCTTCGATCAGGGTGTGGGGATAGGCATGCCAGAGGGCATCCATCACTGGCGTGTCGGCCTTTCGCACGGCGTTGTGATCGCTCTCCGGGCTGTATCCCCAGCCATCGAGGATCGCCAGAACCATGGGGGCGACGGGAGCAGCCGTCTCGCAGGAGACGCGTTCGCCGGTGCCGCTGGCGGACTGCTTCTGGGAGGGAGCTGCTTTCACCAGCGAGAAAATCTGCACGTTTCAACGCCACGTCAACCTACAGCCCTCCCCAGACATCACCTTCTTCCGGCACGGATGCGTCAGGCTTTGGTTACACGCCATACGCTTTGTGGCCAGAACTCAGGCCGGAACGGGACCCTCCGACCGGCTGGAATTGCTCTCCGCCCAGGATCTGGGACGCACCCTCGATCGGCTCGCCTCCCAGGTGCTGGAGGCCGTGGCCGACAGCCGGGACCTGGTGCTGCTGGGCATCCCCACCCGCGGTGTGGCCCTGGCGCGGGTGCTGGCCGGTCGGCTGGAGGCGATCTGCGGCCATCCGATCGCCCACGGCAGCCTCGACCCCACCTTCCACCGCGACGACCTGGAGCGGGTGGGGACCCGTCTGGTGGAGGCCACCCAGCTGCCGGTGCCGGTGGACGGGCGCCAGGTGGTGCTCGTCGATGACGTCATCTTCACCGGCCGCACGGTGCGCGCCGCCCTCGAGGCCCTGCAGGGCTGGGGACGGCCGCGCAGGGTGGGGCTGCTGGCGATGGTGGACCGGGGCCACCGGGAACTGCCGATCCAGCCGGACTTCTGCGGCCGGGTGGTGCCCACCGCCCGCCACGAGACGATCCAGCTCTGTCTCCAGGCCATCGATGGCGAGGAGGGGGTCTACCTGCTGCGGGACTGAGGCGTTCTCAGACGGGGAACGTCAGACGGTGGCGAGCTCGTCCTCGCGGAAGTGGGCCCGGAACTTGCCGAAGGCGACCACCACGGGCAGGGTCGGGCTGATCGGGCGTCCCTTCCAGTCGTTCAGCACGTTGAACACCTCGCCCTGCTGCCCTTCCATATCAAAGGCTTCACCCCGATGCTGGGGGTGGTTGTAGACGACCACACTGCGGCACACCCTGACCTGATCACCTGGCTGCATGTCCACCGGGACGCTCTGCGCGGCCATCCTGTCATGGGGCTCAGCGCTGGCAGGCGCTCTCCGGCCCGGCCTCAACCACCCGCCCGCCCAGCTCCTTGCAGGCCTCCTGGAAGGCCTGCCACTCGTCCATGCCGCCGGCGATGCGGCGCTGCACCAGGGCATCGAGTTTCTCCCCGGACACCGTGTGGGGCAGGGAACCGTGGCTGTCGTGCTCCCGGTCCTTGCCCTGGAGCTGGTCGAGGCCCTTCTTCACCTCCTGCCGCAGGGGCTCGCTCTGCTGGCGCCACCAGGGGTGGTCGATGCGGTTGAGGCTGTCGAGGGCCTCCCACCAGCGCTTCTGCTTCACCAGGAGCGTCGCCCGCTCCAGCTGGGAGCGGTTGCGGTTCCAGATCGCCTGCAGGTCGTCGCCCATGGCGCTGCCGTCGTCGTTGCGCTCCTCCCCCAGGGGGGCGAGCGCCGCCAGGGCACCTTGCAGATCGCCGTCCTGGAAGCGGTTGCGGGCCAGGGTCCGCAGCTGGCGCTGCCAGCGCGCCAGCCGTTCGCGGTCGGAGGGGGTGCCGGCCCGGGAGTTGATCACCTGGCGCTGCAGCCGCAGGGCCTCGCTCCAGTCCTCCTGGCCCCAGAGCTGGTCGGCCTTGGCCCGCAGGCACCGGCCCCGATCGAAGGGGGTGCGGCCGGGCAGCCAGCTGAGGGCCGCCAGCTGCTCGCTGTAGCGGAGGCAGTCGTCGAGGCGGCCGGTGGCGGAGGCCTGCTCCAGGCGCACGGGCAGCTGGCGCTCCCACCAGTAACCCAGGCCGACGGCGGCGGCGACAGAACCAAGGGTGATGGCCAGCCAGAAGCGCGGGAGTCTGTGCCGGCGGAGGGCCAAGGGGGGAGAGAGAGCTCGGTTCTCCATCGTTGTATGCAACGGCGGCCACCTGCGCCCGGTCGCGGGGGCAGCCTGGTCGGCGTCCACCGCCAGAGGCGGCGATCGGCCCGCATCAGTGGCGCTCAGCGCACCGGTTCCCCTGGGGATCAGCGCACCGGTCCCAGGGGCCTCGGCTCCCTGCGGCCGCCGTCGGCGGGGGCCTCCAGGTCGTCCCAGGCCACCAGGAGCCGGGCCTGGGCATCGATGGAGAACCGCAGCCGCAGCCGGTCGACGCCCCGCTGACCGGGGGAGGCCAGGGGGATGGTCAGCGGCGACGGGGACCAGGGCCGCACCGGGGCCGCCCCCGCCGGCCGCTCGCGCAGCACCGGCAGCCCCGCCTCGAACACCACTTCGGCCCGCTCCTCCGGCAGGGGCTCCCCTAGCACCAGTTCCAGATCTTCCTGGCCGTCCCGGCTGCAGGCCAGCACCAGCTCCAGGGGCTGCTCCGTGGGCCAGCTCTGGCCGGCCACGAACAGGGGATGCCAGCGGTGGGCCCCGCTGCGCCGGTCCCAGCAGCGCAGGGAGACGCCACGGGCCAGCACGTCCCGGACCTGGACGCCGGGGGTCAGGGCCAGGGCCCCCAGGGCCACGGCCTCCACCGGTCGCTCGCCGCGCAGGGGCACGCCCGGGCAGCGGCCCTCGAGCCAGCGCCGGATCAGGGGGATCCGGCTGCTGCCCCCCACCGGCAGCACGGCGTCGATGTCGCCCAGCCCCAGCCCCTCCCGGCGGGCGGCCGCCAGGACCGCCTCCAGCAGGCCGTCGAGCAGCTGCGGCAGGCCGCGCTCCTCCAGGAGCCGCTCGAAGGCCGGCCGGCTCAGGGTCAGCTCCCGGAAGGACCCGGCCGTCGCCTGGATCTGCCGGGCTTCGGGGGCCTCGCTGAGCTGGCACTTGATCCGTTCGGCGAGCTGCAGCAGGGCGCCGTCAGCGGGCCCATCGGGGCAGAGGTGGGCCGCGATCCAGCGATCGATGTCCCGCCCGCCAAGGGCCACCCCCGCCTTGCCGATCACCCGGGCGCAGCGCAGACTCTGGCCGCTGCGGGTCAGGTCCCGGCCGGCGAAGCGCAGCAGCTGGGCGATCGGTGCCGCCCGCCCCTCGCCGCCCTCCAGGGCCACCAGGGAAAGGTCGATCGTGCCGCCGCCCATGTCCACCACCAGCACCCGGCTGCCGGGGGGCAGGCCGGCGCCGATGGCGGCGGCGGTGGGCTCGTCCACCAGGGCCAGCTCGGGCACCGCCAGGTCGCGGCTGGCCCGCTCCAGCCAGGCCCGGTAGCCCCGGTAGGTCTCGATCGGAGCGGTGAGCACCAGCCGCTCCGGCACCAGCTCCGCCGGCAGGGCCCGCCACAGCCCCTCCAGCAGCAGGGCACCGGCCCTTTCGGCAGTGAGCCAGCCCGCTGAGGAGCCCGACGCCGGGGCTCCGATGTGGCGCTTGAAGTCCCGGCAGAGGCCGGGGTGGTCGCCATCGGCCAGGGCCGCCTCGAGCACCTGCCGGCCGATCAGGGGCCGTTCGGCGTCGGGGGCCTCCAGCCACAGCAGGCTGGGCACCACGCAGGGGTCGCCGCAGCTGTAGGGCGGCAGGGACAGCAGGCCGGGGGGGCCCTGGCGGTCCTGCCAGGCCACCACGGTGGTGCTGCTGCCCAGGTCGATGGCGAGGGTTCCGGGCATGGGTCGACGAATGGCTCCCCTTCTAGGCCGGTGCCGGCCGGAAAGGGCGGGCCGGTGGGCTGATCTAGGGTGTTGAGACTGATGATCAGGCCCGCATGCCGAGCAGCGAACTCAACGCCAAGGAACTGGCCCAGCGGGGGGAGAGCCTGATCCGTCACTCCAGCAACCGCTACCTGACCACCGTTCGCATCGCTTTCCGGGCCAAGCAGCGCCGCTTCGATGATTTCGACGGTCTGCTCGACGACTCGATGATCAAGCCGGTCCAGCGGGCCATCATCGAGCTCAGCGACGAGCAGGACCAGCCCGACCTGCTGCCCGGCTGAGGCCCGCCGCCACCCCGCCGTGGAGATCTGCGAGGGCCCGGGCTGGCGGCTGGTGGTGGATGCCAGCCGGGCCCCCTTCATCGCCCTCATCGGCGGAGACGGCTGGGCCAGTGAACTGACCGCGGCCGAGCTGGGCGCGCTGCAGCAGGCCGCCGGCCGGCTCACCGCCCAGCACCGGGCCATGGCCGACGTCCTGATGGCCGAGGAGGCCGTGGCCATGGAGGTGGAGCTGCCGATCGGGGACCCCGAAGCCGGCAACGGCGGATCCCTTTGGCTGGGCCTGGAGGGTGACCGTCACCACTGGACGCTGCAGCTGGTGCTCACCCCCGCCCCGGGATGCCGGGGCCTTGAGGGGGGCTGGAGCGCCACCGCCAGCGAGGCCTTCAGCGCCGCCCTTGAGCGCCTGAGACCCGCTGAGCAAGGCGGCGGCGATCAGGATTGGTGATCGTTGGCGGATTCCGCAGCCGGCCCCCCGGTTTTGCACCGTTTCTCCCCAGGCCGGTGGCGATCGCCGCTGGCCCCCGGCCCCGGATGGGGAGAAGCGGCCCGTGTCGCCGCCGCCGCTTGACAGGGGATGGCCAGCGCTCCTGAGGGGCGACCGCGGCCCCGGGGATGCACGCAAGCCCCTGCGGCGGCTGGAGTCTCAGGCTGGGACGGGGGACGGATGGCCGCCGGCGGCGGCGTTTGACGCGGCCCCCTGGGTGTGGAGAACTGGCTTACGCCCAGCCAGGAATCCGCGATGCCCCGCCCGAGAACACTGCCGCTGGACGGGGCCGAATCTCTGGTGAGCCTGCGGGCGGATGTGCCCGCGCCGCTGCTGGAGGCCATGCGGGAGTTCATCGAGCAGCACCCCAACTGGGACCAGTACCGGCTGTTCCAGGCCGCCCTGGCGGGCTTTCTCGTGCAGAACGGGATCCGCAACCGCGGGGTGACCCGCTGCTACCTGGCCAACCTGTTCCCCGGCCACCGGGCCTTCTCGGCGCCGGCGGCCTGAGAGGCCGACTCAGGCGTCCGGCTCCACCCCCAGCAGGCGGAACAGCCGGGCGGCGCTGGCGGCGCTCACCGGCAGGATCGAGAGGCGATTGCCCCGGCGCACCACCGCCAGCTCCTCGACGCTGAACTGCTCCCGCAGGGCCTCCAGGCTCAGCAACGCCGGGAAGGTGGCGCGATAGGCCAGGCGCACGCAGTCCCAGCGCGGCGCCTCCGGCTTGGAGGCCGGATCGAAGTACTTGGAGGTGGCATCGAACTGGCTGGGATCCACCAGCCCCGTCTCGATCACCTCCATCAGGCCGACGATGCCCGGGGGGCTGGCATTGGAGTGGTAGAAGAAGGCCCGGTCGCCGATCTGCATGGCGCGCATGAAGTTGCGGGCCTGGAAATTGCGGATGCCGTCCCAGAGGGTGGTGCCCTCCGCCTGCAGGTGGTGGATGCCGTAGACATCCGGCTCGCTCTTCATCAACCACCAGGCCATGGTGCGTCCGCCTCAGCTGTCGGTGTCGAGGGCCAGCACCAGGCGACGGAAGTGGTCGCCGCGGGCCTCGAAACTGGTGTACTGGTCGAAGCTGGCACAGGCCGGAGAGAGCAGCACCCCCCGGCAGCCGAGGGCGGGGGCCAGCGTCGCAGCCAGGGCCACCGCTCCCTCCAGGCCCTCCTCCTGCTTCACCACGCCGCCGTAGCCGCTGGACTCCAGCAGGCCGGCGAACTCCTGCCGCGCGGCGCCGTAAAGCACCACCGCCGCAGCCCGCTCCTGGAGCCGCTCCAGCCAGGCCGAGGCCTCCCCCTGCTTCGACTGGCCGCCGGCCAGCACCACCAGGGGACCCTCCAGGGCCCGCAGGGCCACCTCGGCGGCGTCGTAGTTGGTGGCCTTGCTGTCGTTGAACCAGGTCACGCCGTTGAGGCTGCGGAGGCGCTCCAGCCGGTGGGGGACACCGGGGAAGCAACGGCAGGCGGCCTCCATCACCGCCGGCTCCAGCCCGGCGTGGAGCCCCACCGCCACGGCCATCAGCAGGTTCTGGCGGTTGTGGGCGCCGGGCATGGCCAGGGCGGAGGCCGGGAACAGGGGGCCCTGGCGGCCCCGCACCTGGTCGTCGCCGTCGATCCAGAGCACCGGATCGAGGCCAGGCGGCAGGGCCTCCCTGGGGCCGGCGGTGATCCAGTCGGCCCGGTCCCAGCTGTCGGCGTGGTGGCGCAGGTCGGGGTCGTCGGCGTTGAGGATGCGGATGCGGGAGTTCTCCAGCAGACGCCGCTTGATGGCCCGGTAGGCGGCCAGGGTGCCGTGGCGCTCCAGGTGGTCGGGGGTGAGGGTAGTCCAGACGCCAATCGCCGGCGCGACGGCGGAGGCGGCCTCGATCTGGTAGCTGCTCAGTTCCACCACCAGCCAGTCGGGGCGGGGCCCCTGCTCGAAACGCCGCTGCAGCACCACTTCGGCGGCGGCGATGCCGACGTTGCCGCAGAGGGGCGCATCCCGGCCGGCCTGCTGCAGCAGGTGGTGCACCAGGCAGGTGACGGTGGTCTTGCCGTTGGTGCCGGTGATGCCGATCCAGGGCACGTCGCCGCTGGCCTGCCAGGCGGGCACCATCTCCCCCTGCACCTGCACCCCCCGGGAGCGGAGCGCCTCCAGCACCGGGTGATTCCAGGGGATGCCCGGGCTGACCACCACCGCCGCCGGCGGCAGGGGCAGGCCCCGGAACGCCTCGAGGCTCAGGGGAACCCCCAGCCGCACCGCGATGGCCTCGCGCTCCAGCTGGTCCGCCAGGGCCCGATGCTCCGGCGTGTCACCGCTCTCGATGACCACCACCGTCTCGCCGCAGGCCTGAAGCAGGCGGGCCGCCCCCAGACCCGACCGGCCCAGACCGACCACCACCGTGCAGGAGAGAGGTGCAACGGCCTCGGCGGGACTCACGCTGGCTGGCTCAGACGAAGGATCGGCCGAGGGTAGCAGCGAAGGGATCGCTAAACCGAATCGGGATCAAATCGGGAGAATTCAAATCAATTAATGGGCGATACTGGAATCGAACCAGTGACTCCTACCGTGTCAAGGTAGTGCTCTACCTCTGAGCTAATCGCCCGCGTTCGCAAAAACCGACGCGGCGCCGATTTCAGACAACAACCATTGAGAGGCCGAGGAGGGCCTGAATGGATTGCCGTTGAGATGGTTGATCCTCGAGAGGGTGACGTCTCGGGATAAAGAAAGCATCACCGACAGCTGACCTTTCACAGTCGATCCGTCGGATCCGTGTCCAACCAGGACTTTTCCTACTCGCCGGCCTTCCCTCCTGTCAACTTGCGCCGACGGGCCCTCAATGGCGCTCCAGCCGGATCCGGAAACGTTCCCGCTTGGTGGCTTCGATGGCCAGCACCTCCAGCTCCCCCCGCCCCTCCAGCTGGACCCGCGCCCCCACGGCCAAGGGCTGGCTGGGACTGCTGACCACCTTCCAGTCGAGGCGGACGGCCCCCTGCCGGATCAGGGTGGCCATGCGGTTGCGGGACAGCCCGAAGCCGGCCGACGCCAGGGCATCCAGCCGCAGGGAGGCCTCCACCGTGGTGAGCTGGCGGGGCAGACGGCGGGCCGGCACCTGCAGCGCCTCGATGGGCCGAGCCTCGAACCGCACCGGCACCGTGCGCACCAGGCCCTCGGTCCCGTCCAGCTGCCGGGCCAGGGCCTCGCTGACGATCGCCTGGCCACCCCGATCGCCCCGCAGCCACAGGTCACCCAGCTCCGCCGCCGTTGCCCCGGAGCCGGCCAGTCCCGCGGCCATGTCGGCCGCCGAGGCGGGATCGAACAGGAAGTTGCCGCTGATCTCCAGCCCCATGAGGGCGGGGGCCGTCGGCTCCTGTCCGGTGCGTGCCAGCAGCAGGCAGCGGCGCTCGGCACCGGGATGGCCGCCGTCACTGGCGAGGCTCAGCTCGCTGAGGGCACCGAGCCGGTCCTCGGCCTCCTCCCGCACCGCCGCCTCGAGAAAGCCGCTGACCTGGGGCTCCCAGGTGCGCAGGGCCGTCTCCGCCAGGCTGAACAGGGCCCCGAGCTCCTCCGGGTGGCGACTCCCCTCCAGCAGGTCCCGTCGTGGAAGCATGGGCGCCGCGCCTCAGGTGTCGTCCAGTCGCACGACCGCCGTCGGCCGCGCCAGCTGGATGGTGGTCCAGGGGATCTCCCGGCCGACGGGGGCCTCCAGCAGCAGCAGCCAGCAGCCCTCGTCGAGCCGGTTGCGCAGGATGCGGATGCGGTCGTCCTCCTCCGAGCTGACGCTGGCGGCGGCGGCGAAACTGCCCATCCAGCCGGAGCCCATGCCCAGCAGCCCGCCGATCAGGGGCTCCCCGTAGGCGCCGGCGAAGCTGAACGTGTGCAGATCGGTGATCTGGGTGAAGGTGAGCCCGGCCAGGAAACCGAAGGGCAGGAGCCATCGCACCATCGACTGTTGGCGCCGCCGTCGGGCCGTGGCCGGATCGAGCCGTTCCACGTCCGCCATGGTCGCCTCACCGCTGCCGATCAGCACGACCCGGCTCGGTGCCGGCTGAAGCGCCTGCAACCGGTCCCGCAGGGCATACAGGCGGTCCCGGTCGTCCAGCACGACCACCACACTCAGGGACATGGGCTCGTCTCCGCACCGCTCTCTACACTGCACCTCCGGCCTGCCCCCCTGGGGGCGCACCCCCCGCCCTCCCCACCGCTGCCGGACATGACGAAGGTTCTGGTCTCCGATCCCATCGACCAGGCGGGGATCGACATCCTCTCCCAGGTCGCCCAGGTGGACGTGCGCACGGGCCTGAGCCCGGAGCAGCTGGTGGCGTGCATCGGTGAGTACGAAGGGCTGATGATCCGCTCCGGCACCCAGGTGACCGCCGAGGTGATCGAGGCCGCGAGCCATCTGCGCATCATCGGCCGGGCCGGCGTGGGCGTCGACAACGTCGATGTGCCCGCCGCCACCCGCCGCGGCGTGATCGTCGTCAACTCGCCGGAGGGCAACACGATCGCCGCCGCCGAGCACGCCCTGGCGCTGATGCTCTCCCTGTCGCGGCACGTGCCCCACGCCCACGCCAGCACCATGGCCGGCGGCTGGGACCGCAAGACCTACGTCGGCAACGAGCTCTACAAGAAGACCCTCGGCGTGGTGGGCCTCGGCAAGATCGGCTCCCACGTGGCCCGCGTCGCCCGGGCCCTGGGCATGGACGTGGCCGCCTACGACCCGTTCATCTCCGCCGAGCGGGCCCAGCTGCTGCAGGTGCGGCTGCTGCCCCTGCCTCAGCTGTTCGCCGAAGCCGACTACGTCAGCCTGCACCTGCCCCGCACGCCGGACACCGAGAACCTGGTCAACGCGGCGCTGCTGGCCACGATGAAGCCCACCGCCCGCCTGGTGAACTGCGCCCGCGGCGGCATCATCGACGAGCAGGCCCTGGCCGATGCGGTCGAGAACCGCGTCATCGCCGGTGCGGCCCTCGACGTCTACGCCAAGGAGCCGCTGGCGGCCGATTCCCCCCTGCGCCTGGTCAAGGAGCGGCTGATCCTCACCCCGCATCTGGGCGCCTCCACGGAGGAAGCCCAGGAGAACGTGGCCATCGACGTGGCCGAGCAGATCCGGGACGTGCTCCTGGGTCTTCCGGCCCGCAGCGCCGTCAACATCCCCGGCCTGACCCCCGAGGTCATGGAGCTGCTCAAGCCCCATCTGCAGCTGGCGGAAACCCTGGGCCTGCTGCTCAGCCAGCTGGCCGGCGGCCAGATCAGCGAGCTGGAGGTGCGCCTGCAGGGCGAATTCGCCTCCCACCCCGCCCAGCCCCTGGTGGTGGCCGCCCTCAAGGGCATCCTCTCGGCCGCCCTCGGCGACAGCATCAACTACGTCAACGCCACCCTGGAGGCCAAGGAGCGCGGCATCCACGTGCTCGAGGTGAAGGACGACGCCAGCCGCGACTTCGCCGGCGGGTCGCTGCAGCTCAGCTCCCGCAGCCCGCGGGGTAACCACAGCGTCACCGGGGCAGTGTTCACCGACGGGGAACTGCGCATCACCACCATCGACGAATTCCCGGTGAACGTGACGCCCAGCCGTCACATGCTCTTCACCCGCCACCGGGACATGCCCGGCATCATCGGCCAGCTGGGCTCCCTGCTGGGCGAGCACAACGTCAACATCGCCTCGATGCAGGTGGGCCGCCGCATCGTCCGGGGCGACGCCGTCATGGTGCTGAGCCTCGACGACCCGATCCCCCCCAGCCTGCTGGCGGTGATCCACGGCATCAACGGCATCCAGGCCGCCCACCCGGTCACCCTCTGATGGGCCTGGTCTGGTGGCGGCTGGAGATGGCCGCCCCGGCCGAACTGGAGGAGTCCCTGCTCTGGAAGCTGCCCCTCCTGGGGGTGGCGCGGGTGGCGCTCCAGCACCCCCCCGAGGCGCCGGAGCAGCGGCAGCTGCTGGCCTGGCTGCCGGAGAGCGACTGGCCCGCCGACCAGCGCCAGGAGCTGGAGCGGGCCCTGGCCCCGCTGGGGGAACCCTTCGACCTGGCGCTGCCACCGATCCATTGGCAACGGCAGGCCGATGAGGACTGGAGTCTGAGCTGGAAGAGCCACTGGCGGCCCGATCCGGTGGGGGAACGGCTGCTGGTGCTGCCGGCCTGGCTCGAGGTGCCGCCCGAGCACGCCGGGCGGCTGGTGATCCGCATCGATCCGGGCAGCGCCTTCGGCACCGGCAGCCACCCCACCACCCGCCTCTGCCTGGAGGCCCTGGAGGCCCTGGCCGAGGAGCGGGCCCTCTCGGGGCACGGTGCAGGCCTGGAGGGGCTGCGGGTGGCCGATCTGGGCTGCGGCAGCGGCATCCTGGGCCTGGCCGCCCTGCGGCTGGGGGCGGCGAGCGTGGCCGCCGCCGACACCGACCCCCTGGCGGAGCGGGCCACCCGGGAGAATGCCGACCTGAATGGCCTGGGGCCCTCCCCCACGGCGCCGGACAGCCCCTCAGCGCTGGCGGTCACCACGGGCTCGGCGGAGGCCCTGGTGGCGCTGCTGGGGGGGCATCCGGCGGATCTGCTGCTGTGCAACATCCTGGCGCCGGTGATCGAGGCCCTGATTCCCTGGTTCGGGCACCTGCTGAGCCCCGGCGGCGTGGGCCTGCTCAGCGGCCTGCTGGTGGATCAGGCCCCAGGCCTGGAGAGGGATCTGGCGGCGGCCGGCTGGCGGGTGGAGGGGCGGGTCGAGCAGGACCGCTGGGGCCTGCTGCGGATCCGTTCGGCATCGGATGTTGCATAAGGCACGCTGATCTGTGTCCTGGCTTTGATTGGGCTTCCCGGCCTGCGAGCCCAAGATCGCCGGGAAAGCCCCCTGTCGGATGTAGGAAGGGCGGGTCCTACAGGCCCTGGCTGCCGGGTGTCTGTGAGCTCCAATCTCTTCCATGGCTTCCTACAAGGTCACCCTCGTCAATGAGAGCGAGGGGCTGAACAAGACCATCGAGGTTCCCGACGACCAGTACATCCTCGACGCCGCCGAAGAGCAGGGCATCGACCTGCCCTACTCCTGCCGCGCCGGCGCCTGCTCCACCTGCGCCGGCAAGCTCACCTCCGGCACCGTCGACCAGTCGGATCAGAGCTTCCTCGACGACGACCAGATCGAGGCCGGCTTCGTCCTCACCTGCGTCGCCTACCCCACCTCCGACTGCACCATCAAGACCCACACCGAAGAAGAGCTCTACTGAGCTCCTCGATGGGCGGTCCGGTCGGATCGCCCCCTTGAACCCCGCGTTCTTCTCCGCCACCCTCAGGGGTGGCTTTTTCATGGCACTTCAGGTGGACACCGTGCTGGCCTCCGGCAGCGAGCATCCCAGCCCCGGCGGCCAGTACAGCTACAGGGTCCTGGGGCCCTGCTGCCGCCTGTTCGATCGGGAGGAGCTCCCCTGGCCCTGCTGCCGGCTGGCCTGGCGCAGCAAGGAGCCCAGCTGGCGCCGCGTCGGCCGCCGCTTCGTGCCCGACCTGGCCGCCCGCCGCTGCCCCTCCTACGCCGTGGAACTGCTGCAGCCGGGCGCCCGCCCCACGCGCACCGTGATCACCCTGTTCCCCCAGCGCCTGGCCCCCGCCCTGCAGGAGTGGTGGTACAGCAAGCTGCCGGGGTCCCTGGAGGCCGCCAACCTGGCCCCGCCACCACCGCTCCCCGCCCGGGCGCCCTGAACCGCCCCGGCATCCAGGCACAAAAAAACCGGCCGGCACAGGGCCGGCCGGCGGGGGTGGGCCCGGGGATCAGAAGTAGATCTTGCCGCCGCCCCACTGGACGCCCTGGACCTTGGGAGCCACCAGGATGTAGCCCGCGATCAGGCGCAGGTCCTCGTCGTCCAGGTCGCGCATCTTCACGAACACGTCGCTGCTGCGCAGGCTCGGGTGCACGTCCGCAATGCTGTATTCCCCGTCGTAGGAGGTGGGGTCCTTCATGTAGTCGACCAGGGCGTCCACCGAGTCCCGGGCCGGGGTGGCCAGGGCGAGGGTCTCGGGGTCGAGGCCCACGTTCTGGTTGGTCTTGGTGATGCCGCCGGCGTGGCAGGTGCCGCAGCTTTCGTTGAAGAGCTTGCGGCCGGTCTTGACCTCCTTCTCGCTGAAGGTCACCAGGGTGCCGTCGGGGGAGACCGGCACGGTGAGATCCTCGGGGCTCCACTGGGCCGCGGCCGCGGGGCCGGCGAAACAGACCAGCAGGGCCAGGGGAAGGATCAGCAGGGTCCCGACCACGGCACGGAGGGCGGCGCGAAGGGGAGCGGTGCGAAGGAGGAGGGCCATGGGAGAAGCCGGCGGAATGGCGGTCGGACCGCAACTGAGACCTTGTATCACGGGCGACGGGTCCCCCGGAACCGAATCACGCGAACTGTTGCAGGCTCAGCCCCCCGTCCCCACCGAGAGGCTGAGGAAGTCCTTCGCCACCACCGTCTCGGGGAAGATGGCCCGGGCCTCGGCCACAAGGTCGTCGGGGGTCATGGGATTTCCCGCCACGTAGCGGGGGCTCAGGTGGGTGAGCACCAGCTGCTTCACCCCCGCCTCCAGGGCGGTCTGGGCGGCCATGGTGCTGGTGGAGTGCTGGCGGGCAATGGCCAGCTCCGCCTCGCCATGGGAGAAGGTGGATTCATGGATCAGCAGGTCGGCGCCGCGGGCCAGGGCCACCGCCGCCTCGCTGAACACGGTGTCGGTGCAGTAGACGACGCTGCAGCCGGGCCGGGGCGGCCCGCACAGGGCCTCGCCCCGGATCACCCGGCCGTCGTCGAGGGTGACGCTGCGACCGGCCTTGAGCTCGGCGTAGACCGGCCCGGGGGGAATGCCCAGGGCCCTGGCCCGCTCCACATCGAAACGGCCGGCCCGGGGCTTCTGATCCACCCGGTAGGCGTAGGCCGGCACCCGGTGGGTGAGCAGGGTGCAGCGCACCGTGATGTCGTCGTCATCGAGCACCAGGGTGCCGCGGGCGGCGGCCTCCTTCACCCGGTGGGTGCGCAGGGGATAGCCGATGCGGGTCGAGGAGGTGCGCATCACCCCCTCCAGGTAGTCGCGCAGCGGGTCCGGTCCGTAGAGGTCGATGCCGGCGCAGCTGCCCGCCAGCCCCAGGCTGGCCAGCAGCCCCGGCAGACCGAAGACGTGGTCGCCGTGCATGTGGGTGACGAAGATCCGGCGCAGCTGGGACACCCGCAGCTCGCTGCGCAGGAACTGGTGCTGGGTTCCCTCGCCGCAGTCGAACAACCACAGCTCGGCCCGCTGGGGCAGCCGCAGGGCGACGGCGGAGACGTTGCGGGCGCGGGTGGGAACGCCGGAGCTGGTTCCCAGGAAGGTGACCTGCACACCCTGGCTGCCTCAGAGCGCATGCTGCCACGCCGCCGGCCGGTGATCCAGCGTGCGCCATGGCGCACGCTGGATCACCCGTCCAGAATGAGCCGTTGTCGCTCGCGCACACTCGTGACCCTCCTCCGTTTCGGATGGCGCGCCGGCCTCTCGCTGGCCCTGCTTCCCGCCGCCGTCGCAGCAGCGGTCCCCACGGAGGCGAGGGCGCCGGCTCCCGTGGTGCGGGTGCTGCTGCGGGAGGCCCCCACCCTGGAGCTGGAGGCTGGCAGCACCGTGCTGCGCCTCGCCGACGCCACAGGACGCACCCTGGCGGAGCTGGCCCCGGGGGCACGGCTGCAGCTGGTGCGCAGCGGGCCCGCCCTGGAGGCCCGGTTGGAGGGCCCGACCGGGCCTCCAGGGCGGGTGGCGCTGCCCTCGGGCCAGGCCTGGATCGATCCCGCCCCGGGACGGGGGAGCAGCGGCGAGGCCGTGCTGACCCTGCAGCAGCGCCGCTACCGCGGCCGCCTGCTGGTGCGGGCTGAGGGCGATCGGCTGCAGGCGATCAACCTGATCGATGTGGAGAGCTATCTGCCCAGCGTGGTGGGCAGCGAGATGCCGGCCAGCTGGCCGCTGGCGGCCCTGCGGGCCCAGGCGGTGGCGGCCCGCACCTATGCCCTGCGCCAGCGCCGTCCGGCGGAGCCCTTCGACCTCAAGGCCACCGTGGCCAGCCAGGTCTACAAGGGGGTGGAGGCCGAAACCGACTCCACCCGCGAAGCGGTGCGCAGCACCCGCTCCCAGGTGCTGATGCACGGCTCCGCCCTGATCAACGCGGTCTTCCACAGCAGCAGCGGCGGCCTCACCGAAAACAGCGGCGAGATCTGGCGCCAGCAACTGCCCTACCTCGTGAGCGTGCCCGATTACGACCAGGCCAGCCCGGTGCATGTCTGGCAGCTGCGGGTCGAGCCCGACAAGCTGGCCCGGGCCTTCCGGGAGATCGACGGGGCCTTCCGCATCGAGGTGCTCTCCACCACCAGCTCCGGGCGCATCCGCCAGGCCCGGGTGACGGGCCCCAGGGGCACGCTGCTGCTCTCCGGCGCCGAGCTGCGCCAGCGGCTGGGCCTGCGCAGCACCCTGGCCCGTTTCGACTTCGAGGCGACGACCCAGGCCGCCCCATTCCCGCCCCCACTGCCGTCCCTGCAGGGGGTCTTCACCCCCGAGGGGATCCGCTCCCTGGCCTCCGGCCTGGTGCAGGCTCCCTGGCGGACCCCCCGGCCACCGGCGGCGCCGACCCTGCTGGTCAGCGGCCGGGGCTATGGCCACGGGGTGGGCATGAGCCAGTGGGGCGCCTACGCCCTGGCCCTGCGCGGCGAGGACTACCGGCAGATCCTCCAGCACTACTACCAGGGGACCCGGATCCAGCCCTACAACTCCCTTTGAGGCACCCATTGAGCCGCCACGCCCCCAGCGCCCCGGCCGCCGACCCGGTCACCGCCACCATCACCCCGGTTGTGCTGGCCGATGCGGCGGCGGTGGCGGAGCGGGTGGCGGCCCTGCTGCTGGCCGATCGGCTGCGGCCGGACCGCCCTCTGGGCCTGGCCACCGGACGCACGATGGAACCCGTCTATGCCGCCCTGGCCCGGCGGCTGGGTCGCCTGGAACCCGCCCTGGCGGCGCAGGTGCGCCAGGGCTGGTGCAGCTTCAACCTCGACGAGTACGTGGGGCTGGCGCCCGAGGATCCCGCCTCCTTCGCCGCCACCATGGCCCGCCAGCTGGTGGAGCCCCTCGGCCTGGACCCTGGGCGGGTGCGGCTCCCCGATGGGCGGGCCAGCGATCCTGAGGCCGAAGCGCAGCGCTATGGCGCCGCCGTGGAGTCCGCCGGTGGCATCGGCCTGCAGCTGCTGGGCCTGGGCCTCAACGGCCACGTGGGCTTCAACGAACCCCCCGCGGGGGCGGCCGTGGCCTGCCGCTGCGTGGCCCTCAGCGACCCCACCCGCCGCCAGAACGCCAGCGCCTTCGGGGGCGATCCCGGGGCCGTCCCCCGGCGGGCCATCACCCTGGGGATGGCCGAGATCCTCGCGGCCCGGCGGGTGCTCCTGGTGGTGACCGGCGGCGCGAAGGCGGCGATCCTGCGCCGCGCCCTGCGGGAGCCCCCCACGCCCGAGCTGCCCGCCAGCTGGCTGCAGCACCATCCCGCCCTCACGGTGATCGCCGACGCCGCGGCCATGGGCTGAACGGCAGGCGGGGCGAAGGGCGCGGCAGAGGGCCAAGCGCCGGCCTCAGCCGGGCAGGGCCGCCTCCATCAGGGTCTCATCCGCCTCGAGATTGCTGGTGACGCTGCGCACGTCATCGAGCTCCTCAAGCACATCCAGCATGCGCAGGCAGGCGGCCAGCACCGCAGCGTCCTCGAGGCGGCAGGGCAGGGAGGCGATCCAGCGATGCTCCCAGCCGGCCAGGGGCAGCCGCAGGTCCCGGAGCCCGTCCTGGAGGGCTTCGAGGTCGGCATAGGCGCCGAACACATCGACGCCCTCCGCGTCGATCTCGTAGCCCGCCGCCGCCGGGCCACCCCGCTCCTCCAGGGCCAGCAGGTCCTCCAGCAGGCGCTCCTCGTCGGCGCCGGGCAGGGCCAGCCGCACCACCGAGCGCTGCTCGAACAGGTAGCTGACGCAGCCGGTCTCACCGAGGTTGCCGCCGTGCTTGCCGAAGGCCAGCCGCAGGTCGGCGGCGGTGCGGTTGCGGTTGTCGGTGAGGGCCTCGATCAGCACGGCCACGCCCCCCGGGCCATAGCCCTCGTAGCGCACCGCCTCGAACAGGTCGGCCCCGCCACCCCCCTGGCCGCTGCCCTTGGCCACCGCCCGGTCGATGTTGGCGTTGGGGAGCCCCGCCACCTTGGCCTTCTCGATGGCGGTGCGGAGCTGGAAGTTGCCGGCCGGATCGGCTCCGCCACGGGCCGCCACGGTGATCTCCCGCCCCAGCCGGGTGAACAGGGCCCCGCGCCGGGCGTCCACCACCGCCTTGGTGCGCTTGATCTGGGCCCATTTGCTGTGGCCGGCCATCGCGATGTCGCAGGGGGTTCAACCGGCGGCGTCGAACACCAGCCGGGGCAGGAGCAGGCCCTTGCCGTCGGCACGGGCGATACCCGCCAGATTGCCATCCGGGGTGAGCACGGCGACCGCCCCCTCGGGCAACTGCTCCACCGTACGGGGCAGGGACCGGCCGCAGCGCCACGGGGACAGCTGGGCCGGATCGAGGCGCTGGCGCGGCAGATCCACCAGCACGTCGAGGGGATCCAGCAGCGGCGGAAGGGGGCCGCTCGCCAGGCGCTCCAAGGAAATGGCCTGGTGCAGGCCGAAGCCGAGGGCGGCGGTGCGGCGCAGGCTGGCCAGGGCACCGCCGCAGCCGAGGGCTTCCCCCAGATCCCTCGCCAGGGCGCGCACGTAGGTGCCGGCGGAACAGTGCACCTCCAGTTCCAGGCGGCCGCGCTCGGCGTCCCAGCCCAGCAGGTCGAGGCCATGGATCCGCACCGGCCGCGCCGCCAGTGCCAGCTGCTCCCCCGCCCGGACGCGGGCGTAGGCCCGCTGGCCGTCCACATGCACAGCCGAAACCTGGGGAGGGACCTGGAGAATCTCACCCCGGAACCGGGCCAGGGCCCGCTCCAGGGCCTCAGGATCGAGGGGCGGAACGGCCTGCCGCTCCAGCACCTCCCCCTCGAGGTCGTCGGTGCCGGTGCGCACCCCCAGCTGGACGGTGCCGCGGTAGGTCTTGTCGCCGGGCAGGTAAGGCAGCAACCGGGTGGCCGGGCCGAGGGCGATCGGCAGCACGCCGGTGACGGCTGGATCCAGGGTGCCGCCATGGCCCACCCGCCGCAGGCCGTAGGCCCGCCGCACCCTGGCGACGCCGTCGTGGGAGGTCAGGCCGGCGGGCTTGTCGAGCACCAGGAACCCGCAGCCGTGGCGCGACGGCGGGGATGGCGGCAGCCTGAAAGGACCTTCTCCCATGCTCAGGCGCCGATGACGCTGCAGGACCGGCGCGAGGTCACCTTTCTGGTGCTGGCCGGCATCTTCCTGGGGACCATGGGCATGCTCAACATCCTGGGGCTGACCCGGTTCCTCCACCTGGGCAGCATCGGGTCGTTCCCGATCATCGTGGCGGTGGGGGCCCTGCCGTACCCCGTCACCTTCCTCTGCACCGACCTGATCAGCGAGATCTGGGGCGAACGGCGCGCCTCCCAGGTGGTGTGGGTGGGTCTGATGCTCAACGGCTGGATCGTCCTGGTGCTGTGGCTCGGTGGCATCCTGCCGGGCCTGGACGGATTCGGTGGGGTGGTGGGCCTGCCGGCTGACACCCACGCCGACGGGGTGCCGGTGTTCTTCGAGGTGCGCCGGCTGGCCTTCGGCGCCGTGGGGGCCTCGATGGCCGCCTACATGGCCGCCCAGTTCACGGACGTGCGCCTGTTCCATTTCTGGAAGCGCTTCAGCAACGGCAAGGCCCTGTGGCTGCGCAACAACGGCTCCACCCTGATCAGCCAGGTGGTGGACACGTCGGCGGTGGTGCTGATCAGCCACTACGCCGCCCATGTCCTGCCGATCCGGCCGGACGAGCCGGTGCTGCCCCAGCTGGGGGTGTTCATCGCCAGCGGCTACGTGTTCAAGCTGGTGGCGGCCCTGGCCGACACCTTGCCCTTCTACCTGCTGGTGGGCTGGCTCCGGCGTTATCTGGAGGTGCCGGGGGACGGCGCCGAACTGGCGGACGCCCCCCTGCCGGGGTCCTAGGCGCCGACGGCGATGTTGATGCGCTTGCGGTTGCGCAGGCCACGCTTGATGGATTCGAAGCTGACGACGCCATCCACCAGGGCGAACAGGGTGTCGTCGGAGCCCCGGCCCACATTCACGCCCGGGATCACGGAGGTGCCGCGCTGGCGGATCAGGATCGAGCCGGCGCTGACGGTCTCACCGCCATAGCGCTTGACGCCGAGACGCTTGGAGTTGGAGTCGCGGCCGTTTCGGGTGGAGCCTGTGCCTTTCTTGTGGGCCATGGGAGAGCAGAGAAGGGAGAACGGGGGAACTGGGAGAGAGGCTGGGGGGCCGATCAGGCGATCGCCTTGCCGCCCACCTTGATCGACTGGACCATCACCCGGGTGAGCTCCTGGCGGTGGCCGTTCTTGCGGCGGGTCTTCTTCTTGGGCCGCATCTTGTAGACGATGATCTTCTGGCCGCGGCGATGGGCCATCACCTTGAGCTCCACCGTGGCGCCCGCCACATAGGGCTGGCCCAGGGTGGTGCCAGAGGCATCCTTCACCAGGAGCACGTTCTCCAGGGTCACGGTGCTGTCGACCTCGGCGTTGAGGCGGTCGAGATCGACGTAGCGATCGGGCTGGAGCCAGAATTGCTGGCCGGAGGCCTCGACGATGGCGTAGGCGCCGGTGGCGTCAGCCTGGGCACCGGTGGCGGTTGCGCTCAGGGGCTCCTTCTCGGGGGCTTCCTTCAGGGGGGCTTGGGTCATCGCTCAGGGGGCGTGGCCAGGCTGGCGGCAGGAAGCCACCATTGGGCCTGGGCGCACGGAATCGAAAGACAGAACTAAGATCCTCCCGTCCGGGCCTCCCTTCCGTCAAGAATCAGCCCGGCCAGGGGAGCTCCCCGCCGCAGCGGTCGATGCCCCAACCGATTCTCAACATCCTCTCCCTCATCCAGACCCCGGCCCTGGCCGAGGCCTGCGGCCAGTGGCTCAGGGGCGGTCGCTACCAGCTGGTGCCCGCCGATCCCGCCGCCGGCCTGCTCGAGCAGCTGGAGCAGCGCCGCGAGGACTTCGACGGGATCCTGCTGGAGGAGGGCGCCGTCGACGGGACCTTCTTCGGCAGCCTCCACGACCAGGGCCTGGAGCTGCCCGCCGTGCTGATCGGCCCGGTGGACGGCGAGGTGAAGTTCCACGATGCGGAGGTCCGCCTTCCCCCCGACCAGCTGGAGCAGCTGAGCTACAGCCTGGATGCGGCCGTCTCCCGTTTCCTGCGCAGCAACACCCTGCCGGCCGGCAGCGAAGCCAGGGCGGCCACCCCCGACGGCTGGCAACTGCCGAACCGGCTCAACGGACGGCTCGGTTACCTGGGCGTTTACTACAAGCGGGATCCCTCGCGCTTCCTGCGAAACCTGGAAGCCGAGGAACGCAACGAGCTGCTGGACTCCCTGCGGCGCACCTACCGGGACCTGCTGATCAGCTACTTCAAGAACCCCGCCGCGGCCAACCAGGCGATCGAAAGCTTTGTGAACACGGCCTTCTTCGCCGATCTGCCGATCACAAAGATGGTCGAGATCCACGTGAATCTAATCGAGGAGTTTCGAAAGGTGCTGTTGCTCAAAGGGCAGAAGAACGATTTTCTCCAGGACTACCGACTCGCCCTCCTCGATGTCATGGCCCACCTCTGCGAAATGTATCGACGCTCCATCCCGCCCGACCTGCCCATCGTGCCCGCCGCCGCGGCCGAATCCTCCAGCCCCTCCGCCTGAGTCCCAGCCATGACTTTCCGCAAGACCTACATCCTCAAGCTCTACGTGGCGGGCAACACCCCCAACTCGATGCGGGCCCTGAAGACGCTGCGCGACATCCTCGAGTCCGAATTCCGCGGCGTCTACGCCCTGAAGGTGATCGATGTGCTCAAGAATCCCCAGCTGGCGGAGGAGGACAAGATCCTGGCCACCCCCACCCTGGCGAAGATCCTGCCCCCGCCGGTGCGGCGGATCATCGGCGATCTTTCCGACCGCGACCGGGTGCTGATCGGTCTGGATCTCCTCTACGAAGAGCTCACCGAGGATTTCAAGCTCGACATCGATGATCTGGAAGCCGGCGGTGTGCCCTCACTCCCGGAAACCTCCTGAGCCCTGATCAAGGCCCGCCGGCGCCATCCGGGCAAGGCCATCCCAGCGTCAACCCCGATTTCCTTCCGACCCCTCGCTCTTCCATCTCTTCGATGCCGGATCCCAACGACCACGACGCCGCTGCCAATCGAATGCAGATGCAGAAACTCCCCACGGGGATCGAAGGGTTCGATGACATCTGCCATGGCGGACTGCCGATCGGCCGATCGACCCTGATCAGCGGAACATCGGGAACCGGAAAGACAGTCTTTTCCCTGAATTTTCTCTGCAACGGCATCCGGCAGTTCAACGAGAACGGCATTTTCGTCACCTTCGAGGAGTCTCCCCTCGACATCCTGCGCAACGCCTCCAGCTTCGGCTGGAATCTGCAGGAGATGGTCGAGCAGAACAAGCTGTTCCTTCTTGATGCCTCACCGGACCCCGATGGTCAGGAGGTGTCCGGCAGCTTCGACCTTTCCGGCCTGATCGAGCGGATCCACTACGCGATCCGCAAATACAAGGCGCGGCGGGTGGCGATCGACTCGATCACCGCCGTCTTCCAGCAGTACGACGCCATCTCCGTGGTGCGCAGAGAGATCTTCCGACTCATCTCCCGCCTCAAGGAGATCGGCGTCACCACGGTGATGACCACCGAACGGGTCGACGAGTATGGACCCATCGCCCGCTACGGCGTCGAGGAGTTCGTCTCCGACAACGTGGTGATCCTGCGCAACGTGCTGGAGGGGGAGCGGCGGCGGCGCACGGTGGAGGTGCTCAAGCTCCGCGGCACCACCCACATGAAGGGGGAGTTCCCCTTCACCATGGGCAGCCACGGCATCAGCGTCTTCCCGCTGGGGGCCATGCGCCTCACCCAGCGTTCCTCCAACGTGCGGCTCAGCTCCGGCGTGCCCCGGCTTGATGAGATGTGCGGGGGCGGCTTCTTCAAGGACTCGATCATCCTGGCGACCGGCGCCACCGGCACCGGCAAGACGCTGCTGGTCAGCAAGTTCGTGGAGGATGCCTGCCGCAGCAAGGAGCGGGCCATCCTGTTCGCCTACGAGGAATCCCGCTCCCAGCTGCTGCGCAACGCCACCAGCTGGGGCATCGATTTCGAGCAGATGGAGCAGGACGGCCTGCTCAAGATCATCTGCGCCTACCCGGAATCCACCGGCCTCGAGGATCACCTGCAGATCATCAAGACGGAGATCAGCCAGTTCAAGCCGTCACGGATGGCGATCGATTCCCTCTCCGCCCTCGCTCGGGGTGTCAGCCACAACGCCTTCCGCCAGTTTGTGATCGGGGTGACGGGCTATGCCAAACAGGAGGAGATCGCCGGCTTCTTCACCAACACCTCCGAGGAGTTCATGGGAAGCCATTCGATCACCGACTCCCACATCTCCACCATCACTGACACCATTCTGCTGCTGCAGTATGTGGAGATCCGCGGTGAAATGGCCCGGGCTCTGAACGTGTTCAAGATGCGCGGCTCCTGGCACGACAAGGGCATCCGGGAATTCGTGATCACCGGCAACGGGCCGGAGATCAAGGATTCCTTCGCCAATTTCGAGCGCATCATCAGCGGCGTTCCCCACTGCATCACCACCGACGAACGGGCCGACCTGGGCCGGATCATGCGCAGCGTGGACGCGGAGAGCTGAACGGGGTCAGCGGCGCCAGCCTCAGCTCTGCAGCGCCCGCTGATTGGAGCGGTGGAAGCGGGCCATCAGCAGGGGCCCCACCACGCGTCGGAAGTGGCGGGTGATCTCCTGGCGGCGACGATTCAGGACGGGTGCGTCGTGATCGGCCTCGATCAGCGACGCCGGAGCTCCGATCGCCGCCAGGAAGCGGGGCAGCAAACCTTCCGCTCCCACCGCCCGGTCATAGTCGAGCAGGTGCAGCGGGGACCCGGAAACGCCTCGCCACCTGCGCACAAAAGCGCTGTAATCACAGAACTTGGAGTAACGCCTGCCCCAGAGGAGAAAAGGAAAGGCGAAACCGGGATAGCCCAGGCGGGCCCGCTGCCCCGATCGCCGCAGCTCGCAGTACAGGGACTCAAGATAATCATCCACCCGGCGCAGGAACATCAACCAGCTCACGCTGTGCCCCTCCGCACGCAGGCTCTCCTCCAGCTGCCTCAGCCGATCCGGTCGCACCACCAGCAGGCTGAGATCCTCGCAGCTGATCACCGCCCGGGGCAGAGGACAACGGCGCAACTCCGCCACAAGCTCAGCCAGACCGCCGTAGGCCGGATTCCAGCGCTTGTCCTCCAGCAGCTCGAAGGCAAGATGATGGTGCCCGGATTGTGGAGAATAGGTTACCGCCGTTGGAACATAGATTCCCGCTGCCTGAAGATCGGACGCCCGCTGTCTCAGAAAAGCCTGGATGGATGTACTCCCGGTCTTGTGGTCACCAATATGGAGGAACAGTTGCATCGGCAGCGAATGATGCCAGGGCGGTGATCTTAAGCGGATTGCCGATGGGAATCAGCCATCGAGGCTACGGCGATTGGAATGCTGGAAACGGACCATCAGCAGCGGTCGCAGGAGCTTCCGGTAATGGCGCGTGATGTGCTCCATGCGACTGTTGAGGCGGGGCTGACCAGACGCGGCGCCAGCAATGAGGTCGTCCGGGGCACCGAGGAGGCGCAGGAAAGAGGGCAGGACCCCCGGGCCCGCAACGGCCTGATCGTAATCCACCAGCAGCAGGGGTGAGGCCGAAAGCCTGCGCCAGCGGCGCGCGAAGGCGCCGACATCGAAGTAATGGACGGAGCCTCCGAACTTCTGCTTCTGCCTGTATTTACCCCTGGCCAGGATTGATAGAACATATCCCGGGTAACCGAAGCGGGGGCGCACACCGCATCCCCAGAGCGTGGTGTAGAGGGATTCCGAATAGTCGTCGACGCGGCGCACGAACATCACCCAGGTGAGCGTATGTCCCTCCGCCCGGAGAGCGTCTTCCAGTCGACGCAGCCCAACCGGCTTCTCCACCAGACAGCAGAAGTCTTCGCTGCTGAGAACAGCCTTGCTGCTGAGAACAGCCTTGCTGCTCAGAACAGCCTTGCTGCTCAGAACAGACCCGGGCACAGCCGGGGAAGCGTCGGCCCGGCGCAGCTCCAGGAGAAGTTCATTCAGACCATCAAGACTCGGATCGTAGCGGCTGTCGCCCGCCAGCTGGAAGGCGAGATTGTGATGGCCTGAGGTCTCATCCAGGGTGCCGGCCGAAGGAACGAGAATGCCGGAGGCGGCGAGATTGCTGGCGGTTCTCCTCAGATAGGCCTGCAGGGATGTGGTGCCTGTCTTGTGAGTTCCGATATGAATGAAGACATGCATCTCTCTTGACGAGACCGGAACGGCTGGCGGGACTTTACGCGGTGACTCTTCGCTCCGCTTCCATGTCAGCCATGGAGGCGGATCGCTCGGCCTGGACGCGGAGTTCATCCCCATCGGCCTCCTCCAGGGGCAGGTCGAACCAGAAGGTGGTGCCCACCCCAGGCTCGCTGGCCATCCGGGCCTGGCTGCCGTGCTTTTCGAGGATGCCTCGCACGATCGAGAGTCCCAGCCCGGTGCCGGCCTCGGTGTGCACGGCGTTCTCGACCCGGAAGAAGCGCTCGAAGATCCGCGCCTGATCGGCCTCGGAGATGCCGCAGCCGGTGTCGGCGATCTCGACCCGCAGCCGCGGCAGGCGCGAGGTGAGCGTGCAGGAGGGATGGGCCTCCGGACCGCCGGGATCCAGCGGGCAGTGGTCGGGCCAGGGGTAGGCGCGCAGCAGCAGCTGGCCGCCGCTGCGGGTGAACTTGAGGGCGTTGCCCACCAGGTTGTCGAAGACCTGCAGCAGCAGATCCCAGTTGCCCCGCACCCGGGGCAGGTGCTGATCCCCGGCGAACAGCAGCATCACCCCCTTCTCCTCGGCGTTGAGCCGGTAGGTGCGCAGGGTCTGCTCGATCGCCGGGGCCAGGTCCATGGGCTCCAGCTGCCAGACCCGGTCGGACTCCAGCCGTGACAGGTCGAGCACGTCGGTGACCAGGCGCGAGAGGCGGTCGGTCTCGGCGTTGGCGATGCTCAGGAACTCCTTCTGCTCCTCGGCGCTGAGCAGGTCGCCCATGTCATGGAGCGTCTCCACGTAGCTCTTGATGTTGCACAGGGGCGTGCGCAGCTCGTGGGACACATTGCTGATGAAGCGGCTCTGGGCGGCATTCAGCTCCACCTCCCGGGTGAGGTCCTGGATCGTCATGGCAATGCCCTTGAGGCTCTCGCCGCTGGCATCCCGCACCGACTGGAGCACGATGCGCAAGGTGCGGGGGGGATCACCGAAGCTGCAGCGCACCTCGGTGGTGTCCCGCTCGCTGGTGATCAGGCTTTCCAGCGGATCGTGCAGCTCCATCGCCAGCCGGTCCGGCAGTTCGGCGGCCAGCTCGCTGCCCTCCAGGTTGCGGCCCTCCCAGCGGAACAGACGGCGGGCGGTGGGGTTGGCCAGCACGATGCGGCCCTCGGCGTCGAGCAGCACGGCGCCATCGGCCATGGTGGCGATCAGCGACTGCTGCTTCACCTGGGCGGCGGTGAGCTCCTCGATGTTGGCCGCCTTGTAGACCTCCAGCTGGGAGGCCATGGTGTTGAAGCCGTTGAGCAGTTCCCCCAGTTCCCCGCCCACCGGCAGGGCGATGCGGGTCTCGAAATTGCCCCCGGCGATCGATCGCACCCCCCGCAGCAGCTCCTTCACCGGCTGGGTGATCGTCAGGGCGTTGAACACCGAGCCCAGGATCACCAGCACCCAGATCGAGATGAACACCGCCACCGTCACCTCCCGGGTGAGGGCGGCGCTGGCCAGGAGCGTCTCGTTGGGGTTGATGCCCAGGGCCACCACCCCCAGGTAGCGGCCGTCGCTCACCATCGGCACGAACACGTCAGTGACCTGGCCGTCCGGGGTGAGGTGCTGGCGGATCAGGGGATTGTCGGGGCGGCGCTGGATGTCGGCCGGCAGCTCCAGGCGTCGGCTGAGCACGCGTTCGCCCATGCCGGTGCTGCCGCCCATCGGGATGCCGAGGTAGATCACCCCGTCGGAATCGGCGAAGAAGATGTAGCGGAGGCTGCGGCTGGACTGCCAGAAGCGTTCGGCCACCGAGGCCAGTTCCCGGTCATTGCCCTCCGCCACCAGGGGGGTGACGTTGGCCGACAGCAGCAGACCGAGATCCCGGGCGAAGCGGGTGTCGCTCATCCGGGCATCGCGCTGGATGCCATTGAGGGCCAGGAAGGTGATGCCCGTCATCAGCAGGCTCACCACGAGGGTGGCGACCGCCAGCAGCTTGGTCTGGAGGCTGAACTCCGCCCACCAGCGCTGCAGCCGCGCCCGCCAGAGGCTGAAGGAATCGGCGGCCTCGCCGCCGCTCAGGCTGGGGCCGGAAGCGGAGCGGGTCATGGCAGGGCCGGGCGTCCGGTCCGCACCTGGTGGCCGATGTCGCGGCGGTAGACCATGCCCTCGAAACCCACCCGTCCCAGGCCGTCATAGGCCCGCTCGAAGGCCGTGTCGAAGTCGTCGGCCTGGGCCACCACCGCCAGCACCCGGCCGCCCGCCGTGACGACGGGGCCCGCCTCGGTGCGGCGGCTGCCTGCATGGAACAGCTGCCGATCGGGGTCGTCCCCCAGGTCGCCCTGGATCGGATCACCGCGACGCACGTCGCCGGGATAGCCCTCGGCGGCGGCGATCACGCAGGCGCTGCAGCGCGGCTCGATCGTCAGGGGCGGCGCCTCCTCCAGGCGGCCGGTGGCGCAGGCCAGCAGCACCTGGGCCAGTTCCGGGCCCAGCAGGGGCATCAGGGTCTCGCACTCCGGATCCCCGAAGCGACAGTTGAATTCGATCACCCGCAGGCCGGCCTCGGTGAGCATCAGGCCGGCGAAGATTACGCCGCGGTACTCGATGCCCCGGGCCCGCAGGGCCGCCAGGATCGGCTCCAGCACCAGCTGGCGCACCTCCTCCAGCCCCGCCGCATCCAGCAGCCGGGCCGGGGCGTAGGCCCCCATGCCGCCGGTGTTGGGGCCCGTGTCCCCCTCACCGATGCGCTTGTGGTCCTGGGCCGGAGGCAGCAGCACCATGGAGCGGCCGTCGGTGAGGGCGAACACCGACACCTCCGGGCCGTGCAGGCGCTCCTCCAGTACCAGGGAGGGGGTGGCGGCGGCTTCTCCGGGGGCGGTGCTCTGGAAGCGGCCCGCGAACACCTCCTCAATGGCGTCGCGGCACTGCTCGAGGCTGTCGGCCACCGTCACCCCCTTGCCGGCCGCCAGACCATCGGCCTTCACCACCAGGGGTCGGCCGTGCCGCTCCAGGGCTTCCAGGGCCTCCTGCCGGGACGTTGCCGCCCAGTAGCCCGCCGTGGGTACCCCCGCTTCCTGCATCAGATCCTTGGCCCAGCGCTTGCTGGCCTCCAGCAGGGCCCCGTCGGCCCCGGGACCGAAGACCGCAAGCCCCTCCGCCCGCAGCCGGTCCGCCAGGCCAGCCGCCAGGGGCGCTTCCGGCCCCACCAGCACCAGGTCGATGGCGTGCGCCTGGCAGGCCGCCGCCAGGGCGCCATGGTCGGTCTCGGCGATGGCCAGCTGACCGCAGCCCGCCAGGGCCGTGGTGCCGCCGTTGCCGGGGGCCACCAGCACCTGCTCCACCCCCGGGCAGCGCGCCAGGGCCCAGCCCAGGGCGTTCTCGCGGCCGCCGCCGCCCACCACCAGGATCCGGGCCGGCACCGGGGACGGGGGGGAAGCGTCGGAAGCGGTCAACGGGGCCATGGGGCGGAGGGGGAGCGGAACGGGGGTGGATCGGAGAGGAGAGCTCCCCTAGGTTGTGCGCCGGCACGGGTGCTGCACCGGTCGCCCTCACCAGCCTTGCTGCCACTCCCCTTTGCCATTCTCCCCGACCGCCGCCTCGACCGCCTTCCCGCCCAGGGGATCCGGCCCGACCTCCGGCCCGCCGGCGCCCCGGCGGAGCCGCCGCTGGTCGGTGCTGGGCGGCCTCGGAGTCCTGGCCGCCCTGGGGCTGCTCCCGGGGATCGGGCCGGCGGCAGCCCGAGCCGCGGCCCCTCGCCCTTCCGCGGCACCGGCGCCCGCCGCCCCAGCGGCAGCGGCGCCCCCCGCCATTGAGGCCAGCCCCAGCGGGCCGGCGGAGCCCACGGCGGAACCCACGGCCGAGGCCGAAGCGGAGCGGCCGCCGCTCCTCACGGACGCGGAATTCGCCGATCTGCTCCGCGATGGGGATCTCGAACTGCTCGACGCGGCCTGCCGCCAGAGCGCCGAGGCCGATCAGCTCGAGCGCCTCCAGCAGCTGCAGCAGCGGCTGCTGACGCTGCATCCGGCCCCCCAGCCCCTGGAGGTGGTGCTGGCCAATGCGGACGTGCTGCTCAGTTGCCGGGCGCCCAGCGAGGCCATGGACGTGCTCAACCGCTACGGCCCGGCTGCCGGAGCCGAGCGGGTCCAGTGGCTGCAGCTGCAGTGGCGGGCCGCCGCCGCCGGACTCGACCACCGCCAGGCGGCCCTGGCCCTGGAACGGCTGCGGAAGGAGAGCGGCACGTCCCTCGATGGCATCGCCCTGCCGCTGCAGCGCCGGGAGGATGGCACCGTGATTAGCCGCTCGGCCCTGGAGCTGCTGGCCCTGCACCTGGAATCGAGGGGCTTCCCCCGGGTCGGCGGCGAGCTGCTGGTCCGGGCCCGCCAGGGCGGCCTGGGCGGGGCTCTGCGGCTGCAGCAGGCGGTGGCGCTGCTGGCGGAGCTGCCGGCATCCCAGCGGGAGGCCCTGCTGGAGGCGGCCCTGGAGCAGGCGGCGGCGGCGAAGGCCTGGGGCCTGGTGGCCGAGCTGCTGGACACCCAGGCCGCCCTGCCGTCGGAGCGGGCCGTGGCCCGCCGCCTGCGGCTCAGCGGGCGCATCGACGACGCCTACGGCGAATGGCGCTGGCGGCGCGAGGATCCGGCGGCGGCGCCGCGCACCCGCCAGCTGGAGATCCGGCTGCGCTCCCCCCGGGATCCGGGCGGCCACGCCGCCGACCTGCCTGTGCCGGCCCCGACTCCGGCTCCGGCTTCGACTCCAGCTCCGGCTCCGACCCCTTCCACTGCCCCATGACCCTCTCCCCTGCCACCGGCCCCCTCCTCTACGAAGGCAAGGCGAAGCGGGTGTACGCCACCGACCAGGACGACCTGGTGGCCGTCGAGTACAAGGACGACGCCACGGCCTTCAATGCCCTCAAGAAGGCCCAGCTCCTCGGCAAAGGGGCCCTGAACTGCCGCATCTCCGCCCTGCTGTTCGAGCACCTCGAGGGGCTGGGGGTGCCCACCCACTACCTGGGCCTGCAGGGGGACCGCTGGATGATGGTGCGGCCGGTGCGGGTGGTGCCGGTGGAGGTGGTGGTGCGGAACGTGGCCGCCGGTTCCCTCTGCCGCCAGATGCCGATCCCGGCGGGCACCCCCCTGGAGCCGCCCCTGCTCGACCTGTACTACAAGGACGACGCCCTGGGGGATCCCCTGCTCAGCGAAGCGCGGCTGGAGCGTCTGCAACTGCTCACGCCCGACCAGCTGGGGGCGATCCGGGAACAGGCCTTCCGGGTCAACGACGCCCTGCGCGATCTTTTCGCCCGGGTGGAGCTTGAACTGGTGGATTTCAAGATCGAACTGGGGTTCACCGCCGACGGCGCCCTGGTGGTGGCGGACGAGATCAGTCCGGACACCTGCCGCCTCTGGAACCGGGCCGTGAGCGATGCCCAGGAGCGGATCCTGGACAAGGACCGATTCCGACAGGACCTGGGCGGCGTTGTCGAGGCCTACGGGGAGGTCCTCAAACGGGTCCAAGGGGTCTGTCCCGAACCGCGGGTCTACGGGTAAGGTCAGCGGAATTTGCGGCCTGGCCGCTCTGCAGACGACATCCATGATTGGCGTTCGCCTCGGCAGGCCCCACATCCTTCGAAGCGTCACGCCCCGGGCGGCGAGAGCCTCCCTGCCCCTGCTGGTGGCCCTGCTTCTGGCGGGCGGCCAGGCCCGGGCCGCCGAAAGTCCCCCCGGCAAGGGGCAGGCCCCCGCGGGCCAGACACCCGCAGGCACCGTCGGCACGCCGCCCGCAGGCTCTATGGCCCAGGCCGGCGCCGATCCCTTCGCCGGCCCGGCGGAGGCCACCCCGCCGGCCGGGGCGACCCCGGTGACGCCCGCCCCCGCGGCCACGCCGGCACCGGCCGCCACCCCCGGCGCCACGCCCAGCCTCCCCGCCGCCCGCGACGACCGGCCGGGCAAGCCCTCCCTGGGCCCGGCCCCCACCCCTTCGGCCTCCACCGAACCCCGGGTGCTGATCAGCGAGGTGGTGATCGAAGGCCTGGCCGACCACCCCGAGCGTGAGCGCCTCGAGCTGGCGGCCTATGCCGCCATGGCGGTGACCCCCGGCAACGCCATCACCCGTAGCGAGCTGGAAACGGACCTGCAGGCCATCTACGCCACGGGCTGGTTCTCCGATGTGCGGATCCAGCCCCAGGACGGCCCCCTGGGGGTGCGGCTGGTGGTCTCGGTGGTGCCCAACCCGGTGCTCACCAAGGTGAGCCTGGATCCGGCCGACGCCAAGGTGCCGGAAACGGTGGTGCAGGACACCTTCGCCAGCGATTACGGCAAGACCCTCAACCTGGTGACCCTGCAGGGCCGCATGCAGGAGCTGCAGAAGTGGTATGCCGACCAGGGCTTCTCCCTGGCCCGCGTCACCGGCCCCTCCCGGATCGGACCCGACGGCGACGTGCAACTGCTGGTGCGCCAGGGGACCGTGAAGGGCGTGGAGGTCCAGTTCCTCAACAAGGAGGGATCGGCCACCAACGACAAGGGCCAGCCGATCAAGGGCAAGACGAAGGAGTGGGTGATCACCCGGGAGATCTCCATCAAGACCGGCGAGATCTTCAACCGCCGCAACCTGGAGGACGACCTCAAGCGCCTGTACGGCACCGGCCTGTTCAGCGACGTCAAGGTGACCCTGCGCCCTGAACCGGAGGATCCCGGCTCGGTGGTGATCGTGCTGGGGGTCGTCGAGCAGTCGACCGGCTCCCTCTCCGGCGGTCTGGGCTATAGCCAGAGCCAGGGGGTCTTCGGCCAGATCCAGTTGCAGGACAGCAACCTGTTCGGCCGGGCCTGGGACCTCTCCACCAGCTTCACCTACGGCCAGTTCGGCGGCCTGGCCGACATCTCCTTAAGCGACCCCTGGATCAAGGGGGACAAGTACCGCACCGCCTTCCGCTTCAAGGCCTTCGTCAGCCGGGACGCCCCCCAGGTGTTCCAGAGCCAGAACAACGGAAACTTCTTCACCGTCTCCGACTTCTACCAGGCCCCGGGCACCCAGGTCGCCTACAACATCTTCTCGCCGTTCAACCCCCTCCTCGACGTCTTCCCGTCGGTGACGGCGGCCCGGATCGCCGCCGAGACCAGCGGCCAGAACCTCAGCTGGTTCCAGTTCGACGGCAACAGCGTGCTGATCCAGCGCGTCGGGGCCAACGTCCAGTTCGTGCGTCCCCTCAACGGCGGCAACCCCTTCAAGCGGGCACCCTGGACGGTGCTGCTGGGGCTGACCGGCCAGGTGGCCACGCCGATGGACTTCTCCGGCACCTCCCGCCGCTTCGCTCTGGCCACCCCGAACGAGGCCACCTCGCTGCTGGCCGCCCCCACCAGTTCGTTCATCTGCCTCGCCTACAACTGCGCCGCCCGCAACCAGCTGGTGGGCCTGCGGCTGGCGGCGACGATGAGCACCCTCAACGATCCCCGCAACCCCACCCAGGGCAACTTCCTCAGCATCGGCACCGAGCAGTTCTTCTCGGTGGGCCCCGATTCCCCCACCTTCAACCGGATCCGGGGCAGCTTCACCCACTACATCCCGGTGCGCTGGCTGAAGTTCTACAAGGGCTGTCGGCCGAAGGCCGGCGAGACCGAGGACTGCAAGCAGGCCCTGGCCTTCCAGGTGTCCGCCGGCACGGTGATCGGCGACCTGCCGCCCTACGAGGCCTTCTGTCTGGGCGGCGGCAACTCGGTGCGGGGTTACTTCGACTGCGATCTCGGCGTCGGCCGCAGCTTCGGCGAGGCCACGATCGAATACCGCTTCCCCCTGTTCAGCATCGTCAGCGGCGAGCTGTTCATCGACGGCGGCACCACCTTCGGCAGCCAGACGAAGGTGCCGGGCGACCTCGGCGGCCTGCTCAACAAGCCCGGTTCCGGCTTCTCGATCGGCACCGGCCTGATCGTCACCACCCCCGTCGGCCCGCTGCGCCTGGAGGTGGCCAGCCAGGACTTCACCGGCGAGTGGCGCTTCAACCTCGGCGTGGGCTGGAAGTTCTAGTGACCAGGTGGCCCAGCGACTATCGCCAGGCCTGGACCCTGCGCTCCAGCGTGGAGCGCACCGGGGTGGGGTTGCACAGCGGCGCCGTCTCCCGGGTCCGCCTCGGCCCCTCGGAGCGGCCCGGCTACTGGCTGGGCTGGCTGGATGCCCCGGAGCGCCCCCTGCAGCCTCTCGGCCCCACCCAGGTCAGCGACACCCGACTCTGCACCTGCCTGCAGCTCGGCGATCGCCGCCTGGCGACGGTGGAGCATCTGCTGGCGGCCCTGGCCGGCACCGGGGTGAGCCAGGCGGAACTGTGGGTGGACGGGGAGGAGATCCCCCTGCTCGACGGCTCCGGCCTGCCCTGGGTGGAAGCGATCGCCGAGGCGGGCCTCAGCGACCGGGGCGAGCGCATCGAGCCCCCCTTGCCCCCGTTGCCCCTCACCCTGGGCCAGGGGCTGGGGTTCGTGGCCGCCCTGCCGAACGAGCGGCTGCGGCTGGCGGCGGCGATCGAGTTCCCCCAGGCGGCCATTGGCCGCCAGCTCTATGCCCTCGATCTCACCCCCGAAAGCTTCGTTGCCGAGATCGCGCCGGCCCGCACCTTCGGCTTCCGGGAGCAGGTGGAGCAGCTGCTGGCGGCGGGCCTGATCCGCGGCGGCGCCCTCGACAATGCCCTGGTCTGTGACGGGGACCACTGGGTGAATCCGCCCCTGCGCTTCGCCGACGAACCGGTGCGCCATAAGCTGCTGGACCTGCTGGGAGATCTGGCGCTGGTGGGCCTGCCGACGGCCCACGTCTTTGCATACCGCGGTTCCCATGGCCTGCACACCGCCATGGCCGCGGCCCTTGCGGCCCAGGCGCCCCGCCTGCCCGTACCCGTACCTACCCACTGAATCCTTGACCGTTCTCCCCTCCGCCGCTCCCGAGGCCGCCACGGCCGCTGCCCCCGCCACGCCCGCGGGCCCCACTGCGGACACGGCCCGGTCCGTGGTGCTCAGCAGCGAACAGATCCTCAACCTGCTGCCCCATCGCTATCCCTTCGCCCTGGTGGATCGGGTCATCGATTACGTCCCTGGCCAGCGGGCGGTGGCCCTGAAGAACGTCACCTTCAACGAACCGCAGTTCCAGGGCCATTTCCCCGGCCGGCCCCTGATGCCGGGCGTGCTGATCGTCGAGGCCATGGCCCAGGTGGGCGGCCTGATCGTCACCCAGATGCCGGATCTGCCCAAGGGCCTGTTCGTCTTCGCCGGCATCGACGGGGTCCGCTTCCGGCGGCCCGTCGTGCCCGGCGACCAGCTGCTGATCACCTGCGAACTGCTCAGCCTGAAGCGCAAGCGCTTCGGCAAGGTGCAGGCCACCGCCACCGTCGATGGCGAGCGGGTCTGCTCCGGCGAGCTGATGTTCTCGCTCGTGGACTGACGCGATGTCGAGTGCAGCCATGACGACATCGGTGCATCCCACCGCCCTGGTCGATCCGAGGGCCCGGCTGGCCTCCGGTGTGGAGATCGGTCCCTATGCGGTGATCGGTCCGGAGGTGGAGATCGGCGAGGGCAGCCGCATCGGTCCCCATGTGGTGATCGACGGGCGGGTGCGGATGGGGAAGGGCAACCGGATCTTCCCGGGGGCCTGCATCGGCCTCGAGCCCCAGGACCTCAAGTACGGCGGCGCCCCCACCGAAGTGGTGATGGGCGATGAGAACACGATCCGGGAGTGCGTCACCATCAACCGCGCCACCGCCGAGGGCGAGCGGACCGTGCTGGGCAACGGCAACCTGCTGATGGCCTACAGCCACATCGGCCACAACTGCCAGCTGTCCGACCGCATCGTCATCGCCAACGGGGTGGCGGTGGCGGGCCACGTGGTGATCGGTGAGCGGGCCGTGATCGGCGGCGTGCTCGGCATCCACCAGTTCGTCCACATCGGCAGCCTGGCGATGGTGGGCGGCATGAGCCGCATCGACCGGGACGTGCCCCCGTTCATGACGGTGGAGGGCCACCCCGGCCGCATCCGCGGTCTGAACCGCGTCGGGCTGCGCCGCAGCGGCATGGCCCAGCTCGACGACGGCGCCCAGTTCCGCCAGCTCCAGGATCTCTGGACCCTCATCTACCGCAGCGACCTGGTGCTGGCCGCCGCCCTGCGCCAGGCCAGGGAGCGGCCCCTGCTGGCCGCGGCCGACGAGCTGTGCGCCTTTCTGGAGGCCTCAGTGGGGCCGGGCCGGCGCGGACCGCTGCCGGCCCAGCGCTGATGGTGCGACTGCTGGTCAGCACCGGGGAGGTTTCCGGTGATCTGCAGGGATCCCTGCTGGTCAAGGCCCTGCACGAGGAGGCCGCCCGCCGGTCGCTGGACCTGGATGTGGTGGCCCTCGGCGGCAGCCGCATGGAACGGGCCGGGGCCCGGCTCCTGGCGGACACCACCAAGCTCGGGGCCATCGGCCTGTGGGAACCGATCCCCCTGGTCATTCCCACCCTCAAGCTGCAGGCCAGGGTGCGCCGCTGGCTGAAGCAGCACCCCCCCGACGCCGTGGTGCTGATCGACTACATGGGGGCCAACGTCAATCTGGGGCTGCGCCTGCGGCGGCTGTACCCCGATGTGCCCATCACCTATTACATCGCCCCCCAGGAGTGGGCCTTCCGCCTCGGCGACGGCGGCACCACCCGGTTGATCGGCTTCACCGACCGCATCCTGGCGATCTTCCCCGAGGAGGCCAGCTTCTACGCCGATCGGGGCGCCCAGGTCACCTGGGTGGGCCATCCCCTGATCGACACCCTGCAGGAGCGACCCTCGCGCCAGGAGGCCCGCCAACGGCTGGGCCTGCCGGCGGAGGCGCCGGTGCTGCTGATGCTGCCCGCCTCGCGGCGGCAGGAGCTGCGCTACGTGCTGCCGCCCATGGCTGATGCGGTGGCCCTGCTGCAGCGGCAGCATCCCGACCTGCAGGTGCTGCTTCCCGCCGGCCTGCCGGGGTTCGAGGCGGTCCTGGCCGAGACCATGCGGGCGGCCGGAGCCACGGCGGTGCGGGTGATCCCAGCCGGTGAGGCCGATGCCCTGCGGCCCCTGCTCTGTGCCGCGGCCGACGCCGCCCTGACCAAATCCGGCACCGCCAACCTGGAACTGGCCCTGCGGGGGGTGCCCCAGGTGACCGGCTACCGGGTGAGCCGGCCGACGGCGTTCCTGGCGAAACATGTGATCCACTTCAACGTGGCCCACATTTCTCCGGTGAACCTGGTGCTGGGGGAACGGCTCGTGCCGGAACTGCTCCAGGATGATTTCACCCCGGACGCCATCCTGGCGGCCCTGCGACCCCTGTTCGATCCCGCCTCCGGGGCGCGGGAGCGGGTGCTGGAGGGCTACGTTCGTCTCAGGCAGAAGCTCGGTGAGCCGGGCGTCACCCGCCGGGCCGCGACGGCGATTCTGGAACCCTTCCCGGGACACACCCCATGCGACTGATCGCGCTGGTGCTTGGTCTGCTGCTGGCCCTTGGCGGACCGGTGGCACCAGCCCTGGCGGCCACCGAGGAGGCCGTGCTGGCCGGCGGCTGCTTCTGGTGCCTGGAGCACGATCTGGAGGTGCTCCCCGGGGTCCTCGACGTGGAGAGCGGCTACAGCGGCGGCAAGGGGGCCAACCCCACCTACAGGCAGGTCTCGGCCGGGGGAAGTGGCCATCAGGAGGTGGTGCGGGTGCGCTTCGACAACACCAAGATCCGATACGACACCCTGCTGCGGGCCTACTGGCGCAACATCGACCCCCTCGACGGCGGCGGCCAGTTCTGCGACCGCGGCGATTCCTACCGGCCCGTGATCTTCACCACCAGCGCCAACCAGGCCGTGGAGGCCCGCAACAGCCTGGTGGCGGCCGCCCGGGAGCTGGGCAAGCCGGCGGCGGCGATCAAGGTGGCGATCCGGCCCCTGGCGAAGTTCTGGCCGGCGGAGGGCTACCACCAGAACTACGCCAAACGCAACGGCGTCCGGTACAACTACTACCGCTGGTCCTGCGGCCGCGACCGGCGCCTGGACACGGTCTGGGGCCGGCGAGCCCGCACCAGCCAGCGCTGGCAGGGCTGACATCGGCAGTGCTGCCGATCCGCCGCAGGGGAAACCGAACGGCCCTTGCCCCCTGTCGCGACCGGGAAAATGCCTTAGCGTTTGTTCATCACCGGAGGGCTTCTGTATGTATCTGCTGACCATCCGGGACGGTCTGCAGACGCGCCACATCGGGCCCTACGGGAGCCCTAGGCAGGCGTCCGACGATCTCGACAAGCTCCAGGCCAGCTTCGGTGACAAGGCCACCTGGCAGATCCACCGCCTGGAATCCCCCGCCGAACTGCACGCCCACATCCCCGGCAGGGGCGACACCGAACCGGTGGCCGTCTGAGCAGTGCCTCAGGCCCGCGGCGGGGTGCGGGGATAGCCGCGCAACAGGCCGCTCTCGATCATCAGCCCGACCCCGGCATTGATCAGGATCAGTCCCAGGGCCCCGTACCAGACCCAGGGTCCGGCCTCCGGCAGCGACTGCCCCTGGTCGGCCGCCGCTGCCAGGGCCGACCAGGTCTGGATGCCCTTGCGGATCACCCCCTCCCCGAACAGGCACAGCCCGGCGGGGAGCAGGAGCACACCGAGCTGGGCCTTGACGTACCAGCGGATCTTGTGAACGGCCATGGGGCGATGCGTTGTCTGGTCTGGAAGCAAACCTAGGCCGCAAGCTCCGGCCGCCAAAGCCGCCGGGGACGGCGGCGCTGCCGTTCAGGCCGCGGCGCCCGCCACCAGCCAGGCCACCAGGGTGCGCACCCCGAAGCCGGTGGCCCCCGCCGGATCCAGCCCCCTCACCTTGTCGCTCCAGACGGTGCCGGCGATGTCGAGGTGGGCCCAGGGCAGCCCCCGGGTCACGAAGTCCTGCAGGAAGAGGGCGGCGGTGATCGAGCCCCCGGGCCGCGGGCCGGTGTTCTTCATGTCGGCGACGTGGCTCTTGAGGCCCTTCTTGTAGGAGCCGCGCAGGGGCATGCGCCAGAGGGCCTCGCCACCGGCCGTGCCGGCGGCGATCAGGGCCTCCGCCAGGCTGTCACTCGGGGACCAGAGTCCGGCGATCTCCTCGCCCAGGGCGATCACGCAGGCGCCGGTGAGGGTGGCGAGATCGACGACCGCATCAGGCTCCAGGCCGCAGGCGTAGACGAGGGCATCGGCCAGGGTGAGGCGCCCCTCCGCATCGGTGTTGTTGATCTCGATGGTCTTGCCGTTGGAGGCGGTGAGCACATCACCCGGGTGGATGGCGCCGCCACTGATCATGTTTTCGCAGCTGGCCACGATCACGTGCACCTCCAGGCCGGCGGGGCGGATCTCGGCGATGGCGCGGGCCGCCCCCAGCACGGCAGCGCTGCCGCCCATGTCGTACTTCATCATCTCGATCTGGGAGCCGGCCGTCTTGAGGTTGTAGCCGCCGGAATCGAAGGTGAGCCCCTTGCCCACCAGCACCACCCGCCGCGTCACCTCCCCGGGGGGCCTGATGGTGAGATGGATGAACTTGGGGGGCAGATCGGAGCCCTGGGCCACCCCCAGGTAGGCCCCCATGCCGAGGGCCTCGCAGTCAGCCCGCTCCAGCACCTTGAGCTCGAGCCCGAAGGTACCGGCGATGGCGGCGGCCTCGTCGGCCAGCGACTGGGGGGTCGCCTTGTTGGGTGGGGCCGCCACCAGCCGCCGGGCCAGTTCCACGCCGCTGCAGGTGGCCTCAACGTGGGCCAGGCCCGCCGCCGCGGCCTCCCCCAGGCCCAGCAGGGTCACCCGGGCCGGCAGGGAGCGGGGCTCGGCCTCGCTCTTGAAGCGCTGGTCGTCATAGAGGCCGAGCCGCACCGCCTCCGCCATGGCCGCCGCCGCCGCCGCCGGCTCGAGCCCCTCCAGCGGGAACCACAGGCCGAGCTCCTCGGCACCGGCGCTGGCGGCCGTGCGGGCCGCACCGGCAGCGGCCTGGCGCAGGGCGTCGAGGCCGAACTCGGCCGGTTCCCCCAGTCCCACCAAGATCAACGTGGCCGGTGTGCCGCCGGGCCGCTCCAGGGTCAGGGTCTGGCCGCTCTTGGCCTCGAAGCGGCGGCGCTGCAGCCAGCCCTCGAGGGCTTCACCCACCAGCTCCTCGACCAGGTCCCGCCCAACGCCGCCGCCGCCGGCGAACAGACCCACCACCAGGGTGTCCCCCGCCCAGCTCTCGGTGAGCGGACGTTGGCCGTCCCGGTCAACGGCAAGACAGCGAAACTCCATGGACCCAGCGCAGGCGGCCCGTGATCGTAGCCAGTTCAGCCCTGGCGTTCAGGCGGGATCGGCCGTGAACGGGGTGGCCCAGCGGTCCCGGGTCTCCTTGTTGAAGGGCGGCAGCCAGCGGCGGATCAGGGCCTGCTCCAGGGCCCGGCGGGGGCCGACCGCCGCCGGCACGTCCGACCAGAAGCGGATGCTCGGCCGCGCCTCCAGGCCCGCCCGCGCCAGGGCCTCGCCGTAGGCCGCCAGGTAGTTCTTGCAGTCGTGGTCGCCCTTCCAGCGCTGGTCGGCCCGGCCCGTCTCGCCGACGTAGAGCAGCAGGGGCAGCGGCAGCTGGGGCGGCCGGTCCATCACCAGGTAGAGGGCCGCCCCCTGCTGGGGAAGCCGGGGCCAGCGCCAGAAGGACAGGCTCTGGGGGCTGAGGCTGAGGGCATCGAGGCGCCGCGCCTGCTCCAGGGGATCGCCGGGGTCGGCGGGGACGGGGAAGAGCTGCCCCTGCTGGAGGGGGGCGGCGGCACCGGTGGCGGCGTAGAGCGGCGCCTGATGGTCGGCGAGACGGGCCTGCCAGGCGAGCAACTGCTCCCGCCACAGGGGCAGCGACGGGGCCGGTGGCGCGCCGGCCACCGCGGCCGCCGGGAACAGTTCCCCCTGCCGGCTCATCGGGCCTGCCTCCGGGCCGGCGGCAGCACCGGCCCCGGGGCGGCGTCATAGCGGAACCGGCCGATCCAGCGCTCCACCTGCTCGGGGGAGAGCTCCAGGCGGTGCTGGAGATCGGCCAGATCCCGGAAGGGCTCCCGGGCCCGCTCCTGCAGCAGCCAGCGGCAACGCTCCGGCCCCAGGCCGAGCCGCTCCTGGAGCAGCCGTTCAGAGGCCTGGTTGATCGCCAGCGGCGGCGGCAGGGGCGCAGACCTGGGCTGGCCCCGGCGCCGGAAGCGCAGCACCGGCAGCCAGTTGCCCATCCTAGCGGAGGAAACCCGGAGCCCGGCGGCCAGATCCTCGGGGCCCGACCACTGCTGACCCTCGCCCTGGAGCCGGATCAGCCGATCCACCAGCTCAGGCGGACAGCCGGGCAGCCGCAGCCAGTCGCCGGCCTCGGCGCGGTTGACCTCGAGGCTCCAGCCCAGGGCGGCCGCCTGGCGCACCTCGGCCTCATCCTGGAACCGCAGCGCCGGGTTCAGGGCCAGCTTGAGGGCGAGCAGTTCCCGTTCGACCGCTTCTTCGGCGCCCATCGCAGCGATGCCAGTGCCGGCCGGACTGGCCGCCGGCTGCGGCGGCGGCAGGGGCGGCAGCTGGCCGGTGGCCTCCAGCAGGCGGCGGGCCAGGGGATCCAGCCAGTGGCGTCCTGCCATGGAGGCCCGAGCGCGCGCACGTCGGGCCCGAAGCTAGCGGGTGCCTCCCGGTCGGGGCCAGTCGACTAGCCCCAGCTGCAGGCCGATCACCACCGCCTGGATCCGGCCCCGGACCCGCAGCTTGAGCAGCACGTTGCGGACGTGGGTCTTGATGGTGTCGACGGAAACCATCAGCTCCCCGGCGATCTCATGGTTCGTCAGGCCGTGCACCACCCGCTCGAGCACCTGCCGCTCGCGGGCACTGAGCGGCTCGGCGGCGTCGCCGCCGGGCTCCTGGTCCGTCAGGACCGCCCCGACCAGCGCACGGTCGAGGTACAGGTCGCCGCTGAGCACGGCGTGCAGGGCCTGCAGGCCGGGGCCCTGGAGCAGCCGCGACTCCGACACGATGCCGTCGCAGCCCGCCTGCAGGGCCTGGCGGATCCGGGCGAAGCGGTGCTCCTGGGAGACCACCAGCAGGGTGCGGACCTCGGGGTGGCGGGCCTTGACCTGCACCACCAGGTCGACGCCGCAGCCCTCCTCCAGCCGGTCGCTGACCAGCAGCAGGGCGGGCCGATGGCGCCGCACCTGGGCGAGCCCCTCGGCGGCGGTGGTGGCGGCCCCCAGGATCCGGGCCGGCGTACCCATGAGCAGGGTGATCTGGGCCCGGCTGCCCAGGCACAGCACCAGCCGGACACCGTTGAGCAGCGCCAGCCCCCGGCTGAGGTCGTCACGCACCTGGGGCAGCAGGGGGGTGAGGTCCACGGGCGCAGCGTCGGGGACACCCCAGCGATGGGGGGCAGTTATCCTCGCCAGGGAATCGGCTCCATTTCGGTATCGGCCATGGCGGGTCGGGCACCGCGATACGTGGATCCGCACTCCCCAGGCGTGCCCGGTCTCTGCAGAATCGATCTCTACCGCAGTCCGGAGCAGACGTCCCCATGGCTTTCTTCGACTCCGAGATCGTCCAGGACGAAGCGAAACGGCTGTTCAGCGATTACCAGCAGCTGATGCAGCTGGGCAGTGAATACGGCAAGTTCGACCGCGAGGGTAAGAAGCTGTACATCGAGCGGATGGAGGAGATGATGGAGCGCTATCAGGTGTTCATGAAACGCTTCGACCTCTCCGAGGACTTCCAGGCCAAGCTCACCGTCGAACAGCTGCGCACCCAGCTGGGCCAGTTCGGCCTCACCCCAGAGAAGATGTTCGAACAGATGACCCTCACACTCGAGCGGATGAAGGGCCAGCTCGATGCGGCGGGCTGATCGGCAGTGAAGGACGTCATCGTCGTCGGGGCGGGGCTGGCCGGGCTGGTGGCCGCCAGGGAGCTGCGCAGGGCCGGCCTGTCGGTGCAGGTGATCGAGGCGGCGCCGGCCGTGGGGGGCCGCATGGTGCGGGCACCCCTGAACGTGGCGGGGGCCGGGCCAGCCGGGGCGGAGCCTGCCGCCTGGATCGACCTGGGCGGCCAGTGGGTCGGAGCCACCCACGCCCGCTTCCGCTCCCTGCTCGAGGAGCACGGCCTGCGCCGCTTCCCCTCCCCCCACGACGGCGAGACGGTCCTCTGTTTCGGCTCCCATCGCTGCACCTTCAGCGGCTTCTTCCAGGGGTTCCCGGAGGGGCAGCCACCCTCGGTGCCCAGCGCGGACTGGGAGGACGCGATGCAGGCCCTGGAGCGCTTCCATGAGCTGGTGGCGTCCCTGCCGGAGGGCCATCCCCATCACCATCCCGACGCCGCCGCCCTCGACCGCCTGAGCTTCCAGGACTGGATCGAGGCCCACACCCACACCCCTTTCGCCGCCTGGTATTTCGCCTACTTCTGCCGGGCGGTGGGTTTTCTCGGGCCGGCGGAGCCGGACCAGGTGTCGCTGCTGCACGTGGCCTGGGGCCAGCGCACGGCCTCCCAGGGCGACCACCCCGAGGAGGAGCTGATCCACGGCGGTGCCGGCCAGCTGCCGGCGCTGCTGGCCAGAGAGCTGGGGGACGCCCTGGTGCTGGGGGAGCCCGTTCGGGAGATCCATCAGCCCGAGGGCCCCACCGGCCACGGTGCGGAGGGCACCATCACGGTGACCACCGACAACGGCAGCCACCACGGCCGGGCGGTGATCGTGGCCATGCCACCGGCCATGGAGGGCGCGATCCGCTTCAGCCCCGCGCTGCCGGCCGACCGGCGCGCCCTCCAGGAGGGCATGGCCATGGGCCGCTGCACCAAGGTGCTGGTCGCCTACCGCAGCCCCTGGTGGCGGCAGGCCGGGCTGGCCGGCATCGGCATCGGCGACCGCCCCTGGGTGGAACTGTGCGCCGACAGCTCCGATCCCGAGACCGGTCTGGGGGTGATCGCCGCCTTCGTCGCGGGGCGCCGCCAGGAGCGCTGGTCGGCCCTGGATCCTGCGGAGCGGCGGGCGGCGGTGTTGGGGGATCTGGCCGCCTACTTCGGTCCGATGGCGCTGGAGCCGCTCGACTACGTCGAGAAGGACTGGCCGCGGGAGCCCTTCGTCGGCGGCGCCTTTGCCGGCTGGATGCCCCCCGGGCTGTGGACCGGCAGCGGCGACGCCCTGCTGCGGCCCCACGGCCGGGTGTTCTGGGCCGGCACGGAGGTGGCGGAGCGCTGGCCGGGCTTCTTCGAGGGGGCTGTGGCCAGCGGCGAGCGGGCCGCGGCCGACGTGGTGACCCTGCTGGGCTGAGCGAGCGGGGCACCCCGGCTGCCTACCATCCCCCCAGGCAGGCGGCGGGTTTCGATGGGGGAAGCGGAGCAGGCGAATCAGACGGCGCCGCTGCCGGTGCCACCGCTGGCCGACGCCCTGGCCAGGGGCATGGCCGACCTGTTCCCCGCCGGCAGGGATCCCGATCCTGATCAGCGGCTCGAGGCCCGGCTGGCGGAGGCGGAACGCCAGGGCCGGCCGCTGCGGGTGAAGCTGGGCATCGACCCCACCGGCAGCGACATCCACCTCGGCCACAGCATTCTGTTCCGCAAGCTGCGGGCCTTCCAGAACGCTGGCCACACGGCGGTCCTGATCATCGGCGACTTCACGGCCCGCATCGGTGATCCCACCGGCAAAAGCAGCACCCGCGTGCAGCTGGACGCGGCGGCGGTGGAGGCCAATGCCGCCACCTACCTGGCCCAGCTGGGCCAGGGCCAGCCCCCCGAGCGCTCCCAGCTCGACTTCGAAACCCCCGGCCGGCTGGAGGTGCGGCGCAACTCCGAGTGGCTCGCCGGCCTGGCGCTGCCCCAGGTGATCGAGCTGCTGGGCATCAGCACCGTGGGCCAGATGCTGGCCAAGGAGGACTTCGCCAACCGCTACGGCTCGGGCACCCCCATCAGCCTGCACGAGTTCCTCTATCCCCTGCTGCAGGGCTACGACTCGGTGGCCGTCGCCGCCGACCTGGAACTGGGCGGCACCGACCAGAAGTTCAACGTGGCGATGGGGCGCGACATGCAGCGCCATTTCGGCCAGCGGCCCCAGTTCGGGCTGCTGCTGCCGATCCTGCCCGGCCTCGACGGGGTGCAGAAGATGAGCAAGAGCCTGGGCAACACGGTGGGGCTGATGGAGGACCCCCTCTCGATGTATTCCAAGCTCGAGAAGGTGCCGGACGCGGTGGTGGAGGACTACCTCACCCTGCTGACCGATCTGGACACGGCGGCCCTGCCCACCAGCCCCCGGGAGCGCCAGAAGGCCATGGCCCTGGAGGTCACCGCCAGCCGCCATGGGCGCGACGCGGCCCTGCAGGCCCAGGGGGATGCGGCCGGGCTGGTGGGCGCCGGCCTCGCCGGAGCGGGCAAGTTATCGGGGGAGTTATGCGCGGACAGCGTCCCTGAGGCTTCCCTGGCCGGGCTCGCCTTCCCGCTGAAGGCCTTCTACCTGCTCAGCGCCCTGCAGGTCTGCGCCAGCAGCAGCGAGGGGCGGCGCCAGATCCAGGGGGGCGGCGTCAAGCTCGACGGCGAGAAGCTCAGCGACCCCAACCAGGAGTTCGCCAGCGCCGAGGAACTGGACGGCAAGGTGCTGCAGCTGGGCAGGAAAACCTTCCGGCGCCTGGTGGCCTGATGGATCCGGCCGAGCGGATCATCCTCGCCCTCGACCGCCCCGACGCCGAGGCGGCCCTGGCCCTGGTAGCGGCGGTCCCGGAGCTGCGCTGGGTGAAGGTGGGCCTGGAGCTGTTCACCGCCGCCGGACCCGGCGTGGTGCGGGAGCTGCGGCGGCGGGGCCTGCGGGTGTTCCTGGATCTGAAGTTCCACGACATCCCCGCCACCATGGCCGGCGCCTGCCGCAGCGCCGCCCGGCTGGGGGCGGAACTGATCACCGTGCACGCCTGCGCCGGCAGTGAGGCCCTCGCCGCCGCCCAGGCCGCGGCCGAGGAGGGGGCCGCCGAGGAGGGGCTGGGCGCCCCCACCTTGCTGGCGGTGACCGTGCTGACCAGCTGGGACCCCGGCCGCTTCCGCCACGAGCTGGCCATCGAACCTCCGCTGGAGGCCTACGCGGGTCAGCTGGCGGCGCTGGCGGCGGCCGCCGGCCTCACCGGTGCGGTCTGCTCGCCCCTGGAGGTGGGCCGGCTGCGGGCCGCCCATCCCCGGCCCTTCACCCTGGTGACCCCGGGGATCCGCCCCGCCGGCAGTGACACGGCCGATCAGCGGCGGGTGATGACACCGGCGCAGGCCGTGGCGGCCGGCGCCAGCCAGCTGGTGATCGGGCGCCCGATCAGCGGTGCCGCCGATCCCGCGGCGGCCTTCGCGGCCTGCTGCGCCGAGCTGGGCTGAGACGGAGGCCTAAAGGTCCAGGGGAGCCGCCTTGCCGTAGAGCCAGCCCTGGCCCCGCAGCCAGCCCTGGGAGGTGAGCAGGCGGGCCTCCTCGATGGTCTCCACCCCCTCGGCCACGGTGTCGAGCTCCAGGCCTTCGGCCACCCCCACCAGCGCCTGGGACAGCCGCAGGCTCTTGGTGTCCTTCGACCGCATCGCACAGGTGAAGGACCGGTCCAGCTTCAGCCCGGCGATGGGCAGATCCCGGAGATGGCTGATCGAGGAATAGCCGGTGCCGAAATCATCCACATACCAGCGGACCCCCAGGCCGGCGAGCTGCTCCATCTGCTGCCGGATCCTTTCGGTGACGCTGAGCAGGGCCGTCTCGGTGACCTCCAGGTGCAGCCGCTCCGGGCTCACCCCGGCGGCCTGGAGGGCCTGGCCCACCAACTGGGCGACATCGGGCTGGGCGAGGGAGGCCGCCGACACGTTCACCGCCATGGTGAGGCCATCGGGCAGCCGGGAGAGGGCCGCCAGGGCCTGCCGCAGCACCAGCCGGTCGATCCTGACGATCAGGCCGCGGCGCTCGGCGCAGGGCAGAAACTCGGCGGGACCGACCTCGAGCCCATCGGGGCGCACCCAGCGGGCCAGGGCCTCGTAACAAGTGACCTCGCCGCTCTCGAAGCAGACGATCGGCATGAACCAGGCGGCGAACTCCTCCATCACCAGCCCACGCTGGATCTCGGCCGCGAACAGCAGGTGCGTGTGGGCCTCGGTGGCCAGGGCGTTATCCAGCAGGGCGAAGCAGTTGCGGCCCCGGGCCTTGGCCTGACGCATGGCGAGGCTGGCGTCCCGCAGCAGCTCGTCGGGGAGGGCGCCGGCGGTGGCGGTGGCGATGCCGATGCTCACCGTGGGATCGATCGGCTGGCCTGCGATGGTGATCGGCGCCCTGCAGGCCCTAAGGATCCATTCGGCGATGGAGGCCGCCTCGGCCGCGGACGCCAGATCACTCAGCAGCACGATGAATTCGTCGCCGGTGCCGCGGCCCACCCGGTCCGGCTCGCCGATCGCCCGGACGATCCTCCCAGCCAGGAAGGCGATCAGCTGGTCGCCGCCGGCATGGGTGAGGGCATCGTTCACCGGGGTGAGGCCATCCACGCCGATGCTGAGCACCGCCAGGATCGCGCCGGTGCCCGCCTGGCGATCGAGGGCCTGGCGGATCCGGGCCAGGGCGAGGCTGCGGACGGCCAAGCCGGTGATGGCGTCGTGGCGCTGGCTGTGGTCGAGCTCCGACAGCCGTCGGCGCAGGTCGGCCGGTTCGCTCGCCCCACTCCAGTGGCAGCAGAGCCATCCGCCGGCGGGGAACAGCCGCAGGGTCCCTGGCGCCGCCGGGGCCTCGCCCGGTCGGCCGGGGGCCGGGACCTCCACGCTCTGGCCCGCCTCGAAGGCCCGGACACCGTGCGCGAGCAGGCCGCTGGAGCACGGGGACGGATGGAGATCCAGCAGCCGGGCGCCCACGATCCGGTCGAGCGGGTGACCATGGAAGTGGCAGGCCGCCCCGTTGGCATAGGTGCAGATGAAATCGCGGATCGTGCCGCCGGCGCCCCTCTCGGGCCGCAGCAGCAGGAGCGGATTCGGCAGGGCGTCGAGAACCGGCTGGAGGCCGGCCGCCGCACCCGCAGCCGCCATCGGGGCGCCCGGGAAGAGAGACTTCGGGGACTCAGCAATCGCCGTCAACCTTTCAAGAAGAGGTTCACACTTGCTGGCGGTATCGCTGATCACTTTTTTTCGATTTCTCTGCCGGGCAACCGGATGCAGGAAGGAAAACGTGTCGGAAAAGCCCATCGAAACCGCTGACCATCTCCATGGGGCGTGATGCAGATCCGGGGCAGAAGCACTGGGGTGAAGAAGCGCTTCTGCGGTAAATCCGCAGAGATCACGAAAAAAAGGCTAGTCGACTTTCCTGCTTCAGCCACCGTGTCGTGAGCGCCGATGGCACCGGCAGAAGCAGGAATCCCCGGCAGATGTTTGGAGCCAGCGGATGGTTCATCCCTGCGGGATCCGGGCCCCTCAGGTGTCTGGCCGTCGCTGTGCCGATTCGGCCCCGGCGGCCTCGGCCCGCTCCAGCTGCCGGGCCGCCCAGCGCCCCAGGCGCCCGGAGCCGACCAGCTGCTGGCGGAGCCGCTCCATCTCGTCGCGCCGTTGCTGGCGCCGCTGCGCCTCGCTGGGCACCCGGTCGTCGAAGGGCACGTGGGCGCGCTGCGCCAGCCAGGCCCCCAGGTGGCGCAAGGGAGTCGGATCGGTGGCGTGGTCGTCGACCCGCAGGGGCGGATCGGGGGGCCGGAGGGCCTGGAGGCGGTAGGAGCGGTCGCCGTCGGAATCGACCCGCTCGACCAGCTCCAGGGCCCGGGCTTCCCCCAGGGTGCGCAGGCGCTGGCCGAAACGGCGCTGCAGCACCAGGCCCCGAGGCTCCAGCCGCCACTCCAGGCGCCCGAAGGCCAGCCACAGCTGGCCCCAGCCGGCAGCCAGGGCCAGCAGCGCCAGCGGAATCCCCAGGGCCCAGAAGACCGGCCCGGCGGGGCCGCCCCGCAGCAGCAGGGCCAGCAGCCCCCAGAGCACCAGGTTGACCAGGCCCATCACCCGGCGCTGCTGCCGCCGCAGGGCCGGGTCGGGCACCAGCAGCGGACTGCTGAAGGAGGGGGTGAGCTCCTGCCAGCCCACCGGCAGGACCGCCGCCGCCGGGATCCGATCCTGGCCTGGGGCCTTAGCCGGGTCCTCGGCCACGGGGCGCAGGCCGAGCCTCCGATTGAGCTGCTCGGCGGCCTCCTGCCGCTGCCGCAGGCTGCCGAGCCGGGTGATCTCGAGGCTGCGATCGGACAGCTCGGCCACCAGCGGCCCACCCCAGGCGCCCGCGCCGCGCACCTGGAAGCGACGGATCTCCCGGCCGCTCAGGCCCCGCCGGCGGCGGAAGGGTCCCCGCCGCGCCAGGCGCTCCACCTCCCCATCCGCCGCGAGGGTCAGCCGGTCCTCCGACCACAGCGCCCGCAGCAGCTCCCGCAGGGCCGCCGCACCCCCCAGGGTCCAGAAGCTCAGCCACACCAGCAGGAACAGGGCCACCGGCAGGGCCGCCCCTTCACCGCCGGCCAGAAACGCGCCCAGGATCCTCCAGAGAGCCCAGACGGCGAACACCTCCCCCGCCAGCCAGCCGCAGAGCCACAGCGAGAGGAAGGCCGCCACGAAGAAGCGGCCGGGGCCGACGGGCCGGAAACGGAAGCTGGTGGTGCCGATGGCACTGCTCTCCGCCTCACCCACTGCTTCGGGCACCACCTCGTCCACCGTCTCGCCCGCCGCCGTCCGATGGGTCCATGCTGTCGAGGCGACGCCGGTGGGACATCCTCCCGGCAAAGGAAAACCCCCGATCCGCGGACGGAACGGGGGGGAGGATCTCAGCGCTGCGGCGGCCTCAGCCGACGAACTCGCGGCTGGGGGCGGAGACGCCGGCGGGGGCGGTGCCCTTCAGGTAGGCCAGCATCGTGTCGGCGTCGGAGCACTCGAAGGGGTCGGTGGGGCAGTTGTCCTCAAGGCCGGGCTCCACGAACAGCTTCTCGATGGTGCCGTCGTTGACGAGCATCGAGTAGCGCCAGGAGCGGGCACCGAAGCCCAGGTTGTCCTTCTCGACGAGCATGCCCATCTTGCGGCTGAACTCACCGTTGCCGTCGGGGAGGAGGAACACCTTGTCGGCGCCCACCTGCTTGCCCCACTGGAACATCACGAAGGCGTCGTTGACGGACACGCAGACGATGCTGTCGACGCCCAGGGCCTTGAACTCCTCGTACAGGGCCTCGTAGCGGGGCAGGTGGTTGGAGGAGCAGGTGGGGGTGAAGGCGCCGGGCAGCGAGAACACCACCACCTTCTTGCCCTTGAAGATGTCGTCGGTGGTCAGGTCCTGCCAGCGGAAGGGGTTGGGGCCGGGCACGGATTCATCGCGCACACGGGTCTTGAAGACGACGCTGGGGACCTTTTCGATGACAGCCATGTGAATGTGTGAAGAACGACTTGACGACGCGCCGCCCGGAGCAGCGATCGCAGAGAGCTTAACTCGCAATCGGTCCGCCTTAGGGGGGGAAGCCGGCTGAGTGTTTCTGCTCATCGCCGCTCCCAGGCCACCCGCTCGACCGGCCTACAGTCCGCTTCGCCTGCCCCCGGCCCCCGCCCCAGCCATGACCCTCTCGATGTTCGAGGCGGCCGTTCCGCCCCTGGCCCGCAGCCTGCGCAACCTGGCGGCGATCCTGGCCAAAGCGGCCGCCCACGCCGAAGCCAAAAGCATCGATCCGGCGGTGCTGCTGCAGGCCCGCCTCTACCCCGACATGTTCCCCCTGGTGCGCCAGGTGCAGATCGCCACCGACATCGCCCGCCGCGGCCTGGCCCGGCTGGCCGGGGTGGAGAGCAGCTCCATGGAGGACAACGAAGCCGGCTTCGACGACCTCATCGGCCGCATCGAGACGACACTCACCAGCCTGGAGGCCTTCACCCCCGAGCAGATCGACGGCACCGAAACCAAGGCGATCGAACTGCCGATCCGGGGCGAGACGCTCCGCTTCAGCGGCCAGAGCTTCCTGCTGTTCTTCGTGCTGCCCAACGTCTATTTCCACGTCACCACCGCCTACGACATCCTGCGCCACAACGGCGTGGAGCTGGGCAAGCGGGACTTCCTGGGCGAGCCCTAGCCCCCCCCAGCCCCCTCTCCTGGGTCAGGGCAGGGCCGCCGCAGGGCCGCCGGATCGAGGCCCTCCCGCAGGGCCAGCACGATCCCGGCCGCCTCGGCGTAGCTGGCGGCCGGGATCACCGGCAGCCCCAGGGCCTCGCCGCTCACCTGCAGCAGGCACGGGTTCCCCTCCACGGCGATCACGGGCACACCCCGCCCGGCGCAGGCCAGCACCGCCTCCCCCCCCAGGGCCCCCGCCGGCGCCACCACCGCCCCCACATCGGCGCCGTGCAGCAGGCCGTTGCCGCTGGCCGGCTCGGGCCGCAGCGAGGGGGCCCGGCTGAGGCCCACCAGCACGCAGGGCAGGAAGGTGTGGCCCAGCTCCTCGGCCGCCGCCCGCGGATCCAGAGCGGGGTCGGGCGGCAGGGGCGCCAGGGCGGGGGCATGGGCACAGGGCACCCCCAGGTGGCGCACCAGCAGGTGGCTGATCACCGCCTCCGCCCCGGCCAGGGCATCCACCCCCGTGCCGTGGCGGTAGGCCGCCAGAGCGTCGCTGCCGGGCTCATCGGGGAAGCGGGCCACCACGGCGATGGCTGTGGCCCCGGCGTCCCGCAGCGCTTCACCGGCCCGCAGCAGCGCCTCAGGCCGGCCCAGGCTGCCCCAGCTACTGCCGCTGGGGCCGATTGTGAGGCTCACCTCCAGGGGAACGTCGCTGCTCAGCACCGGGCCGATCGTCAGCCCCAGGCTGGCGCGGCAGGCCTCAATCGCCTGGCGGTGGCGCAGCAGCAGCTCCGCCTCGATGCCCGCATCCAGCAGCACGCCCAGCCGCTGGCTGGGCACCGGAGCCAGGGCCAGCTCGCCGGCGGCGAAGCGGTCGAGGCTCCAGCCCTCCACGTAATGCAGGCGCCGGTCGCTCCAGTAGAGGGAGGCGGCGTTCATCACGTTGGGGTGGGTGATCAGGCAGCCGCTGGCCGCCGCCAGCAGCCGGGCCGCCGGCAGGCCGTCACCGGCGAAACCGCCCACGGCGCAGCCCACTCCGGTGGGGATCACCAGCAGGGTGGGCAGGGGCGGGGCCGCCGCGCTCAAGGGCCGGGGGCCGGCGCCGGCACCGGCGCCACCACGATCCCCTCCAGCCGCAGGCCGCGGCGGGGATCCACCGCCGTGATCGCCCAGCGCAGGGGCTCGGCGCCCTCACCGGCCAGGCGGCGGGCCTCCCGGGCCAGCCCCTGCCGCAGCTGGGGCAGCAGCGGACCAGGGGAGGCCTGCAACCACAGCTCCAGGGGCACCAGGGCGCTCACTTCTGGAACTGACCGAACTGGGCCTCGTAGAGGGCGTCCTCCTGGCCGGCCACCAGATCGAGGTCGGCGAGGGGATAGGAGACGCACAGAAGGGCATAGCCCTTGGCCTGAAGCTCGGCCTTCACGCCCATGGCATCGGGCTGGTGCACCGTGCCGCTGCGCAGCAGGGCGGCGCAGGTGGTGCAGACGCCCGAGCAGCAGGAGCTGGGCAGGGGCACCCCGGCGGCCTCGGCGGCGTTCAGCACCGTCTGGTCGCTGCGGCAGGGAAAGCTGTAAGAGGTGCCATCCAGGCTGGCGCTGACCTGGAAGACGTGGGAGACGCCGTCGAGGCTGGCGGTGATCTGGAAGCTGGTGGGCTCGGACACGGGGGAAAGGGGTCGGGGAGGGGCGGCGGCGGCAGGGCGGCTCAGGCTCCCGGCTCGGTCCCATCTTCCCCGATCGCCAGCCAGCGCCCGGGATGGGGGGCGAGGTACTCGCCCGGATCGGGCGCGTTCGCCGGGGCCGTGAGCACGAAGTCGATGCTGAGCGAGAAGCGGGTGTCGTCGGGGTCTTCGTTGGGCAGCACCGCGTGGTCCACCGACGCGGGGAACAGCAGCAGCAGCCCCGCCCGGGGCGCCACGTCATGCCAGGGACGGTTGAAGGCGGCATCGGCCCCGATCGGCCCGTCCTGGCCCACCGCCAGCCCCGGCACCAGCTCATTGACCTGGCGGGGAGCGAACAGGCGCAGGCAGCCGCTGCGGCCGCTGCCGTCGCCATTGAGGTAATAGACGGCGCTGAGGTGGGCGTTGGGGTGGTGGTGGCGCCCCACCTGCTCGCCGGCCTCGCTGACCACCGGCCAGCTGCGCTGCACATGCAGGGCCAGGCGCCGGCGATCAAAGCCCAGGGCCTCCAGATACTCCCGGGCATGGAGTGCCAGCCGGTCGATCAGGGGGGCGAACAGGGGGTCGCGGTGCAGCTCCCCGGCGCCGCGCACATCGCCGGTCCAGGCCACCCCCTCCTCGCTGGGATCCCGCTCCCGCAGCTCCAGGACCCGCTGCAGCAGCAGGGCCGTGTCGAGGGGATCGGGCGCCAGCTGCACCCGGCCCAGGGCCATCGGGAACAGGGGTTCGATCGCCAGCGCGGCGGGGGTGGCGGCGGGGGCGGCGGCATCGGCCATGGCGAACGGGGAGAGAACCGGGAGGCGGCGGCCAGGGAACGGGACCATCATTCCCTGGCTCGCCGTCACCCCCAAGGTCCACCATGTTCACCCTGGATCAGGTCGTCCCCTGGGGCCGCTCCTTCGAGGAGTACGGGGCCATGTTCGCCCTCACGGCGGACGACCTGGCGGGCCGGATCCTGGGCTGCGGGGATGGACCGGCCGGCTTCAATGCCGAAGCCAGCCGCAGGGGCACGGCGGTGATCTCCTGCGATCCGATCTATCGCTTCAGCCGGGAGGAGATCGGCTCCCGCATCACCGCCACCTACGACCAGGTGATCGAGCAGATCCGCCAGAACCAGAGCGACTTCGTCTGGGAGACGATCCCTTCCCCGGAGGAACTCGGCCGCCGCCGCCTGCAGGCCATGGGGGCCTTCCTGGACGACTATCCGGCCGGTGTGGCCCAGGGGCGCTATGTGGAGGCCGCGCTGCCTTCCCTGCCCTTCGCCGACGCCAGCTTCGCGCTGGCCCTCTGCTCCCATCTGCTGTTTCTGTACAGCCTGCAGCTCGATGCCGCCTTCCATCGGGCCTCGCTGCTGGAGCTGGTCCGAGTGGCGCGGGAGGTGCGGGTGTTTCCGCTGCTCACCCTGGGCGGTGAAATGTCGCCCCATCTGGAGGAGAGTGCGACAGCCCTGCGCGCGGAGGGTTTCACGGTGGCGATCGAACCGGTGCCCTACGAATTTCAGCGCGGCGGCAACGCGATGCTGCGGATTCTTCGCCCGGCGGGCTGAGGCAGACCTCCTGTTGGCCCAGGCCCCTAGGTTGGACCCAGCCTTCCGCCCCATCCATGCTGCGGCGCCTCGCCGATGATCTCTGGTTGGCCGAACAACCGCAGACCTACGTCGGTCTGAGCATCGGCACCCGGATGACCGTCATCCGCCTGGAGAACAGCAACCGGCTGGTGATCCTTTCGCCGATTCAGCCAACCCCTGAGCTTGAAATCGAACTGGCCGCCATCGGAGTCGTCACCGACATCGTGGCGCCCAATGCCTTCCACCATCTCTATCTCCAGGCCTTCCAGCAGCGCTTTCCCCAGGCCATCAGCTGGGGTCCCCCCTTCCTGAGGCAGAAGTGTCCCCATCTGCAGCTGGACCGACTGCTCAACGCGCAAGAGCCTTCCCCATGGCCGGGATTGCTGCTGTGTGGCCTCAGCGGGCTCCACACCCTGGGGCCCACCGGGCCAGCGCCGCTGCACGAAGTGGCCTTCTGCCACACCGCCAGCCGGACCCTCGTCCTGACGGACAGCGCCTTCCACTTCGATGCCTCCGCCCCCTGGCTCACCCGCTGCCTGACGCGGATCGGCGGTGGTTACGCTCGCCTGGAGGCCACCATTCTCGAGCGCCTGGCCACCACTGACAGGTCTTCGTTGGGCAGGGCCATGCAGGCTCTCCTTCGGTGGGACTTTGAACGGGTGATCGTGGCCCACGGCACCGTGGTGGAAACGGGCGGCAAGCAAGCCCTCACCAGGGCCTATTCCTCCTTTCTCGGATCCCCCCTGCCATGAAGGCCGTCCTCGCCGAACGCTACGGGCCGCCGGAGGTGCTGCAGATCCGCGAGATCGCCACCCCCACCCCGAAGGCCGGCGAGATCCTGATCCGGATCCATGCCACCACGGTCACCTCGGCCGACTGGCGCCTTCGAAGCCAGACGGTGCCGAAGGGATTCGGCCTGATCATGCGGCTGGTGTTCGGCCTGCGGAAGCCCAGGCAGCCGATCCTCGGCTCGGAGCTGGCCGGGGTGGTCGCGGCGATCGGCAGGGACGTCACCCGCTTCCAGGTGGGGCAACGGGTCTTCGCCTTCAGCGACATGCGCCTGGGCTGCCATGCGGAATACCTCTGCCTGCCCCAGGACGCCATGGTGGTGGCCACACCGCCCGGCCTCACCGACGAAACGGCCGCCGCGCTGTGCTTCGGCGGCACGACGGCCCTGGACTTCCTGCGCCGGGCCAAGCTGCGTCCCGGGGAGACGGTGCTGGTGAACGGGGCGTCCGGGGCGGTGGGCAGCGCCGTCGTCCAGCTGGCCCGGAACGCCGGCGCCGAGGTCACCGGGGTGTGCAGCGCGGCGAACCTCGATCTGGTGCGCTCCCTGGGGGCAGCCCATGCCATCGACTACAGCCGGGACGACTTCAGCCGCAACGGCGAAACCTATGACGTGATTGTCGACACGGTCGGCACGGCTCCCTTTTCTCGCTGCCGGCACTCACTGAAGACGGGGGGACGTCTGCTGCTGGTGCTGGCCGGACTGCCCGAGATGCTGAAGGGGCTGTGGGTGTCGCTGACATCCGGTCGCAGGGTGATCGCCGGCCCCGCAACCGAGAAACAAGACGATCTGTACACTCTGGCCGCCCTGGCGGAGGCGGGAGCGTTCCAACCGGTGATCGATCGGATCTATCCGTTCGAGCAGATTTTGGAAGCCCACCGCTATGTCGACACGGGACGAAAGAAAGGTAATGTCATCATCTCCGTGCGCAAGCCGAGCTAGTCCCCCATAGCGAAGTCCGAGGCTTTCGCCCGCATCAAGGATCAGGTGCTCCGGATCGTCACAACGATTCCCGAATCGAAGATCACCACGTACCAATCCATCGGCGAGCATCTGGCGGTGATGCCCAGGCACGTGGCCTACATCCTCAGCCGGCTGGACGACGGCACGAAGCTGGACGTTCCCTGGTATCGCGTCGTGTCAGCAGACGGAAGCCTGGGCGTGCCCAAGCGCGATCCCAACGGCGATAGCCAGGCCCAGCTGCTGCAACGGGAGGGGATCGTGGTGGTCGGCCATGCCGTGCTGTCGCCACTGGCGACGGTGATGCTCCCGGCCGGCGCGCTGCCCCACGGGATTCCCCGCCAGGAGCGCTGCGTCCCGCACACGTGAGCGACACCGGACGTGCTTGGTTGCTGACACGGGAGTAGCGTAAAGAAAACAGAAGGGCAACGACCGCCGTCGCCGGTGCTTCGTGCTGATCTGTTCCTCCGGGAACGAGGGCGATATGAACCCATCCATCGGCCCCTCCATAGGGAATGCCACAGAGAGTGGGAGCGGGCGTAGCCATGAGAATGGGAATGGTTCCTGTGGCTGCTGCTCGGCCACCCACGCCGTGGCCCCCCCCTCCGGATCCGGTCTGTCGCTGCCGTTGGAGCAGGCCCTCATCGAACGGATGAAGGAGCTCCACTGCCTCCACCAGATTGAGCGCATCATCAGCACCAGCCAGGGCACGATCGACGAGATGCTGGCGGAGATCGTCACGACGATTCCCGCTGCCTGGCTGCATCCCACCAGCGCCATCGCCCGAATCCGCTACGGCGACCGCCGCTACCAGACGGGTGAGCTGGAGCGTTGTCAGTCGGTGCAGTCCTCGGAGATCAGGGTCAACGACAGGGTCTACGGCTCGGTGGACGTGGGCTACACCGGCCATTTCGACGACGCCAGCGAAGGGCCCTTCCTGGCGGAAGAACGCTTCTTGCTCGACACGATCGCCACCCGACTCGGCAGCCTCGTCGCCAGGGAGCTGGCGGAGGCGGGCTGGGTCGACACCCTCCGGGAACAGGAGCTGCTCTACCGGCAGCTGGTCACGGTGCTGGGGGGAATGGCGGAGATGCGCGACCCTTACACCGCCGGACACCAGAAGCGGGTGGCCAATCTGGCGGTTGCCATCGGGGCGGAGCTGGGACTCTCAGCCAAGGAGCTGGAGGGCCTGCGGCTGGCGGCATCCGTCCACGACATCGGCAAGATCACGGTGCCGGCGGAGATTCTCTGCAAACCCACCAGGCTGACCCGCCATGAGTACGACCTGATCAGGGAACACGTCGAGGCCGGCTTCCAGATCCTCAAGGACGTGGCCTTCCCATGGCCGATTGCCCGCATCGTGTATGAACACCACGAGCGCATGGACGGCAGTGGCTACCCCAACGGCCTGACCGGCGATCAGTTGCTGCCGGAGTCCCGCATCGTGGCCGTCGCCGACGTGGTGGAGTCGATGTGCGCCCACCGCCCCTACCGGGCCGGCCTGGGCACCGAAGCCGCCCTCGGGGAGATCGAGAAAAACCGCGGCCTGCTCTACGATCCCACCGTGGTGGATGCCTGTCTGCGGGTCTTCCGCGAGAGGGGCTACCGCTGCGGGTCCTGACCCGGAAGGCCCCGCCACCCCATGAGCCACAGCCCCCTGCGTCTGCCACCGGGTGTGGATCTGCGCGGCGAACTGGAACGGCTGGCCCAGGCGGATCCGGCGTTCTGCGGCTTCATCGTCTGCGGGATCGGCAGCCTCGAGAGTCCGGTGCTGCGCTTCGCTGATCAGGAGCGGGGGGTGGTGCTGGCCGGTCCGCAGGAGGTGATCACGCTGGCGGGAAGCCTCAGCAGGGATGGGGCCCACCTGCACCTGGTCGTGGCCGACGCCGGAGGGAACACCCTGGGGGGCCACCTCTGCCATGGCAGCCGGGTGCGCACCACGATGGAAATCCTGCTGCTCTGCCCGGAAGGCTGGGAGCTGGGCCGGCGGCGGGATCCCGCCACCGGCCACCGGGAGCTGGACGTCAGCCCATCGCCGCCGCGCCACCCACCACTTCCAGGATCTCCTGGGTGATGGCCGCCTGGCGGGCCTTGTTGTAGTCGAGGGTGAGGGTCTTGGCGAGTGCCTTGGCGTTGTCGCTGGCGTTATTCATGGCCGTCATCCGGCTGGCCAGTTCGCTGGCGGCCGCTTCCTGGAGGGAGCGCAGCAACTGGTTGGCCAGGTAGAGGGGCAGCAGGGCATTGAGCAGCTGCTCGGGGCTCTGCTCGAACACGAAGTCCGGCTGCAGGGCCGGCTCGGCATTCTCCACCTTGCCGGTCTCCACCCCGAGGCGGCCGTCACGGGTGATGAGACGGAAGATCTCATCATCGGAGCTGGCGATGCCCTGGGGATCGAGGGGCAGCAGGGTCTGGACGACCGGCTGGGAGCTCACCAGGTTGATGAAGCGGGTGAAGACGATCTCGACGCGGTCGGTGCTGGCGGAGAGGAACTCGGCGAGCACTTCATTGGCGATTTCGTTCGCTTCCTGGGAGGTGGGCACCTGCTCCAGACCGGTGAAGGTGGCCCGGATCGGGTAGGAGCGGTTGGTGAAGTAGGTGATGGCCTTGCGGCCCATCAGCACCATGTCCACCGTGAAGCCCTGGCCCTTGAGCTCGGCGAAGCGCTGCTCGGCCCGGCGGATCACGTTGGCGTTGTAGCCGCCGCAGAGGCCCCGGTCGCCGGTGACCACCAGCAGGGTGATGGTGCCCACCGGCCGGCGCTCGGCCAGCAGCGGTGCATCGGCCCCCTCGAAGCCCATGCGGGATTCGAGGTTCTGGAGCACCCGGGCCAGGCGGTCGGCGAAGGGGCGGGTGCGCAGCACCTGCTCCTGGGCGCGACGCACCTTGGCGGCGGCCACCAGCCGCATGGCTTCGGTGATCTTGCGCGTGTTCTTGACCGAACTGATCCGGTCACGGATTGCCTTGAGATTGGCCATGGATGGAGACTCCTCAGGCGGCGGCGAGCATCGAGGAGGCGACCTCGACGATGGCCTCCTTGAGCATGGCTTCGGACTCGTCGCTCAGCACCTTCTCGGTCTGAACCTTGTTGATGTACTCGGGCTTGTTGCTCTTGAGGTACTCCCGCAGTTCGCGGGTGAACTGGGGCACCAGCTCCACGGGCACGTTGTCGATCAGACCCTTGACGCCCGCGTACACCACGGCCACCTGCTCGGCCAGGATCAGGGGGCTGAACTGGGGCTGCTTGAGCAGTTCGCGCAGGCGCTTGCCCCGGGCCAGCTGGGCCTGGGTGGCGGCATCGAGGTCGGAGGCGAACTGGGAGAAGGCGGCCAGTTCGTCGAACTGGGCCAGCTCCAGCTTCAGGGTGCCGGCGATCTTCTTGATGGCCTTGGTCTGGGCGGCGCCACCCACCCGGCTCACGGAGATGCCCACGTTGATGGCGGGCCGCAGGCCGGAGTTGAACAGGTCGGAGCTGAGGAACACCTGGCCGTCGGTGATCGAGATCACGTTGGTGGGGATGTAGGCCGAGACGTCACCGGCCTGGGTCTCGATGATCGGCAGGGCGGTCATGCTGCCCTTGCCCATGGCGTCGGAGAGCTTGGCGGCCCGCTCCAGCAGGCGGCTGTGGCAGTAGAAGACGTCGCCGGGGTAGGCCTCACGGCCGGGGGGACGGCGCAGCAGCAGGGACATCTGGCGGTAGGCCTGGGCCTGCTTGGTGAGGTCGTCGTACACCACCAGGGTGGCCTTGCCCTTGTACATGAAGGACTCGGCGATGGCCGCGCCGGTGTAGGGGGCCAGGTACTGGAGGGCCGCCGCTTCCGAGGCGCTGGCGGCCACCACCACGGTGTAGTCGAGGGCGCCGCGCTCGCGGAGCACTTCCACCACGTTGGCCACCGAGGCGTTCTTCTGGCCGATGGCCACGTAGACGCAGACGACGTCCTCACCCTTCTGGTTGAGGATCGTGTCGATGCAGATGGCGGTCTTGCCGGTCTGGCGGTCGCCGATGATCAGCTCGCGCTGGCCCCGGCCGATGGGAATCATGGCGTCGATGGCCGTGATGCCGGTCTGCATGGGCTCATGCACCGACTTGCGCTGGATGATGCCGGGCGCCATCGACTCGATCAGGCGGGTCTCGGTGGTGGCGATTTCACCCTTGCCGTCGATCGGCTGACCCAGGGCGTTCACGACCCGGCCCAACATGGCGTCGCCCACCGGCACGGCGGCGATGCGGCCGGTGGCCTTGACGGTGCTGCCCTCCTGGATACCCAGGCCCTCGCCCATCAGCACGACGCCGACGTTGTCGTCCTCCAGGTTCAGCGCCAGGCCCTCGGTGCCGTCTTCGAACAGCACCAGTTCGCCGGCCATCACCTGCTCCAGGCCGTAGACCCGGGCGATGCCATCACCGATCTGCAGGACGGTGCCGACGTTGCTGACAGACACCGACTTGTCGTAGTCGGCGATCTGCTTCTTGAGGATGGCGCTGATCTCGTCGGGGCGGATGGAAACCATGGGTGGGAATCCCCGGAGGGGAGGCGATGAAGTGGGGAGGAGTGGGGGAGGGAAGGAAGCGTCAGCTCACGTTGGCGAGCGTCAGACCGAGGCGCCGCACCTGACCGGCGAGGCTGGCGTCGATCACCCGGGATCCGACGCTGAGGACGAACCCGCCGATCAGGGCAGGATCCACCGCGAGGCTGATCTCCACCTTGTCGGTGCCGGCGACGGCCTTGGCCTTTTCGGCGAGCAGGGCCTGCTGCTCCTCGCTCAGGGGACTCGCCGAGGTCACGGTGGCCAGGGCGATCTGGTTCTGCTCGCGGTAGAGATCCAGGAGCCGTTCGAGAACGGCATCGAGGAAGCCGATGCGCTGGCGGTCGGCCAGCAGCTTGAGCAGGTTGAGGAAGGAGGGGGAGATGTCCTTGCCGAAGAGTTGCTCGAGTGCCGCCTTCTTGCCTTCGACCTCAAGGACAGGGGAGGCCATCGCCTCACGCAGGTCGCTGGAGTCGTGCCAGAGGGCGAGGATCGCCCGGGCCTGATCGATCACCGCCTCGGTGTCGCCGTTGGCGTCGCAGACCTGCAGGAAGGCGTCGGCGTAGGGGGTGGTGATGGTGTTGAGCAGAGGCATCAGGCGTTCCCCATCGATTGAATGGACTGATCGATCAGCTGGGCCTGGGTGCTGGCGTCGAGGCGGCCGGGCAGGCTGACCAGGGCCTTGGCGATGGCCATCTCGGCGGCCTCGCGCTGCAGCAGCCGGCTGACGCGGGAGACCTCCGAATCCAGGTCGGACTGGGAGTCCTGCTTCAGGCGCGCCATCTCCTCGACGGTGCGCTTCTCGCTCTCGAAGCGGATGGCCTCGGCACGGACCTTGCCGTCGGCGCGGATCTTCTCGGCGCGGGTGCGGGCCTCACCCAGGCTCTTCTGGGCCTCGGCGAGGGAGGCGGTGGCGGCATTCAGGCGTTCCTCGGCGTCCTTGAGTTCCCCCAGGATCCGCTCGCGGCGGCGCTCCAGGATGCCGCCGAGGAATCCCCTCAGGAACCACGTCAGACCGGCGATCACGATCGCCAGGTTGATGATGTTGGTCTCGAAGATGTCGAAGTTGAGGCCGAAGCTGCCGTGGCTGGCCAGAAGCGGAGAGATCATCATGAGGCGGTCAGGAGACGGTCGACGATGAGGTCGGCGAGCCTGTCGGCATCGGCCTCAAGAGCGCTCAGGGCTTCGGAGCGCTGAGCATCGATCTTGCTGCGGGCACTTTCGCGGCTCGCAATGGCGTCCGCCTGGGCCACCGCCAGGGCCTCCCGGTAGAGACGGTCGGAATCCTGCTCGGCCTCCAGAATCACCTTCTGGGCCTCGAGCCGTGCCCCCTTCAGCTGATCCTTGAGATCGGCCTCGAGGCGCTCGGCCTGGGCGAGCTTCTCCTTGGCCTGGGTCCGGCTGGTGGCGATGTAACCCTCACGATCCTCGACGGCCTTGCCGACGGGTCGGAAGAACAGGCTGTTGAGAATGAAGGTGAGGATCACCACCTGCAGCGCCATGAGCGGCAGGGTGGCGTCGAGGTCGAACAGACCTCCCTCGGGCGACCCTGCGGTCGCACCTGCCTCGGCAAGCAGAAGCCAGCTGGTCATGGGGCAATAAGGCGGGCGGTGGTGGAGGCGTGGATGGAGCCGGGGGTGGAGAAGGGCCGCAACGGACGGGCGGCCCACTCATCCCCGCGAAGGCCTCCGATCAGGAGAAGGGGTTGGCGAACAGCAGCACCAGGGCAACCACCAGGCCGTAGATGGTCAGCGATTCCATGAAGGCCAGGGAGAGCAGCAGGGTGCCGCGGATCTTGCCTTCGGCTTCGGGCTGACGGGCGATGCCTTCGACGGCGCCGCCGGAAGCGGTGCCCTGGCCGATGCCAGGACCGATGGAGCCGAGACCGACGGCAAGACCAGCAGCCACGACGGACGCAGCGGAAGTAAGGGAATCCATGGTGGGGTTAGAAATGTGGGGCGCCGGGGAAGCGCGGAAGGAACCTTGTCGAGAACCCTGCGCCGGGGACACCTGGGAAGGCGGGCCCGGATCGAGCCGGACCTGCGCGCAGAGAGTTTGCCAGACCGGGGGGACGGACCGGCCGAGGGAGACCTAGTGGTGCTCCTCGTGGACGGCCTCACCGATGTAGTAGGCCGCCAGGGTGGCGAAGATCAGGGCCTGGATCGCGCTGGTGAACAGGCCGAGGAACATCACCGGCAGGGGCACCACCAGGGGCACCAGGAAGGCCAGCACCGCCACCACCAGTTCGTCGGCAAGGATGTTGCCGAACAGACGGAAGGAGAGCGAGAGGGGCTTGGTGAAGTCCTCGACGATCTTGAAGGGGAGCATGATCGGCGTGGGTTCCACGTAGTACTCGAAGTACCGGAAACCCTTGCGGCTCAGGCCGGCATAGAAGTAGGCCAGCGACACCAGCAGCGCCAGGGCGATGGTGGTGTTGATGTCGGCGGTGGGGGCGCCCAGTTCACCGTTGGGCAGGTGGACCAGCTTCCAGGGGATCAGGGCCCCGCCCCAGTTGCTCACGAAGATGAACAGGAACAGGGTGCCGATGAAGGGAAGCCAGTCGCGGTAGGCCTTCTCACCGATGTATTCGCGGGCGATGTCGCGGAGGTAATCCCAGAGGAACTCCAGCAGGTTCTGCACGCCCCTGGGATCGCGCTCGAGGCGGCGGGTGCCGACCACCACCACGGCGAGCAGGGCGCCGATCACGACCCAGGAGCTCAGGAAGACCTGGCCGTGGATCTTGTAATTGCCGAGCTGCCAGTAGAGGTGCTGGCCGACCTCGAGGGCGGCGAAGGGAAGGGCGAGGGGCAACGGAGCCATCGGGGGTAGGGCCTGGCGGAACGTCGGTGCCGCCGGAGCGGCTGTAGAGGGCCGCCGGAGCGGCTGTAGAGGGCCGCCGGAGCGGCTGTAGAGGGCCGCCGAGGCGGCTGAACAGGGATGGATTCAGGTGTCGAGGACGGCCTGAACGATCAGAGCGGGCTTATAGAGAAGAAATCCCAGCACGGCGGGCAGGATCTCAAGGACGGGGAGCCTGGCGGCCGCGACCACCAGCACCACGGGCACCAGCAGCTGGGCCTTGCCCACCCCCTTGGTTTCGACGCCGAAGCGGGTGACGCTGCGGGCCAGGAGGCGGAGGTACAGGAGTCCCGCCAGGGCTCCCACCAGCAGGCTGAGAGCGGTGGGGAAGTCGAACCACAGGGCCGTGAGGGGCACCGCAAGGGCGGTGGCACAGACCGTGGAAACAAGCATCCGGCGCTGCAGCCGCAGGTAACCGTCCATGCCGTTGTTCACCGTCGACGGAGCGGCGGCGACTTCAGGCTGGGGTGGAGGCTCGATGGTCGGATGGACTGCGACCTCGACGGTCGACGTCTCCGCGGGGGGGACGGCATCCGGGGAGGGGGTCAGGGCAGCCTGCAACCGACGAGGCTCCGTCTTGGCGTGCGGACTTTATCACTCGGCCCGTTCAGGCTCTAAGCAACAGAAGCACCCGCTCCGCCAGCAGCCGCCGTGCCGCCGCCACCCGCTCAGCGGGGCCCTGGGCCAGGGGAAGCGCCCCGATCGGCGTGCCGGCGGGGGCCGCCTCCAGGGCCTCCATCAGGGCCAGCTCCTCCGCCGCGATGGTCAGGGGACGCAGGTCGGGACCCAGCAGCGCCGTCGAGGGCCAGCCCCACAGGCAGCGGTTGCACTCGCCGCCGGCCGCCAGCAGGGCCGCGTCGCTCCACTCCTGCGGCGCCGTGCCGCTCCAGGCCTCCGGCGCCCCGTCACCGTCCTGGCGCCGCAGGAAGAACTCGAAGTGGCTGATGTCGGGATCGAGGCTCTCCACCAGCGCCCACTGCTGCCGCGGCGACAGCGCCCGGGCCCGCTCCAGCAGTTCCCCCTGCAGCAACCGGGCCGGATCCCAGACCTCGGGATTGGAGAAGCCGGCGAAGTGGATGCCGGGCTGGTCGACGAAGCGGAACAGGCGCTCCAGGTCGTAGCTGGTCTCCTGGGGATGGAGGTACATGTCGGCGAAGTTGGCATCGGCGGCGGTGTCGAGGGCCCAGCGCTGCTCGTGGTGCCGCCGCAGGCGGTTGGTCTCCGGCAGGGAGGCGAACAGCTCCCGGCCCAGCCGCAGACCCGCCGGTCCGGTGCCCACCCCCATCAGGGCCAGGGCCCGCTGGGTGCGGTGGATCTCCCAGCGGCCGCCGTCGGCATAAAGAAAGAGATGCAGCAGCCCCCCCGGCCGCAGCAGGGGCACCAGGGCCCGCAGGCCCTCCTCCGGCCGGTCGAGGTGGTGCAGCACCCCCACGGAATTGATGTAGTCGAAGGGGCCCTCCCCCGCCAGGTCGAGCAGGCTGCGCTGCTCGATGCGCAGCTCCGCCACCTGGGCGGCGGCGCCGGAGCGGGCGGTGCGCTCCCGGGCCACCGCCAGGGCACCGGCGCTGATGTCCACCGCCAGCACCGCGGCGCCGGGGTTGAGATGGCAGAGGTAGTCGGTGCTCACCCCCGTGCCGCAGCCGGCGTCGAGGATCCGCCAGGGCCGCGGCTTCGGCGCCAGGGCGCCGTCCACGGCCGCCACCACGCTGTCCACGCACCAGCGCCAGTTGTATCCCGGTGGCGGGCCGTCCTGGAGGGGGTCCCCCGGGTAGGGGAAACGGTCGTAGAAGGCGCTCACCACCGGCGTGGCGGCATCCAGCGGGGCCTCCAGGGGGTGATCCATCCGTGCCTTGGTGCAGGTCCGGGCAGCATTCCACGGCGCGGACCGCCGTTCAGCAGGAACCTGCCGGATGGCTGCAAACATTTGTTCATGCCGCCCCGGGGGGCCAGGGGGCCAGCCGTAACGTGACCCAGCCCGGCTCGCTCTCGTTCATGACCGTGACCGCCAGCAGCGGCAGCACCAGGGTCGCCCCCCAGCGCTACGACACCCTGCCGCTCTCCAGCGTCCGGAAAGCGGAGCAGCAGGATCGTTTCCCCGACGGCGGCGAACTGGACGCCCTGACCACCTTCTTCCGCAGCGGCCAGATCCGCGTCGAGGCCGCCCGACGGATCTCCGCCAACGCCGACGCGATCGTGGCCCGGGCCGCCAACCGGATCTTCACCGGCGGCACGCCCCTCTCCTATCTCGACGCGCCCCTCAGCACGCCCAGTGCGGGCGCCAGCGATGGGGTCGCCCTCGCCGCCGACCAGGCCGCGTTCCAGCGATCGGTGCGCACCTTCGCCCAGGGATCCGGCGGCAGTGGCCTGCTCGGCCGCATCCTCGAAGGTGTCCAGGCCGACGCCGACGTGCGGGTCGTGCTGCCCAGCGGCTTCAACCCCATCTCGGTGGCCATCTACGGCAACGCCCGCATGCGCAAGTCGCTGCGGGACCTGGCCTGGTTCCTCCGCTACGTCGGCTATGCGGTGATCGCCGGCGACCCCAGCATCCTGGCGGTGAACACCCGCGGTCTCCGCGACGTGCTCGAGAAGGCCTGCTCCCTCGCCGCCACCAACGTGGCCCTGCAGGAGATGCGTGCCGCCGCCGCCGGCCTGTTCCGGGGCGAGCCCGACTCCCGCCAGCTGGTGATCGACTGCTTCAACGTGCTCCTCAAGGAGCTCGAGATCCCCACCCCCTCCACCCGGGCCCGCCTCGGCAGCCCCGTCAACCAGGGCCTGCAGCTGCCGGCGATCTACGCCCTGGCCGCCGAAGGCTCCCAGCGCTTCGTGATGAAGCCCGGTCTCTCCGGTGCCGAGAAGGCCGAGATCATCCGTGCCGCCTACCGCCAGGTGTTCGAGCGGGACATCGTCAAGGGCTACTCCCAGGTGGTCTGCCCGGTGGAGGCCACCCAGGTGCGCCAGGGCCAGCTCTCGATGCGGGAGTTCATCCGCGCCCTGGGCCGCAGCAAGGTCTATCGCCGCCAGTTCTACGGCCGCTTCTCCAACAGCCGGGTGGTGGAGCTCGCCTTCCGCCACTTCCTGGGCCGTGGCGTGAGCTCGATCGAGGAGTTCCGCCAGTACTTCGCCATCGTCAGCGCCAAGGGCCTCAATGGCCTCGTCGATGCGCTGGTCAACGGCATGGAGTATGCCCGGGTCTTCGGTGAGGAAACGGTCCCGTACCTCCGCGACATCGGCGAGGAGGCCCAGGAGAGCGCCGGCTGGGGATCCAACCGCAACCTCTTCCGCTTCAGTGCGCCGTTCGAGGGGGCGCCCCAGTACATCACCCTCTACGCCTCCTACCGCCAGCCCCTCGCCGACCAGCACCCCTACGGCGGCGGCAACGATCCCCTGGCCCTCACCTACGGGGCGATCTTCCCGTCCAGCACGGCGTCGGTGGCCACCCGCCCGGCCCCGTTCAGCTACGACACCCGCCGGATCCTGATCGGCAACGGCATGGCCCAGCCCGGGCCCATGGACAGCGCCCAGTTCCGCAAGGCCACCCCGCGCCGGGTGGGGCCGAAGGTGGTGCGCCTGCGCCAGATCGCCACCGGCGGCAGCTCCACCCCCCGCCGGGGCGGCCAGCCCAGCATCCGCGGCACCGAATCCAGCACCCAGGCCGTCATCAATGCGATCTACGTGCAGGTGCTCGGCACCGCCGGCTACGCCGGTGAGCGCAACAAGGTCGAGGAGATCAAGCTCGAGAACGGCGACATCAGCCTGCGGGAGTTCGTGCGCCAGGTGGCCCGCTCCAACGCCTTCCGCCGTCGTTACTGGAGCGGCCTGTACATCACCAAGGCCATCGAGGTGATGCACCGCCGCATCCTGGGTCGGCCCACCTTCGGTCGCTGGGAGATCAACGCCTACTTCGACACCGCCGCCCGCAAGGGCTTCTACGGGGTGGTCGACGCCATGATCGAAGGCCGCGAATACAACGACTGCTTCGGCGAGGACACCGTCCCCTACGAGCGGTTCATCACCCCGGCCGACCGCAACGCCCGCCGCGTTCCCGGCCTGGTGCGCACCCTGGAGACGGTTGCCGACCTCACCCCCCTGCAGCGCCCCACGGTCGCGGTGGCCCAGGAGATCCGCACGGTCGGCGATCTGGTCCCCCGCAACCTTCCGGCCCGGCCCAAGGTGCGCGGCCAGTGGAAGGCGGACGTGGCCGGCGGCCAGAGCGCCGCCGCCACGGAAGCCGCCAGCGGTCCCGGAACCCTCAGGGAGCCCCCCGCCCCCACCCGCAGCTGGAGCCAGGCCCCCTGGCAGCCCGGCGGCGGTGCCGCCGCCGTCTGGCGCAGCGGCGTCCCCAGTACGGGCACCGGCAATGGCTAAATGGCCCCCGCCAGCATCGGCATCGCCGGCGGCTGGAAGGCCCTGGTGGGCACCAATCTCCTGGGTGGTGTCGCCACGGCCCCCGATGGCGCCATGGCCAAGGCCCTGAAACCAGGCTCCCCCCAGGGGTTCCGTCGGCGCCAGAGCCTGTCGCGGCCCGTGCAGCTGCTCCGCGATCCCAGCGAAACCCAGGTGCAGGAGGTGGTGCAGGCGGTCTACCGCCAGCTCCTCAACCGCGTGCCCTTCGCGGCCGAGCGTCAGATGGACCCCGAGTCGCAGCTGCGCGACGGCCAGCTCTCGGTGGCGGAGTTCGTCGCCCAGATCACCGGCAGCGAGCTCTTCCAGCAGCGGCTCCAGCGGATGGCCCCCCTGCGGGCGGCCTCGGCGGCTTACCTGGCCCTGCTGGGCCGCGCCGCCATGCCGGGCGAAGTGAGCCGGTTCCTGGCCACCCGCGCCACTGCCGGCCAGCAGGCCGCCGTCGCCGAACTGCTCAACGCCCGGGAGTACGCCACGGCCTTCGGCCAGGACACGGTGCCCTACCTGCGGGGCCTCGGCACCGAGGACGGCGTGCCCCTGACGACCGTGAACCGCACCGCCTCCCTCTACGGCGGCAATGCCGGACTCACGCCCTCGCTGAAGGGCGCGATCTGACCCCTTCCCGAGCCCTGCGGCGTATTTGTATCATGGACCCCCGGGTCAGTCCCGGGGGCTTTCTTTTGGCCCGTCTCAACTTTGGCCCGTCTCTACACCGAGACGGAGACATTCGTCTGCCGATGCACGTGCGCCGCCATCGACGGCAAGCAGAAAAAGATGAACAATTGCTGCGCTGGGACGGTGATAACAACTTCGTCCAAAGCCGTTGCGAGCCAAGGGATCTCGCGGGCCGATCCGCCGTGAAGAACTGTTACCGGCCGCCATGGGGGCGACGGCCCTTGCCACAGAATGATGCGACGGTCGGCCAAGCCGATCACCCTTACCCACCGGATACCGGTCTCCTTCACGGTGACCGCTTGTTTCGAGGCAGAACTGCATGAGCATCGTCTCCAACTCGATCATCAACGCGGACGCCGAAGCCCGCTACCTCAGCCCTGGCGAACTTGACCAGATCAAGTCGTTCGTGGCAGGGGGTCAGCGTCGTCTGCGCGTCGCCCAGGTCCTGGCAGAAAGCCGGGAGCGCATCGTGAAGCAGGCCGGAGGCCAGCTTTTCCAGAAGCGCCCCGATCTCGTCTCCCCCGGCGGCAACGCCTACGGGGAAGAGATGACGGCTTCCTGCCTGCGCGACATGGACTACTACCTCCGCCTGGTCACCTACGGCGTGGTCGCCGGGGATGTGACCCCGATCGAAGAGATCGGCGTCATCGGGGCCCGCGAGATGTATCGCGCCCTCGGCACCCCCCTCGAAGCCATGGCGGAAGCCGTGCGCGAGATGAAGACCGCAGCCACTGGCCTCCTCACCGGCTCCGATGCCGAAGAGGCCGGCTTCTACTTCGACTACGTGGTCGGCGCCCTCTCCTGAGGTTTCACCTCCCTATCGTCCATCGCCATCAAACCCAGGATCCATGCAAGACGCCATCACCAACGTCATCAACCAGGCCGACGTCCAGGGGCTCTATCTCGACGGCAGCTCCATGGGCCGCCTCGAGCAGTACTTCGCCAGCGGTGAGCTGCGGGTGCGTGCCGCCGCCACCATCAGCGCCAACGCTTCGTCCATCATCAAGGAAGCCGTCGCCAAGGCCCTGCTCTACTCGGACATCACCCGTCCGGGCGGCAACATGTACACCACCCGTCGCTACGCGGCCTGCATCCGCGACCTCGACTACTACCTCCGCTACGCCACCTACGCCATGCTGGCTGGTGACACGTCGATCCTCGACGAGCGCGTGCTGAACGGCCTCAAGGAGACCTACAACTCCCTGGGTGTGCCCATCGGTGCCACGGTGCAGTCGATCCAGGCGATGAAGGAAGCCACCGCCTCCCTCGTCGGCCCCGATGCCGGTCGTGAGATGGGCGTCTACTTCGACTACATCAGCTCCGGCCTGGGCAACTGATCCCCAGCAACGCCCTCCCCACGGCACGTTTTCCGAGGATCACTCCATGCGCCTGTTCAAGATCACGGCCTGCATCCCCTGCCCCGAAAAGGTGCGCAGCCAGAGGGAACTGCAGAACACCTACTTCACCAAGTGGGTGCCCTATCACAGCTGGTTCGCCGAGCAGCAGCGGATCATGAAGCAGGGCGGCAGGATCCTGAAGGTGGAACTGGCCACCGGCCGTCGTCAGCAGAACTGCGGCAACTGAGGGAGCCCATGGCGTTCCCACCCATCCGCCCGGCCCCTGGCCGGGCTTTTTTGTTGCCTTCGAACGGGAACCGCGGCGGCGGCGACGCAGGCGGCGAAATGTTCACCGCGGCTCGACAAACCCACCCCGGACACGGCTGAATGGGCCATTCCCGGAACCCTCCCGCGGCCTTGTCCACCCCTGCACCCCGCCTGCTCCACGGCCGTCCCGGCGCCGGCTTCCTGCCGCTGCCCTGGCAGCAGTGGCCCGCGGAAGCCCGCCTGCTGCTCGGCCTGGTCGCCCTCTGGAGCCTGGTGGGCCTGCTGGTGCTCACCTCCGCCAGCTGGTGGGTGGCCGAGCGGGAGATGGGGGACGGGGCCTACTACCTCAAGCGCCAGGCCATCTGGCTGGTGGCCAGCTGGGGCCTGCTCTGGCTGGCCATGCGCACCACGATGCGGCGCTGGCTGCACCTGGCGGCGCCGGCCCTGCTGGTGGGGGCCCTGATGGTGGCCGCCACCCTGGTGGTGGGCACCACCGTCAACGGGGCCAGCCGCTGGCTGGTGCTCGGGCCTGTGCAGCTGCAGCCTTCGGAGCTGATCAAGCCCTTCATCGTGCTGCAGGGGGCGGTGATCTTCTCCCACTGGCGCCGCATCGCCCTCGACCAGAAACTCCTCTGGATCGGCATCTTCGGGATGGTGATCCTGCTGATCCTCAAGCAGCCCAACCTCAGCACCGCCGCCCTGCTGGGCCTGCTGCTCTGGCTGATGGCGCTGGCCGGCGGCCTGCCCCTGACGCTGCTGCTGGGGGCCGCCGGCGGCGGAATCGTGCTGGGCAGCATCAGCATCATGATCAACCCCTACCAGCTCGACCGGGTCACCTCCTTCCTCAACCCCTGGCGCGTCGCCCAGGGGGACGGCTACCAGCTGGTGCAGAGCCTGCTGGCCATCGGTTCGGGGGGCGTGCTCGGCTCGGGCTTCGGACTCTCCACCCAGAAGCTCCAGTACCTGCCGATCCAGACCACCGACTTCATCTTCGCGGTCTTCGCCGAGGAGTTCGGCTACGTCGGCTCGGTGATGCTGCTGCTGTTCCTGATGATCTTCGGCTTCGTGGGCCTGCGGGTGGCCATGGCCTGCCGGAGCAACCAGCACCGCCTGGTGGCCAGCGGCTGCACCACCCTGCTGGTGGGCCAGTCGATCCTCAACATCGCCGTGGCCAGCGGCTCGATGCCCACCACCGGCCTGCCCCTGCCGATGATCAGCTACGGCGGCAACTCCCTGTTGAGCAGCCTGTTCCTGGCGGGCCTGCTGCTGCGCTGCTCCCTGGAGTCCTCCGGACGCGAGCCGGTCCGGCCCCGCCGGCGGGCCCCCCGGCCTGCCCCGATAGGCTGAGCCCTGCTGCCAACCTCGATCGGCCATGCTCAGCCCCGGGCTGCCCTTCGCCGACTGGGCCCGCAGCAGCGAACTGCTGCTCCAGGGCTCCCTGGCCCACCCGGGCCCCCTGACCCTGGCGGTGGTGTTCGGCGGCGGCCTGCTCACCAGCCTCGGTCCCTGCTCCCTCTCGCTGCTGCCGGTGACCCTGGCCTACCTGGCCGGCTTCGGCGCTGAGGACCAGGGGCGTCCCCCCTGGCAGCGCAGCGCCAGCTTCGCGGCCGGCATCGTGGCGGCCCTGGTGCTGCTCGGCCTGGCCAGCGGCCTGATGGGCCGCCTCTACGGCCGCATCCCCGGCCAGCTGCCGCTGCTGGTGGCCGTCGTGGCCGTGGTGATGGGTCTCAACCTGCTGGGCCTGCTGCGGCTGCCATTGCCGGCCGGGCCCGACCCCGAGCGCTGGCGGCGGCGGGTGCCGGCTCCGCTGGCCCCACTGGCGGCCGGCCTGGCCTTCGGCCTGGCCGCCACCCCCTGCACCACCCCGGTGCTGGCGGTGCTGCTGGCCTGGATGGCCCAGACCGGCCAGCCCCTGGTGGGCATGGTGCTGCTCACCAGCTTCGGAGCCGGCCAGGTGATGCCCCTGCTGCTGGCCGGCACGGTGGCCGCCTCCCTGCCCGGGCTGCTGCAGCTGCGCCGCCTGGGCCAGTGGGTGCCGCCGATCAGCGGCGTGGTGCTGCTCGCCAGCGGCGGCCTCACCCTGCTGTCGGTGCTGCCATGAGCGGCACGGCAACCTCCCACTGGCGCCCCCTGCAGCGCCTGGCCGCCTGGATCTCCGACCTGCGCCTGGCGATCGGCCTGCTGTTGGTCATCGCCATCGCCAGCGGCATCGGCACGGCCATTCCCCAGAAGGAGGAGGCCGCCTTCTACCACCAGCTCTACGACCCCACCCCCTGGCTGGGGCTGCTCGACGGCGACGGGGTGCTGGGGCTGCAGCTCGATCACGTCTATTCGAGCGGCTGGTTCCTGGCCCTGCTCGCCTGGCTGGGCCTGTCGCTGATCCTGTGCAGCTGGCGCCGCCAGTGGCCCGCCCTGCAGGCCTCCCTGCGCTGGATCGACTACCGCAGCCCCCGCCAGCTCAGCAAGCTGAGCGTGGCCGAAACCCTCGTCACCGCCGAGCCCGTCGCCGGCCTCGGGCGGCTGGAGGCCGAACTGCGCGGTTCGGGCTGGCAGATCCAGCGCCAGGACGACCGCCTGGCGGCCCGCCGGGGGGTGCTCGGCCGGGTGGGTCCCCTGCTGGTCCATGCCGGCATGGTGGTGCTGATGGTGGGGGCGGCCTGGGGCGCCCTGGGGGGCCAGCGGCTGGAGCGCTTCCTGGCCGCGGGCCGGGAGCTGGAGCTGCTCGACAGCCGCGGCAGCACCCAGGTGACCCTGGCCCTCGACGACTTCCGCATCCAGCGGGATCCCGCCGGCCGCCCGGAGCAGTTCTCCTCCAGCCTGCGGCTGATCTCCCCCGGCGAGGGCGCCACCACCACCGATGCCGCCATCAGCGTCAACCACCCGCTGCGCTACCGGGGCATGACGCTGTATCAGGCCGACTGGTCCCTGGCGACGATCAGCCTGCAGTTGGGGCGCAGCCCGGTGCTGGAGCTGCCCCTGCAGACCTTCCCCCAGCTGGGCGACCAGCTCTGGGGGCTGGTGCTGCCCACCCGCCCCGATGGCACCGAGCCGGTGCTGCTGAGCCTCACCAGCGAACAGGGACCGGTGCAGGTGTTCGGCCCCGATGGCGTGGCCCTGGCCCAGCTGGTGCCCGGCGGCGAGGCCCAGGAGGTGAAGGGGCTGCCGATCCGGGTGGCGAGCGTGCTGCCGGCCAGCGGCATCCTGTTCAAACGGGACCCCGGCGTGCCCTTGGTGTACACCGGCTTCGCCATCGCCCTGGCGGGCGGTGCCCTGAGCCTGGTGGCCACCCGTCAGCTCTGGGCCATCGCCGATGGACCCGGTGGCCGGCTGCACGTGGCGGGCCTCTGCAACCGCAACCTCACCGCCTTCGCCGCCGAGCTGCCGGTGCTGCTGCAGCGGCTGGAACCCCAGCCCTGACTCAGCAGGGCCGGCGTTCGCCGTGGCTGACCCGCACCACGGTGTGGACGTTGCCGCGGGGGTTGAAATCGGCCTCCAGCTGCATCCAGAGGGGGTCGCAGGCGCTCACGAGGTCGTCGACGATCCGGTTGGCCGCCTCCTCGTGGGAGATGGAGCGGTGGCGGTAGCTGTTGACGTAGAGCTTGAGGGCCTTGAGTTCCAGCACCCGGGGACCGGGCTGGTACAGCAGCCGCAGCACGGCGAAATCGGGGTAGCCGGAGAACGGGCAGGTGCAGGTGAACTCCGGCAGTTCGATGGACACCTCGTAGGGCCGGCCCTCCCGGGGGTTGGGGAAACAGACCAGCTGGGCCTCAGCGATGGCCCGCTCCCCGTACAGGGGCGTCACGGTCTGGGGCTCGTCGGCAACACCGGAAGCCATGGCGAGGGGGACAGGGAAACGGATTTTGACCGTACAGGAGCTGGCGGAGGGGGCGGGGCTTCCGCCGATGGCCCGGCCCGCCCGTCAGCGGCCCGGAGCGCGCGTAGCAACCGTTACGACGACCCCGGCAAGGCTCGGCGGTAATGGAGCTGCCCCCCCTCAGGCGGGGATTCTGAGAGACTCCAACCGTCGCCTTCCTGACCGCAGCACAGCCATGAAGAAAATCGAGGCCATCATCCGCCCCTTCAAGCTCGAGGACGTGAAGATCGCCCTTGTCAATGCGGGCATCGTCGGCATGACCGTGAGCGAGGTGCGCGGATTCGGCCGTCAGAAGGGGCAGGTGGAGCGCTATCGCGGTTCCGAATTCACGGTCGAGTTCCTGCAGAAACTCAAACTGGAGATCGTCGTCGACGACGACCGGGTGGCCACCGTGGTCCAGGCGGTGCAGGATGCGGCCCGCACCGGCGAGATCGGTGACGGCAAGATCTTCATCAGCACCGTCGATTCGGTGATCCGGATCCGCACCGGCGACCTCGACAGCGGCGCCATCTGAGCACCCGGTTCCTGCCGCCCTGACCCTGGCCGTGGGCCCCTCAGGCCCCGGCCAGGGTCTCCTTCACCAGCTCCGCGATCCTGCCGGACCAGTCCGTGCCCTCGGAGGGAGGTTCGCCGCTGGCCCCGCCCGGCACGAGCCAGAGCAGGTATTCGTGGTTGCCGGCGGGCCCGGTGAGGGGCGAGGCCACCAGCCCCGCCGGGTGCCAGTCCAGCTCCTTCGCAGCGGCGATCACGCCGGCGATGGCATCGGCATGGGCCGCCGGATCCCGCACCACGCCCCCCTTGCCCACCCGCTGGCGCCCCACCTCGAACTGGGGCTTGACCAGCAGCACAGCCTCGCCCGCCCCCGTCAGCAGGGCCCGCAGGGCCGGCAGCACCCGGGTGAGGGAAATGAACGACACATCGGCCACGGCCAGGTCGGGCCAGGCATCGCCGTCGCCGTAGAGCAGCTCCGGGGTGAGGTGGCGCAGGTTGGTGCGCTCCCGCAGCACCACCCGTTCATCGGTGCGCAGGCTCCAGGCCGTCTGGCCATAGCCCACATCGATCCCATACACGCGCACGGCCCCGTGCTGCAGCAGGCAATCGGTGAAGCCGCCGGTGGAGATGCCGCCATCGAGGCACACTCGGCCTTCCACCCGGATCGGCAGGGCCGCCAGGGCCCCCTCCAGCTTCTCGCCCCCCCGGGAGACGAACCGGGGCGGCTGCTCCACCTCCAGCGGCAGGGTCTCGGCCACCTCGGTGCCGGGCTTGTCGAGCACCTCGCCGCCGCCGCGCACCCTGCCGGCGCGGATCAGCTGCTGGGCCTGCTGGCGGCTGGCCACCAGGCCCAGATCCACCAGCCGGCGATCGAGCCGCTGCTTACGGGCCATGCTGCTTCTCGGCCATGGGTCCTGCCGCTCCACCGGCATGTTGTCACCGAACAGCGATCCAAACCGAACAAAAACCGATGGCCAGACGGTTCGGCGCGGAACAGTCGCAGGATGGCTCCACTGTTCCCCCTGTTCCCTCCCATGGCTGGCCCTCGATCCACGGCGGCCCCCGGATCCAACGTGGTGGAGCTGCTGCACCCAGGCAGCTTCGTGCGGCTGCGGGATCATCCCGAGGATCTGCCCCCCTTCCAGCTGATCCGGCGCCGCGGCACCCGCTGCTGGGTGCGGCAGCAGGCCTGGGGGTCGATGGTGCACCTGGAGCTGCCCTACTGCCGCCTCACCGCCGCCGCCTGAGCCGGTGGGGGCGGCTCGATAGGTTGGGGGATCGTTCACCACCGCCCGGCCCTTGATCGAGCGTTACACCCTGTCCGAAATGGGCCGCCTCTGGAGCGAGGAAGCGAAGTTCCAGAGCTGGCTCGAGGTGGAGATCGCCGCCACCGCCGCGAACGTGGAACTGGGCCGGGTGCCCGCCGAGGCGCTGGCCACCATCCGCGAGAAGGCGGCCTTTGAGGTGCCCCGCATCCTGGAGATCGAGGCGGAGGTGCGCCACGACGTCATCGCCTTCCTGACCAACGTCAACGAGCACGTCGGTGATGCGGGCCGCTTCATCCACGTCGGCATGACCAGCTCCGACGTGCTGGACACCGGCCTGGCCCTGCAGCTGAAGGCCTCGGTGGCCCTGCTGCGCACCGAGCTCGATGGCCTCTCAGGCGCCCTGCGCCGGCTGGCCCGGGCCCACAAGGACACGGTGATGATCGGCCGTTCCCACGCCATCCACGGCGAGCCGATCACCTTCGGCTTCAAGGTGGCCGGCTGGCTGGCCGAAACCGAGCGCAACCGGGAGCGGCTGGAGCGGCTGGAGCGGGTGGTGGCCGTGGGCCAGATCAGCGGCGCCATGGGCACCTACGCCAACACCGACCCCGAGGTGGAGGCGATCACCTGCCGGCTGCTGGGCCTGGAGCCCGACACCGCCAGCACCCAGGTGATCGGCCGCGACCGCCACGCGGAATACGTCCAGACCCTGGCCCTGGTGGGCACCTCCCTGGAGCGCTTCTCCACCGAGATCCGCAACCTGCAGCGCTCCGACGTGCTGGAGGTGGAGGAGAACTTCGCCAAGGGCCAGAAGGGCAGCTCGGCCATGCCCCACAAACGCAACCCGATCCGCAGCGAACGCATCAGCGGCCTGGCCCGGGTGCTGCGCAGCTACACCGTGGCGGCGCTGGAGAACGTGGCCCTCTGGCACGAGCGCGACATCAGCCACAGCTCGGTGGAGCGGATGATGCTGCCCGACTGCTCGGTGACCCTGCACTTCATGCTGCGGGAGATGACCACCGTGGTCGAAGGGCTGGGGGTGTACCCCGAGAACATGGCCCGCAACATGAACGTCTACGGCGGCGTCGTGTTCAGCCAGCGGGTGCTGCTGGCCCTGGTGGAGGCGGGCCTGAGCCGGGAGGAGGCCTACCGGATCGTGCAGCGCCACGCCCACGCCGCCTGGAACACCGAGGGCGGCGACTTCCGCGCCAACCTGGCGGGCGATCCCACCGTCACCAGCCACCTGGGCCCCGAGCAGCTGGAGGCCTGCTTCGCCACCGACCTGCACCGGGCCAACCTGGACGTGATCTGGGAGCGGCTGGGGATCTGAGGGGGGCGGGCGGCGAGCCGGTGGGGCATTGGCTGGTGGCTGCCAACGGCCAATACGTCGCCGGTATTGGCCGATCAGCCAATACGCCATCCTTCAGCTGAGGGCCAGCCGCGTCGCGCCGGTCAGCAGGTACCGGAGCGGTTCCCCTCCCCGGCGTGGCAGCACGTCCGCGGCACCCGAATGCACCAGTTGGTGCAACGTCTGGGACACCGAGGGCTGCTTGATCCCCCAGAGCTTCACCAGGTCGGCCTGGGTCAGCACACCCTGCACGTCCCGCTCGCCCCAGGCTTCCAACCGTTGCCAGAGGGTGGTGCCGAGCTGGTCCCGCAACTCCAGCCTGTAGCGACGGCTCAGCACGAGGGTGAGGTCGGCCAGGCCGATCGGCTGCGGGCCCTCACCGTCGCCGGTCAGACCCAGCAGGGCCGAGATGCCGTCCTCCAGGGCCTTGAGCAGTCCGCGCAGATCGCCTCGGAACAGCTCATGCAACGCATCGATCACCGCACCCTGCACAGGAGCCTGCACCGGCAGGCTCGGTTCCAGTCGGAGGGATCGGTAGCGCGCCTCAAGCAACTGGTGAACCTCCTGCGGCTCAAGGGGTTCGAGCACCACCGGATCGCTGAACACCGAGCGCACCTGGGTGTGGCTCTGCACCACGATGCGCACGGCATCGGTAGTGCCCACCACGATCACGTGCAGGCCATCGAGTAACAGGGCCTGGTCGCGGATGCTGCGCAGCAGATCGGCAGCACGGGTGGCATCGGCCTCACTGAGGTTCTCGAGATTTTTGAGGTGCAGCACCACACCGGAAGCGCCCTGCTCCAGCGCGAAGGCCAGCAGATCGCGCAGAACCCTGGGTCCATCCAGCAGCAGGGCCCCGGGGGGCGAGGAGACCGCCTGGGTGCTGGTGCCGCCCGCCCCAAAGCCGGCGGCCGACACCGTGAAGCCTCCACCGCGCAGACGGATGGTGCGCACCAACTGCTGCGCCGCCTCCACGGCGGGGCCGCTCGCCTGCGGACAGGAAGCGAGCACGGCATCGAAGGCGCCGGCGAGCAGTTGGCCGATCAGATCCTCACTGGTCAGATCCGCGGTGATCGGGATGATCTCGGCTGAGGTCCAGTAGCCGGCGGCCAGGGCGTCGGCCTTGACGGCCTGCACCAGGGTGGTCTTGCCGATGCCAGGCCGCCCCGCCACCGCCTGACGGGAACTGCGGGAGCCGCCGATGGCGTTCAGCAGCCGTTGCCGCTCGTCCCGGCGCCCCACGAAGAGGCTGAGCGGTGTGGCCTCCGAGTCCTGGCGCAGGGTGGCCTGGAAAAAGGGCGAGGAGCGGAGGTTGTAAAGCCCCCAGAGGTTCGGAAGTGCCATGGAGAGGCTATTGGCAGCGTCCGGACGCAAGCCAATACTGGCACCGTATTGGCCATTCCGCCAATAAAGGCCCTTCACCGCCAGCCCCGATGGCCGGCCCCTACCCGGCCGGCGGCCGCCCTCTACCCGGCCGATGGCCGCTCGGTCGCCGGATCCAGCTTGCCGTTGCCGCCCGCCAGCAGGTCCTCGATCTCGCAGACCGGGAAGCGGTTGATGGCCTTGAGGGCCAGCCGTGAGTTGCGGCGCAGCTGCTCGCTGACCGCCTCGCAGTAGGGAATCTGGGCCAGCAGATCGACCGTGCGGCGCAGGATCCGCACCACGTCGCCTTCATCGAGGGAGGTGTTGGCGATCACGTCGTTCCAGCTGGCACCCCGGGCCCAGGCGTGGACCAGGCCGGTGAGCTCGGGCTCCCACCACACCGGCACCACCACCGACGCCCGCTCCTGCTGGCGCTGCAGTTCCCGCCGCAGGCTGCGCAGGTCGTGGAGGGCCTCCTCGGAGGCCGGTGGCGGCGGGTAGCCGCACCAGAGGTCGGGCCGGTTCACCTCGGTGGAGATGGCCTCCAGCACCGCCGCCAGCTCGGCCGGATCCAGGGCATCGAGGTGGCCGCTCATCAGGGCCAGCCCCAGCCAGAGCTCGTTGTCGCCCCGCAGGGCCGCCACGGTGCGCCCCACCTCGGTGGGCTCCAGCCCCTCCTCGCCATCGAGGGCACCGAAGAAGCGCAGGATGTCGATCAGGGACAGGAAGGTGTCCCAGTGGCGGTTGGCGCGGTGGTGCAGCAGCCGCTGCCGCTCGCCGATCTCCTCCTGGAGCTCCTCCATGCGGCGGCGGTGCTTCTTGAGGTGCTTGCGGTCGCCCCAGCGGTGGGCGGGGTGGGCCTCCAGCTCCTGCTCCAGTTGCTGCACCAGCTCACCCTGCTGGCGCACCTCGCCCGCCAGGTCGTAGCGGGGGGTGTGCATGTCGTGGCGGCGCGCCATCGAGGCCACCGCCAGGGCCAGGCCGCCGCTGGCGTTGTCGCCGTGGCGCAGCTCGTTGGCGTGGTGCAGCTCCGGCGGCTCCAGCTGGTCGACCTGCAGGCAGCTGAGCTCGGCGTGCAGGGTCACCACCGCGTGGCAGGGCAGCAGGATCCAGACGTTCTCGTCGGTGAGGCAGAGCAGCAGCGGGAACTGGCCGGAGCCCGGCACCTTGGCCACGATCACCGCCGGGGTGACCCGACTGCGCAGGGCCGGCGCCTTGACGCTCACCAGGGTGCCCTCGCTGGCAAACTGCAGCGCCAGGGTGAGCTCGTGGGCCAGGGTCTCCTCGGCCTGCTGCTGCAGGATCCGGTGCAGGCGCCGCTCCTCCCGCAGGCGGCCGCGCAGCTTTTCGTAGTCCTCGAAATCGTCCCAGGGCACCTCGCCGCCGCTGGATTCGAGGCTGGCCAGCTGGGCCATCAGCTCGGCGATGCGGGATTCGTCCTCGGCCAGGTCCAGCCCCGCCAGGTAGCGGCCAAAGCTGCGCTCCACCAGCTCCCGGGCCTTGGCCAGGTCGTAGCGCTGCAGCAGGTTGAGCACCATGCCGTAGCTGGGGGTGAACTGGCTCACCAGGGGATCGGCCGGGCTGGTGGCCAGGGCGCCGGCCTCGCGCACCCCCTCGAAACGGCTCTGCACCGTCACCACGTAGCCCTGGGTGTCGAGGCCGCGGCGGCCGGCGCGTCCCGCCATCTGCAGGAACTCGCTGCCCATCAGGGGCCGATGGCCCCGCTCGGTGCGCTTCGAGAGGGCCGAGATCACGGTGGTGCGGGCGGGCATGTTGATGCCGGCGGCCAGGGTCTCGGTGGCGAACACCACCTTGATCAGCCCCTGCTGGAACAGCTCCTCGATCAGCTCCTTCCAGGCCGGCAGCACGCCGGCGTGGTGGGCGGCGATGCCCCGCAGCAGGGCGTCGGCATGGCCGCCCTCCCGCACCGCCTCGGGGGTGGCCGCCATGAAGGTGTCAAGACGCCGGCGGATCTGCGCCTGCTCCTGGGGGTCCACCAGGCACACCTTGGCCAGGTCGCGGACGGAGCGGTCGCAGTTGCGGCGGCTGAAGATGAAGTAGATGGCCGGCAGCATCTCCCGCTCCGCCATCTGGGCCACCACGAAGCCGATCGGCGGCGCCTCCGGCTGGGGCGGCCGCGGTTCCTTCGGCCCCTTGCGGCGGGTGGATTTGGGAGGGCGCCAGACCTTGCAGTTGGGGTGCAGGCCGGTGCCCTCGTCGTTGAGCAGGGGATGCAGACCCTTGGCGCTGCAGAAACTGAAGGCCAACGGGACCGGGCGGAAGTCGCTGTGGATCAGCCGGGTGGGGCCATGCACCCGCTCGATCCAGTCGGTGAGCTGGCCGGCATTGGCCACCGTGGCCGAGAGGGCCACCAGCTGCACCCGCGACGGGCAGTGGATGATCGATTCCTCCCAGACGGTGCCCCGCTGGGTGTCGTTCATGTAGTGGCACTCGTCGAGCACCACGGCCTCCACGTCGGCCAGGGGGTCGTCGTCGGCGTGGTCGATCTCCGCGTAGAGCATGTTGCGGAAGATCTCGGTGGTCATCACCACCACCTGGGCCTCCCGGTTCAGGCTGAGATCACCGGTGAGCAGGCCCACCCGCTCGTGGCCGAACTGCTCGCGGAAATCCCGCAGCTTCTGGTTGGAGAGGGCCTTGAGGGGCGTGGTGTAGAACACCTTCTGGCCGTGGGCCAGGGCCCGGTGGATGGCGTACTCGCCCACCAGGGTCTTGCCGGAGCCGGTGGGGGCGCTCACCACCACCGAATGGCCCTGGTTCAGGGCGTCGATCGCCTCCAGCTGGAAGCCGTCGAGGGGGAAGGGGAACAGCTGCTCCAGCGACGGCACGCCACCGGTGGTGGTGTCAGCGGAGCCGACGGTGGGGCTGGAGAGCATGGGGGGATCCTATGGCGTGGCCGCCCCGGGCGAGCGGGGCTCAGGCGCCATGGGAGCCGGAGGGAGAAGCGGCTGAGCACCAGCACGCATGCCCCTGAGCTCGGCCAGCGGCCCTGATGGAGGCGATCGCGCTGGAAGGCCCCGAGACGGTGGGCTGGGTGCGGAGCCGCGACGCCGCAGGCGGACGTTCGCGCGAGCTGCGGCCGCGCTCCGAAATCGACGTTCTCAGCGGGCAGGTGAATCAGGTCACGCCGGTGGCGCCACAATCGGTGGTGGAGGGGTGATCACTCCACCGAAGCCCTGGCCCTTGGGGCGGGGGCGGAACAGCTCTGGCTGCGCCCGCCGCTTTGGGATGGGCGGATCGACCTGCCCGAGCCGGACGGCGCAGAGCTACTGCTGGTGATCGCGGAGTATGAGGAGTACGCCGTCGATGGTCCAGCCCCGCGCCACAGCATGACCAGCACCAAAACCGGCCGCAAGCTTGTGGATGTGGAGCATGTGCCTATCGCTTGAAGGCACACCTGAGCTGTTTTGATCGGGCAGTGGCCTAGTGAAGTTGCTGGGTTTATTGACAGAATGAACGCTGCCCCTGAGTGGCAGGCAAAGAGTATGCGGTGGCACTACAGAGAGACGGAGGATGCTAGTCCACTGCATCGGATTGTTAAGCAGCGGACGCTCAACTGCGTATCAGTTCACAGATGATCTTCGCTCCAAGCGACTTGCATCGAGGTTCAAGAGCGATGATCTCAGACTTTTTGCAGTTGTGAACTACCAAAAACAACGGGATGGCATGTGGGTTGTGGCTTTGCGGTTTATCTGAGGTGATCTCTACTATAGATCTCCCCGTATTTACTGCAACGGCCATGCGCTCAAGGGACTGGTAAGACATGCAATGGTGGCCTCTCGCGTCTCGGGAAAGGCTCTTGACACTGTAGTGCGAACCAAGTCCCACCTTTCCAGCATGAGCCAGATCGGATTCAACTTCAATGAAGGCAACAGGCTTGCCACCGGAACACACGGCAAGGTCAATCGCACGAGATTTCGCTGGTGCGGGGTTGCCTAGGTTATCAAGCCATGCTTCACCTGCGACCGGGTATTCGCGAAGGACCTGCCAACCGCGGTTCCGAAGACGCTCGTCAAGTTTGGCATGTATGTGTCTCCCCTGTTTCGCGCCCATTTCCTTCAGAAACTCGGCGAGCGTAGAGCGGATTTCGATCTCAATCTCTTTGACATCGGGGGTAGTGGACATAGAATGTGACTGCAGGTTGGAGTAGGGAACGGAAACATAGCCTAACGCTCATGATCAACGGCGGCCGTAGCCCATTGGTCTTGCGATCAACAAGCATCACCCAGCCTGCTGATTTTTGAGGTTAGAGTGCAGTTTATCAGTATAGAGAGATCGAAAGATTAAAGGCAAAGAGAGCCATGCCAAAATCAGTTTGCTCTTGAATCGATTGGTTCTTCATCGCCAAGCCTCTTGCAGCCTTCTTGTTTGAAACGACGAACTTTCCCGCAAGGGCATCTTTCGCAAGGTCGTCGATAAACATCTTGCTGCGATATATCGCATCGAGGGTTCCTATGTAGACAAGGTGGGTACCACTTAGCGAAGGATCAGACCGATCCGGTGGAACCAGCATCTTGCTTCGGACTATAGATGTAATCGTATAGCGACGTATGTTAAAGCAGATTCTCTCTATCTTAGCCATAATTGCTCCTGGCTTGGCGGTACAGACATCCTCAAAAGGTAGGTCAACGCCAGTTTCTGGGTCACAGGTGGTCAGCACAAGGCATCTGTCGGTAGGCACAACATCTCCTCCTCCTTGCCTGCCCTGCTGATCACCAGGAGTCGCATCATAGATGGCGTCTTCTCGACCAAAGGTGATTTTGTGTGGGAGATTTTGGGAGTTGTTAAACAACCAGAGTGGCATAAGGGGTCTAAGGTGTTGGGGCAAAGGATATCAGAATTTGAGAATAGCGCATAGCGCATATGCCTGCTGCAGGCAGGTCTTTTCATTTTTAGAGTTTTCAGTTAACGCTCCAACGCTGGCCATCACCTGGCCACAAAGAGTAACCGGAACAAAGAGGGCTCATGTGGAGGTGGCTCAGGTGGATGGCTATGTTGGGGAGCAGGGCCGTGATCTAGACCTGAAGATGCATATTCATGTCCCTTAAGAAAGCCGAGCCGCTGTCTGTAACCTCAAGAACCATAACTCCGCTTGCATGCGCCATCCTGGGAGCTTTGGCGGACCACCCGAGTAGGTACAGATTGGCACCGCGCGGGACGCGCACCTGATAAGCCGAATCGAAGAGTGCGAAGTTTATTGATTCCCATATCGGCATCTTGCCAGGCACACCCCAGTTCAGCTGCCAGAGTTGACATGCGATAGGAGATGGCCGTCCGAGAGTCAGTTGCACATCAACGGGATTGACGAAGCCTGGAGGCGCGCCATCTAAGCGTTGGTCTATGAGCCAGTGGACAACAGCATGCTCGGCAGGAACTGGGTTAGAATTTAGTATGTTGGCCTGCAATTGGATGGGATTACTTAGAGGCTCGCTATCGACGAAATCCAACTGATTGCTGGCAAGACTGATTTGCGCCGAGAGCCGAGGCCCAACCGCGCGGTTAGAAATATCTCGAACCTCGTATTCCTCCATAGGGACAGACTGGTACTCAAATCGCTTGTAGTAGCGGTTATCGCTTGCCATGTGGGGTGCCCGATCACTCTGCGGTACCACGACGACGTAGACAACCTTCCCACCGACAAGAAGGACTTGGTTAATTCGAATACCCTCTATACGCCGCTGAATCCTTGAAGAAATTACCTGATCGAGCCATTCACGGGTGACTATCGCTGGGTCGACTCCTTCTACCGCCGTGGGGAGATGATTGGCCTCGGCAAGTCCGTAGACGATCGTCCCCCAGCGGAATTAGCAAATGCCGATACGTCCTTGCCAATCTCCTTCTTTATGCTTTCAGTCCTCGGCGTAAGTGCAGCTGCAGCCTTGTAATCCAAGGTGAGGCTCTCTCCGACGCCATCACTGATCAGCCGCTGAAGATCCGTCTCTTCCCAATCAACCGGCTCCGCCATACAAACCCTTCAATCCCACTCAGCAGTCTACCCAACTCGTCATTAGACGGTCTCGGTAACCACGCCCCAGTCGCCTGTCCTTTCCGTGAACCACAGGTGCGCCCCGAACATCAGCACGGCCAGAACACAATCAACACATAAGCTATCCACCCCACCCACGAAGTGCTCGCCCCTGGCTCTCGGACCCGAGAACCACCGGTATCCCGGGCTACACCTTTGCGGTGCGTGTCTGCATCTCCCAGGCACGCTCTGCCAAGGGTTCAGGGACGACCGAATCGAGCCTCCCACCCCCCATCCCAGACTGCCCCCTGTCCTTGGTAGCGGGCCGTCCTGATCCCTCCTCCACCCACCACGGAGAGCGGCGACCCCACCGCCCCCCAGGCCCCCTGGCGGCAGCAGCTGCGCGACGCCCTCGCGGCCCTGCCCGCCGCCCGCAGCCGCGCCCTGCGGACCCTTGAGCCCGCCGCCGCCGCCAGCCTCCGGCCCTCACCCCCCGGCGACGCGCTCCCCCTGCTGGATCTGGCCAGCAACGACTACCTCGGCCTCAGCCGCCATCCCGCCGTGCTCGCGGCCGCCGCGGCCGAACTGGCCGACAGTGGCCTGGGGGCCGGCGCCTCCCGCCTGGTCACCGGCACCCGGCCCATCCACCAGCAGCTGGAAGCCGCCCTGGCCGCCTGGCTCGGCCGCGAGCGGGTGCTGCTCTTTCCCAGCGGCTTCCAGGCCAACCTCGCCGCCGTGGCGGCCCTGGCCGATCGCCACACCCTGGTGCTGGCCGATCGGCTCATCCACCACTCCCTGCTGGTGGGCGTGCGCGCCAGCGGTGCCCGCCTGCAGCGCTTCGCCCCCAACGACGTCGCAGACCTGGAACGCCGCCTGCTCGGCGCCCGGCGCGAACGGCCCGCTGACCGGTTGCTGGTGCTCTGCGAAAGCCTTTACAGCATGGAGGGCACCAGCGCGCCCGTCGCCGCCCTGGCGGCCCTCTGCCACCGTCACGACGCGCCCCTGCTGGTGGATGAGGCCCATGCCCTCGGCGTGCTCGGCCCCGGCGGCCGCGGCCTCGCCCATGGCGTCGGCTCCGTGGCGATCGTGAGCGGCACCTTCGGCAAGGCCTTCGGCAGCGGCGGCGCCTTCCTCGCCGCCGATGCCCTGGTGGGCGACTGGCTGCTGCAGAGCAGCGGCGCCTTCCGCTACACCACCGCCCTCGCCCCGCCCCTGGCGGCCGGTGCCCTGGCGGCCCTCGTTCACCTGGAGGCCACACCGTCGGTGGGCCTGGCCCTGGCGGAGCGGGCCGCCCGCTGGCGCGACGCCATCGAAGCCGCGGGCTGGCCCCGGCCCCCCGGCGTCGGGCCGATCCTGGCGCTGCTCCTCGGCGGCGACGCCGAGGCCCTGGCGGCCCAACATCGGCTGGAGGCGGCCGGCCTGCTCACCGTGGCGATCCGGCCCCCCACCGTGCCGGAAGGCACCGCCAGGCTGCGGCTGGTGCTGCGCCAGGATCTCCCCACCGGCTCCCTCCAGCGGCTGCTGGCCGCGCTCGGGCCCGGCCCCCTCGCCCCCCGCCATGCCCTCGCCCCCTGAGGCCGCCCCGGCTCCATCCCTGCAGGTGATCGCCATGCACGGCTGGGCCGGCGACGGCCTGGGCTGGGACCTGCTGCGCCAGGCCCTCGCCGCGCCGCACTGGCACTGGCAGTGCGGCGAACGGGGCTACGGCGGCCGCACGCCCGCGCTGCCCCAGTGGGCCCCCGGCGGCCGGCGGCTGCTGATCGGCCATTCGATGGGCCCCCACCTGCTGCCCCCCTCGCTGCTGGCGCAGGCCGAGGCCGTGGTGCTGCTGGCCGGCTTCGCCCGCTTCCTGCCCCCGGGCCGCGAGGGCCGCCGGCTGCGGACCGCCCTCGCCGGCATGGCGGCCCAGCTCGCGGAAGGGCCAGATGAGTCCGACACGGCCCGCCGCGCCCAGCGCATGCTGCAGGCCTTCCTGGAGAAGGCGGCCTCCCCTGATCCGCCCGGGCTCCTGCCCCACGGCCCCGCCAGCCAGCCGGTGGGTCCCGAGGGCCGGCAGCGGCTGCGCGACGACCTGGAGCGTCTGGCGGCCTGCGTCGATCTGCCGCCCGGCTTTCCCGAAGACGTGCCGGTGCTGATCGTCGAGGCCGGCGCCGATCGGATCGTGGGGCCCGAGGCGCGGGCCCTGCTGCGCCAACGCCTGCCCCACGCCGAGGTGCTCCGCTTCGAGGGGGCGGGCCACTGCCTGCTGCAGGCACCCCTGCCGGCGGAGCTGCGTCGCTGGATCACCGGCACCCTGGCCCGATGACCGCCTTCCCCCTGCAGGTGGTCGGGGCCTTCGGCCGCCACGCCGCCGACTACGAGGGCCAGGCCGGCCTGCAGCGGGGCATCGCCTGGCGGCTCGCCCGCCTCTGCCGCGACCTGCCGGTCCCACCACCCGAGGCCCCCCGGGCCGATCTGGGCGCCGGCAGCGGCCTGCTCAGCCGCGCCCTCCTGCACCACTGCCCCGGCCTCGCCGGCTGCCCCCTGCTGCAGCTCGATCTCTGCCCCGAGCTACTGGCCCGCAATCCCCTCGCTACCGCCGGCCCGCCGCCGCTGGTGTGGGACCTCAACGCGGGCCTGCCCCCCGCCCTGGAGCCGGCGGGGCTGCTGGTGTCGAGCTTCGCGCTGCAGTGGCTGGAGGCGCCGGCCCGGGAACTGGAGCGCTGGGGGCGCGCCCTGGCCCCGGGCGGCTGGCTGGCGCTGGCGGTGCCCGTGCGCGGCAGCTTTCCCCAGTGGCGCCAGGCCGCCGCCGCCGCCGGGGTGCCCTGCACGGCCCTGGAGCTGCCCGACGCCGACGAGCTGATCGGCGCCCTGGCCAGCGCCGGCCTGGCCACCGCCCTCCAGCAACGGCTGCGCTTCAGCCGCCCGGCCGGCAGCGGCCTGGCCACCCTGCGGCGCCTGCGCGATCTGGGCGCCGGCAGCAGCCGCACCGCGCCGCTGAGCCCCGCCCAGCTGCGCCGCCTGCTGCGCCACTGGCCCTCCGGTGCGGCAATGTCGTGGGACGTGCTGCTGCTGGTGGGCCGGAGGATCGCATGAGGCTGGTGGTCTGCGGCACCGACACCGACGTGGGTAAGACGGTGGTGAGCGCCCTGCTGGTGCAGGGGCTGGGCGCAACCTACTGGAAGCCGGTGCAGAGCGGGATGGAGGGGGGCGGCGACACGGGCCGGGTGCAGCAGCTGCTGGGGTTGCCGCCGGAGCGGGTGTGGCCGGAGGCCTACCGCCTCACGGCCCCGGTCTCCCCCCACTGGGCGGCCGAGCGCGACGGGGTCAGCATCGATCCGGCCCGGCTGGCCCTGCCGGCGGTGGACGGCCCCCTGGTGGTGGAGACGGCGGGGGGGCTGCTGGTGCCCCTGCGGCGCAACTGGCTGCAGATCGAGCAGATCGCCGTCTGGGGGCTGCCGGTGCTGCTGGTGGCCCGCAGCGGCCTGGGCACCCTCAACCACACCCTGCTCTCCCTCGAGGCCTTGGAGCGGCGTTCGATCCCCGTGCTCGGCCTGGTGCTCAACGGCGACCCCCACCCCGACAATCCCCGCACCCTGGCCGCCCTCGGCGGCGTGCCGGTGCTGGCGGAGCTGCCGCCCCTCGATCCCCTCGACCGGGAGGGACTGGAGCGGCAATGGCAGCGCAGTGGCCTGGCCCGTAGCCTGCAGCCATGAGCCGCAAGCATCTGCTCGTGACAGCTGCCGTGGCCGCGCTCTGTGCGGGCATCCTGGTGCTGTTCACCGACATCGAGACCAGCGTCACCCGCTGGGTGAACTGCGGGCCGATCGCCACCGAGGGCGAACGCCGTTCAGAGGTCTGCCGCTGAGCCCCACCGTGACCGGACCCGGCTGGCATCCCCACCTCTGGCACCCCTTCACCCAGGTGGCCACCGCCGACCCACCCCTGCGGGTGGTGCGCGCCGTAGGCGCCCTGCTGGAACTGGAGGACGGCCGCCGGCTGATCGATGCCATCAGCAGCTGGTGGGTGACCCTGCACGGCCACGGCGAGCCCGCCATCGCCGAGGCCCTCGCCCGCCAGGCCCGCAGCCTCGAGCAGGTGGGCTTCTCCGATTTCCGCCACCCGGCCGCCGAGCAGCTGGCCGAGCGCCTGGCCGCCTGCAGCGCTCTTGAGCGGCTGTTCTTCTCCGACAACGGCTCCACGGCGGTGGAGGTGGCCCTCAAGATCGCCTGGCAGTGGTGGCGCAACCGGGGCGAACCCCGCCGGCAGCTGATCGCCTTCGATGGGGCCTATCACGGCGACACCTTTGGCGCCATGGCGGTGGGGGAACGGTCCCTGTTCTCCGAGGCCTTCGAGCCGCTGCTGTTCGCCGTGGCCCGGGCCCCCTGGCCCGCCACCTGGTGGGGCGACGACGGGGTGGAGGCGCGGGAGGCGGCGGCCCTGGAGCGGCTGGAGCAGCTGCTCGAAACGCCCACCGCGGCGGTGATCCTCGAACCCTTGCTGCAGGGGGCCGGCGGCATGGCCCTGGTGCGCGAGTCGTTCCTGCGCCAGGTGGAGGCGCTGGTGCGTGCCAGCGGTGCCCTGCTGATCGCCGACGAAGTCATGACCGGCTTCGGCCGCAGCGGCCACCTGTTCGCCTGCCAGCGGGCCGGCATCCACCCCGACCTGATGGCCCTCTCCAAGGGGCTCACCGGCGGCTTCCTGCCCATGGGCGTCACCCTGGCCCGGGAGTCCATCTTCGAGGGCTTCATCGGCACCACCCCCGGCCTGACCCTCTTCCACGGCCACAGCTTCACCGCCAACCCGCTGGGGTGCGCCGCCGCCCTGGCCAGCCTGGAGCTGCTGCAGGAGCGGCCGGAGCGCCACCAGGGCTTCGAGGCGCGCCACCGCCCCCATCTGGAGACCCTGGCGCGCCACCCCCTGGTGCGGCGACCCCGGCTGCTGGGCAGCGTCGCCGCCTTCGAGGTGGCCACCGACGCCCCCGGCTACCTCAATCCCGTCGGCCAGCGGCTGCAGCGGCTGGCCCTGGAGCGGGGGGTGTTCCTGCGGCCCCTGGGGCAGGTGGTCTACCTGCTGCCGCCCCTGTGCATCGACGACGACCAGCTGGCCCGGTGCTACGCGGTGATTGGGAAAGCCCTCTCGAGCCTCTGAGCGGGCGTGGGAGGCGGGGGGCCGTGGCGAGGCCTCAGGGGTTCAGGGGCTCAGGGGCTCAGGGGCTCAGGGGCCCGCCAGGATCGCCGCCTCCACGTCGGCCCGCGACAGTCCGTAGGGGAACTGGCGCGCCGTGGTGCGGCCCTCCTGGTGCCAGCTCACCCACAGCTCCTCCACCTCCATCTCGATCCGGGCGCTCCACTCGGGGCGGTGCAGGTCCCAGTGGGCCACGTTGCTGCGCGACTGGCTGGCGCCGAGCTGGCGCAGCCAGTCCTCCAGGGCGGGCAGGGGGTGGTTGTAGAGGGGGGTGGGCGCGGGGGGCAGGGTCGCCATCGGGTCGGCAGGGGAAGGAAGGGTCAGGCGGCGGGCGGCTGGGGCTGTGGGAGCGGCTCGGGCGCCGGAGCCAGGGGGGCCGGGGGCGCCGATGCCGCCTCCAGCTCCGACCACCAGCTGGGCCAGGCCATCAGTTCGGCGCCCCGCGCCCAGGCCACCCCGAGTCCCAGCACCAGGCTGAGCACCAGGGCCACGGCCAGCAGCAGCAGGGCGAACCACTCGCCGCCGGACAGGGCCCGGCGCACCGGCACGGGCCGGACGACGGGCGCCGGTGCGGGCCGCAGCGGCACCGGGGGGGCCGGCTGGGCCAGGGCGGCGTCGTAGAGCCGTCGGGAAGCCGGGTCACTCAGCACGGCATAGGCCTGACGCAGCTGCCGGAAGGCCACTTCGGCCTCGCCCGCCGGCAGGGCGGTGGTGTCGGGGTGGTAGCGCTTGCTGAGGCCCCGGAACGCCTGGCGCAGCTCCTGATCGGTGGCGTTGGGCTGCAGCTGCAGCACTTGGTAGTGGGTGGGGGTGGAGGGCTTGGCTGTGGAGGACATGGTCCCTGCGGCGGCGATGGCAGCCTGCCCGGCGTGAGGGATCCTAGGGAGAAGCACCACTGCCGTAGCGGATGGCCGCCAGCCCCGACCCAAGCGCCCCTGCCGATGCCGGCCTCTGGCAGGCGCTCGGCTGGACCCCCACCGACGACCAGCTGGCGGCGCTGGTGGCCCTGCAGGAGCAGCTGCGGCTGTGGAACGGCCGGGTCAACCTCACCCGGCTGGTGGAGGGCGACGATTTCTGGATCGCCCAGGTGTTCGACAGCCTCTGGCCCTGGGTGCCCCTGCTCACGGCCCCGGGCGGCGTTCCGGACGGCCTGGAGCTCATCGACGTGGGGACCGGCGGCGGTTTCCCCGGGCTTGCCCTGGCGATCGCCCTGCCCACGGCCCGCATCACCCTGGTGGATTCGGTGGGCCGCAAGCTGGAGGCGGTGCGGGCCATGGCCCGCAGCCTGGGGCTGGACGAAGGCAGGCTGCGGCTGCGCTGCGAGCGGGTCGAGCGCACCGGCCGCGCCCTGGACTGCCGGGGACGCTTCGATCGCGCCATGGCCCGCGCCGTGGCCAGCGCGCCGGTGGTGGCCGAGTACCTGGTGCCCCTGCTGAAGCCCGACGGCCTGGCCTTGCTCTACCGGGGCCAGTGGGGCGCCGACGACCAGCGGGATCTGGAGGCGGCCGTCGGCGTGCTGCGGGCGTCGGTGGATCCGGTGCAGCGCCGCGACCTGCCGGCGGGCCGGGGCGTGCGCCACGGCCTCTGGCTGCGGCCGACCGGCCCCTGTCCGGCCGCCTACCCCCGGGCCGTGGGGGTGCCCCAGAAGACGCCGATCGCGCCGGGGGCCATCACGCCGGGGGCCTAGGCCACCTGCAGCCGCTTGACGGCCTCGCCCCCCAGCCGTTGCCGCAGGCGCCGCAGCAGGTCGGGGATCTCGGCGGCCCAGGGGCTGGCCTGCAGCACCGCCACCAGCTCGGCCTCGCTGACGCTGCCGTCGAGGGCGTCGGCGTTCTCCCCCGGAAACCAGTGGCTGCCCTGGCCCAGCAGGCCGTAGCGGGCGCGGCCGTAGGCCTCCAGATCCCAGGCCTCCAGCAGGTTGTGCAGCCAGAGCAGCACCGGCAGGTTGATCCGGCCAGGGGTGTCCTCCCAGGCCGGCAGGCCCCGGTCCCAGCTGGCCAGCCAGTCGTCGCCGAGGGCCCGGCGGCGGGCCTCCTGGAGGCGCTCCAGGATCGGCGGCAGCAGCTCGCCGGCCCTGGGCAGCAGCGCCACCGCCTCCAGGTGCAGCTCCAGATCCTGCGGGGAGGCGGCGCCGACGCTGATGGTGTGGATGCCGGGGGCCGACAGGCAGAACAGGTCGTTGAAGACGATCGGATGCAGGGGTGCGCAGAGCTCGCACAGACGCTGGGACGGACTGTGCAGATGGCCCCCCTTGTCGGTGGGGCTGATCACGAACACCCCCATGTCATGGGCGGTGGCGGCCTCGATCGCCGCCCGGTTGTCCTGGCGGATGAAGTACCAGTGCAGGTTGATGTAGTCGAACTGATCGCTGGCGATCGCCTCCAGGATCAGGGGCAGCGGCGCATGGGTGGAGAAGCCCACGTGGCCGATCCGGCCCGCCTCCTGCCAGCGGCGGGCCACCGCCAGGCAGCCGCCGGGCCGCAGGGTCTGATCGAGCAGCTCCGGGGTGTTGAGGCCGTGGATGGCCAGCAGATCGACCCGGCCCCCATGGCCATCCAGCCCCGCCTCGCCGTCCAGGCCCAGCCGCTCGAAGCTGGTGCGCAGGTCAGCCTCGAAGGCCGCCGGATCTTCGGCCGGGGGCACTTTGGTCTGGAGGATCCGCCGCGGATCCGGCAGCCGGGGCAGCAGCCAGCCCAGCTGCCTTTCCGAGGTGCCGTAGTGGCGGGCGGTCTCGATGTGGTGCAGCCCCGCCCCCATGGCAGCCCGCAGCGTGGCTTCGAGGTTGGCCTGGCTGCCGGCCTCCACCGCCTCGGCGGGCAGGTCGCTCCAGCTCTGCTGGAAGCGCATCCCCCCCAGGGAGAGCACCGGCATGGCCAGTCCCGTGCGGCCGAAACGCCGGCTGGGGATGGTCACGGCGACGGCGGGACGGCCCGGGGCAGGGTGCGGCGGCGGCCGTGGGAGGGGAGCCCCAGGGGCTGGATCTCCTGGTCGTCGAGCTGGGCCCTCAGGGCCGGCAGCTGCTCGTAGGGGACCCAGTGGATGCAGTCCACCGGGCAGGTGTCGATCGCCTCCTGGATCCGCTCGGTGCTGTCACCGTCCTGACGCAGGGCCCGGGAGCGGCCCCAGTCGGGTTCCACCACGAAGGTGTTGCCGGCCACATGGGCGCAGTAGCGGCAGCCGATGCAGACGGCCTCATCCACCCAGACGGCCTGCTGGCGCAGGGCCCCGCCCAGCACGGGCTCCCGGCCCGTCGCCGCCGCCTCCGGGGCCGCCGCGGTGCGGAAGGCGAGGGCGGGGTCGAGACCGGCGGCGGGACCCGTCGCGCTCACGGGATCAGGCGTCCCAGCGGGTCACCACCAGTTCGATGCTGCCGTCCTGGTGGTCGGTCTGCTCGCTCACCTGGAAGCCCTCCTCCATGGTGCTGGCCAGGATGGTGCGCAGGGCGTAGCGCTGGGTGAGCTTGGCCAGGAAGCGCTCCACCGGGATGGGCTGCTTCCAGAGCTCCAGGTCGGTGACCAGCTCGTAGCTGCCGCTGTCGGGGTTGAAGCGGAAGCCGATGTCGACGCCGTCGGCCTGGGGGATGGCGAGATCGGCGGTCACCGTCTGGCCGCGGTAGCCCCGCACCTGGCAGGAGCCCTCAGCAGGGGGGTGGCCCAGGTCGCGGAGGGCGTCCACCAGGGCCTGGCGATCGCGCAGCTCGGTCTTGACGGTGCTGAAGTGCGACATGGGACGAAAGGGAAGGGGGAGCGGGGGCTCAGGGGCCGTGGTGCTGGACGACCACCTGGGGGTCCTGGAGAACGAGGGGGGGCGTCTGGAACGCTTCCGAGGTGCTGCGTCGTTGCTGCACGCTGCCCAGCCGGGCCTCGATCCGCTCCGTGAGCCGGGAGCACCCCTCGCCCTGCACGCCCTCCACGAGTTCCTCCACGCGCCCGTCGGGGCGAATGCGGAAGCGGATGGTGCGTTGGGCCATCCCGGATGGGCTGCACAGGTAAGACCGGGATCTTAACCGCGATTTCCGGAGCTCGCGGCCGCCGGATGGCCCCGGCCGGCGCCCGTCAGCTGATCAGTCCCTCGTCCACCAGGGTCTGCAGCCGTTCCAGAACTTCCGGCTGCTCCAGCTGCTCGAGGGCCATGCGGGCTTCGTCCCGGACGGTGGGGTCGCCGTCGTGCAGCATCGTGTGCAGCAGGGCCTCCACCACGTCCCGCTGGCGCGGCTCCACCAGATCGGTGTACAGGCGCCCCAGCGACCAGGCGCAGTTGCTGCGCACCGCCGGCTCGCTGTCGATGCGGAGGCTCAGCAGCAGCTGGGCGGCGGCGGGGTCGGCCTTGGCCACGCCGGTGGCGCCGGCATCGGCCAGGGAACTGGCCGCCCACAGCCGCACCGCGGCGATGTCAAGCTCCAGGGCCCGGATCAACGGGTTGAGCACCGGGGCCTCGGGGTAGTTGCCCAGGCTCCAGGCCACCGCCTTGCGCACGTAGCCGTTGTCGTCGGCCGCCAGCAGGCCCAGCAGGGGCTCCACCGCCAGGGGGTGGGGGTTGCGGCCGAGGGCGTAGACGGCGCTCATCCGCACGATCGGGCAGCCGGCCTTCAGCAGCGGCAGCAGCAGGGGGATGGCGCGGGGGTCGCGGTGCTCACAGAAGATGCGCAGGCCCTGCAGGCGCTCCTCCCGTCCGCCCTTGAGCAGCTCGATGCCGAGGTCGCACTCGGCGGCCACGTCGGAGCTGGAGGGGGCGACGCTGTCGATCTCATCGAGGGGATCGCCCAGGAGCTCCTGCGCCAGTTCCCGGGCCAGCACCTCCGGATCGAGGGCCAGCGCGTGGGTGGTTTCGGGAAAGGGCAGGCCGTCGTCCGGCATGGAGCCATCCAGGTGAGGGCATCGTAAAAGCCGGTTGGCCGCCCGATCCGCCCAGCGGCACCGGATCAGCCCAGCGGGGCAGGGGCGGCCATGTCGCCGGGCAGCCAGATCCGGGCACTGACGGCGAACAGGGCCAGGGCGAACAGCAGCACGATGGCCACCGGCAGCAGCGTGGAGCGCAGGAAGGACATGGGGGGAACGGGACGGCGGGGCTGGCTGCATTGTGGTCCGACCAGCCGCCCCTAGGGTTCGGCGATCCGCGAGCGGCTATGGCCAGCCCTGCCTCCAGCAGTGTCCGCCCCTGGCGTCGCCTCCTGGCGGTGGCCGCCGAGGGGGTCGCCAGCGGCACCCCCTACATGGTGGGCACCAAGCTGCTGCAGGGCTGGCTCACCGCCAGCCAGATCCCTCTCGGCCTGATCGGCCTGCTCGGCCTGGCAGAGCTGCCCTATACTCTCAAAATGGTCTGGGCGCCGGCCCTCGACCGCTGGCCCCTGCCCTGGCCGGACCGCCGCCGCGGCTGGCTGCTGGTGCTGCAGCTCACCCTGGTGGCGGTGATCGGCGTCATGGCCCTGCTGCGGCCGTCGAGCGATCCGGCCAGCCTCACGGCGATCGGGGCGATGGCGGTGCTGCTGGCGGTGGTCAGCGCCACCCAGGACATCGCCGTGGATGCCTACCGCACCGACCTGTTGCCCGATCTGGAGCGGGGCGCCGGGGCCGCCGCCTCCAACCTGGGCTACCGCACGGCGATGCTGGCGGTGGGGGCCGGCGGCTTCATCCTGGCCGGCCGTTACGACTGGCCCCTGGCCTTCCTGTTCTCGGCCCTGCTGATGCTGGTGGTGGTGCCGTTCACCCTCACGGCACCGCGGCTGGAACCCCTGGCGGTGCCGGTGACCAGCCTGCGCCAGGCGGTGCTGGGTCCGGCGCGGGAGTTCCTGCACCGCAGCGGCGGCCCCCGGGCCGCGGCCCTGCTCACCCTGGTGCTGCTCTACCGCTGGCCCGACGGGCTGCTGGGTCTGATGGCGGTGCCGTTCCTGATCCAGAAGGGCTTCAGCCCCGAGGTGGTGGGGTCGGTGCTGGCGGGCTGGGGCATCGGCGCCACCATCGTCGGCACGGTGCTGGGGGGCGTGCTGTTCGGCCGGCTGGGCATGAACCGCTCCCTGTGGCTGTTCGCCCTGGTGGGGGCGGCGGGCAACCTGGCCTACTGGGGCCTGGCCCGCTTCGACGGGGGCATGCCGGCCCTGCTGACGGCCGTGGCCCTGGAGAACATCGGCGGCGGCATGGTGGGCGCCGCCTTCGTGGCGCTGCTGATGAGCCTCTGCAACCCCCGCTTCTCCGCCACCCAGTACGCCCTGCTCTCGGGCGTCTATGCCCTGAGCCGCTCCCTGCTGGCCGCCCCGGCCGGCCTGGTGGCCGAGCGGCTGGGCTGGCCGGGCTTCTTCCTGGCCACCACCGCCGCGGCCCTGCCGGCCTTCCTGCTGATGCTGCGGCTCACCCCCTGGAACGGCCAGGGGGTCCGCGGCGCCTACGAGGCGGGGCGCGACGGCGGCTGAGGGCTTTCCCCCGGGGCCTCCCCGGAGGGATCGGGCCCAAGGAACCCCTGCAGCAGCGGCAGGTAGCGGGGGGAGCCCTCCACCGCGTTGTGCCCCTCCACCGGCAGCACCACCAGGGACGCCACCCCGGGCCGGAAGCTGGCCAGCAGGGTGTCGGTGTTGGCGCGGGGGATCACCTCGTCCCGTTCGGCGGCGATCAGCAGGGTGGGCGCCCCGATCCGGGGAGCCGTCGCGGCGGAGCGGTACTTGTCCTGCAGCAGCAGCCCCACCGGCACCAGGGGATAGTGGCGGGCCGCCACCGCCTCGATGCTGTCGAACGGCGTCACCAGCACCAGCCGGTCGACGGGCCGATGGGCCGCCAGGTGCACCGCCACGGCGCTGCCCAGGCTGCGGCCGACCACGGCGATCTGCCCGTGGTCGGCCCGCACCCGGTCGAACAGGGCGAGGGCATCGGCGAACAGGGCCCGTTCCGAGGGCTGGCCGCTGCTGCCGCCGTAGCCCCGGTAGTGGAGCAGGTAGAGGGCGTGCTCCGGGAGGGCGGCCGCCAGCAGGGGCAGCTGGCCCTCCACAGCCTCGGCATTGCCGCCGAAGTACAGCAGCGCCTGGGGGCCGGGGCGGCGGCGGACGGTGACCAGCACCCGGCCCCCCGGCGGGCCGTCGGTGATCGGCAGGGCCAGCAGCTCGCCGGGCGCATCGGCGGCGCGGGGCTGGGGGACATAGAGCAGGGAGCGCTGGCGCAGGAACAGCAGGGCGCACAGGGCCCCGTAGGCCAGGGCGCCGGCCAGGAGGACCGCCAGGGCCGGGAGCGCACGCGGCGGAACCGGCATGGCGCTCACCCCACCGGGGCGTCCATCAGCCGGCGGCGCAGCTGGCCGCAGGCGGCATCCTGGTCGAGGCCGCGGCTGGCCCGCACACTCACGGCGATGTGGCGCCGCTGCAGCTGGGCGCGGAAGGCCTCCACCGCCTCCGGGGCGGGGCGGCGGAAGTCCTCCTCGGCGATCGGGTTATAGGCGATCAGGTTGACGTGGCTCTGGAAGCCCCGCAGCAGGCGGGCCAGGGCATCGGCCTGGCGGGGGTGGTCGTTGACGCCCCCCAGCAGGATGTATTCGAAGCTCACCCGCCGGCCGGTGATCGCCACGTAGTGGCGGCAGTCGTCCAGCAGGGCCTCCAGCGGGTAGGCGTGGGCGGTGGGGATCAGCTCCTCCCGCAGGCGCTGGTCGGGGGCGTGGAGACTCACGGCCAGGGTGAACTGGGCCCGGCCGAGCCGCTCGAGGGCCCGCTCCGCCAGGGTGGGCAGGGTGCGGGGCACCCCCACCGTGCTGACGGTGATCTGGCGCTGGGCCATGCCCAGGTCGGTGCAGAGGCAGGCGATGGCCTCCAGCACCGCTTCGGTGTTCAGCAGGGGTTCGCCCATGCCCATGAACACCACGTGGGAGGGGCGCCGGTCCATGGCCTCGCGGATGCTGAGCACCTGGTCGACGATCTCGTGCACCGCCAACGAGCGCTGCAGCCCCCCCTTGCCGGTGGCGCAGAAGCGGCAGGCCATGGGGCAGCCCACCTGGCTGCTGACACAGACCGTGAGCCGGTCGCCGCTGGGGATGCCGACGGTCTCGAGGCTGAGGCCATCGGCGGTGGCCAGCAGCAGCTTGGTGGTGCCATCGAGGGCGTCACTGCGGTGCAGCAGGGCCGAGCGGCCGATGCCGGTGCCGGCCGCCGCCAGGCCCTCGCGCCAGGCCTTCGGCAGCACCGTGATCGTCTCAAGGCTGCGGGCCCCCCTGGCGTAGATCCAGTCGTGCAGCTGGCGGCCGCGGAAGGCCGGCTGGCCCTGCTCGCCGGCCCAGGCCTCCAGGGCCGCCTGGCCCATCCCCAGCAGGGGGGCGGGCCCGGCCATCAGGGCCAGATCAGCAGGCCGTGGCCCAGCTTCCACTCCACCGCCAGCAGGGCGATGAAGCCGAGCATGGCGACGCGGCCGTTGAGGCGCTCGGTGTGGGTGTGGAAGCCGAAGCGGGGCAGGCGGCGCACCGGCACGGGGGTGGGCCGGGAGGGGGCCGCAGGGGTGGCGACGGCGGGATCAGTCATCGCTGAGCAGCCCCTCCTCCTGCAGACCCTCGAGGGCGGCAGGATCGGCGATCAGCTCCTCCTCCAGCCCCTCCTCGGTGATGGGACGGGCGAAGGCAGCGAAGCCGCTGGCGGCCGCCTCGATGCCGTGGCGGCTGCGGGTGGCCTCCAGATCCTCCTCGGACGGGTCATCGAGCACGGCGGCGGTGGCCGCCGGGGCCGGCATCTCGACCGTGTAGTCGGGACGCAGGTTCTGGTTGCGGCGGTAGCCGGCGGCCTCCTCCTCGAGGATGTCGGGGTGGGGTCCGGCCTCGGCGCGCAGCTCCTCCTCGAAGCCCCCGAAGCCGGTGCCGGCGGGGATCAGGCGGCCGATGATCACGTTCTCCTTGAGGCCCCGCAGCCAGTCGCTCTTGCCCTCGATGGCCGCTTCGGTCAGCACCCGGGTGGTCTCCTGGAAGGAGGCCGCCGAGATGAACGAATCGGTGTTCAGCGAGGCCTTGGTGATGCCCAGCAGAACGGGGGTGAACTCGGCGGGGGCGCCGCCGGTGATGCCCATGGCGGAGTTCACCTGCTCCACCTGACGCAGCTCGATCAGCTCGCCGGGAAGGAGGGTGGTGTCACCGGCATCCTCGATCCGGACCTTGCTGGTCATCTGGCGCACGATCACCTCGATGTGCTTGTCGCTGATCGAGACCCCCTGCGATTTGTAGACGTTCTGCACCTCCGTCACCATGCGGAACTGCAGCTTGGAGATCGCCTCCTGGGCCGCCTCCATGGTGGGCTTGCGGCTGCGCAGATCCTCGAAGAAGCAGTCGAGCAGTTCGTGGGGGTTGATCGGACCGTCGGTGAGCATCTCGCCGGCGCTCACCTGCTGGCCATCGGAGACCATCACGTTGCGGCCCAGCAGGATCGGGTACTCGGTGATGACATCGTCGGTCTCGATCACCGACACGGTGATCGAATCGTCGTCCTCGCCCTGCTTGATCTGCACGGTGCCGCTCTTGCGGCAGAGCACCGCCGATTCCCGCGGGCGGCGGGCTTCGAGCAGTTCTTCGATCCGGGGCAGACCCTGGACGATGTCGCCGGTCTTCTGGCGTTCGAACACCAGCAGCGCCAGTCCGTCACCGCGCTGGACGAGTTCACCGTCCCGCACGTGGAGCACCGAATCGGGCGACACCATGTAGGGCCGGCCGAGGCGGATGGTGAGGGTCTTGCCGTTGATGGCCTCCACCTGACCGCAGCAGGGGGAGATCACCCCGTCGGCGAGCACGTCGCCGTCGACGATGCGATCGCCCACCGCCACCGTCGGGGCAGCCGTGCCGAGATCGAGACTGCGGGTGTCGTCGGCCCGCTCCACGATCAGGCGGCGGATCGGTTCGCCGGCGGTGGGATCGGGCAGCTGCACCACCCCGTCCTCCTTGCAGAGGATCTGGGTGGTGGCGACCACATCGCCCCGCTTGACGGTGATGCCGTCCTCCACCTGCAGCTCGGTGTGGGTGGAGCCGTGGCTGGCGTCGGAGAGGGTGTCGCGGCGCACCAGCAGGGTTTCCAGGATCACCAGCTGCAGGCGCTCGATGGTCTTGGCCCGTTTGTCGGCGACCGCCTCCACATCCACCGTCATCTGGGGGGTGGTGTCGAAGGTTTCCAGGATCAGCTGGGTGCGCAGCAGTTCCACCCCTTCCACCGACTTGATCAGCTCGCCGTCCTTGAAGGTGAGGCGCTGGGTGGCCTTCAGGCCTAGAGAAGGACCGCCGGTCTGCTTGACGGTGGACAGCTCGGGCAGGTGGGCGGCATCGGGGATGGCGTACTCCTCGACCGGCCGCAGCAGCAGGGCGCCGCCCTCGGGGGTGTCGACCTTCTCGACGAACTTCATCGCCTCGGCCTTGAGGCCGGGGGCGATCTCTTCGCCGGGGTTCACCATCTTGCCGTCCTCGCCGTAGCGGCCGAGCACCTTGGCATCGGAGACCAGGTGCAGCTCACCGGAGCGCACGATGATCTCCCGCAGGATGTCGTTCTTCTGGGTGACGGTGACGATGCCCGCGGTCTGGCTGAAGATGTCCTTCACCACCTCGGTGCCGGCCTCGATCCACTGGCCGTCCTCGATCATCAGCAGGGAGATGTCCTTGTTGATCTCGTGGGTTTCCTGGGGGATCCACAGCAGGGTGCCGCCCTTGCTCACCTCGAAGCCGTGCTTGGCGGAGCGGGCCTTCTTGATCGACAGGCCGGGGGCGAACTTCACCATGCCGCCGGTCTGGGTGCGGAAGCGGTCGTCGGTGAGTTCGGCGATCACCTCACCGGCGCCGATCTTGGTGCCGGGCTGGGTCTTGACCAGGTAGCGGGTGTTGTCCTTGCCCTCCAGGTGCCAGCTCTCGCCGGTGTGGCTGGATTCGCCCACCAGCTTGCAGTCCTTGAGGGTGAGGCTGGCGGTGACGATCTGCACCTCGCGGGAATCGCCGGTGGACTCCCGCAGCCGCACGGCGCCGCCGTACTCGCTCTGCAGGCGGCTCTCGGCCAGCACATCGCCGGTGGTCACCGGCTTGTCGGTCTCGACGACCGGCAGGGCGTTGGGCGGCAGGTTGTAGACGTCGCCGCTGAACACCCAGAGGCGGCCGAGGCGCTGGGCCTTGTGGGTGATGTTGCCCTGGCGGTCGGTGACCTCCCGGGGCTGGATCACGTCCTCGAAGCGCACCTGGCCGGCCAGGTCGCAGATGACGTCCTTGGTGGCCTTCTCGACGCTCTTCTTCACCGCCGAGCCCGAGGAGATCTGGGCCAGGATGATGTCGTTGGCGACGGGATCGCCATCGGCCACAAACAGGATCGAGCCGTTGGTGATGTCGATCTTCTGCACCTTGCCCTTGCCCGAGGGCTTGAGGGTGAGGGTGAAATCGGTTTCAGCCAGCTTGGCCTCAACGCCATGGGGGGTGCGGTGGTCGCGCACCCGGGCCTTGGACCCGAATTCCACCACCCCATCCACCAGGGAGCGCACCACGCCGGTCTCGGCCGTGGACACACCACCGGTGTGGAAGGTGCGCATGGTGAGCTGGGTGCCCGGTTCACCGATCGACTGGGCGGCGATGATGCCGACGGCTTCGCCCAGGTCGACCAGTTCGTTGTGGGCCAGGGCCCAGCCGTAGCACTTGCGGCAGACCGAGCGGGAGGCCTCGCAGGTGAGGGGCGAGCGCACCATGACGGTGGCGATCGACGCCTTCTCGATGGCGGCCGAGATCGCCGGGTCGATCTCACCGTTGCGGTCGACGATGACGACGCCGTCGCTGTCGACCACGGGCTGGGCGGCCAGGCGGCCCACCAGCTTGGTACCGAAGCGGCCCCGTTCGTCGGCATTGATGGGGATGAAGCGGTGGGTGCCGCAGTCCTCCTCCCGCACGATCACGTCCTGGGCCACATCCACCAGACGGCGGGTGAGGTAGCCGGAGTCGGCGGTGCGCAGGGCGGTGTCCACCAGGCCCTTGCGGGCGCCGTAGGAGGAGATCACGTACTCGGTGACCGTGAGACCCTCGCGGAAGTTGGTGCGGATCGGCAGGTCGATGATCTCCCCCTGGGGGTTGGCCATCAGGCCGCGCATGCCCACCAGCTGACGCACCTGGGACATGTTCCCCCGGGCGCCGGAGTTGGCCATCATCCACACCGAGTTGAGTGGATCGTTGTCGTTGAAGTTGCGGCGCACGGCCGCCACCAGCCGCTCGTTGGTCTCGGTCCAGGTGTCGATCACCTTGGTGTGGCGCTCCACCTCGGTGATCTCACCGAGCCGGTAGCGCTCCTCGGTGGCCGTGATCTGCTCCTCGGCCTCCTCCAGCAGGACGGCCTTGTCGCCGGGGATGCGCAGGTCGTCGACCGAGATCGACACCGCCGCCTGGGTGGCGTAGTGGAAGCCCAGATCCTTCAGCTCGTCGGCCATCGCCGCGGTGGCCGCGGTGCCGTGGTGCTTGTAGGCCCAGGAGACCAGGTTGCGCAGCGCCTTCTTGTCGATGATCCGGTTGCGGAACGGCGGCGCCTGCTTGCTGAGGGCCGAGGCGGCGAGTTCGGCGGCGGCGGTGGCGGCCGCCAGTTCGGCGGCGGCCTTGGCGCTCTTCTTGCTGATCTTCTTGGCGGGGGTGGCGGTCATGGCGGCGCGCGATGGAGAAGGCTGGAGGAATCGGAAGACACGGGGCGCGGGGCTCGGCCCGGCCGGTGGAACTCAGGAGGCGGCCACGGCGTCGATGATCGTGTGGTTGATGACGACCCGACCCACGGTGGTCAGCAGGTAGCGGCTGATCAGGGCGCCGTCCTCATCGAAGCGGTCGCGGCGGAACTTCCACTGCTCGACGCGGGTGCCATCGGAGAGGGTGTCGGTGGAGACGGGCTCGTTGTCCTCGTCGTCGCTCTCCACCTCGCCGTTGAAGCGCACCCAGACCCAGTCGTGCAGGGTGAGGTGCTTCTCCTCGAAGGCGGCGATCACGTCCTCGAGGTCGGCGAAGGTGCGGGAACGGTCGCCGAAGGCGGGCTGCGCCTTCTCCCGGTCGACGGCGGTGAGGTAGTAAGCGCCGAGCACCATGTCCTGGGATGGGGTGATGATCGGCTCGCCGGTGGCGGGGGAGAGCACGTTGTTGCTGGCCAGCATCAGCATGCGGGCCTCGGTCTGGGCCTCGATCGCCAGCGGCACGTGCACGGCCATCTGGTCACCGTCGAAGTCGGCGTTGAAGGCGGGGCAGACCAGGGGATGGAGCTGGATGGCGCGGCCGTCCACCAGCTTGGGCTCGAAGGCCTGGATGCCGAGCCGGTGCAGGGTCGGGGCCCGGTTGAGCAGGATCGGGTGCCCTTCGATCACTTCCTGCAGCACCTGCATCACCTCGTCGTCGGCACGCTGGATCAGCTTCTTGGCCGCCTTGATGTTGTTGACGATGTTCTGGCGGATCAGGCGATGGATCACGAAGGGCTGGAACAGCTCGATCGCCATCTCCTTGGGCAGTCCGCACTGGTGCATCTTCAGCTTCGGGCCCACCACGATCACGGAACGGCCGGAGTAGTCGACCCGTTTGCCGAGCAGGTTCTGGCGGAAGCGGCCCTGCTTGCCCTCAATGATGTCGCTGAGGGACTTCAGGGCCCGGTTGTTGGCGCCCACCACGGTGCGGCCGCGGCGGCCGTTGTCGATCAGGGCATCGACGGCCTCCTGCAGCATCCGCTTCTCGTTGCGGACGATGATCTCGGGAGCGAGGATCTCCTGGAGGCGCGCCAAGCGGTTGTTGCGGTTGATCACCCGCCGGTAGAGGTCGTTGAGATCGCTGGTGGCGAAACGGCCGCCGTCGAGCTGCACCATGGGGCGCAGATCGGGGGGGATCACCGGGATCACATCCAGCACCATCCACTCGGGACGGGCGTTGGTGGCGATGAAGTTGTCGATCACCCGCAGGCGCTTGATCAGCTTGGCCCGCTTCTGGCCCTTGGAGTTGTTGATGTCCTCGCGGAGCTGCTCGGCCTCCTTCTCGAGGTCGAGGTCCTCCAGCAGCTGCTTGAGGGCCTCGGCGCCGATGCCCACCATGGGCTCGTTCTCGATCTCGGAATCCTCGGCGAAGATCTGGTCCTCGATCTCCAGCCACTCGTCTTCGGTGAGCAGCTGCTTGTAGGTGAGGTCCTTGTGGTCACCCTTGTCGAGCACCACGTAGCAGTTGAAGTAGACGATCTGCTCCACGTCCCGCAGGGGCATGTCGAGCAGGATCGCCACATAGCTGGGGATGCCCTTGAGGTACCAGACGTGGGACACCGGCGCCGCCAGCTTGATGAAGCCCATGCGGTGGCGCCGCACCCGGCTCTCGGTGACCTCGACGCCGCAGCGCTCACAGACGATGCCGCGGTGCCGCACCCGCTTGTACTTGCCGCAGTGGCATTCCCAGTCCTTGGAGGGGCCGAAGATCTTCTCGCAGAAGAGCCCATCCATCTCGGGCTTGAGGGTGCGGTAGTTGATCGTTTCCGGCTTGGTGACCTCACCCACCACCTGTCCGTTGGGCAGCGTGCGCTGCCCCCACTGCATGATCCGCTCCGGGGAAGCGAGCGTGATCTTCACGTAGTCGAAGTGGTTTTCGGTGCGATGGTTGCTGTTGGACATGGCGGAGACGCAGGGTGATCGAGAGAGACGGAGAAATCAGAGCCGGTGAATCAAGCGATCAGTCATCGTCGTAATCCGCGACACCGAGGGATTCGTAGGTGGGACGGCTGGGGGTGCTGCGGCGCGGGTTGACGTCCTGCATCAGGTCGACCTCCTCGCCGGCGTCGGTGTAGACGGCGATGTCGAGGCCGAGGGACTGCAGCTCCCGCATCAGCACCTTGAACGACTCCGGAGTGCCCGGCCGGGGGATGGGCTTGCCCTTGACGATGGCGTTGAGGGCCTCGTTGCGGCCCTGCATGTCGTCGGACTTGACGGTGAGCAGCTCCTGCAGGGTGTAGGCGGCGCCGTAGGCCTCCAGCGCCCAGACCTCCATCTCCCCGAGCCGCTGGCCGCCCTGCTGGGCCTTGCCGCCCAGGGGCTGCTGGGTAACGAGCGAGTAGGGGCCGGTGGAGCGGGCGTGGATCTTGTCGTCCACCAGATGCACCAGCTTGAGGATGTGGGCGTAGCCCACGGTCACCGGCTGGTCGAAGGGTTCGCCGCTGCGGCCATCGATCAGCTGGATCTTGCCGGGGTTGGCGGGGTTGTAGACCCAGTCCTTGCCGGGCAGCTTGGCGGCTTCCTCGAGGTAGGCCTGCACCGTCTGCTTCGACTTCTCGGGGCCGTACATCTCATCGAAGGGAACCACCTTGACGCGGCAGTCGAGGTGGGAGGAGGCCCAGCCCATCAGGCACTCGAACACCTGGCCCACGTTCATGCGGCTCGGCACCCCCAGGGGGTTGAGCACGATGTCGATGGGGGTGCCGTCGGGCATGTAGGGCATGTCCTCCCGGGGAAGGATGCGGCTGATGATGCCCTTGTTGCCGTGACGGCCGGCCATCTTGTCGCCCACCTGGATCTTGCGGCGCTGGGCCACGTAGACCCGCACGACCATGTTCGCGCCCGGCGGCAGTTCGTCGCCCTGCTCGCGGGTGTAAATGCGCACGTCGACCACCCGGCCCCGTTCGGTGCTGGGCACCCGCAGGGAGTTGTCGCGCACGTCGCGGGCCTTCTCACCGAAGATGGCGCGCAGCAGCTTCTCCTCCGGCGGCTGATCCGACTCCCCCTTGGGGGTCACTTTGCCCACCAGGATGTCGCCGGATTCGACATAGGCGCCGATACGGATGATGCCCATCTCGTCGAGGTGGCCCAGGCTCTCCTCGGCCACGTTCGGGATCTCCCGGGTGATCTCCTCGGGTCCGAGCTTGGTCTGGCGGGCTTCGATCTCGTACTTCTCGATGTGCACCGAGGTGTAGAGGTCGTCCTGGACGAGACGGTCGCTCACCAGGATGGCGTCCTCGTAGTTGTAGCCCTCCCAGGGCATGTAGGCGATCAGCACGTTCTGGCCGAGGGCGATCTCGCCGCCTTCGCAGGCGGAACCGTTGGCCAGCACCTGGCCGGCGATCACCGGATCTCCCTGGCGGACGATCGGCCGCTGGTTGAGGCAGGTGTCCTGGTTGGAGCGCTGGTACTTCTGCAGGAAGTGGGTGTGATCCCGGCCCTGCTCGTCACGGATGACGATGGCGGTGGCATCGACGAAGGAGACGGTGCCGTTCACCTTGGTGATGGGCACCATGCCGGAGTCGCGCGCCACCTGGGTTTCCAGGCCCGTGCCCACCAGGGGCCGCTCGGGGCGCAGCAGCGGCACCGCCTGGCGCTGCATGTTCGAGCCCATCAGGGCCCGGTTGGCGTCGTCGTGCTCGAGGAAGGGGATCAGGGAGGTGGCCACCGAGATCACCTGCACCGGTGAGAGCTGGACGTAGTCCACCTGCTCGGGGGGCACCTTCTCGAAGTCCTGGCGGTAGCGCACCGGCACCAGATCGACGGTGATGCGGCCGTCGGCATCGGTGGGCACGTCACCGGGGGCCACCCGGCACTCGTCTTCGAGGTCGGCGGAGAGGTAGAGGGGATCACCCTGCTTGAGGACGATGCCGTCCTCCACACGCCAGAAGGGGGTTTCGATGAAGCCGTACTCGTTGACCCGGGCGTGGGTGGCGAGCGAACCGATCAGACCGGCGTTGGGGCCTTCAGGGGTCTCGATCGGGCAGATGCGGCCGTAGTGGGAGGGGTGGATGTCGCGCACGGCGAAGCCGGCCCGCTCCCGGGTGAGACCACCGGGGCCGAGGGCGCTGATGCGGCGCTTGTGGGTGAGCTCGGCCAAGGGGTTGGTCTGGTCCATGAACTGGCTCAGCTGGCTGGAGCCGAAGAACTCCTTGACCGCCGCCACCAGGGGCTTGGGGTTGACCAGCTGGGCGGGGGTGAGCGATTCGGTCTCGCCGACGGTCATCCGTTCCTTGATGATCCGCTCCAGGCGGTTCAGGCCCACCCGCACCTGGTTCTGCAGCAGTTCGCCCACCGAGCGCACCCGGCGGTTGCCCAGGTGGTCGATGTCGTCGAGGCAGGCGCCGCCCACATCGAGCTCCAGGTTGATCAGGTAGTCGATCGTGGAGAGGACGTCCTCGGCGGTGAGGGTGCGTACCGCATCGGGGATGGTGAGACGCAGCTTCTTGTTGATCTTGTAGCGGCCCACCCGGCCCAGGTCGTAGCGCTTGGGATCGAAGAAGCGGCTGTGCAGCAGCTGCTGACCGCCGCTCACCGAGGGGGGCTCACCGGGACGCAGCTTCTTGTAGAGCTCCAGCAGGGCCTGGTCTTCCGAGGAGATGCCCTCCTCGTTGGAGGCCTCGATCGACTTCTGGTAGTACTCGGGGTGGCGCAGCTTGTCGAGGACGTCGTTGTCAGACAGGCCGATGGCCCGCATCAGCACATGGGCGTTGATCTTGCGGGTCTTGTCGACGCGCACGTGCAGCAGGTCGTTCTTGTCGGTCTCGAACTTGAGCCAGGCCCCCCGGTTGGGGATCAGGCTGGCGTTGAAGGTCTTGCGGCCGTTCTTGTCCTGCTCGTCCTTGAAGTAGACGCCCGGGCTGCGGACGATCTGGTTGACGATCACCCGCTCGGCGCCATTGATGATGAAGGTGCCGCGCTCGGTCATCAGGGGAAGCTCGCCGATGAAGACCTCCTGCTCCTTGATCTCACCGGTCTCCTTGTTGACCAGGCGGCAGGTGACGTACATCTGGGAGGCGAAGGTCGCATCGCGACGCTTGGCCTCTTCCACGTCGTGGCGGGGGCGTTTCAGGCGATACTGATCGCCGATGAAATGCAGCTCCAGCTTGCCGGTGTAGTCGGTGATCGGGGAGAAGCTGTCCAGCTCCTCGATCAGGCCCTTCTCCAGGAACCATTTGAAGCTCGCCCGCTGTACCTCCACGAGATCGGGAAGGTAAGTGACGGTCTTGGCGACCTGGATCGCGCTGCTCATGCGGTGAACCTGCAGGAACGAGGTGGTGGGGCGGACCTGGACGGGGACGGATCGGCGGGACGGGCCATGCCAACAGGCGCTCAGCCGAAACGTCCGCCCCTGGAACAGGGACGAACGATCCGGCGGGGGCGCTTACAGGGCACGCTGCTGGTATGCCGACTCAATTGATGCCGTCGTGGACAAAAGGAGCGCTTCCGCTTCCAGGCCAATAAGACATCATACAACCTGGAGGGGCAGGCGAAAAAGACGGGCCGCATTGGCGGTGGTGGTCGTCGCCACCTCCTGGAGCGTCTCGCCCCGGAGTTCGGCCACCCGGGCGGCCACCGAGGCCACGTAGGCGGGCTCGTTGCGCTTGCCGCGGCGGGGCACCGGCGCCAGGAAGGGGCAGTCGGTCTCGACCAGGTAGCGGTCGGCCGGCACCAGCCGGGCGCATTCATGGATGGGCTCGGCCCTGGGGAAGGTGACCGTGCCGCTGAAGCTGATGAACATCCCGAGTTCGAGGAAGCCGGCCATCTCCTCGGGGGTGCCCCCCCAGCAGTGCATCACCCCACCGGGGCAGCGGCCCTCAGACTTGCGCCGGCGCAGCTCGGCGAGCATCGGTTCGGCCGCATCCCGGCAGTGGATGATCACCGGCAGATCCAGGGCCACCGCCAGGTCCAGCTGGGGCCCCAGGGCCGCCAGCTGCCCGTCGAGGTTGGTGGCCTTGAACAGATCAAGACCCAGTTCACCGATCGCCACCACCCGGTCGTCGGCACGGGCCGCCGCCTCGAGGGTGGCGGCGGTGTCGCCATGCCAGTGCTGGGTGTCGAGGGGGTGGACCCCGACGGCATAGCGCAGTTCGGGAAAGCGATCGGCCAGGGCCCGGATCGCCGGAATCTCCGCCGGCTCCACGCAGGCATGGACCAGCGCCTTCACCCCCGCCTCACGCCAGCGGCCGGCCACCTCGTCGAGATCCGCCTCAAAGTTGCGGAACACGATGTGGCAGTGGCTGTCGACCAGGGATGGGGCGGCCTGCTGGGAGCTCACGGCCATGGGAAGGGCTTCAGGCGCCGGTGCTTCCGGCGGCGGGCTCAAGCACCTTCTTCACCGCCACGCTCAGACGGGACTTCTGGTTGGCGCCGGTGTTGCGGTGCACCACACCCACCTTGACCGCCTTGTCGATCTTGCTGAAGGCGGCGTTCATGCTGGCCTGAACGGCGGCCTTGGCCTCATCGCCGGGCTGCTGGCCGTAGGCGCTGCAGGCGGTGAGGCAGCGCTTCATCAGGGTGCGCAGGGCGGACTTGTAGGTGCGGTTGCGCAGGCGATTGCGTTCGGCGATCTCGATGCGCTTCTTCGAAGACTTGTTATTGGCCACAGGCGTAGGGGCGCTGACTCGGCAAACGCTGATCCTACCCCGTGGGCCCTGACCGGTTCCAAGGCCCTAGTTTCAAGGCAGCCCTCCGCCTCCGGCACCGCCCCCGTGGTCGCTTCCACCCCAACCGGCAGCAGCCCTGCCGGCAGCCCCCCCGCCCCTGCCGTCGCCCCTGCCGCCACCAGTGACACAGGCGGGGAGCGGCCGGCCCTGTGGATCACCTGCCTGCGGGACCGCCAGCGGGCCGGCGAGCGGCTCGAAGCGATCGCCGCCCGCACCGAGGGCAGCCGGATGCGCGAGGAGGAGGCGCGGGTTGCGGCGATCCTGGCCGAGGTGCGGGAGCGCGGCGACGCGGCCCTGCTCGACTTCAGCGAGCGCTTCGACGGCCTGCGGCCCGATCCCCTGCGGGTGCCCCCCGAGCGGCTGGCCCAGGCCTGGCACGACGGCCCCGAACCCCTGCGCCGGGCCCTGGACCTGGCCCACGACCGGATCCTGGAGTTCCACCGCCGCCAGATGCCGGCGGATCTCGCGGTGGTGGGCCCCCACGGCGAGCGGCTGGGGCGCCGCTGGCGCCCGGTGCAGCGGGCGGGGATCTACGTCCCCGGCGGCCGGGCCTCGTACCCCAGCACGGTGCTGATGAATGCGATTCCCGCCCGGGTGGCGGGCGTGGAACGGCTGGTGATGGTCACCCCCCCCGGCGCCGGCGGTGAGCCGAACGCCACCGTGCTGGCCGCCGCCCACCGGGCCGGGGTGGAGGAGGTCTACCGGGTGGGCGGGGCCCAGGCGGTCGGGGCCCTGGCCTACGGCACCGAAACGATCCCGGCGGTCGATGTGATCAGCGGCCCCGGCAACCTCTACGTGACCCTGGCCAAGAAGGCCGTCTACGGAACGGTGGGGATCGATTCCCTGGCCGGCCCCAGCGAGGTGCTGGTGATCGCCGACCACACGGCCCGGCCCGCCCAGGTGGCCGCCGACCTGATGGCCCAGGCGGAGCACGATCCCCTGGCGGCGGCGATCCTGATCACCACCAGCGAGGAACTGGCCGCCGCCGTGCCAGCCGCCATCGAAGCCCAGCTGGAGCGGCACCCGCGGGCCGCCATCACCCGGCAGGCCCTCAATGACTGGGGCCTGATCGTGGTCTGCGGCGATCTCGCCGAGGCGGCGGCCCTCAGCGACCGGTTCGCCCCGGAGCACCTCGAACTGCTGGTGGCCGACCCCGAATCCCTGGCGGAGCGGATCCTCCATGCCGGCGCCATCTTCCTCGGCCCCTGGTCGCCCGAGGCCGTGGGCGACTACCTGGCAGGCCCCAACCACACCCTGCCCACCTCGGGCACCGCCCGCTTCGCCGGCGCCCTCAGCGTCGAGACCTTCCTGCGCCACACCAGCCTGATCCACTTCAACCAGGCGGCCCTGGAGGCCACCGGCCCGGCCGTGGTCACCCTGGCCGAGAGCGAGGGGCTCCACAGCCACGCCGAATCGGTGCGTCAACGGCTCGGGACCCAGCACAGCTGAGCGGACCGACGCTCATCCGCCTGCCGAGGGCGGGAGCTTCCAGCCGGGCAGGTCCTCCGCCGGCATCGGCCGGGCGATGACGAACCCCTGGGCCAGTTCACAGCCCATCGCCCGCAACGCCTGCAGGTGCTCAGGCGTCTCCGCGCCTTCGGCCACGCAGGCCCGGCCGAAGGCATGGGCCAGATCCACCACGGCCTTGACGATGGCCCGGTCGGCGGGGTCCACCAACATCCTGGCCACGAACGAGCGGTCGATCTTGATCGTGGAGATCGGCAGCCTGCGCAGGTAGGTGAGCGAGGAGTAGCCGGTGCCGAAGTCGTCGAGGGCAAAGCTCACACCCAGCTCGCGGCAGTGGGCGATGTTCTGGGCCACCTGCTCCAGATCCTCCAGGGCGGTTGTTTCCAGCACCTCCAGCCTCAACGCCGAGGCAGGCAGATCGGGATGGAGGGCCAGGGCCGCGCCGATCCGCTCGGCGAAACCTGGATCACGCAGCTCCCGGGCCGACATGTTCACGCTCACCGCCGCAGCCAGCCCTGCCCGCATCCAGGCCGAGCAGTGGCGCAGGGCCTGCCCCAGCACCCAGTCGCCGAGGAGGCTGATCTCCGGTTGATCCTCGATCCAGCCCACCCAGGTCTCCGGCAACAGCAGCCCCTGCTGGGGGTGCTGCCAGCGCACCAGGGCTTCGGCAAAGGGCAGCTGCCCGGTGGCCAGGTCGATCACCGGCTGTACGAACAGGCGCAGCTCCTGCTCTTCGATGGCCTGTCGCACCCTCTCCAGGCGGGAGCGCTGCAGCGACTGGCGCCGTTCCAGCGCCACGTCGAAGTGGTGCATCCGCCCCGGACCGTCGCGCTTGGCGGCATACATGGCCTGGTCGGCCTGGCGGAGAAGGGTATCCGGATCGGCAGCGTCGGGGGGCACCAACCGGAAGCCGATGCTGGTGCTCACGGTCACGCTGAGCGTCTCTCCAAGAAGGGTGGGCTGGGCCACCGCGCTGAGCAGCCGCTCACCCAGCTCCTCCAGCTCAGCCAGGCTGCTGAGGCCGGGCAGGATCACCACGAATTCGTCCCCACCCAGCCGGCCCACCGTGTCGCCCGGTCGCAGGCAACGGCAAAGGCGCTCGGCCACGGCCACCAGCAGCTGGTCCCCCACGGCATGGCCATGGTTGTCATTGATGGGTTTGAAGTTATCCAGGTCGAGGTAGCCCACCGCCAGGTGGGTGCCGTCGCACATGGCCCGCTCCAGCTCCTCGCCCAGACGCTGACTCAGCAGGGAGCGATTGGCCAGGCGGGTGAGCGGGTCCTCGTACGCCAGCTGACGCAGTTGCTGGTCGATCAGACGACGTTCGAACCCCTGGGCAAAGCCGCTCACCACGATCGAGAGCACAGCCACCTCCAGGTCGTTCCAGCGGCGGCTGCCGCGGATGTGGTCGAAGCCCGCAAACCCCTCCAGCCGCCCACGCCGCACCAGGGGCAGCACCAGCAGCGACTGAATGCCCTGGGAGTTCAGCAACTCCCTCTCGGGGCCCGCCGCGGCCGGAAGATCATCCAGCGACTCGAGATTGATCGCCCGCCCGGCCCTCATTTCCCCCATCCACCAGCAGGCCCACCCCTCCGGCAAGGACTGGAGAAGGTGGATCTGCGGTTCCACCCCGGGGGCACACCACTCGTGGGTGTTGCTGGCAAAACCCGGATACCGGCTCAGGGAGAACACATAGGCCCGGTCCACATCGAACAGGCCGCCGATGGACGCCAGGGTGCGATCAATGGTGGCGTCCAGTTCGCTGGTGGGCTCGACGATGAACGCCTCAGCCGTATCCGCCAGCAGCTGGAGCAGCTGCCAGCTGAGATCGCTTTGGGGCACCTTGGCCTAGCCCGCAGAGGGTTGAGCCATTTTGGAGGAGCGAACCCGCGAATCCTGCCGCCCGGCAGCGAAGCAACTCTGGAGAGCGGCTCAGCGCCTGGCGAGATCGCGCACCCCGGCCACGCCGTCCACCACCTCACCCACCAGCACCTGATCGGCCAGGTTCACGAACAAGCCGTTCTCCAAGACGCCGGGCAGGTTATTGATCTGCTTCTCAAGGCCCTCGGGATCACCGATGCCGCCGCCGAACTTCACGTCGAGCACCAGGTTGCCCTGGTCCGTCACCACCGGGCCGGCCTTCTTCACGGCCATGCGCAGCTGGGCATCGCCGCCCATCCCGCCCAGCTGGCCCTGCACCTGACGCCAGGCGCCGGGCAGCACTTCCACCGGCAGCAGGAAGCCCAGGTTGAGGGTGTCCACCAACTTGGTGGAGTCCACCACCACCACAAAGCGCTCGGCGCGCACCGCGACCAGCTTTTCCTGCACGTGACAGGCCCCGCCGCCCTTGATCAGCTGGAAGGCAGGATCCACCTCATCCGCTCCGTCGATCGCCAGATCAATGCGGTCCACCGCATTGAGGCTCTGCAGGGGGATCCCCAGTTCTGCGGCCAGCACCTCCCCCTGAAAGGAGGTGGTAACGCCCACGATGTCGGTGAGCTCGCCGCTCTCGAGCTTGGCACCGAGAGCCTGGATCATCAGCGCAGCGGTGGAGCCGGAGCCCAGCCCCACCACCATGCCGTCACGGATCTGATCCACCGCCGCCGTGGCCACGGCCTCCTTCATGCGGTCCTGAAGATCGGACATCGGGGTCTGCCGGAAATGGCGCAGACCGTAGCAAGGGGGACAGTCCAGCCCCCCTGGCGCCTAGCCGGCCTGGGGCAGGGCCGCCGGCCGGATCGAGAGCTGCAGCTCCCGCTGGCCGCGCACCACCTTCAGCGGCAGGGGCTGGCCCACCTGGGCCCGCTCCACCTGCTGGAGCAGGGCCGAGGGGGTGTTCACCGGCTGGTCGGCGATGGCCACCACCAGATCGCCGCGGTGCAGCCCGGCCGCTTCGGCCGGACTCTCCGGCAGCACCCGCTGCACCAGGGCGCCGTCGCGCTCGGGGAGCTGCAGCAGGGCATCCGGATCCTTGTTGTTGTCGCGGGCCATCCGGGCCGTGAGCGGCACCAGCTGGAGGCCGAGGTAGGGGTGAACGACGCTGCCACCCTCGCCGAGCTGGTCGGCCACCTTCTTGGCCAGATTGATGGGGATGGCGAAGCCCAGCCCGGCCCCCGGTCCGGAGCGCACCAGGGTGTTGATGCCGATCACCTCGCCGGCGGCGTTGATCAGGGGGCCACCGGAGTTGCCCGGATTGATGGCCGCATCCGTCTGGATCAGGTCGAGGCGCTTGTCGGCGAATCCCAGGCTGTTGATGTCCCGATGCAGGCTGCTGACGATCCCCAGGGTGACGGTGCGCTCGAGGCCGTAGGGACTGCCCAGGGCGATGGCCCAGTCACCCACCTCCAGGGCCTCGGAATCCCCCAGGGGGGCGGCGCTCAGGCTGCCCTGGCCGGTGATGCGCACCACCGCCAGATCGGTCACCGGGTCGGTACCCACCACGGTCCCGTCCAGCTGGCGGCCATCGGCCAGGGTGACGGTGACCCGGTCCACGCTGTCGACCACGTGGGCGTTGGTGAGCACCAGGGAGCGGCGGCCGTCGATCACCACCCCGGAGCCCTGGCCGCGCTCGCGGGTGCTGCCGGAGGGATCGCCGAACAGGTCCCGCAGCAGGGGATCCAGCAGGGCCGGATCGAACGGGGGCCGGGCCACGTCGCGCTCGGTGTCGATCCGCACCACCGCCGGCCCCGCCCGCCGGGCGGCGTCGGCCACGAAGCTGTGGGGGGTCAGGGCAGGGGGGGCCTCGTCGAGGGCCGCCGCCGGCAGGGGCAGGGCGGCGAACGCCAGCAGCAGGGCCAGCACCATCAGGCCCCGCAGCCGCCGGATCAGGGAAGACAGGGGGAAAGGGCGTTGCATCAGCGGAGGCTAGGACCGTCCACAGGCGCCCAGCGCAGCAACCGCTGCCGCAGGACGCCGTCCTCCCCCAGCACCAGCCAGCGTCCGCCGGGGTCGGCCGGCCGCCCCAGGGGACAGGGCTGCACCGGCCCGAAGCTGCGCAGGGTGGAGGGGCAGCCCAGCAGGGGCGCCGCCGGGCGCCCGGGGAACCCCGCCTGCCAGTGCTGGTGGATGTGGCCGAAGACCAGCCCCCGCAGAGCGGCCAGCGGCCGCAGCAGATCCAGCAGGGCGTCGCCGTCCCGCAAGCGGATGCCATCCATCTCGGCATCGCCGATCGGCACCGGGGGATGGTGCACCGCCACCACCAGGGGCAGATCGGCGTCGGCCGATCCGGCGGCCAGCCGGCGCCGCGCCCAGTCCAGCTGGATCCGGCCCAGCTCGCCGGCGATGTCGCCGCTGCGGTGGCTGTCGAGCAGCAGCAGCTGCCCGCTGCCGCAGCGGATCAGGGCCGGAGCAACCACGGCGCGGCGCCCCAGGGCGGCCCGCAGCAGGGCGGGGTGGTCGTGGTTGCCCGCCAGCAGGGCCACCGGCAGCGGGATCTCCTGCAGCAGGTCCGCGAGGCGGGCGTACCCGCCCCAGCTCTCGTCATCGCAGAGATCGCCGCTGATCAGCAGCAGATCGGGGGCCTCACCGGCGCCGCGCAGCTGGCCGAGGGCCTCGCGGAGCCCGTGGCGGAGCAGGGCCAGCGCCGGCCGGCCATGGCAGCGACCGGCAGGATCGGCGAGCAGATGGGGATCGCTGAGTTGAAGAATTCGCATCGGAGACGGCTCCGGCCGGCCCTGGGCGGGACCACGCGACCTGAATCGGCTTAACTTTGCCCCCAGTCCTCCCCGAGGCCATGGCCCCGATCCCCCCCGGCACGCGGCAGCGCTGCACCCTCTGCAAGGTGGAGATCCAGGGGATGGCCGGAGGCAACGACCTGGTCCACTTCAGTCAGGGGGCCCCAGGCAGCCGCGCCAAGCTCTGGGCCCGGGTGTGTCAGTACCTGCGCACGCCCGAGCAGTGCCGCCAGTGCCTCAACCAGGACCTCAGCCAGCGGGGCGAAGTCACCGCCAACGACTACTACGCGGAGGCTCCGATCCTGGAGATTCCCAGGCCGCCGGAGGCCAATCCTCTAGGGTGAATTCGTGCCCGCCGGGCCTCACCCTTGTTCCGCACGGCCTTCCCCCTGACGGGAGGAAGACAGGCGGTTGGGGGCAGTGAACACTGCAGCGCGCGGCGGACCATCCCGCCAGCGGGAGTCCTCTCCCTACGCCGCCCGTCCTTGCCCCATCCCCTCACTGACGACCTGGAGACGCTGGCTCGGCCGGTGGTCGCGGCGGCGCATCTCCAGGTGCAATCGGTCGAGGTGCTGGCCCACCGCATCCCCCTGACGGTCGTCGTGCGGGTGCAGCGGGCCGACGGCTCCGATGTGAATCTCGATGAGTGTGCCGCCGTGAGCGGTCCCCTCGCCGAGGCCATCGAGGCCTCCGGGCTGCTGACGATGGCCTACGTCCTGGAGGTGAGCAGCCCCGGCATCGGAGAGGATCTCCAATCCGACCGGGATTTCGTCAGCTTCCGGGGCTTTCCGGTGGAGGTGCTCCGCCGGGACGCCGACGGTGCAGAGGTGCGGCGAACGGGCCTCCTGCTCGGTCGCGATGACGCGGTGGTGCAGCTCAACGAGCGCGGCCGCATCCTGCGCATCCCCCGTGACGCCGTGCTGCGGGTGCGGCTCACCCAGGCGCCTCCCGATTCCTGAACCGCCCCGGTTCACCCCCCGTTCCCTTCCTGCCCCCACGCCCCCGAGTCCATGGCCCTGGTTCTGCTCCCCGGTCTCAACAACCTGATCGAGGACATCAGCGACGAGAAGAAGCTGGCCCCCCAGGTGGTGGAGGCGGCCCTGCGGGAGGCGCTGCTGAAGGGCTACGAGCGTTACCGCCGCACCCTCTATCTGGGCATCAGCGAGGACCCCTTCGAAGAGGACTACTTCAGCAACTTCGACGTCGCCCTTGATCTGGAGGAGGAGGGCTACCGGGTGCTGGCCAGCAAGATCATCGTCGAGGAGGTGGAGAGCGACGACCACCAGATCGCCATCGAGGAAGTGCGCCAGGTGGCGGAAGACGCCCAGATCGGCGACACGGTGGTGCTGGATGTGACCCCGGAGAAGGACGACTTCGGCCGCATGGCCGCCGCCACCACCAAGCAGGTGCTGGCCCAGAAGCTGCGGGACCAGCAGCGCCGCATGATCCAGGAGGAATTCGCCGACCTGGAGGATCCGGTGCTCACCGCCCGGGTGATCCGGTTCGAGCGCCAGAGCGTGATCATGGCCGTCAGCAGCGGCCTGGGCCGGCCCGAGGTGGAAGCGGAACTGCCCCGCCGCGACCAGCTGCCCAACGACAACTACCGCGCCAACGCCACCTTCAAGGTGTTCCTCAAGGAGGTCAGCGAGGTGCCTCGCCGCGGTCCCCAGCTGTTCGTCTCCCGGGCCAATGCGGGTCTGGTGGTCTACCTGTTCGAGAACGAGGTGCCCGAGATCCAGGAGGGTTCGGTGCGGATCGTCGCCGTGGCCCGCGAGGCCAATCCCCCCTCCCGCGCCGTCGGCCCCCGCACCAAGGTGGCCGTCGACAGCGTCGAACGGGAAGTGGATCCGGTGGGGGCCTGCATCGGTGCCCGCGGCTCCCGCATCCAGCAGGTGGTGAACGAACTGCGGGGCGAGAAGATCGACGTGATCCGCTGGTCCCCGGACCCGGCCCAGTACCTGGCCAATTCCCTCAGCCCGGCGCGGGTGGAGATGGTGCGCCTGGTGGACCCCGAAGGGCACCACGCCCATGTGCTCGTGCCCCACGATCAGCTGAGCCTGGCCATCGGCCGGGAGGGCCAGAACGTGCGCCTGGCCGCCCGCCTCACCGGCTGGAAGATCGACATCAAGGATGCCCAGGAGTACGACCAGATCAGTGAGGACGAGAAGGTGGCGACCCTGATCGCCCAGCGCCAAGAGGAGGAGGCCCTGCAGGCCGAGGCCGAGGCCCGTCTGGAGGCGGAACAGGCCACCCGCGCCGAGGAGGACGCCCGCCTGCGGGAGCTCTACCCCCTGCCGGAGGACGAGGAGTCCTATGGGGAGGGTGATGGCGAAGAGGGCGGCGAGGAGGTCGCCCCAACCGAAGCCGAGGCCTTCGACCAGGCTGAGCCCACGGTGGACGAGGCCTCCGAGGAGACCCCCGGCGAGGACGTCCGGTGACGCCGCCCACCGGGCGGCCAGTGCTGCGGCGCTGTGTCTCCTGCCGCCGCCTGTGCGACCGCACCCAGCTCTGGCGGGTGGTGCGTCAGGCCGACGGGACGGTGAGCCTGGATGGGGGGATGGGCCGCTCGGCCTATCTGTGCCCGCAACCGAGCTGCCTGGAGGAAGCCCGCCGCCGTCGCCGCCTCCAGCGCGGCCTCCGCTGCGCCGTCAGCGAGGCCATCCTCGCCAGCCTCGAGGCACGTCTCGAGCGATCGGCCCCGCGACCTCTGAGGCAAGATGAACCATGGTCGCCACGTGCGTGCGGCCCCGGGGTCCTTTCGGCCCCACCGTACGGAGACCTTTCTGAATGACCAGCAGCGGCAAAGTGAGAATCTACGAGCTGTCGAAGGACCTGGGCCTGGACAACAAGGACGTGCTCGATGCCGCCGAGAAGCTCTCCATTGGGGCCAAGAGCCACAGCAGCTCCATCAGTGATGACGAGGCCTCCCGGATCCGTTCCCTGATCGGTGTGAACGTCGCCACCCCGTCCCCGGCACGGCCCGAACCGCCGGCGCCCACCCCCCCGGCCAAGGCGATCCTGGCGGTGAAGAAGGCCGCACCCGCTCCGGTGAGCGCCCCCCGGGCCAGCGCTCCACCCGCCGCCGCTCCCCCCTCCTCTCCACCGGCTCCCCCCGCCAGCCGGCCCCCCGCGCCCCGTCCCGTGGCGGCGGCTCCGGCTCCGGTGAGCGCCCCGGCACCGGCCCGGCCCGAACCTCCGGCGGCACGGCCCAGGCCCGCGGGGGGCCCGGCCCCCGCCCCGGCGCGCCCGCGGCCTGTCGAGGCCGGCAAGCCGGCCGGCCGGCCGGCCACGATCATGGGCAAGCCCGCCGCCGCACCCCCAACCTCCGGCCCCGCGGCCACGCCGCCGGCCCCCGGCGCCCCACCGGCCCGGCCGGTCCCGGCGGCACCCGCCCGCCCGGCCTCCGTGGCCCCACCGGCCAAGCCCCTGGCGGCTCCGAAGCCCACCAGTCCGGCCCCGGTCAACCGCACCTCCCAGCCTCCGGTCCGGGTCGGCTCTCCCCAGCGCCCGCCAGCACCGGCTCCGGGACGGCCCGCCCCCGCCGGCACTCCGACCCGGCCGCCCGCCACCCGGCCCCAGCTCGTCGGCCGGCCCCAGCCCGGCCAGGGCGGCCCCACCAGCAGCCGGCCCGCCCCGCCCTCGGCCCGGCCCCAACGGCCCGGTGCACCGGCACCGATCCGTCCCGGCAGCGCCGGCGCCAGGGCCGGCTCGGCCCCAGGACGGCCCGGGCCCACCCCGCTTGAGCTGGTCGGCAAGCCGATCCGCCGCGACTCCGCGGGTCCCGGTACCTCGGCGCCCGGCCGTCCTGCCGCCCCCGGCCGCCCGGGCATCCCCGCGGGGATGCGCAAGCCGATGGCCCCCGGCGAGCTGATGCAGCTCCAGAAGCCCACCGGTCGCCCCACCGCTCCGCCGCCGCGGCGTCCGGACCGCAGCGAGGGCGGCACTGAGGCAGGCACCGAGACCGAGGGCGTGACACGCCCCACCGCCACCCCGCCGGCCGCGCCCCGTCGCCCCGGCTTCCGGCCGCCCACCCCGGCGGGTGCCCGCGCCCCCGGCGCCCGGCGCCCGGACTGGGACGACAGCGCCAAGCTGGAGGCCCTGCGCAGCCGCACGCCCCAGAAGCAGCGCCAGAAGGTGCACATCATCGGCGAGAACGATGATGCGCTCACCGCCGAAACCGGTGGCTATGCCGGCGAGCAGGAAGCCCTGGTGCTCCAGGCCAGCCTGGCCCGGCCCGCCAAGCCCCGCTCCGCTCCTGGCACCGCTGCCAAGCCCACCGTGGCGGTGCGCAAGCGCAAGAAGGAGACCACCCGCCAGCGTCAGCGGCGCCGCGCCATGGAGTTGCGGGCCTCCCGCGAAGCCAAGGCCCTGCGCCCCGAGATGCTGATCGTGCCCGAGGGCAACCTCACGGTGCAGGAGCTGGCCGACCGCCTCGGTGTGGAGAGCTCCGAGATCATCAAATCCCTGTTCTTCAAGGGGATCAGCGCCACTGTCACCCAGACCCTCGACCTGCACACGATCGAGACGGTGGCCGAGGAGTTCGGTGTGCCCGTGCTCCAGGACGACATCGAGGCCGCGGCCAAGAAGACCGTGGAGATGATCGAGGAGAGCGACATGGCGCACCTGATCCGGCGCCCGCCCGTCGTGACCGTGATGGGCCACGTCGACCACGGCAAGACGAGCCTGCTCGACGCCATCCGCAAGACTCGCGTGGCGGCCGGCGAAGCCGGCGGCATCACCCAGCACATCGGTGCTTATCAGGTGGACGTGCCCCACGGCGACGAGCACCGCAAGATCACCTTCCTCGACACCCCGGGCCACGAGGCGTTCACCGCCATGCGGGCCCGCGGCACCAAGGTCACCGACGTGGCCGTGCTGGTGGTGGCCGCCGATGACGGCGTCCGTCCCCAGACCCTGGAAGCGATCAGCCACGCCCGGGCCGCCGAGGTGCCGATCGTGGTGGCGATCAACAAGATCGACAAGGAAGGGGCCCAGCCCGACCGGGTCAAGCAGGAGCTCTCCGGCCTCGATCTGGTGGCCGAGGACTGGGGCGGCAACACCGTCATGGTGCCGGTCAGCGCCATCAAGGGCGAGAACATCGACAAGTTGCTGGAGATGATCCTGCTGGTCACCGAAGTGGAGGACCTGCAGGCCAACCCCGACCGGATGGCCCGGGGCACGGTGATCGAGGCCCACCTCGACAAGGCCAAGGGTCCGGTGGCCACCCTGCTGATCCAGAACGGCACCCTCAAAGCCGGCGACGTGCTGGCGGCCGGTCCGATCCTCGGCAAGGTGCGGGCCATGGTCGACGACACCGGCAAGCGGGTGAAGCAGGCCGGCCCCTCCAGCGCCGTGGAGGCCCTCGGCTTCAGTGAGGTGCCCACCGCCGGCGACGAGTTCGAGGTCTACACCGATGAGAAGAGCGCCCGGGCGGTCGTCGGCGACCGGGCCACCGAGGCCCGGGCCACCCGCCTGGCCCAGCAGATGGCCTCCAGGAGGGTGTCCCTGGCTTCGATGTCGGGCCAGGTCAGCGAAGGCGAGCTCAAGGAGCTCAACCTGATCCTCAAGGCCGACGTGCAGGGCAGCGTCGAGGCGATTCTCGGATCCCTCGAACAGCTGCCCCAGGAGGAGGTTCAGGTGCGGGTGCTGCTGTCGGCACCGGGCGAGATCACCGAAACGGACGTCGATCTGGCGGCCGCCTCGGGCGCCGTGATCGTGGGCTTCAACACCTCGATGGCCTCCGGCGCCAAGCGCGCCGCCGATGCCACCGGCGTGGATGTGCGCGAATACGACGTCATCTACAAGCTCCTGGAGGACATCCAGATGGCCATGGAGGGCCTGCTGGAGCCCGAACTGGTGGAGGAGAACTTGGGCGAGGCGGAGGTGCGGGCCGTGTTCACGATCGGCAAGAGTGCCGTCGCCGGCTGCTACGTCACCAGCGGCAAGCTGCAGCGCAACTGCCGCATCCGGGTGCACCGCGGCAAGGAGCTCGTCTACGAAGGCGATCTCGATTCCCTGCGTCGCAACAAGGACGACGTCAAGGAGGTGGCCACCGGCTTCGAGTGCGGCATCGGCTGCGATCGGTTCACCGGCTGGCAGGACAATGATCGGGTCGAGGCCTTCAAGCTGGTCACCCAGCGCCGGACCCTCAGCACCTGATCCCGTGACGCCCCGCGGCGAGCCGCTGCTCTGGCTCCAGCTGATCGCCCTCGGGGCGCTGCCGCTCGAGGCGCTGCTGCTTCTGCTGGTGCTGGCCGGCAGCGAGCCCGGACCCCTGCCGGGCCTGGAGCGGCTGCTCTGTTGGGCCATCGGCGCCCTGGCCCCCTCGCTGCTGCTCGCCCGCCGGCCCGCCGACGTCTGGTCCCTGCTGCTGCTGCAGACGCCGCTGCGGGGCCGTCGGGAGCTGCAGCGGCGGCTGAGCCGGCTCCAGGCGGCCCCGGGGCTGGCCCTGGCCACCGCCGGCGGCGCCGCCCTCGCCCTGCCCCTGCTGTGGTGGATCGATGGCCATGCCGCCGTGGCCGCGCCCATCACCCCCTTCACCTCCTGCCCGCGCCTGGTGGCCCTGCTGCTGGCGGCCCTGCTGCTGGTGGTGATGCTGTGGCAGTGGCAACAGCTGATCCAGTCCCTGTGGCTGCTGAGCCGCAGCCCCGAGGTCGTGGCCGCCACCCGTCCCCTCAGCCTGGAGGAACTGGAACACGAGCGCCTCTGCCTCGGCCTGCCCCTGCTGCTGCCCGAGCCCCTGAAGCTGGCCGAGGTGGCGATGCCGCCCGCAGCGGAGCCGCCGCCGGAAGCCCAGACGCCTGAGGCGACATCGGAAGCCCAGGAACCCGAGGCGCCACCAGCGCCGCCCCCGTCCCCAGGCGTCGAGCTCCCGGCTTCCGAGCCCTCAGCCGTCGAGCCCTCAGCGACCGCGCCCTCAGCTGTCGGAGCGGTTGCGGTCGAACCAGAGCAGCCCCCCGAAGAGGCCGAAGGCTCCGACCTGGATCAGGAGATCGGCTGAGGCCACCTCCGAGCCGGCGGAAGCCCGCAGGGCCATGGTGGCCAGGCCCAGGCCGGCGGAGGCCACCAGGGCGAACCACAGGGCGCGCCTGAGGCCCCGCCAGGGGGTCCTCGCTTCGCTGAGCAGGCGCTCGCGCAGCGCCGGATCCAGGGATCGGTTCGGGTCGGATCCCATGGCGTGGTGCCCAGAAGGTGGTGATCCGACGAATGCTAATTTCTTGGCCGATGCCGGTGTAGCTCAGGGGTAGAGCAACTGATTCGTAATCAGTAGGTCGTCGGTTCAAATCCGATCACCGGCTTCTTCGCTCCCCTCGCTCCCGTTGCCAGCCGACCGTCTCAGGCTTTCCATCGCCCCGGGTCCCTGTGGCCGCTGCAGCGTTGCCCTGAACGGCCATGGATGACCTGAAGGCCCGCCATGAACGGCTGCTGGAGAACCACCACGGAGCCCTTTGCCAGGCCGCCGAACGCCTGCTGGAGGAAACGGCATGGTCACTGGCGACGACGGCCCTGCTGCTGAGGGCCACAGGCCTGGTCGGGAGCCAGCTGGTGGCCGTGGGGGACCTGGGCCGCTGGATCGAGCATCTCGGGCCGGATCTGGATGCCTTCGTGCGGCTGCGGCGCCAGGGGGTCGAGGTGGGCGAGGCCTATGCCCGATGCCGCGCCCTCGAGGGGGACACCTTCCTGGGCGCCTGGGAGCACCTGCAGGGAAGGCGGCCCCTGGTCAGCCACGACGACCTCCATCAGTTCGCCGTGCTGTCGCAGCAGGGCTTCTCCCGGTCACCCCGCAACCTGCTGGTGGTGGTGAACTGGGGCGAACGGGTGACGGCGTTCCTCGTGGCCTGCGATCGCCAGAGGAAACGGCCATCACCCGCCGGGCCGGGCTGAAGGTTCAGTCGTCGTCTTCGGTGGAGCCGGCGGGAATCAGGCGAATCTGCTTGCGGCCGAGCTTGATCTCGAATTCATCGCCGGGCTGCAGATCGAGCATGGCGGTGTACGCCTTGCCCACCAGAAGATTGCCGTTGCCCTGGACGGTGGCCACGTAGCTGAGTTTGCGGCCACCTTTGGAGGCACCCTTGCCACCGCCTTCGCCCAGGCTGACGCCCTTGGCTTCCAGCAGAGCCTCGTAAAAGGCCGTGAAATTCAGACGCTCCGCCCCGTCCTTCTTGGTGCTGACGTAGCCGCAACCACGCACCAAATCGGATTTCGAGACATCGCCCAGTTCCTTGACCTTGGCCAGGAGATCAGATCCGGTAAGCATCGGAAGCAGGAAAGACCTTTCGACTCACACTATAAAAGGTTTCGTCGCTTGTCGCCATTGGAGGATCTGCCCATGGCGCCCTGCCGATTGATGCCACGAACCAACGCGAACCTGTGGCTGCTTCAGCAGAGGGCGATGGGCCACTCCACCTTGACCACATCAAAGTCGTCGCCACCGAGGCGATTGAGTTCACCGGCGGCGCGCACGGCCGCCTCGTGGGTATGGAAGAGATAGGCCGACGTCGGTTCGCTCACGTCCCCGAGGCCCTGGTCGTCGGGACGGATGGAGACGTAGGAACCGTCTGAGAGACGCTGCAGCACATAGCGCTCGGCCTGGGTGCATTCCAGGGGATGGGCCGGATCGATCTCGGGTGCCCAGAAATGCATCACAACCCCCGTGAGTGGCCCTTCTGAACTACTCCAGAGAACCCGCCGGCCGCGAGGGGACGCCACATGTCGTTGCAACCTGTCCGTTCCGGCCCCTCATGTCTCATTACCGCCGAAGTCATCGTCATAGCCCTCGTAGGGCTCGAATTCACTCCAGCCGGGACTGGCGTTCTGCAGCAACCCGTAGCGGGAGTCCACGTCATTCATCAGGGTGTTGCCGGTGGGCACCGTGTCGCAGGTGATCGACCCATCGGCGCCGGTGACGCAATTCTCGAACTGCACGTTCGCCAGCGCCGGGCCCGCTCCCCCCGCCAGGACGAGCAGCAGGAGGGCCGTCAGGGAGCCCGCCCGGAGGCCGAAGCAGGGCCTGGAAACGTCGCTGGGCTGGGGGGCGTCGGCCATCACCGGAGGGGGCATCTGCTGGGATGATGGCACCGCTCCAACACCCGCACCGATGTACACCGACTGGACGGCCGTGATCCTGCTGCTGCTGACGGCGGCCCCCCTGGCCGTGGTTGTGGCCACCGCCGCCTTCTTCATCTGGCGGAAGAAACGGACCTCGCGGTGACCATCCGGAAGAGGATCCCATCCCCGCCCATGGCCGGGGAGCGGCCCTGGCCGAGGCAGTCGAGACAGGTGCGGTAACGCTGATCATCGATGCGCAGCAGCCCGCTGCCGCCGCACTGGGGACATCGGCTCAGACCGAGGGACTGCCCCCTCGACCCGGGTTCAGGAACCTGGGCAGCCGTGGCCGGTTCGCAGGAGTTTGTTTTCATGTCCTCACTCTGCCTCGCCCAGACCCCCTGGATCCCGAAATCTTCCTTAAGGATTGATGCCCTGGCTTCGGCGCAGGCAACCCTCCAGCCGCTCCAGGTTCAGGCCATCCGCCAGTTCCCGGGCACTGAGGCGGCTGCCCGGCGGCACCAGCTCCAGGCTGGCGGCCAGGGCCCCGATCACCCCGGGGGCATCCAGGCCCCGGTGGCGCAGACCGGCCAGCCCCTCGGCCCCCTCGCGTTTGCTCAGCCGCTCCCCCTGGCCATCACGCCACAGGGGCACATGGGCATAGGACGGCGGGTCGGCGCCGAGGGCAGCCATCACCGCCACCTGGGCCCCTGTGGAGGGCCAGAGATCCTCCCCCCGCACCACCTCGCTGATGCCCATCAGCAGCTCGTCCACCGCCGTGGCCAGGTGATAGGCCACCACCCCGTCGGCCCGTCGCAGCACCACGTCTCCCACGTCGGCGGGGCCGTCCTGGCATCCAGCGGGCCCGCAGCGTTCCTGCCAGCGCAGGCCACCGGGCTCCAGGCGCAGACGCCAGCTGGGCAGGCGCCCGGCCTGGGGGCCCCACAGGGGGGGGCCGTTCCGGCAGTAGCCCGGATACACCGCCAGCGCGCCATGGGGGGCGGAGACATCGGCCAGCAGCCGCCTGCTGCAGCGGCAGGGGTAGAGGTGCCCCGCCTGGCGCAGGGCCGAGAGAACAGTGGCGTAGACCCCGCGATGGTCGCTCTGCCGGGCCACGGGACCATCCCAGTGCAAGCCAAGCCAACGGAGGTCATCGAGGATCGAGGCCTCGGCGCCCGGCCGGTTGCGGGGCCCGTCGAGATCATCGATGCGCAACAACCAGAAACCGCCCCTCAGCCGGGCTTCGAGCCAGCCGAGCAGGGCGGTGCGGAGGTTGCCCCGGTGCAGGGGGCCGGTGGGGGAGGGGGCGAAACGGGTGCGGTAGCCGTGGCGCCTGAGCTCCAGCCCCGCCGCAAGGCTGTCCCGGAGGTGGAAAGGAAGCCGCAGGGGCCGTGTGCCAGCCCCTTCGGCCGCCTCCATGGCCGGAGAGCGGCGGCGGCGGATCAGCCCTGGACCTTGTCCTTGAAGAGCTTGCCGGCGGTGAAGGCGGGCACGCGCTTGGCGGGAATCTTGATCTTCTCGCCGGTCTTGGGATTCAGACCCTGACGGGCGGAGCGCTCACGGGGCTCGAAGGAGCCGAAGCCGAGGATGGACACCTTCTTGCCTTCGACCACCGAATCGACGATGGTTTCGATGGCGGCATCGACGACGAGGGAGACGTCGGTCTTGGTGAGCTCCGTGCGGGCAGCCACGATGTTGACGAGATCAGCTTTGTTCATTGTTCGGGGGAAGCCTCCGGGTAGGTGGCGATGGCGGGGGTTCGTGTCGTCGCGTGAAGGAGGCGAATCGGAAGTCCCCGACCGCCCGGTGCGTTCAGCGCGCCAATCGTATGGGTGTTGCGGCAGGGCCGCAACAGGAGAAGTCCACTCATGACAGCGGTTTGGGGGTCAGGGGGCAGTAGCGGGGTGTTCCGTGCTAATGGTGACGACCTCCAGCCCGCCCCCGGGGGGCTGCAGCGCAAGGGCCTCCAGATCCAGCTCGCCCAGCACGTCGGCTCGCTGCTCCACAAGCTTTGCCCCCCTCAGGGCCCCCAGCCCTGCGCCGCTGGCGATCCAGCCGGGGGAGCCGGGCGGCAGCCACCGGCGCAGCCGCTCGACGCTGCGCAGCTGGCGCCCCCAGTGGAAGGTGCCCCGTTGCCGCAGGGGCGCGACCCGGGCCGGCGCCACCGGAACCAGCAGCCGGCCGCAGAACAGCCCGCCCCGGTCGTCCCCCGCCGCCGGGGCGACGTGCACGACGCAGGCGCCCGGGGAGGGCCCCGGCGTCCAGAGCAGACGCACGTCGGGCTCCAGCTGGTGCTCCCCGGCGAAGGTGTGCAGGGGATCCACACCCGGCAGGAGGTAGGCCTCCTGTTCCTGGACGAGAACCGGCCATCCCAGGGCCTGCTGCAGGCGGCGGCAGCGGCCGTGGCCGCCGCGGCCGGTGAGCAGGATCCAGGCCCGGGGTGGCCCGTTCCCCGTCGGCCGGTGGCGAGGGCGCCCGGCCAGGAAGCGAAGGTTGGCCCGGGTGTAGGCGGGGCAGTCGATCAGCAGGTCAGCGCCGGCGGTTTCCAGCAGCCAGGTGCTGCCGCCCTGGCTCTCGCGGCTGGGGGCGAACAGCCACAGCCCCGGCAGGACCGGCAGGGGCGGGCGGCCCTCCTCGGACGGCAGCAGGGCGGCGGGGGAAGCGTTCATCGCCCCATTGAACCCCCGGCGGCAGCTTCCGGAGGCCCGGCGTAGCCTGGGCGGAATCCTGGCCAGTGATTTGTCGGCGACCCGGATCGGACATCCCTGGCCACTGGGGGCCTCCGTCACACGCCGGGGCGTCAATTTTTCCGTGGTGGCGCCCCTGGCCACCCGCATCGAGCTGCTGATTTTCGCGGACGGGGCCGCCCAGGAGCCCCTGGAGGTGATCGAACTCGACCCCGGCCACCGCTCCGGTGAGCACTGGCATGTGGAGGTTGAAGGCCTCGGGATCGGCTGCTGCTACGGCTACCGGGTGTTCGGCCCGATCCAGCCCGGCAGCCATGGCTTCAACCCCTCCAAGGTGCTGCTCGATCCCTGCGCCAGGGCGATCACTGGCTGGGACGTCTACCAGCGGGGGGCCGCCGTCGGCGCCGTCCCCAACGCCTCCGCCTGCCTCAAGGGGGTGGTCACCGAGCGGGATCGGTTCGACTTCGACGCCGCCCCCCGGCCGCGCCATTCCTGGCAGAAGAGCGTCATCTACGAGCTGCACGTGGGCGGTTTCACCCGGGGCGCGGGATGCCCGGTGCCGGCGGAACGCCAGGGCACCCTGCTGGGGCTGATCGACACCCTGCCCTACCTCCAGTCGATGGGGGTGACGGCGATCGAACTGCTGCCGGTGATGGCCTTCGATCCCCAGGACGCCCCCGCCGGGCGGTTCAACCACTGGGGCTACAGCCCCGTGAGCTGGATGGCCCCCCATCCGGCCTATCTGGTCGAGCGCGACCCGCTGCAGGGCCGGCACGAGGTGCGCCAGCTCGTGACCGCCTGCCACCAGGCCGGCCTGGAGGTGATTCTGGATGTGGTCTACAACCACACCAGCGAAGGCAACCAGGAGGGTCCCACCCTGAGCTGGCGGGGGTTCGGCGACGCCCTCTACTACCACCAGACGGCCAGGGGCGACTACCTCGACGTCAGCGGCTGCGGCAACACGATCGCCGCTAACCGCCCCCTGGTCCGGCGCCTGATCCTGGAGTCCCTGCGCTGCTGGAGCACGGAGCTGGGCATCGACGGCTTCCGCTTCGACCTCGGCATCGCCCTGACCCGGGGCGAGGGCCTGGCCCCCCTCGATGCGCCCCCGTTGTTCGAGGAGATGGAGGCGGATCCCGATCTCAGCGATCTGAAGGTGGTGAGCGAACCCTGGGACTGCGGCGGCCTCTACCGCCTCGCCGACTTCCCCGCCCGGCGGGTGGCCAGCTGGAACGGCCGCTTCCGCGACGACCTGCGCCGCTTCTGGAAGGGGGACGACCGCACCACCTGGAGCCTGAGTCAGCGCCTGTCAGGCAATCCGGATCTGTTCAACGGCCAGCCCTCTCCGGTGGGCCGCACGATCAACTTCCTCACCGCCCACGACGGCTTCACCCTGGCGGATCTGGTCAGCTTCGATCGCAAGCACAACCTGGCCAACGGCGAGAACGACCGCGACGGCGACAACCACAACAACAGCTGGAACCACGGCGTGGAGGGTCCCTGCACCGACGCCGGCGTCAACGGCCTGCGGGACCGGCAGCTGCGCAACCTGCTGGCGTCCCTGCTGCTGGCCCCCGGCGTGCCGATGCTGCTGATGGGCGATGAGGTGCGGCGCAGCCAGGGGGGCAACAACAACACCTGGTGCCAGAACAACCCCCTGGGGTGGATGCACTGGCAGCCGGACGCCGGTGACATGGCCCTGCGCCGCTTCCTGCGGCGGCTGATCCAGCTGCGCCAGCGGCTCGCCCCCCTCCTCAACCAGGAGTTGCCCATGGCCGCGGGCCCCGCCGGCCCGGCCCGCGGCGCCGGCAGCCTGCCCCTCTGGCGGGAGTGGCACGGCCTCGAGCTGGGCAAGCCCGACTGGGCCAGCTGGTCCCACTGCCTGGCCTGGAGCCTGCATGACGCCAGCCTGGGCCCCCTGCTCTGGTGCGGCATGAACGCCTACTACCAGCCGATGCAGTTCCAGCTGCCGGCGCAGGCCTCCGGCTGGCGGCGGGTCATCGACACAGCCGTTCCCGGTGACCACGACCTGCCGGCGAAAGCCGATCCCTGGCTGCTGCCGACGGCGCCCCTGGAGAGCCGCAGCCTCATGCTCCTGGTGGCGACACCGCTGCTGGAGGACACGGAAGCTCAGGCAGGCGCTCAGGCTGAAACCGAGGCGGCGGCTCCGGCGGAGGAGCAAGCGGGCGGCGGGAATCGAACCCGCATCATCAGCTTGGAAGGCTGAGCCATAAATCGCCCAGTCTCATTGCTAGAGCTAGCTTCTCAACAGCAGAAAAGCCCTATGTGAGATGTTTGGTGAGATGTTTTGCCCTTGAAAGCCCCCTGGCGGCCTGGGGGTCCGCGAAGCTGACCCATCGAGCAAATAGCAGCCGAGACCGGCGTGGGACGCGCGAGACCCTCCGTTGACCAGCAGGCGCCTTGTTCAAGGGAAGGGGAAGTTTCTTGAATTAGGCGCAGGCGAATTCAAGGTTCGAGCAGAAGCCCCCGCATCCACGTGCGGCGCCACGGACACCGATCCGCTCTGATCGTCCTCCTCCACGGGCCCGGCCTTACTAGCGGCCATCACGCAAGGCTCTGTCGGGCCCCGCAGGGCTCCGGTCGGCAGCGGCCGTCCTTCAGCGTGCCACGGCTGCGCCGTGGCGTGCATCGGCCAGCCGCCGCCCTCCACTCCGGGGCCGGTGTGGGGGTGGGCAGGCATGGCTGCTCTCCCGCGGCTGCGGTGGCCGGGCAGTTGCCCACCTCGATGGGGCTTGGGTGATGCCTCAGCTTCCCTCGCGCGGCTGCGCGGCCGGCTGGGCATTCAGGGCTGAATCTGGTGGTTCTGCTTCTCAGCTTTCCGATCCATCAGTGCGGGGCTTTGCTTTGCGTAGATCCATTGCCCCGCAACCACTCTGCCCGCTACTTAGTGGGTTTGTACTGGTAGAATAAGAGCTGCGCCAAAGGCCACGAGCCCATCGCCTGCGGCACCTGAATGAATCGGTAATCCTCGGACAACTTGCCCCGTTCGTTTGCTCTGTAGCCCATGAGCTTGTCCTCTGCTGCAGTGGCCCAGGCCGCTGCATTGCCGCTCCCCGGTCTTCTGTCGCCGCCGGCGTTGGCCCATCGCTCGGTCGTCATCGTCGCCGCTGGTGGCCGTGATCTCGTCTGGCCCCAGGAGCGCATCGCCTCCGCCCTGCTCCAGCGCAGCGGTGGCCGGCCTGTCCATCTGCTGCTGCATGGCGGTGCCCGTGGCGCTGATCGCGCCATCGGCCGCGCCGCCCAGCAGCTCGGCTGGCGGGTCCAGGCCCTCGCCGCTGATTGGCGCCGCCATGGCCGCGCTGCCGGTCCGATCCGCAATCGCCTCCTGCTGGAGCAGGCGCTGGTGGAGGCCCAGGCCCACACCTCCCCGGCCTTCAGCGCTTCGGTGCTGGTGATCGCTTTCCCCGGTGGGGCAGGCACGGCCTCGCTGGTGCAGCAGGCCCGCCGCTGCTCCGCCCGTTCGCCAGTGCCGGTGGTGGTGATGGAAGTTCCGCCGCCCTTCTCGCCGGAGCCCCTCGGCGCCTGAGGCGCACCGCTGCCCCGTTCTTCTCGTCCCTCATCCCCATTCACCACCCCATGGCCGTTCTCACCGCCCCCGCAGCTCCTCTCGCCCCGGCTCTCCCTCAGGCCGCTGGCCCTTCCTGCTCCCTGCAGCGGTCAGGTTCTCTCTGGCAGCTGGGCATCGAGGCCCAGGAGCTCACCACCGCCATCGGCCAGCTGGCCGAGCAGCTGGAAGCCGATGACGACGACACCCGCGCCCAGGCCCTCGGCGAGCTCGAGGCTGCCTTGCTTGCCGAGGAGGGCAACAAGCAGGCCCTTGCGGCCAAGGCCGATGCCACCTGCTGGGTGATTGAGCACCTGCGTGGTCAGGCCGCCTACCGCCAGCAGCAGGCCAAGCGGCTCACCGAGCTGTCCCGCTCCGACGCCGGCCGGGCCGATGCCCTCGAAGACTCGCTGGTCCTGGTGCTCACGCGGCTGCAGCCCACGGCCACCCGCTTCTCATTCCCGAACCACGAGCTCAGCAGCCGCAAGTCGCAGGCGGTCGAGATCGTGAACGAGGCCCTGCTCGATCCCGAGTGGCTCTGCGTCAAAACCACCTTCTCGGCCGACAAGACCGCCATCAAGGCAGCTCTCAAGGCAGGCCAGCAGATCACCGGCGCCCAGCTGATCTCCCGCCGCTCCTGGCGCATCCACTGAGGGGGCAGAGCCCCCCTCGTATGCGGGGTTCCGGCTGGGCAGCCGGGCCCCCTTCCCTTCCTCCTCACACCATTGCTTCCAGCGCCATGACCGTCGCCGCTCCTTCCGCCAACGGGGCCAGCACCACCAGCCGGCCCGCTGCTCCACGTCCCGTCCAGAGGCCTCCCTCGGCTCTGGAGCTGATCCGCTCCGTCGATCGCGCCGTGGAGGCTCCAGCACCCACCTCAACACCGGAAGCCCCCCAGGCTCCGCCTGCCGGCTTCTCCCCCGAACAGCTCGCGGCCCTCTCTGCCCCCCTGGATCGGGCCAACGTCCGCCAGCGGGAGCAAGGCCGCAGCCGCGTGAGCTACCTGGAGGGGTGGCAGGTGATCGCGGAAGCGAACCGCATCTTTGGTTTCGATGGCTGGCAGCGCCAGACCATCGCCGTCCGCTGCGTCGCTCAGGCCGAACGCTTGATCGGTGCCAGAGGCACGAGCCGAGACCAGAAGCCCGGTTGGGGCGTCACCTACACCGCCCGGGTACGCGTCACCGTCACCGCCGGTGGCCTGACACCCCTGGTTCGCGAGGGCAGCGGTGCCGGCCACGGCATCGACGTCGACCTGGGCCAGGCCCATGAGTCCGCCCTCAAGGAAGCCGAGACCGACGCGATGAAGCGTGCGCTGATGACCTTCGGGAATCCGTTTGGGCTTGCTCTCTATGACAAGGCGCAGCGGCAGGTGACCAGCTCAGCGGCACCAGAACGCCCAATGGCTCGCCCGCGGCAGGGCCAGCCAGCTCCCCAGCACCAGGCAAGGGCATCGACACCGGCAGAGCCCCCGGCTCAGGCTGCTGTCCCTGCAGCCCAGCAGGATCCGGGGCTGCTCCCCCTCGATGCGGCCACGATCCGCACGTTGCACGGCGCCATCCGCCAGCTCCCTCGCCCCCTGCTGGAGGCCCTCACCCAGGGCTTCCGCAAGCGCTTCTCCATCCCTGAGGAGGCCACGACGATCGCTGATCGGATCCTGCAGAAGCGACACCACGACTGGATCGAGGCATTTCTGGCCCAGCACTCGGGCTCGACGGGCTGAAAGCAGGCCTGCCACTACGAAACATCTTTGGCCGTTTGCAGCTGCCTGAGCTCGCGCAGGTCGTCCACGATCAGCTCGGCCGCCCGTTCGGCAGCATCAAGAAACGGCAACAGGGTGCGATGGGCACCGAGCCACTCCAGCTTCACCACCTCGGTCTCGTCGTGGGCGGTGGCAATGAAGTGCCCCCGGAAGCCCGCAGATTCCAGGCCATGGCGGATCGCCGCGTTGCTCTCCAGCGAGGGCAGGGTGCTCACCACCACCGTGGCCGAGGACAACGGCAAGGAGGCCGTGAACTCAGGGTCCTCCGAATCGCCGTACTGCACCGGCAGCCCCTGGGCAGCGGCCAGCCGCAGGGCCTGGGGGTCGAAGTCGATACCAAGGATTGATAGATCGTGGGCGCGCAGCTGGCGCACAATCGCGCTGCCGTAGCGGCCCAGACCCAGCAGCACCACATCCACCCGGGCGGGTCCACTGAGGCTGTCTTTCAGCTCACTAAACGGTGTGGCCCGCTGAAAGATGCGCAGTGGTCCTTCCAGCCAGGCATAGAGCCGTTCGGATCCCAGGATCATGTAGGTGGAGAGAGCAATCGTGATCACACCCACCAACGTGACCAGGCTCACTTCCGCCTCGCCGATCTGACCGAGCCGCATCCCCAGTGCCGCCAGGATCAGCGAAAACTCCGAGATCTGGGCCACGGTGAGCCCGGCCAGGAAGCCGGTCCGCCGCCGGTAGCCCATCACGCCCATGATCGCCACGACGATCAAGGGATTGCCCACCAGCACAAAGAGCGACAGCACAACGGCGGGCCCGAGCTGCAGTCCCGCTGCTGACAGGTTGAGACCTGAGCCCAGGTCAATGAAGAAGAACAGCAGCAGGAAATCGCGCAGGCCGGTGAGCCGTGAGGCGATCGCCTCCCGATAGGCGGTGGAGGCAATCGACACCCCGCCGAGGAAGGCTCCCACCTCCTTGCTGAACCCAACGCCATCGGCCAGGGCCGCCAGCCCGACTGCCCAGGCCACGGCAAACAGCACCAGCAGTTCCTGATTCTGAGCCAACCGACCCAGCAGGGGCGGCATCACCCAGCGCATCGTGGCAACGGTGCCCAGCACAAACGCCGCACCCACCAGCAGCAGCCGGATCGCCTGGGCGAGAAAGCCACCGCCGCCCTGCTCCGGGTTGAAGGACGTGAGCAGGATCATCGCCAGGATCACGGCGATGTCCTGCACCACCAGGAAACCCACGGCGATGCGGCCATGCAGGGAATCGATCTCCCGCTTATCGGAGAGCAGCTTGACAATGATGATCGTGCTGGAGAAGGTGAGGCACACAGCGATGTAGATCGCCTTCACGGGGGCAAAACCAAGGCCGAGGCTGAGCAGAAAGCCGAACAGCGCTGTGAACACGATCTGCCCCAAGCCCGTGGCCAACGCCACCGGCCCCACCGAGCGAATCAGGCCCACATCGAGCTTGAGGCCCACCACAAACAGCAGCACGGCGATGCCGATGCTGGAGAGCAGCTTGATCTCACTGCCGCCGGAGGCCCAGCCCAGTACAGCAGGACCGGCCACGATGCCGGTGACGATGTAGCTGATGATCAGCGGCTGGCGCAGCTTCAAGGCCAGCACACCGATCACCCCGGCAATCACCAGGATCGCGGCCAGCTCGTGAAACACGGTGCTGAAGGTCATGCGTGCTGCCCAGGCTGGGGTCATGGTTAAACGGGCTCACCGCCGGCTGGGGCTTGTTGCAAGCAAGTGATGTGCCTGGCTGACTGCAGTTCACGCGCATCTGAGCCAACCTCAGACGGCCTGAGCCGGCGGAGAGCGCATGGGAATCAACCTGGCGATGCTGCTGGCCGGGGTGCTGCTGCTGCTCGGCATCGCCTCCAGCAAGTTTTCCGCCCGGCTTGGTGTGCCCGTGCTGGTGCTGTTCCTCTCGGTGGGGATGCTGGCGGGCTCGGAAGGGCTGGGCCGGATTCACTTTGAGAACTACAGCCTGGCCAACAGCATCGGCAGCGTTGCCCTGGCCCTGATCCTGTTCGACGGCGGCCTGCGTACGTCGGTCGCCTCGGTGCAGAAGGTGTGGAAGCCAGCGTTGGCGCTCTCCACCTTCGGTGTTTTGATCACCTCCCTGATCACGGGCCTGGCGGCCGCCTGGGTGCTCAGGCTGCCGCTCCTGCAGGGGCTGCTGGTGGGCAGCATCGTCGGCTCCACCGATGCGGCGGCGGTGTTCTCGGTGCTGCGCAGCAGCGGCCTGAAGCTGCCCGAACGGCTCACATCGACTCTTGAAGTGGAGAGCGGCTCGAACGATCCGATGGCGATTTTCCTCACGCTCGGGTTGATTGGCGTGATCACCGGCACCGCCGATTCACCCCAGGCGCTGCTGTGGCTGTTTGTGGGCCAGTTCGGGGTGGGCACCCTGGCCGGGTTGGTCACGGGGCGGCTGGCCACCTGGGCCATCAACCGCATCAACCTCGACTACCCGGGCCTCTATCCCCTGCTGGCCCTTGCCTTTGGATTGGTGGCCTTCGGGCTGGCGGCGGTGCTGGGCGGCAGCGGCTTTCTGGCTGTGTACGTCGCCGGCATCGTGCTGGGCAGCAGCTCGATCGTGTTCCGGCGCGGCATCTTCTCCTTCCACGACGCCACCGCCTGGTTGGGGCAGATCGTGCTGTTCGTGATGCTGGGCCTGCTCAGCTTCCCCAGTCGCCTGCTGGCGGTGGCCTGGGAGGGCCTGCTGATCGCCCTGGTGCTGATCCTGGTTGCACGGCCCCTGGCCGTGTGGGCGTCGGCGCTGCCATTCCAGTTCCGCCGCCGCGAGCTCACTTTCCTCTCCTGGGTGGGGCTGAAGGGCGCGGTGCCGATCACGCTGGCCACCTTTCCACTGCTGGCGGGGGTACCCAAGAGCGGCCAGATCTTCAATGCCGTGTTCTTCGTGGTGCTGCTCTCAGCACTCACCCAGGGCTGGTCGCTGCCGCTGGTGGCCCGTTGGCTGCAGATCGGCCGGCCGGCTGATCCCACCCCCGCCCTGTCGGTGGAGATCAACGCCCTGCGCCAGGTCGATGGCGAGATCCTCGATTACACCGTCAAGTCGCGCACCCACGTTGCCGGTCAGAGGCTGCGGGATTTAGCCCTGCCCGATGGCGTCGTCGTCTCGCTGATCGTTCGTGGGCGCGAGGTGGTGATGCCTCGCGGCACCACGGTGCTGATGCCAGGCGACCACGTATTCGTGGCGATGCGGATCAGGCTGGAGCCGCTGATCAACCGGCTGTTTGAGCCCGACCCTGAGCCGCCCGAGCTGCCGCTCGATCTGGCGCTGAGCTTCCATGCTGCCACCACGCTGGAGCAGCTGTTCGGCTTCTATGGCTTGCCCCTGCCGACGGAACTGACTGGCCAAGCGGCTGCCGCGAGCCCGAGATCTCTTTTGGAGGAGAGCACGTTGCCGGGTGAGCTGAGAATCGGAGCCCTGCAGATCAAGGCTGGTGCCGATCCTGAGCACATCACGGCGTGCTGCAGCAGCCAGCCGGCCTGAACCTCAGCGCTGCAACAGCCAGCGCAGCAGCGACAGGCCGATGATCAGCCCGATGCCGGTGTTCCAGAGCCAGGAGGGGGGCTCGGCAAGACGCTGCAGCCAGGGCGGCAACCGATCACCCCACTGCTCCAGCGCCAGCACCGCCAGTAGCAGCACCAGCAGGGGGATGCCGATGGCCAGTACGAGTTCGCGGAGCATCGCCACCTCTCCTGTGCCTGAACCGTATCCAGCCCCAGGGGCCGCGGCAGCCAAGCCTCTGCAACTGTGCTAGTACAGGCGTATGCATCTGGAGTGGGTCATGGGTGTTCCCCTGCCTCGGCCTGCGGCCCTGGCCGCGCGGCTCGACACCCCGGCAGAAGAGTGGCCCTACCTCGACAGCGAGGTGCTGCTCAAGACCCGCAGCCGCAAGGTCTGCATGACCTGCCACTGGTTTCGCCACCACGCGGGAGTGAACTGCATCCCGGTGCTCACCTGCCAGTTGCACCAGGGCTTGATCGCCCACGGTGAGCACCTCACCAGCCGCTGCCAGGGTTGGACCGACGACCAGGTCCGCCAGAAGGGGTGGGCGCCGGAGGTGGCCTGAGCGCCCCATGCACGTCGGTGACCGGAAGCGACCGCCGCTCTCGCCCCAGGAAGGCTGGCTGAGCGACGGCCGCCAGGTGCTGCACTTCAGGCCACGGCGTTACGACCGCTGGAGTCAGAGCCTGGAGGTGACCTTCGGGGAGGTGATGGCCGGCGGTGAGCCGCCGCTGCTCAAGAAACGCAGGGAGCTGACGCGCGAGCAGGCGATCAGGCTCTGGGCCCAGAAGCGTCAGCAGGGCTGGCAGCCTTGCGCGCCCCAGTGGCTGCCGCCAGCGCCGCTGTCGCCGGGCTGATCAGAATCGAGCCCATGGAGCTCCATGCCGACCTCAGCCAGCGCGCGGTGTTGGACACCAACGCCCTGGCCTGGATGCCTTCCCCAATGGCGGGGGTGGAGCGGCGGATGCTCGATCGCCGCGGCGCTGAAGTGGCCCGGGCCACCTCGCTTGTGCGCTACGCCCCGGGCAGCCGCTTTGAGCGCCATGTCCATGGCGGCGGCGAGGAGATCCTGGTGCTGGAGGGCACCTTCTCCGATGAACACGGCGACTACGCCGCCGGGACCTACCTGCGCAATCCGGCCGGCTGCAGCCATGCCCCGTTCAGCGAAAAGGGCTGCACCATCCTGGTCAAGTTGCAGCAGATGCACCCGGCTGATCAGCAGCGGCTGGCGCTCGACACCACCAACGCCGTCTGGCTGCCCGGTCTGGTGAGTGGGCTGGAGGTGCTGCCGTTGCATGCCTTCGGATCGGAGCACGTGGCCCTGGTGCGCTGGGCGCCGGGCACGGTGTTTCAGCCCCACGGCCATCCCGGCGGCGAGGAGATCTTTGTGTTGGACGGGATTTTTCAGGACGAACACGGCACCTACCCGGCCGGCAGCTGGCTGCGCAATCCACCCGGCAGCGTGCACCGGCCCTGGAGTGAGGCGGGCTGCACCATCTGGGTGAAGACCGGCCACCTGCCAGCCACCCAAGGCTCCGACAGCTCAGAAGCGTGAGCCCGGCGTCTGCAGAAAGGCCAGCTCCTCCGCACTCGACACCCGCCCCAGGAGCACGTTGCGATGGGGGAAGCGGCCAAAGCGGGCGATCACATCCCGGTGCCGGCGGGCGAAGTCAGCGGTGCGGGGATCGCTGAACCGCTCGAACAGCGGCAGGGCCGCCTCCTGCACCGCCAGGTCTTCTGAGTGCATCAGCGGCATCAGCCAGAACTGCCGCCGCGCCTGCTCGGGCTCCGCCTCCAGCCAGCCGCGCTCTACCGCCTTCAGGCTCAGGGCCTGGGCCTGGGAATCGCCCGCGAAGGCCATGGCGGTGTCGCGCCAGATCTGCCGCGGGAACTGATCCAGCAGCAGCACCAGCGCCAGGTCCCCGGTCGGCTCTGCATTCCAGGCATCGAGCTCACCGGCGATCGCCTGGCGGGTCAGATCAAGAAACCGTTCCCGCAGAAGGGCATCAAAGGCCGGGCCCTTGGCGAACCACTGGCGCGGCCGGCTCTGCAAGAACCAGAAATCCAGAACGTCCGCCGCTTGTTCCCCCTGGCCTGGCATCAGAGCAGGGCCAGCACGCTGGCCACCTTGTCCTCAAGGGTCTGGTCCTTGTCGGTGCGGGTGTTGATTTTCACCGTCGTGTAGATGCGGGGGCAGCCCATGGCGTGCACCGCCTGGTGGCAGGCCTCGATCGCGGCGAACACCGGCTGCCACTCCCCTTCAATGGCGGTGCCGTTGGGGTGCAGCTGGATCTTGAGGCCGGCCTCGGTGAGCACCTTCTCGCAGGCGGCGATGTAGGGCGCCAGATGCACACCCACACCGATCGGCACCACGCACAGATCCACGATCACCTTCATGGTCAGCCTCGGCAGATTGCCCCCACCGTAGAAGCAGCTGCCCAGGTGCTGGCGTGTCCGTCTTTCCGTTGCTGGTGATCGTCCACGCCCTGGCCGCCACGGTCTGGACCGGCGGCCATCTGGTGCTGGATCTGGGGGTGCTGCCGAGGGCTCTGCGGGATAAGAGCGCCGCCCAGATCCGCGCCTTTGAGGAGGTCTTTGAACCATTGGGGCTCACGGCCCTCGCCATCCAGGTGCTCACCGGGCTGGGGATGGGCTGGATCTATCTGCCTGGCTTCCGGGGCTTGTTCAGCCCCGCCAACCCGATCGGGATGCTGGTGGGCGTGAAGCTGCTGTTGCTGGCCGGCACGGCCGCCCTGGCGATCCATGCCCGCCTTCGGCTGATCCCCAACCTCACCGACGACAACCTCAGCGGCCTGGCCTGGCACATCCGCGGCATCACCGCCCTGGCGATCGCCTTCGTGGTGGTGGGCGGACTCATTCGCCTGGGTGGCCTGGGCTGACGTGTTCACCCGCCACAACAAAGCCCGGAGCGTTGGCCCCGGGCATTTGTCTGCTCAGCCGTGGTGCCGTCCCAAGGGGGTCGGGCGCAGCTGTGCGGTCGGTTGATCGTTTTCAGATCAGGTGGTTTTCAGTTGTGGGCGGAGCTGCCGGCGCTGGCACCTGGGGCCAGGTGTCGATTCGGACGTTCCGTTGGGTCCGGGGCACCTAGGGCGATGCAGTGGACGGCGACTGGGTTGACACGCCAGGAACGTCAGTAGATCCGTCGAGAGTGTTGGAGCAGGGGCCGGATCGTCAGCGCGCTCCTACTGGCTGCTCAGGGGGGGTGTCATCCATCAGTGGAGCCTCCGAATCCCGTTGCAGCCACGATGGGCCGGCCAGCAGCAACGGGCAAGGCCTGCAGCGTGAACGACACCGGTCTTCACGGGGGGCAACAGGGGTTCATGAAGGGGGCTCAACACCCATCGGATGGGCTCAGCGACAGAGAGCTGCAGGGCGGCCCACCGGCCGGATGCTGCTGACGGCAGTACGGGGTTCACGGCGCACTCGCACCCGAACCGTGCAGTGGGCTGGCCCCAGGTGCTCGATCAGGGCCTCACGGGCCTCGTGCTGCAGCTCCTCAAGTGTGGCCGCGGTGATGCGGATGGGCAGCGACTCGGCCTGGGCTTCCAGGTGGCCTGGGCGTTCAGCCAGAACGCGGAACACGACCTCACGCATGGCAGGGGTATCTCCTTCTTTCCGGCACCATCCTTGGCCTGCTGAGGCGAGAGCGCAGGTGCGGCCGGATACGGGGAACCGGCCCTGCGGGCACCTGTCCTTGCAGCGTCAGGAGAGCCAGCCACGCCCAGCAGCCAGCCTTGAGGCCTCCTGCACGGCCGTGATGCAGCGCTGGGCACGGCGCTTGGCATCGTCCTGGCCCTGGGCGCGCAGCACGTAGGACTCCATTGCTTCTGGCGTCTCGATCAGTGCCAGCAAGCCTGTGGTGCGCGCACCGAGGGAGCCATTGGCGAGCAGGCGGCTCACCAGGCCGTGCTCCCACAGCTGCTCCCCTGCTGAGCCGGCTGCGAACAGCTCCTGACGCAGCACGCCCAGCAGCGACTGCTTGAGGGCATCGAGCTGGCCCGGCCGCAGCCGGCGGCTGTTGGGCAGGCCCGTTGCAGAGCCGGCGGGGATTGCAGCTGAGCGATCCGGGGTGTGCTCCACACTCCAGCTCAAGCCAGTGCCCGGCAGCCCCACGGTGGTGCGGGCTCCGCCGCTGCGGCTCACGGGGATGTTGAACGCGGCGCCCCGCCCGCCAACGGAGATCGAGCTCAAGCCCCCCTTGCTGAAGTTGAAGCGCAGCGGGCCAAGGCGGGCGGAGCGGCGGAAGCGGAAGCCCATGGCAATCAGCGGCTCTTGACGCAGTAGCTCCCCGAGCTGAACCAGCCCAGCGGGCAGGACTTGCCAGTCTTCTGGATCGCCTCGCGCTCGTTGCTCGGGCTGCTGAGGCAGTAGTTGCCGGAGGCGTAGAAGCCCAGGGGGCAGCTGTTGCCTGTTTTCTCAATCGCGCCGCGGGTGTTGTTACTGGCGCTCGGCACGCAGTAACTACCTGCTGCGTAGTACCCGAGAGGGCACCCTCCCACTTTCGGGAGGGGACGCACGGGCTGCTGGGCCAGAGCTGATCCGCTGGCCAGGGTGAGTGCAAGCGTCAGCCACAGCCAGGGTGTTTGCATCGACACTCCGAGGCGCAACTCAGGTTGCCTTGCCGGTGCGCTCAGCTGCAAATTGATGCACCTAGCGCATAAAAATGGCAGGAAGGCAGACTCCAGCGATGGCAATGCGCTGGCTGCCCCTGCTGTTGGTGCTGGCTGCGCTCCCGCCGGTGGCAGGGTCGGCCCAGGCCCTCAAGGGAGAGGTGCTCTCGATCGGCGACGGCGACACCATCCGCGTCCGCCAGGGTGGCCGGGCCATCACCGTGCGGCTGGCCTGCATCGATGCACCGGAGACAGCCCAGAGCCCCTACGGCCGGCAGGCCCGCAGCTACCTCCAGCAGCACCTGCCCATCGGACGGCAGGTGACGCTCGCCGTGAAAACCACCGACCGCTACGGGCGCACAGTGGCGGAGGTGATCAGCGACATCAACATCAACCTGGCGATGGTGGAAGACGGCCAGGCTTTTGTGTACCGCCAGTACCTGGGCGGCTGCGACGCCAAGGAGTACCTGGACGCTGAATTTCGTGCCAGCCGACACCGCTACGGGGTCTGGCAGGTGGAGGGCGGAATCACCCGGCCCTGGGACTTCCGTAAGGGCCGCAGCGCCGCGGTGATCCCCGATGGCACAACCCCTGGCGGCCGCCGCTACAGCTGCAAGGAGATCGGCTCCTATGCCAGTGCTCAGGAGCTGCTGCGCCAGGGGCACACCTATCTCGATGGCAACGGCGATGGACAAGCCTGTGAAGCGTTGCGCTGAAAGGGTTTCTGGCGGTACGGGAACAGGCACTCCAGCGGGCCTCCGCCAGCTGAAAAGGCGCGTACTTTGAACTTGAGGGGAGGCCCGGTAGCCAACCCGTCCCTCACCCTCCAGAAGAGTCCGGCCCGGTCGATCGGAGCCGGTGCAACGGCGGAGGTGCGATTGGATAAACCCACTCCAGTGAACTCGGTGACGCGGCGCGAGCGTCATCCCGTAACCGCAGAGAGCGATACGCCAGTTCTGTTTCCCGCGTGTTGAACCCCCGGGCTGCATAACCCGAGCCTGGATCACAACCGAGAAGGTCAAGCCCCGAGCATCTCTTCTCCCAGACGTGATCCCAATTCCTTCCCTGCCAGGCCCCAGACAGGTCATGCGTGAAGCTACAGATACCCGACCCGATCGAGCCCCAGATGCCAAGGCGATGATCACAGGCCGGTGCAAAGGCGCCCCACACGGGGCGCCTTCCTGTTGGCGAGAAAATCACGTGGTCACACCTGAGCTGCTCTGACCTCCTCCCGATCGCCCCTGCAGATCCGCCCCTATGAAGCCGCCGACTGGCCGGCGGTGTGGGCCCTGCTGGAGCCGGTGTTCCGAGCCGGCGAAACCTTCCCCCACGACCCAGCCATCAGCGAGGCCGAGGCCCAGGTGGCCTGGGTGGAGCAGAGCCAGGCGGTGATGGTGGCCGTGAACGCCGTCGGGACTGTGGTTGGCACGTATTACCTGAGGCCCAACTCCCTCGCCCTCGGTGCCCATGTGGCCAATGCGGGCTACGTGGTGGCAGGACACTGTCGGCGCCAGGGAATCGGCAGCCGCCTCTGCCAGCATTCGCTGCAGGCGGCGCGGCGGCTGGGGTTCCGGGCGATGCAGTTCAACCTGGTGGTGAGCACGAACACCGCCGGTATTCGCTGCTGGCAGCGCAATGGCTTTCAGCTGGTGGGCACTCTGCCTGGGGCCTTCCGCCACCGGCAACTGGGCTATGTCGATGCCCTGGTGATGGTGCAGGGACTCGTGGAGGGGCCGAAGCCATGAAGGTGGTGCCCTCTGCGGCTGCAGCCTGGCGCCGACCTGCGCCAAGCGCTGGAGTCCTGGATGGGCGAGCAGCAGGAGCAGGCCGGCTGCCTGATCAGCGCCGTCGGAAGCCTGTCGCTGGCCCAGTTGCGCTTGGCCGGCGCGGCTCAAGGCCAGGGCGATCCACGGCGAGCTGGAGATCCTCAGCCTTTCCGGCACCCTCTCGCCCGATGGCGCCCACCTGCACCTCGCCATCGCTGACAGCAGTGGCGCGGTGATCGGCGGCCACCTCTGCGCCGGCTCGCTGGTGCGCACCACCGCCGAGCTGGTGATCGGCCTGCTGCCGGAGTGGCGGTTCAGCCGGGAGCTGGATCCAGCCACCGGCTACCCCGAGCTGCGGATCACTCCTCAGGCTCTGGACTGAGGGGCGGCAGCCGCCGCTCCACCTGCAGAAACACCAGCCAGGCCACACCGGCACTGATGCCTCCGGTCCAGTCGTTGCGCAGCAGCTCCACGATCGACACCGTGCTGGCGCCGATGCGCAGGCCGCGCAGCAGGAAGCGCCCCAGCTTCTCCAGCGTCTCCTGGTTCACCGTCATCGGCTGGGGCCAGCGCAGAGGTGCTTCAGGTT
>Ga0194130_10000114_pt1 | contig 153481 bp, 145 predicted proteins | sample TA2KigsurfametaG_FD_160084 | JGI IMG/M metagenome (GOLD analysis project Ga0194130, IMG submission 160084) | Freshwater microbial communities from Lake Tanganyika, Tanzania - TA2015050 Kigoma 12 surface | ecosystem: Environmental > Aquatic > Freshwater > Lake | place: Tanzania: Lake... | reverse complement strand
AAGGAAATCCTGACCGACTGCAAGGAGAACCTGATTGTTCTCGATCAGCCCATGGTTCTCCACAAATCGGCTGACAAGAGTGTGGCCATACCTGGCGAAATCGTCACTTTCACCCTTCGGTTCTCCAACATGACAGGAAAGGATCTTCGTGATGTCGCAATCGTGGACAGTCTTTCTCCACGACTCGAATTCGTGGAAGGAACTTCCAGAAGCAACAAGGAATCGATTTTCACCTTGCAGGAAAATGAGTCGGGGAGCCTCATCCTGCGTTGGGAGCTGGGAACGCTTTCGGCAGGCGAAAGCGCGCTGGTGCGATTCCAGGCCAAGGTCAGATGATTGGACGACGAAAGGTCAACCGGTCCCCTTCTTGTTGAGGAAAAGCACGGCTCCCAATCCGATCAAGGCCACGGCCATGCCAATAATCACATAGGTGTTGCTAAGAAGGTCCAACATATTCCCGTCTCCTTTCTGTTCCTCACGAAAAGTGAGGAAGCCTCACATATCGGCAGAGACATGAGAATCGAATGCCGACATCGTAACAACTTGAATTTCTAACTTGCCAAGTCCGCCTTGGAAAGACCAGTATGGAATGTCAAGTCGTTGATGAGGCACGGATGCTTGTATTGCTCAGGCGCTCCCCTTGTGGCCGAAAGCCGCTTCCTGTCCCACTCCGTCCAATAACCGGGCCTCAGGAACACAAGTTTCATGGGTCCGAGGCGTTGGCTGGATCGCTTCGACTCATATTCCACATTCAATTCAATGAGCAGCCTTTCGACGGATTCGACGAACATTCTGGCGCGCGATGTGGATTCCAATTCTCCGGCCTCGACATGCAAACCGTAGCAGGGCAACCGTTCATCCCATATGGGGGCGACGGAATAGCTCGCCAGGCTCAGGTCCTGCAGGGCAAGGGCCCTCGCGACAGCCTGGGTGACATGATATTCCGACAATTTTTCTCCCGTCAAATTGCTGAAATAGGCTCCCTTGTTGAGAAACTCAAGCATCGGGGTCTTTCCGAAAAAGCCGGTGCAGCGGACGAGGTCGCGGATGTCGTAACGGTAAAGTCCGTAATCGGTCGTCAGCAGGATGAAATAGGATTGGCCCGCTTCGAGTTCGTGCGCCAGGAGGGTTCTGGGATTCTGGGAGCCCATTTCCCCCTCGGGCACGAATTCAAAGAAGTGCGAAACGATGTCAAGGACTCCGGAGGGGCTTGAATCGGCGACAGGAATGGTCATCCTGCCCTCGCTTGCGATCAATCCGACATCCCTGATGGGCATGGCTCCGAAATATTTCGGATATTGGCGCAAGTAAGCTCCCATGCTGCCGCCGGTCCAATTTCCAAGGAGCGTCCATTCGGGCCAATAATCCTTCGGATAGAGCGTTCCCTCCTTCTTTCTCAGGCGTTCCAGTTCCCTGGCGCGATCTGGATTGGGTTTGCCGGTACGCGCCGAAACTTCCCGCCTGATATCCGCGGGAATCTCTTGCCTGACCGAAAGGCTGCCATCATGGATGTCCCTGATCAGCTCATCGGCATGATCATTTCCGAACCTGGCCAGGTTGACAAGGGTCGACGGGTTGGCGGCCAAAACCATGCCAACCTGCCTCGGCATGCTCAATCTCATTGCCAGGTATTGCTTGGCAACGGGATCCTTGACCCGGCCCGCCGACCCTGGCACGGCGTAAACCCGCCTGATGATCGGATTCTGCATTGTCGCCGTCAGGCCCGTCACGGCGCCGCAGGGAATCCCTCCCTCGGTCAATTCCTCCTGCCAGTCGCCCGACATCTGGACGATCGGTGTCATGGGGATTTTCACATGGTCTTGGAAGGCCCGAAGCCCCCAAAGGTTCCAGCCCCGGCGGTAGGAGGTGAGGTAACTCGGATTCACCGGAATCAGCTTGCGCGTCGCCGTGGTTCCGCTCGTCAACGCGAACATGTGGATTTTCTGGTCTGCCAAAAGGGCCCTGTAGTCGCCCCGTCGCATCCTGTCGATATAGGGAGACAGCCTCTCGTAACCCGCAATGGGAAGAGCCCGACGAAAGTCACCAAGGTTGCGAATGGAAGCGAATCCGTGGTCACGCCCGAAGCCGGTGTCCTGATGCCTGCGGATGATCCGCATCAGGAGCTTGCCTTGGATGCCAGCCGGATCCTCGACGGTTTCAAGGAATGAGCGTAGCTTGCGCCTTATGGGAGGCGCGATGACGATATCGAGCAGTTTCCGGAGCAAGAATTTCCCGAATGATCCTGACCCGGAATTTGACATGGAGGCCTCAGCCGCCCCGCGCGCCGACCGGCATCGGGGAATGCACCGCGGGAAGGTGATCGTCTAGGAAGGCCAACACCCTGGTTCGATATTCCTCAGGGTGCTTGGCATAAGCCTCGTTGTGCCTCGCGCCGGGGGCCAACCAGAAGTCATGGGTGGCGTATCCAGCCTGTGCCACAATAAGGTGAAGTTTCTCGGCCATCACCGGCCTGATGTAGCTGTCTTTCTCGCCATGAATCATCAGTGTTGGTTTCTCTCCCAAATGTCGGAGAGCTCCCTCGATTGATGGAAACCGGCAGCTTCGCTCACGCTGCACCATGAAGAAACAAGCCTTGGCGAGCGATCCATAAAACCAGTTGGGAAGGATATTCTGGAGCCAGTGCAACCGGCTGTAGATCTTGACCCACTGCCTCATGTAGGGAACAACCGTGGTGTAAACCGCGAACATGCCGTCGGTGACAAGGCATTCGACGAATGGATCATTCACGGAGGCGATGGTGGCTGCACCGGCACCCTTGCTGATTCCCATGACTCCGATCGAACTGACCTGACCGGCGTAGCGCCTCTTCATCCATCCAAGGACAGCCTTGGCATCGGCAACTTCAAAATCGGTCACCCAGTGCAGCGGCTTGTAACCCTCGATGGAATCGCTTTCGCCCTGCCCCCTTGGCTCATAGGATACTATGTCGTAGCCGGCATCCCTGAGGAAATGCGAATAATCGAGGCAGGACCATCGGTTCGAGCCGTATTCAGGAGCGAATAGCACAACTCCCCTGCGCCTTCCAGACGAAGGCAGGACACAAAGCCTCAGACGCGAATTACCCGGGCCGTCGATCCATATGTCCTCAGCATCTTCAATGGGTTGCCCGCGATTGATGGCAAAAAGCGGCCTTTCCTGAAAAATCCTAGCAATATAGCTGAGGTAATAGACATAGATGTACAGCCAAATCAAAAACAGGCAGCCGATAGGCAACGCCAGGAGAATGGCTGCAATGGTCGCGATGATCCAAAACAATGCGTTGTCCCCAAGTTTACCGGATCAACCAGCGAATCGGCTTACCACCAGCGATGTGTTCTGGCCGCCAAACCCAAAGCTGTTGCTAAGGCAGTGATCGACCGTGGCATTGCGCGCCTGATTTGGGACATAATCGAGGTCACATTCGGGATCCGGATTTTCGTAATTCATCGTTGGTGGAAGCACTCCAAGCCTCATCGCCTCGACACAGGTGATCAATTCAACCGCACCTGCCGCCGCGATCAGGTGACCCATCATGCTTTTGATGCTGCTGCAGGGCACCATTTTAGCATTTTCTCCAAAAACATGCTTGATGGCAAGTGACTCGACCCTGTCATTGACCTGTGTGCTTGTTCCATGCGCGTTGATGTAGCCGATGTCCTGCGGGTTCAAACCGGCATCCTGAAGGGCACCGGCTATGCAGGCGATGGCTCCACGACCTTCGGGATGGCTGTCGGTGACGCGGAACGCGTCAGCGGTGGAAAAGTATCCCGTCAACTCGGCATGAATCTTGGCTCCCCTGGAGCGGGCATGCTCCAGTTCCTCCAGAACCAACATCCCCGCGCCTTCGGCAAGGACAAACCCGTCCCTTTCACGATCGAATGGCCTGGAGGCGCCTTGGGGGTTGGCATTGTTCGTGCTGAGTGCCGTTAACAGGTTGAATCCCGTCACTCCGAAAGGGTGGATCATGCTGTGGGCGCCACCCGCCAAAACCATGTCCGCGTCACCATACCGGATGAGGTCGAGGGCCTCGCCCAAGGCCTGCGCGCTGGCCGCGCAGGCGGTGAGGCAATTGTAATTCGGCCCCTCAAGGCCAAAATGGGACGCCAGATGATACGCCGTGGAGTGCAGTTCCTGCTCCTCCTCGGCCTCGGCATGGAACGATTCACGGGCTCCCCGGCAAAAAACCGGATAGTTCAACGACCGGCTCGATGGATCATAAGCCTGAGCCGTTTCCCACATGAGGTTGTTGAAATCCTGAATCCCTTCACCGGATCCCAGGTAGATGCCAAACCGATCCGTACGAACCTTTCCGGAACTGATCAGGCCAACCAAACCCGACGATTCCAAGGCTTGATGCGCAGCACCAGCCGCGAATTGGCTGTTGACTCCGCAGTTCCTCCACGGGCCCGTGTCCTTGAACCAAACCCCGAGGTTGAACGACTTCACCTCGGCTGCGAAGGTTGTGGGAAAAGTCCTGGCATCGAACCTGCTGATGGGGCCAACCCCTGAGCGGCCTTCCAGTTGGGCCTGGAACATGGTGTCAACGGAATGCCCAAGGGGCGTCACGGCCCCCATTCCCGTGATGACAACCCGCCTTTTGCCGGACGACATTTGAAGTGACTCCAAGGATGTGATGCGGGATCAACCGTCCCAGCGCCTGAGCACCACCGCCGCGCACTGACCTTCACGGGTGAAACCGGTTTTGACGACATAGGGTTTTTGCAATTTCCTTGGTGATCCGGTGATCACATTCACGGGGCACTTCGGGTCCGTCTGGCGATGATGTGGCGCGGCGGGAACCTCGCCCCGGGCCAGGCATTCCGCCGCGGCAATCAACTCAAGGGTGCCGGATCCGGCGCCCGTATGGCCCGTGCAGGCCTTGAGGGTGGTGACCGGAACCTTGAAATCCCCGAATGCGAGCTGGATTCCATGAGACTCAAGGATGTCTTCGCAAGGCGTTCCATATCCGCAGGCATTCACATGATCCACTTCGGAGGCAGGCGCGCCTGATTGCGCCAAGGCAGTGGTGATGGCCCTGGCCATGCCATCCCCGTCGCGGCGCCTGTCGAAAGCGGAACCAAAGCCCGCGACCTCGGCAATAATTGAGGCTCCCCGGGCCTGGGCATGGCCCAAATCCTCGATGGCCAGGACACCACAGCCCTCACCAAGCACCAATCCTTCCCGGGAAACATCAAACGGCCGGCAAGCCAGATGCACATCCTCGGATCGCCTCGCGAGAGGCAGGAACAGCGACTGCCTCGAAAGGCTCAAGGGATTGATCCGGCTATCCCCTCCGCCAACCAGGAAGAAATCGCCATGGTTTCGGCGCATGATTCGAAGAGTTTCCCCCACCGCGAGCAGGCCAGCGACATCATCTTGCGTGATGGAGTTGTTGGGGCCCTGGGCGTCGTGAAGGATGGAAACTTGGCACGCCAGCATGTTCGGCAAGTAACGAAGCATCCAGAGGGGCTGGATCACGGCAATTCCTTCCCGCCCCCAAGTCCCAAGATTCATCTGCCCGCGCACGCGGGTCGCTGATTTGTGGGCGGCATCCGCCAACTCTGGCAACTCGGAGGCGATGAGACTCGCCCCGAAGATCACGCCAAACCGTGTCTTGTCAAGCTTGGCCTTGTCGATCTTGCTGTGCTCAAGGGTTTTCTGGGAACAGGCCACGGCAAGCTGGATGGTCCTGGCCATCATCCTGAGTTGCTTGCGATCCTTCTTGTCGATGTAATTTTTCGCGTCGAAGTCGGTTATCTCCCCGGCGATCTTGACGGGCAAACCGGAGGTATCGAAAAGCGAGATGGGCTTGATGCCGCTTCGTCCGTCGCGCCAGGCCTGCCACAGGTCTCCGGGCGTGTCACTAACAGCGGAAATGGCGCCGGCGCCGGTGATCACCGCTCTCCTTTTTGAAGGCGCCATTCCTACTCCCCCCCTTGAAAATCACAATTCGATGGCGAAATCAGCTTTGGCTTGGTTTCGGGGCACCCGCCCGCTTGGCCTGATCGAGGAGATGCCTCATCTCCCCGGTGAATACAAAATTCCCTTCCCCGAAGGCCTGCCGAGACCTCGCCTGATCAAGGTGGGCGAAGAAAATTTCGGCCTCTCCCTCACAGATGCCATTAACCAAGACCTTGCCAGAGGCAGTGGCCCCCTCCGGCCGGATATGGACGAGTTCCACCTCGTAATGCAGTGTCTCGCCAACCGTGAACTCTCGACTGAAGGATGCCTTGTTGATTTTTCCCAAGACGACCTTTTCACGAAATTGATTGGCTTCACCCGCGAGGATTCCGCCCGTTTGGGCGAGGCCTTCGAGGATGAGGGCGGCCGGCATGACCGGGTAACCCGGGAAGTGCTGGGCGTAGTGATCCTCTGCGGAGGAAAGGTTTTTCACAGTGCGGGCACGCTTGCCACTTTCAAACTCCAGAAACCCGTCTATCCAAATCCAGCGCATTGGCCAACTCTCCGGGACATGAGCCTGGGGAGGGAGAGAGCATCCCTCCCTCGGCCAAGCCCATTCCGTTTCAGGCTTTGCCCGCCTTGGCCAATTTGTCCTGAACGAAACGAGCGATCATGTTGACGGTGAAGAGGTTCGTGAGTTGGGATGCCTCGGGGTTCTTTTCAAATTCCGAGAAATCCGCGAAAGGCATTCCTTTCTTCAATTCAGCCAAACCCTTGGGGGTGTACTTGCCATCCTTGAGCAGTTCGACATCCGAAGTTTGAGCGGCCTCGGGGAACAGTTCCTCCCGGGGAATCTTGATCCCGAATTCCCGTTCAAGCCTGAAAACAATGTCCAGGAAGTCGATGGACTCGGCGCCAAGGTCACCAGTCAAGGTGGACTCGGGCTTGATTTCGTCTTCATCAATGTTGAGCGCTTCGACCAATGTCGACGAAACCTTGCTCAAGACCTCTTCATGGCTGGCCATGTCATCAATCCTCACGCGGGAAGCCTTGGGTCAGGGGCACCCCGCCCCTCGTTGAATGCCTTGTCCGGCCCCCGCTGCCGATCCAAGTCCGGGGCATCGGCCCCTGCAACTTTACCATCAAAACTACTTGCCGGCTGCCGGCCCCAAGCTGAGGCCACCATCAACCGTGATCACCTGTCCCGTGATGTAGGCCCCTCCATCTCCGGCGAGAAATACCGCAACCTTGGCGATATCCGCAGGTTGGCCCAGCCGCCTCATGGGAATAATCTGATACAACTTGTCTCCCGCCCGGTTCCTCACCACCTCGGTCATGTCAGTCTCAATGAATCCCGGGGCAATTGCATTCACCGTAACCCCGCGCGGGGCCAACTCCATGGCCAAAGCCTTGGTGAACGAATTCACCGCGCCTTTGCTAGCGGCATAATTGGTTTGCCCGGCATTCACGAAATCGGCGGCAACACTGGATATGTTGATGATTCTTCCTTGACGCTTACGCATCATGGAAAATGCGACCGCATGGCAGCAATTCATTGTTCCGTACAGATTGGTTTGCAAAACCTTGTTCCAATCCTTGGATTCCAACCGGACAAAAAGGTCATCGTGAATCACGCCAGCATTATTGACAAGAATATCGATTGCCCCAAGTGCTTGATCTGATTCGATTTGAGTAAATAGCGCCTTGACTTGCGCTTCATCGGCGACATCAGCCTGCATGATCCTGAGGAAGCCACCACGCTGGGAAACCGCTTTTTCAAGGTCTTCCGCCGCATCTTTGCTACCCCGATAGACAGCCACCACCTTGCAGCCTTGGTCAGCTAGGGCTTCGGCAATGGCTCGACCTATTCCGCGGCTCGCACCCGTCACAACGGCGACTTTACCTTGCATTGTCATTTCTTATTTAACCTTTCGCCGCGACGGACCAAAGAAGAAGATGCCGTCGCTTGAGGGAATTAACGATTTCCTTGTCCAGTTCTGTGAATAATGGGTTCCGGTCCGCCAAGTTATATTTGGCTAGCGTAAAACGACCTGAAACTGTCGAAACCCCACCAGATTCACCTTTTCCTTTGAAAACCGCCGCATTTTCATCCGCCTCAACAATTTCAACATGAACAGTCATTGTCTTGCCCGGTTCCATGAATGAACCGTATTTCACATTCTTGGCTTCCCGCATGGCAATGATGCTGTACCTGTAATGATCGGTATCACGAAGCAACCATGACCCGGCTTCAACCAGGGTTTGCAGCATCAAAACGCCTGGCATCACCGGGAAACCTGGGAAATGGTCCCCAAGGTACTCCTCGCCAAGCGTGAGATTCTTGATCGCTGTCAATTGCTTCCCTGGCTGGCAATCCACAATCTTGTCGATCAGATTGAATTGCATTGCCTTACACCAAAAAAGCGTCCAACCGGTTGATTCCACCGGCAATAAACCCTTGTTTTAGCCACCTCGAGACAACCCGGCAACCCGTGCGCCTCGCATGCACTCATCATGCACAGATGGATAGAATGAGAAGAATAGAAAATTTGGGATGAGAGCGCTTTTTGTCTCGCCAATCTTCCGGAATAACCACCTGATCCAATTATTCCGCCTCAATTTGTCAAGACGCCCGGAATGGCGCTCGGCAACCTTGGATTATGCAGCCAGCGAAGGTTGACCGGATTCAAAGCCTTTCTTCCCGATAATATCCTCTTGCCTTCTTCCGCGCCTTTCATTCGCATTTCGCGGTATCCTTCAACTGAGTAGTAGGCTACATGAGGGGTCCATACTACGCGTGGATGCGTTCGTAAATCCTTGCAGCTAACTGGTTCCACCTCGGAAACATCAAGTCCGGCGCCCGCAAGCCTTCCGGTATCCAAGGAATCAAGCAAGGCTTTTTCATCCACGCACCCCCCTCGAGCCGTGTTGATCAGCACGGATCCCGGAATCAGGTGAGCCAATGTCTTGCGATTGATAATGTGGGCGCTTTCGTTATCTAGCCAACAATGAATACTGATGAATTGCGCCTGTTCAAACAGTTCCTCAATTGACCAAACCCGTTTGATTCCAAGCATTTTGTCAGTGCCAGCTTTGACATGCGGATCGTAGAAGCAAACCTCCATTCCAAACGCCTTGGCCCTCAAGGCCATTGCCGCTCCAATTCGCCCGCAGCCAATCAATCCAAGTGTCTTGCCCCTTAAACGAGGAGTTCCAAACACGACTGTTGAATCCCATGCACCTGCTCGAATTCCCTCATGAGAAGGAAGCAACTTCCTCGTCACCGCAAGCAGAAGCATCATGGCGTGGTCAGCAACATCCTCGGTACCGTAATCGGGAACATTGCAAACCACGATTCCAGCATTGCCAGCGGCAGCTATATCAACATTATTATATCCAACGCCACACCTAACAATTGCCTTACAATGATCCATTTTTGACAAAGACAGATGTGTAATAGATATGTCATGAAACAATAAAACTATCTCGGCGTCTGAAACCAAATCAAGAATTTGATCCTCATGCAACGCGCAAATCAACCGGATATCAACCTTGTCACCGAAAACCTCCCGCTCAATACCGCATTCCGTCAGATAATCAGGAATCACAACAATCGGATTTGACATGAATCTTTTTCCCCTTGGGCTAATTCGCTTGCGTCACCACCCTGCCGCCCGTTACCGATGTTCCTGAACCAATTGGATTTCAAGACCCAACTCATTTAAGGGCAACTGATGTTCAGCTTGGAAGGCATTGACCACGGATTGCTTTACGGAATCCATCAGGCGCGCCAGCCTTGGTTGTCCGTGGCCATGACTTTTCTCAGTCGGGCAACATCAACCATTCCAGTTTGCTGTTTCATGGCACTTTTTTCTTGTTGGTGTCTAAGGCATCCTCAACTGCGTTTAAGGGCCGTTTTATTGCCCCTTTTCCTAGTTGCCGGGGCGTTGGCCATTGAAATCCTGAAAAGATTTGTAGAACGGGAGCGGCCAAACATCGTTCCATGGGTTTTGCCTGAAACTACCGTAAGCGGTTTGAGTTTTCCCAGCGGACATGCGGGCATCAACAGTTTGTTCGTCGCGCTAGTTGTCGGAACATTTCTCAATGTGCATGTTTCAAATTTCACCAAAACGGCAGCAATTTTGACCGGTGCCTTCTGGGTAATTCTTGTCGGATTCAACCGAATTTATTTAGGCGTGCATTGGCCAACCGATGTGTTGGCAGGTTGGATTCTTGGAGCCCTTTTCGGATTCCTTGGTTTACTTGTGGCCGGACTGATTGAGCGTAGCCGAACTGAGCAAATTGAAACCTTGGATTCGCAAAAGCCGATGAAACATGACGGATGAATGGAGCTGGAAATATGATTGGCAATCGTTTTTTCCAGGGAGCGGAAAACCAAGAACCCTGCAATTGTGGCCCCGAATCCTATCTCACGGTTGTGGAAGGCCGTCTATCCAACAACAAGATCGTGCTGTCAAATTCAATCACTCTTGCCGGATCCGACCCCGGTTCCGATATTTGGCTGCCGTATACAGCAATCAAACCCATTCATTTCATTCTTGCGCGGACAGAACGAGACTGGCTCGTCCGATCCGCGGATTCCAATGATCCGGTTTCCATCAATGGCCAACCCATTGTTTCCTCAACGATCAAGAGCGGCGACCGGCTTGGGGTTGGAAGCCTGATTCTCGAATTCCAATCAGCAGCCCCATCCATCGAACCAATCGATGGAGCCCCCTTGTTCAATCGTCACAATGCTGCCCTCATGGCTGCGCAGCATGTCCAGAACCTGGAGTGCCGATGGTTACTTCTGCGAAAGGAGGCTAATTTAACCAGAAGAGCTCGAAAAATTGGGAAAAGATTGCGAATATTTGCCAGGCAAACGGTCCAATCCAGCACCTTGCCCCAGACTACTGGAAACGGCCTGTCCGTTCCCCCAAAACCGCCATTACTACCAATTGCTAAAGAAAAACTTGAGTTGGAAGAAGCCAGGATTGCAAGGCTTCGTGAGAAGCTTCTCAAGCTTTGGAAACGATTGTCCAACCGCCACCTATGCGGTGTGACGCCCCTTGATGCCAAGAGCCTGCAGCAGATTGAGTCCAATCTCTTAGTCACCAATGATCCCCCGACAAATTCGGATTTGGCATCTTTCATCACTCCTCACCGTGCATCCAGTCAATCGATTGACCTGAGTTCCACAGTTAGCCGTTTAAGCAAAAATCTGCACCTGTTAAGTGAAATTCCCGAAAACAATGATAAATCCTCAGGACAATTCAATGATGCAATCAAAACGGTTTCTTCCGCGAAAGAAATTGATGCCATCGCATCTCGCGCAAATTGGGAAGCCGATGCGAAAAACACGATAAGACTCATGGAGCAAGCCTCCATCGACCTCGCCAACCGCATGCAAATGATCAGCGAACGCGAGGCCCTTCTGGAAACTCTCCTGGAGCAAAGGCAGCGGCAAAAAGCGCAACTCGAGCAAACCATTCGCGACGCCGTTAAAAACTCAAGCCTAGCCAATGCCAGGGCGGTGAAAGCCGAAATCGAAACTGCCCGACTCCGTGGAGAATTGGCCGAAATGGACCAGGTGTGGAACAAACGGATTCATCCTCCCGCTGAAAAGCCTTTCCCGGTTGCGCCTGAGGATTGGAGTGACTTGAAATCCCAGCTTGAGCGTTTGTCTGAAGGCTTGGTGCAGGCGGTTGAGTGGGTTTGCCAGGACCCTGATTCCTCAGAGCGAGCGGAACTGGAATACTTGCGATTTCATACCGCATTGAATGGAATTAATGGCGACCAAGGAACTGATTCAATCCTCCGTTCCACCGTGACAGGAACATGTGAAATCATTCATGGTTCATTGCTCACCAGGCTTGACCAATTCCTGATCGCGGCGGAGACATCCGCCGAATCCCCGGACCGGAGAATGGCTATCGAAGTTCATCGCTGGAGGATCCGGGCCGAGGCGGCCATGAAAGCCCTGGAAGAAACCAGGACCTTGTTGGATGACATATGCGGCGATGTCGTTCAGGCCACAAACACAAAAGCCGCTTGACTTGACATCTGAATAATATCCATCAAATCTGCATTTGGATGGCTCGTATCACGGGTATTCCGGCTTCCCAAGGCTAGTCAGTTTGCTGTTCTGATCATGAAAATCTTCATTGAGGTTGCTGGGTGCAAGGGCATGCCGGATGGCGATTGCACGGCCCAACGGAATCCTGCTAAATATTAATGGAATTCGTTGAATGTCTCTTGCCGGGCCAAGGAGGCCGGCAAAATGCAAATCTCGATTCCGGAAACAGCCTTGGTTGTGTTGATCGGTCCCGCAAAAACGGGCAAATCCAGATTTGCATCACGCCATTTCGATGCAAGGGAAATACTTTCCCTTGAACGCTGTCGAATGGACATCACCGATTCGGCAGACAATCCCGAATCTGTTCCCGATGCCTTGGAACTTGAAGGCATGTTGGCAAGCATGAGGTTAGCTTGGCGGCGACTTGTGGTAATTGATGCTTGTAATCTACGACTCAGGACAAGGCAGAACCTTTTAGCGCTAGCAAGAAGATATCACGCGCCAGCAGTAGCCATAGTCTTCGATATTCCTCCGCAGCAAAACCAAGACCTGACCTCACATGATCCAGACATAGCCCGGCTGGATGTTTCTGCACAAACACAGTTGCTCAGGGAATGCCAACCAAAGCTGGGCGTTGAAGGTTTTCACCGGGTCTACTTCATTTCGAGCCATGGCGAACTCGAGGAATCGGTTGTTCAGAAGGTCCGACTGCCCTGCAATCGGAGGGAAGTCTGCGGCCCCTTCGACATCATTGGCGACCTCCATGGTTGCCATGACGAATTGGAAAACCTTTTGTCCAGGCTGGGTTATGAACGAAGTGCGGAGACAGTTGCCACATTCAATGGCCTGACAATTCCTTGGCGACACCCTGAAGGACGGCAAGCCCTGTTTCTAGGCGATTATGTCGACCGTGGCCCCAAGATACTTCAGACACTAGCCTTGGTTCAGGCCATGGTCTCCAGCGGTTCCGCCCTGGCGGTTCAAGGAAACCATGAAATGCGCGTGGTGAAGCATTTCCGTGCCAGCAGGCAGGAACCAAGGCCAAATCTTGAGCAAACGCTTCATGAACTCAATGCCTTGGGAGAGGAGATTCAACGCCAGGCGATTCGCGGACTTGTCGATTTCTGCGACAATCTTCCGCATCATCTGGTTTTGGATGAAGGGAGACTTGTGGCTGCTCACGCTGGATTGCGTGAGGAATTCCATGGCAGGGACTCATCGTTTGTCCGAAACATGGCGCTTTTCGGGGAACCGGCACCCCGTGTTGACGAGGATCTGCCCCCAGACCGCCGCGATTGGGTTTCTGAATATCGTGGCGGGGCATTGGTTGCTTACGGCCATACTCCCGTTGCCCGGTCAACGATTGTCAATCAAACCGTGAACCTTGATACCGGGTGTGTATTTGGAGGCCGCCTCACTTGTCTTCGTTACCCGGAAATGGAATTTGTCGAGGTCGATGCGGCGCGTGCCTACTCACAATCAAGAAGAGCTTTGCCGCCAGGGTTCCCCGGCCCTGACCGTGAGAGTCATCAGGAATCCCCTCAGGCGGACCCGCACCTTTCATAAATCAGCCGCTATCCGTCCCCATCTTTCACAACCCTACAATGGCAATGAATGAACGGCTGAAAGCCCTTGGGGGAGAATCCACGATGATGGACGAGGCCAACACCCAACGCCAAGCCATGTTAGTGGAAAAAGCCCGGATGGGAGATCCACAGGCAGGTGAAAGCCTTCTTCAACTTCACAGGGAACGCCTCCGGAGAATGATTGATTCGCGGTTGGACCCTGCCATCTCGCGTCGGGAGGATGCCAGTGACATCGTTCAAAATGTGATTTTCGAGGCCCATAAGAGGTTGGCCCAATATCTGGCCAACCCTTCAATGCCCTTTCAACTTTGGCTGCGACACATCGCCCAGGATCACATCATTGACGCCCACCGCAGGCATAGGCAGGCCCAACGAAGAAGCCTTGATCGTGAGCAGTACTTGTCCAGCGGCCCAATGTCCGACCAATCATCCATGGACTTGGCAGCCCAACTTTTTGACCGCCAACCTACCCCGGCCAGCGAGGCCATGCGCCATGAATTGCGCAACAACCTCATTTCCGCCATCAATTCGTTGAATTCAGACGACCGCGAAGTGATCCTGATGCGTCATGTTGAACAGATGAGTAATCAGGAGGTCGCGTCGACCCAGGGTGTCACCGAGGCAGCGGCCTCGATGAGATACCTCAGGGCTATTCGACGGCTTAAGGAGACGCTGGCGGCTGGAAACTCCGGGAGCCAATCGGATGACTTCACCGGATAGCGACCTGCTGCTTGCCAGGCTCATTGAACAATTCAAGGCGGCCAAGGCTTCAGGCTCCGATCCCGAAATTGAAAAGGCGACAACCGCTTATCCGGAACTGGCCGACGAGTTGAGGCAACTCTGGGCAACCGTTGAGTTTCTGCAGGAAATGGGCAGCGCGAAAGCCCTCCAGCCTCCCCCGGACGAACCACTGGAAGGAAAGGATTCGGCAGAGCCTCTCCCGAGGCCGTTTGGCCGCTACGAATTGCTTGAAGTCCTCGGTAGAGGGGGAATGGGTGTTGTCTACAAGGCGCGGCAAACAGCGTTGCACCGGATTGTCGCGCTGAAAATGATTCGCAAGGGCGAATCGGCAACCGAAGCCGAACTGGCCAGGTTCCAGTCGGAAGCTCAATCGGCATCGCGAATCATTCATCCCAATGTGGTTCCAGTCCTTGATGCCGGAACCGTGGGTGACCAGCCTTTCTATGTCATGCCACTTCTTGAGGGTGAAACCCTGTCGCAACGCCTGGCGAAGGCCTCGCTCAGGCAAGATGAGGCGGCAAGGATCGTGAGCATGATCGGCAAGGCCGTCCAATGCGCGCACAAGTCTGGATTGCTGCACCGCGACCTGAAGCCGTCGAATGTCATCTTCGACCGGGCCGGCGTTCCACATGTTTCAGACTTCGGTTTGGCGAAGGTGTTTGATCCCGGTTCGGGATCCGCTGAAAAACGCAATCATCCCGCCACCATCAGCGGAGCCATCCTCGGAACGCCAAGTTACATGGCGCCAGAACAGGTCAGCAGGGCCTACGGGGAAACCGGTCCAGCCAGCGATGTTTATTCCTTGGGAGCTATTTTGTACGAAATGCTTGCGGGCAGGCCGCCATTTCGCGCCGCCACCCCCATGGAAACACTGCTTCTGGTCCTTGACCAGGAACCGGTAAGGCCGGCCATCCTGGCCCCCAACATCAATGCCGACCTGGAGTTGATATGCCTCAAATGCCTCCAAAAAAGACCAGAAATGAGATACGCATCGGCCGATGACTTGTGCCGCGACCTTGATTCCTGGCGCGAACACGGTCCCATATCGGTCCGCAGGACAGGTTGGAAGGGACTGGCGCCCATCATCCTTGCCAGGTTGTTCCGTGAAACGCAACATGCCGCCATACTTGAAAACTGGGGCCTCTTGTGGCTATGGCATGGGGCCATGATCCTGGCCTTGTCACTGCTGACCTGGGCGGCTGCCATTGCCAATCTGGATCAACCAACCGGGTTGATGGCCCTATGGGGGGGCGGACTTGCCGTTTGGGGTGCGATATCCTGGCAACTGAGAATTCAGGGAGGGCCGGTCTTTTTCATCGAGCGCCAAGTGGCCCACCTTTGGGCTGGCGCGGTCATGGCGGTGATTGGGGTGTTCCTGACGGAACTGATCCTGGGCATGGATGCCCTGGCCCTTTCCCCCATTCTTGCCGTGATTGCCGGAATGATGTTCATCGCCAAGGCTGGAATGCTTTCGGGTGAGTTCTACCTCTACGGAGCACTCAACTTCGTGGCATTGGTTCCCATGGCCATTTCCGCAACCTTCATGCCTGATTGGCACTTCAACCAGTTGATACTTGCCGCCGTCGCGCCTCTGGGCTTTATCATTCCCGGATTTCGCTACCACAAGCTGTCGAGACAAAACAGGCCTAGGGCTCAAGACTGATATCTCCAGCCGAGTCGAGGATGATTTGCGGCGAGTCCCTGAACAGGGTCAACATGCCTGAGACCCGGACCACCTTGCCTTCGAAGTCGGCCTGGACATCCTTGAGCCCCTTGGCTTTGAGACCATCGGAAAGCTTGGCCATCTCCACAACAACAGTCAGGTTCTCAGGAGACCGGAAATCCTTTTGGGAATTGAGGAAAAATCTTGATCCATCCTTGGCCTTGCCTGTTGACTCGACCCTGAAACGCACAATGACTTTCTTGCCAACCATTTCGCGCGCCACGGCAGGGGTGATTTCACCCTCCGCAAGCTTGACATTGTTGGCCTCTGCCATTTTGGATTTGGGGCGAAGTGCCGATAGCGGAACCCGGTGCGAGACCACCAGGTCGCCTGTTTCGTCGCGCAATTCCAGGCTCACCAACGGATCGTTGGTCGACCACGAGACACGCACGGCCCCGAAATGATTCCCCCATGGCATACCCGCGATGCGATGCCTGTTTGGTTCCGCCTGCCTGTAGGCCTGCGATGCCTGATTGATGCCGCTTGCGGTGATATCGATAAGCGGAAACCCAAGGCCGGCATCCATGGAAGATATGTCGCCAAGGTGCCTGTCTCCGCTCATGACAATCACACCGGACGCTCCCGAAGCACGGATCGTCTTGAAAAGCCTTTCCCGTTCCAGAGGCATGTTTGCCCATTTTTCAAAGCGGTGATCCTCGGAGACAACCTGAATACTGGAACCAATGAGCCTGATTTCCGCAGGTTGCTTCAACTCCCCTTCAAGCCATTTCCATTGTGATTCAGCAAGCATGACCGCCGCGCTGGTGGAATCGGGAAGGTAACCCGCGGATGGTCCGCCCGGCGCCTTTTTGAGGGCCGACCTTTCATAACGCGTGTCAAGAAGGATCACCTGGATTCGCCTCCCGTCTGGACCGAAGATCCTTGAAGTGAAAATGCCGCCGGATTGGGTTCGCCTCAATGAAGATTGCGGCTCACCAAAAAAATCGAGGAGGATCTTTCGCGATGCCTCTCGTTGGGGATACGAGGCGCCTCCATCATTGACACCATAATCGTGATCATCCCAAACAGCCATCATCGGGCAGGCTTCCCTGAGCGCCTTGAAGCCTGAAACTTTTGACAACAGGGAGTATTTGGCCTTGAGGACCTCCATGTCGACGGTATCGCCGTAAATATTGTCGCCAAGCAAAACGGACAACTGCGGCTTCATCGCCGCCATGGCCCCCCAGGCAAGAGCAGGCTTGTCCTGCCTGGCGCAAGAGGCAAAAACAATGACGGTATTCTCGGGGGCCGTTGTCTGCCAGTTGAACACTCCAAGCAGGGCAAACACAATCGGGAATGGTTGGAAAGCGACCATGGTGATTTCTCGCGAGCGCCTCATTAGCCCTTCTGGATTTCAGTCTAATTCAGCAATGGCCGCCATCCAATGATTGATGAACAAACAAGCACGCTTCAACATGTCACCCCCATTGCACTTGGGTTGGAAATGGCAGAAAATTCCACAGTCAATAATTCCACTGGGCCACTGGCCGGGAGACTTCAATAAATGAAAGGGCCACCCTGGTTTTTCCCTGCCATTGGCTCGCTTTGTTTGCTAATCATTCCGCCATTGATGGCGAAACAGCAAAACAAGACTGATTCGGATACCAAGAAACTCCCTTTGGACACGAATGTCGCGGCGCAGGGGACCGTTGAAATTTCCGAAGGGAAGGATGGCAAGTTTCGGTTTTTTGTTCGTGACTCACAAGGCAAACTGGTTGGCGGTTCGGGCCTGACGGGCTTCGAAAGCAAGGAAGCCGCAACCAAGGCCGTCCAGTCACTCAAGGAAATCCTGAACCATGCCAAACTTGTCTATCCAGAAAAGAAAAAAGGAAACAAATAACGAGTGCGATCGGTTGATCCATTCCGGACTGCGCGGAAACGCATCCCTGCCGCAATGGCGTTTTGCCTGATGACAAAACGAACTTCAAGGAACTAACCATGTTTTTGTTTCTGGCAATTCTTGCGATTCCTTCACTCTCGCAAGATCCCGACCTGATCATTCATGGCGGAAAGATCATAACGGCGGATCAAAAATTCAGCATTAAGCAAGCCATGGCGATTCGCGATGGTGTCATTATCGCGACCGGGACTTCCGAAGAAGTTCTCAAACTCAAGGTCCAGAGCACGCGATCGGTGGACCTCCAAGGTGGCACGGTCATTCCTGGACTGATCGACTCCCATGTTCATCCTTTGGGAGCGGCCATGCATGAGTTCGATCATCCGATTCCTTCCATGAATTCAGTGAATGATGTCCTTGGATATGTCAGGATGCGCGCCAAGGCGCTTCCCAAGGGCGAATGGATCTCCATTCGCCAGGTGTTCATCACGAGGTTGGCGGAGCAGCGATATCCGACAAGAAAGGAATTGGACGATGCCGCACCTTTCCATCCCGTGGTTTTTTCCACCGGACCGGATGCCTCAGTCAATTCCATCGCTCTCTCCGCAAGCGGAATCGGGAAAAATTTCAAGGTCACCGATGGTGGCCCCGGGCAGGTGGAGCTGGACAAGGATGGTGAGCCGACCGGCATCATTCGCAGTTGTACAAGATTGATCAAGTCAAGTTCGACCGCGCGCAGCCCGGGCAATGAAGATCGGAAGACAAGGCTCTCGTCCTTGTTTCATGATTACAACTCCGTGGGCATCACCGGCGTCATCGACAGGAATGCCGACGGCACATCAATATCCACCTATGAATCGTTGCTTCATGACAACTCTTTGACAGTAAGGGTGGCCATATCACACGGGCTGGGCACCGCCGGAAGCATGGAAGGAATCCTTGGAAACCTCAAAAAAATCGCCCAACATCGACTCCGTGGCGAAAGCACCATGCTGAAAATAATTGGAATCAAGACTTTCCTTGACGGCGGAATGCTTACTGGCAGCGCATTTATGAGGCAACCGTGGGGCAAGAGCGAGATCTATTCAATCACCGACCCGGAATACAAGGGGCTTCTTTTCATTCCAAGGGAGAGGCTGCTACCCTTGGTTGAGGAGACCGTCAAGGCAAGGCTCCAGTTCACCGCGCATTCGGTGGGTGACGGGGCTGTCCATGAACTTCTCAACGCATACATGGAAGTAGACAAATCCCAACCCGTTTCCAAGACCCGTCCCTGCCTGACCCACTCCAATTTCATGAGCGCAGAAGCGATTGAACTCTGCAAAAAGCTCGGGGTCGTGGCTGATATCCAACCGGTGTGGCTTTATTTGGATTCCCACAGCTTGAGAAAACAATTCAAGGATGAAAGGCTCAGGTATTTCCAGCCGTTGCAAAGCCTGTTCAAGGCGGGAGTGACCGTCGGAGGCGGATCGGACCACATGCAAAAAATCGGTTCCATGGCATCCGTCAATCCTTACAACCCATTCTTGGGTATGCAAACGGCCATCACCAGGATTGGGAGAAACAGGATTGATCCGCTGATTCCTGAGGAGGCGCTCACCAGAGAGCAAGCCATTTCCTTCTACACAATCAATAATGCCAAATTGATGTTCATGGAAAATCTCGTCGGATCCCTTGAGACTGGAAAAAAGGCCGACTTCGTGCTTCTTGACCGCGACATCCTCACCTGCCCGGTGAATGAAATCAGGAATACCAAATGCCTTGCGACCTACCTCGAGGGTCGTCAGGTTCATCCCAAGTGAGGGCTGGATGATTGGCGAATCAATCCATTTTTCGTCTAATCACCGGCATGACCTCAGTGAGATTACCCGCTATCTGGTTTGATCCATCATCGGCAATTGAAATTATTGAATCCCGGCGATCCATGACATGTGCCGCGGACGACCTGACAAGGCAACCTGAAACTTGTGTTTTCGTTGTTCCACGCAACAGTATGCCCACTGGGGAGCAATCCAACACCGAGCACCCCGTCAGATTGATTCCTTCGCAAGAATCCAAAAGAATACCAGCATCTTTGCCAACGACTCCTTGGAGGTGGAGAGAGGAAATAGTGCAGTCCTTGCATTTGCTGAAGATGACAGAATTAAGGGTATCCTTGCTCGTTCCATAATCGTAGGCCGGATTTCTCTCCATCAGATTCGAACCAACAACCAGGTGGCTGCAACTCTCAGCGACAAGATTATTTTTATATCCCATCCAAAATGTATTTCCTGTCATGACAACGCCACGGCAATGCCGCAAATGAACATTATCCTCAACATCCGAAAGAACATTCCCTTGTATCGTGACATGCCCCCAATTTCCCGAGGATCCATTGCGGATTCCCTGGCCAGCGCCAAGGATTCTGATATTGGCGGAGCCCTTGGTGTTGGAGTGCTGGATGGTGCAACCCGTTATCGCCACCTCGGCGGTGGAACCTCCTTCGCAATCAATCAGGATGTTGGCGGTGGAATTCTGGTCCTTGCCCATGTTCCCTTCTATATCGCATGTTCCGATCTGGATATTTCGCACCTCACCACCCCGGCAAACAATACCTCCCCCCGCACAGTAACTAATGTGGCAACCCACGATGTTCGATTGGTGAAGATTGACATGATCGTAATAAATTCCGATCCCGGAATTGGAATACACATGACAATCCGAAATGGTGATGTTCCGGTTTCGCTCCTTTAGGTGAACGCCATTACGGCAATTCCTGATTCCAACCCTGTGAATCGTGAGCATTAGGGTTCCCACGGCGAGAATCCCATCGGCTTCAGGATGATCACCCGCAATATCCAAGCCGGAAATCATCGGCATCCTTTCGCGTGCCCAAACTTCCGCTCGCACTGTTGTTGGCAGCGCCGTACCGCCATGCGTCCCCTTGAAGATGAGGCAAGGCCCGGTGCCTGACATTTTCAGCGTTGCGGTCCCGTCCGAGGACAGGGCCAATGGCCCAACCTTGTCAAGGTTGACAACCAGTGATTTTGTAATCCGGTAAGTTCCAGCGGGGAAAAAGACGCTCCCGGTTGCCGAATCAATCGCCTTTTGTATCAATTGCGTGTCATCGGAAACGCCATCTCCGAGTGCGCCAAAAGCCCTTACGCCACGCAATGGCTCAGCATCGGTTTTTTGGACGATCGAAGCCCCGCCAAAGGCGAAGGCCATTCCAAACGCGATCGCTAACAACACATGCTGCCTAAGCATCCAGAATCTCCCTCCAATCGAATAAAATCCAACAAAAACTCTCAATTTATTACGAAGGCTTCTTGTTCCAATATTCTGGAAGATTGTTTTTTGTTTCGCGCATTATTTCAAGAATGGCGTTACGGTCCTCGAAAGAAAGATGCCGATACCGCCCGTCTTCCTTTTTCAGTGCCAAGATCTCCCAAAATCTTTTGTATATGCGGTTCCTTGCCTCGGATGGCAAACCATCGAACAACTCCGAATAAACGACATAACTCATAGGGTGTTGAAACATTCTTGTCCTTAGGTTGAAAGTTCTTAGCGTGCGACGCTTGGAATCAAAGGGCCCGAGCGACTCAAAAGCTTTTGCGAAGTCCGATGTTCCGGTCACTCTTCCAGACAACTTGGCTTCACCGGAAAATAGAAGGTACTCCACGACCGGTTCACAAGCCCTTTCAATCCGGCGCGTGATGCCTTCGCTCCTGTAGTTCGCAGGGGAACCCATTAGGCGATTCACCTCGGCCTGCTCCGCCAAGGCCATGCGGGTAAGGTAGTTGGCGCGAACAAGACGGTTGTGGGCTTCCAACTGATGCTCCAAAACCATGAGGGCAACAATGTCACTCCCGGGTTCAAGATATTCTGAACCTTTGATGACATTCTCTAACGCGATGGTTTTACCATTTTCGGGAGTATCAGCTTCGAAGCGGCTATTGAAAAACATGTTTCCCATGTGGCGGTGGTTTTCGACGGTTCCAGTCACATACCATCCACCCCATCGTTCTTCCAAGGGCGTTGCATGATCGACACGCCTAGAGCCACGGGATAATAGCAATTCGCCAGTCTGATCCGTGGCAACAGATCGAATCATATGGCCGGGAAAACCTTGTGTTGCTGATGCGCCATGGCAAATCAGGCAACGCTCAGTTTCCCGCTTGAACACGGGCCGGGCAAATTTCTCCTGATCGAGGGTGTAAAAAACCGTTCCCAAATTCCGATCGGCTGCCGTTATCTCAAGGACATCCCCTGATTGGCAGAATCCGATCGTCACATGGTCGTTGAAATAAAGGGCGCGCGGTTTTCTTGGATTGATGCGTTGCCTCTGAAGGCTTGTCTTGGAAAAAACGAGAATCTGGGAACTTCGCGAAATACCAAGGGCCTCCAATAAGGAAGGTAGATACCCCTGTCCGCCATAGTGTTGCAGATTCACTTCCTGCTTATTCATCCTGACCGAAAGGGACGCGATGCTGTCGGCAGGTTGGGAGTCGGAGTATCGAATCGGCGGGCGATCATAGTCATCGGCCGCGATGAGTGAAGCCGACAAGGCGATAACAACTAAAACTATTGGTTTTTTCGTCATAAATCATTTTTAATAATTATAAACCTTTTTTATGACCCATTTTTAAAATATCAATCCCGCCTACCTCCAAAGCCTTGCGGCCTGTTCCATCGTCATCCACATGCCCCAGGCAAGTGGAATAATGGCCATGGCCCAGAGGGCCCCGGCAACAACATGCGAACCTGGCTTTCCTGATTCGGGTTCGCAATCATGCTTTCCATCATTGATTTCAGCCAAATCAATGGCATGATCTTTTTCTGATGTCGTGTAAAGGCTTCGGGAAACTGGACGAACAAGGAGATTCAAGAAAAATCCCGCCACCATGAACCCTGCCATCACGCGCAGGATCAGATCGTAGGCATCGCTTTTGGGCACACCTGACCGCAATTGCGCGTCATTGATGTAATTGACCAAGCCTGGTCCAAGGATTCCAGCGACCGACCAGGCGGTAAGCAATCTTCCGTGTATCGCGCCAACCATGCGCGTCCCGAACAAATCAGCTAGATAAGCTGGTATTGTCGCGAATCCTCCGCCATACATTGTCAAAATTACGCAAAACACTGATACAAAAGCGCCAACACCAGCCGACTTTCCAATCATCGGGGCACCGCAGTATAAAGCGGCTCCCAAAATAAAAAAAATCGTGTAAGTGTTTTGCCTACCAATCCAATCGGAAATCGACGCCCAGAAGAACCTTCCCGCGATGTTGAACAGGCTCAGTAATCCGGTGAACCCCGCGGCGACCGTTCCGATTTGGGCCATCTGGTCCCTCGTCAACTGGTCGATCGAAGCGTTCATACCCAGCAACCTACCGCCAAACATTTCCTGGATCATGGGTGACGCCATGCCAATCACGCCAATCCCGGCGGTAACATTCAGGCACAATACCGCCCAGAGCAGCCAGAACTGAACCGTCTTGCATGCCACATCGACCGGGACATGCGAAGCATCAAACAACTTAGGGATCTTGTCGTGGTTCCGCGCAACGGCATTCGGTTGCCAATCTGGCGGCGGAACCCGATAAGCCATCGATCCGATGGTCATGAAAACGGCATATATGCCGGCCATGGCGAGAAGAGTCTCCCAAACTCCAACGGAATTGGGAGACGCGAAGCGACGCATCAGCAGGTCAGCGAGTGGCGATCCGATCATCGCGCCTCCCCCGAACCCCATGATGGCCATTCCAGTGGCCATCCCCCTCCTGTCTGGAAACCACTTCAAAAGGGTAGATACAGGCGAAATATATCCCAACCCGAGGCCGATCCCGCCTAACACGCCGGTTCCAAGCCACAAGAGCCACAGTTGGTGCCAGTAAATCCCGATGGCGCCAATCGCCATGCCCCCACACCAGAACACCATCGCAGCCAGGCCCGCTTTCCTCGGCCCGGCATGTTCCAGCCATTTACCGAACAAGGCGGCGCTGGAACCCAAAAACACGAAGAAAAGCGTGTACAACCAACCCAACAATGGTTTGTCCCAGTCATGCCGGGTCGTGAACAACTTCTCATACCAAGGCATTGTCTCCGGACAGGGAATCGAGTGGTCAATTCCGATGGCGCGGGTAAGTGGCAGCCAAAAGACCGAAAAGCCGTAGGCCATGCCGATGGAAAGGTGAATGCACATGGCTGCCGGTGGCACCATCCAGCGGTTAAAGCCCGGCCCCGCAACTGTTCTTGACCGATCAAGGAAAGCCACGAAATAGGGCAGCATGACCAAACTCATCGTTTGTAAAGCCGGAAGGCCGCACAAGAGCCGGGGGTGTGGGCAATAATGGCGGGAGTGTATAGGAATCGAACCTACTGGGAGCCTTGTTCAAACCCCCCGCTGGTTTTGAAGACCAGGGCCGGCGCCAGCCGTGCAAACACTCCCTTATAAGTGCCTATCTTATCAAATTGATCCAAAAATCCACGATGCTTTCACCTGAATTAATTCAAATGCCAACTAATGACATCTCATGTTAAGATATGTGGACATGACTGCACACAATGGAAATCAATGGATGAATCAATCAGGGCAACCGGGACCCGCTGAACTCTCGGAGTCGAGATATGCGGGCGCCGGAATCTTGTTGGGGTGGAAAAGTCGTGACTGCTGGGAGGTACTCCTGGCGAAGCGAGGTGAAGAGCCTTTTCTCGGTTATTGGTCGGTTCCAGGAGGTGGCAGGTCTCACGCGGACCCCTCCCCCCTTGCCACGGCATTGCGCGAGGCATCCGAGGAACTGTTTCAAGGCCGCGACATCCTCAACCAACTTTCCAAGTGGCTTTTCAACGGTTTTCATCCCGATATGATGCCAATCCAGCGGCATGCCACCCCTAGGGGAAATCCTTGGAGGACCTATCTGCTTGAACTTTCAGCAAGGCCGCCAGTGGAAGTTTTTGATGTCCTTCGACATGAGGTCGAGGAGGTGGCATGGTTCCGTGTTTCAACCCTTCCAACACTCCTTCACCCTTGCGTGGTTTCGTCCTTGGAACATTTCAACCTGATCAATGGACATCGGGGAAATCCATCCTGACGATCCATTCCCGTCGCATTCCGACGCGAGGCCTCCACACGACGCGGATCGGAAATCCCAAATCCGGGTGGAAGTCGGCGACAAGATAGTCGGCGGAAGACTTCAACGCCAGCAACTCCTCGACCACCTTGAATAGGCCGCGCACATCGCGGCCATCCCAGCCAGACTCAACGAATCGGCCATTATCCATCACATCCGTCATGCTTCCCTTTCGGACCCTGACCAGCGACACCCGCTTTTCACCATCCTCAACCTGCAATTTGATGTCATAATCGAGGATATGACGACTGCACCAAAGCTCCTTTGCCGCGCGGCGCTTCCACGGCTGCGCGAAGCTCTTCCACGCGGGCTTCTCGGCGGCGAGGTCGAGAACCAGGGAGGTGTCATGCCACGTCCCGCTCGTCCCCTTGCCGTCGAGCTTCCAGCCGCCGACAACGAAGAGCTTGTCGCCGATCACGACGAGGTCGTGCGAGGAGAGCGGCTCGGGCAGGGCCGGAAGTTTCTCCCACTTCTTCGCCTTGGGGTCGTAGATGACGGCCTCGTCAGTGGAGAACAGCGCGGGCTTCTCGCCCTTCTTGTTGCGCGGCTCCATGCCGCCGACGCGGATCACCTTGCCCTTGTGAACGGCGAGGTTCATGCCCTGCAAGTGGGTGCCGCCGGGAAGTTCCTCCCACTTCGACTTCGGATCTCCGAGGTCTAGCCGGTGCAGTTTGCCCGAGGTCGTCTCCTGGGAGTAGGTGTGCGGCGCGGCCATGTGACCGCCGTAGACGTACAAGAACCCGCCGCTCTCGACGGCCCCGAGGCTCGACGCCGCGACGGGCAGGGGCGGTAGTGTCGCCTTGCCCTCGCCGGCCAGGGCGGATGCCGCGACCATCAGGATCGAGGCGAGCGTGATCTTCGACGCGCGTTGCATGTTCGCTCTCCAGGATGAGTCTTCCCTGTCGAGGCCATTCAGTACCCGCCGTCCACGATTTCGCCGCCGGCGCGGGTGATCATGGCGGCGAGCACGGGGTAGGTGAGCGACTCGTTGAGGAACCGCACCGAGCCGTCAGCGAACAGGCAGTTGGCCCCGCCGGTGTGCATGCTGTACACCTCCCACTGGTTGGTGCAGTTGACGGCACACTGCCCGCCGCTGGAGGCGTTGCCGTCGTAGCTCGCCCCGTCGATCCGCATGTTCTTGTTCCAGTCGGCCCAGATGCCGCCGTTGACGCACCCGGCACCGCCGCCCCCGCAGGGGTTGTTCTCCGCGACGGTGTTCGTGACGCGCGTCCGCCGCTTCCACAACTCTTGGCGGTTGGCACACTCCGACATCATCGCCGTGTTGGAGAGGCCGTCGGTGATGTCGGCGTACCTGTTGCCGCCGCCGTCGAAGACCGCGCGCACGTCGAACGAGGACGGCAGGCCGAGGAACGCGCCGTTGATGCCGCTGAACGGGCCGTAGTCCCAGCGCCCGCCCTCGATCCGCGTCATCACGCCGCTGATCGTCGGCACGGAGACCTCGGTGAAGGCCGGCTGGCGGTCGGACGCCGAGGGACACTCATAGGTCTTGACCCGCGTCTTGATGGCGTCGCGGTTGGGCAGATCGAACCAGGCCACGTCGAGGCGGATCTGCCGGAACAGGTTCTCCTGCTCGATGTACGGCAAGATCCTGACCGTCCACGGGTGGCGCGGCCCCGGATTGCGGACGGTGCCGAAGTTCACCGGGAACTCGCCGTGGGCGCTCTCGAAGTTGTGCAGCGCCAGCCCCAGTTGCTTGAGGTTGTTGCTGCACGACATGCGCGCCGCCGCTTCGCGGACCTTCTGCACCGCCGGCAGGAGCAGCCCTATCAGGATGGCGATGATGGCTATCACGACGAGTAACTCAATCAGCGTGAAGGCTCGTCGAATAATATGAACAAATCGAGACATCGGAACTCCGGGTTAAGGCTTCAGGTTGAAGGGCGACAGGTCGTTCTGCGCCTCGGGTTTGATCTCGATCTCAAGGCCGGACGACTCGGGCCGGGAGTACCGTTCTGGAATCAAGAACGGCCCCTCGTCGCCGTCCTCCTGGCCTTGCCGACGCCAGTAGACGCTCACCCGGTAACGACCGGGTGGGACGCCGTCGCCGGCCTCGTAGGTGGTCAGGGCGAACGTCCCGTCCTTTCGCACGACGGCGCGAGGCGTCGCCCCCGCTACGCCATGCACGCGGACGATTGCCCCGGCGGCGGGCTGGCCTTTGAAGATGACCGCCCCACGCGCGGGGTAGATCTTCACGCGCTCCGGCTGGCGGCTCCCGCAGCCGATAGCCGCCAGAAGCAGTGCAAGGCAAACACACTTTGAACAGGTTCTCATCGGATGACAACCCACTGGTCACAGCGACAGCACCTGATACACCCTGAACGCCATGAGGGCCGCGACGGCGGCGCTGAGTGCCAGCACGACCGCCCCCCAGCCGCGCACCGCCTTGATCTGCCACCACATGAACAGCCCCGAGACGGCCCAGAACACCATCACGAAGGCCATCGCGTCCACGAACAGCGCCCAGTACCAGCGCACGCCCCCGCCCGCCGGATACTCGCGCGCCAGGTGCAGCCCCGTCAGGAACCGGCGGGCCGTCAGGCTCTGCCCCGGCGCGTCAGCGGGCCTGCCACTGATGCCGCCCCGCTGCGGCTGGTAGGTCACCCGCCAGACCCGCCCGTCGGCCTCCATGTAGAACTTCAGGTCCGGCAGCGCGCCGGGTACGGTCGCCTCGTCGGCGTCGAGGCCGAGCTTGTTCAACACCACCGGCGTCCCCTCCTGGAGCCGATCCGGCAGCGACGTGGCCGTGCGGATGCCGGACTTCGCGGCAAACGGCGCGGGCGCTTCCTGCGGGGCGCTGTGCTTCGAGCGGACGTAGCCCGAGCCATCGGGCAGTTCCACGACGATGCTGTGTTCGACGCCCTGCCCGCGAGCGTTGAGCAGCACCCGGCTGCGGGCGAACGCCGCGTCCTCGGGACGGACGAGGCGGTACGAGCCGCCCTTCTCGTTGAGAACCGCGACGACCTCCTCGGCCAGTTCCGCCGGCCTGGGCAACCCTTCCAGCGAGGTGCCGCGCACGTCCTCGAGGCCGAACGAGCGCGTCGGCTGGTCGGGGAAGGCGGTCGGGTAGTTGAACAGGAAGCCCGACACGCCGTAAAGCATCACCCACGGCAGAAGGAACAGCCCCAGGAACAGGTGCGTCCGCCGTACCCAGTGCAGGACGCGCCGCGACAACGGCCTCGGGCGCGGGGCCGGGGCGGTCGTGTCCGTCGAGACTGGTTCCGCTTCGATGCTCATGGTCGAGGGTCTACTGAGAACGCAGATGGTTAAAATTTGTTATACGACGCCAAGGCGCAGACGGTTCACTCGGGGCGAGCGGGTGGAACGTTTTTCGCGTGATTCAGTCGTCCGTCTCGCGGCTGCCCAGAGCGACGAGGGCCGTGGGGGTGCCGCCGACCTTGAACGTATTCACCACGTCGAGCGACTTGAGCGACAGCACCGAGACGGTGCCGTCGCCGGGGTTGGTGAAGAAGGCGAAACGCTTCTCCGCATCGAAGGCCATGTCGTGGTGGCCGAAGTGACCTTCCACCACGCTCTTGCCGACTTTCAGCGTCTTGACCACCTTGGCGTCGGAGCAGTCGCCGTCGCCGTTCGGGTCCAGGGCTACCACGCCAATGGCGTCCTCGACATCGACGCCCTTGGCGTGGTCGTGGAAGATGAAGGCATACGCCTTGCCCTCGGGCGTGACGGCGACGTGCGGCGTGACCGCCTGGGTGCCTTTCTTGACGCCCAGCGCCACGGAGATCAGCTTCGGCTCGGCCTTTTTCGCGTCGAGCAGGACGAGGGCCGAGGACGCCTCCTTGCCGGTGACGAACAGGACATAATTGGCGTGGCTGACGAACGCCCCGGTGCGGCGTGGCTTGTCGCCGTCCTTGCCGAGCGGGACGTGGTTCACCTTCACGTCGTCGGCCTTGCACATCAGCGCCTTGTCGCCCTCGACCCAGCAGATCCCGTCGGACGGAGCGAAGAAGACCTTGCCCGAGTTGGCGATGGCCCCGTGGATGCCGCCGGCTGGCAGCTTGAAGGAATACTTCGGCTCGCTCTTCTCCTGCTTCGTCACCGGGGTGACATCGACCCTACCCTTGTTCGGCCCACCGCCGTCGATCCACGCCAAATAGCCGACCTTGTCGTCCACGACGGCCAGCGTGATGTGGTTGCCGCCTCCCTGGAGGAAGCGAGGTTTGCCCTTGCCGCCGTCCTCGTACTCCTTCGGGTCGATGCGCGTGTAGCCGTTGAGCCTGTCGTTGGCGAGGAAGAAGCGCCCGTCGTAGATGTACAGGTGGGCCGGGTTGCCCTGCTTCTTGTCCAGGCGGCTGTCGATCACCTCGGGCTTCTTCTTGAACGTCCAGTGGCCGTGGTCGCCGTGGTCGATGTAGCCGACGCCGGAGCGCAGCAGCACCCAGCCGCTTTCAACCGACCCGACCTCGTCGTCGCGCACGCCGACGCAGACCAGCCCGCTGCTGTCGGCAATCTGGACGAGCTTCTGCCTGGCCGGGTCGAGCTTTTTGAACCCCTCCAAGGCGGCGAGCGGCCCGAGCGTGAACTCGTCCTTCTCGCTGACTTTCACGTCGGCCCACTTCAGCGAACACGACTCCAGATCTTGCACGAACAGCCGCGCGAACGGACGGGCCGACTTCGCCTTCTTCGGCTTCTCGTCAGAGGGCTTGTCTTCACGGGCGACCGCGCTCGAGCGGTTGCAGGCGGTCGTGCCGGCCAGGGCGAGGCCGAGCAGCGCCAGCCATGCGAAACGGTGCATCATCATCATCAGTGTCACCCCGGTGTCACTTCTCAGCCTTGGTTTCGCGGACGCAGTAGAGTTCGGTCCCGGTGCGGACAATGAACGCCCCGTCCACCGCAGCCACGCCGTAGACCACGTCGCCCACGGCGGAATAGCGCATGGCTTCGCGCTCCTCCTTGGGCAGCGGAGGTCCGCCCGGCCCCTTGCCCTCCCTCGCCTTCGGCAGCGTCTCTTCGGCCTTCTTCCTCGCCTCCTCCTGACGCTTGGCGAAGTCCTCGGCGGACCACAGGCGGTTGGTGGCGACGCGCTCGTACTTCGGCCCGGCCTTGAGGACAGTGGTGACGCCGTCCTTGCCGAAGAAGTAGACGTGGTCGCCCGCGCCGACCGGGGTCGCCCAGCACTCACAGCCGAGGCGCTCGGCGTACTTCTCCTCGCCGGTCTTCAGGTCGAGGCAGACGACGAGGCCGACCTTGGTGACGAAGTAGGCGTGGCCCTGGTGGGCGAGCGGGCTGGCGTGCTGGCAGATCGCTTTCTTCCCCTCCCAAGCCACCTCGAACGCCGGCTTCTCGCCCTCCTTCAGCCGAACGCAGCAGTTCGACTTCGCCGACGCGGCGCTGTCCGGCTTCATGCGGTTCTCGCCGGCACCGACCAGGACGAGGCCGCCGCACACGGTCGGCGACGGGATGTTGTTGCCGACGAGGCCGTCGAGAGTGGCGAGTACCTTCCCGCTGGCCGCGTCATAGGCGTCGAGCGAGCCGCTGCTGCTGACGAGGACGGCGGGCTTGCCGTCGAACTTGCCGATCACGGGCGAAGTCCACGACCCCCGGCTCTTGCGGTCGGCCTTCCACAGGTTCTTGCCCGTCTCCTTGTCGAGCGCGACGAGGTACGACGGCCCCCGGTCGTCGATCAGGATGACCACGGCCTTGTCAGTCTGGGCTGGCGAACTGCCGATGCCGTGTCCGTTCTCAAACGCCCCGTAGTCCTTCGACAGCGAGCGCTCCCACTTCACGTCGCCGGCGTGGGTCAGCACGACCACGTCGCCGGACTCGAAGAAGGCGTAGACGCGGTCGGCATCGACCACGGGCGTCGGCGCGGCCCGGCTCATCATCGGGGTGTTCTTGCCCTTCTGGCCGGCGGCGAACTCCTTCTTCCAGTCCGCCTTGCCGGTCTTCACGTCCACCGCGACGACGAACAGCTTCTCTTTCTCGGCTCCGTCGATGGCGGTGACGAAGGCGCGGTCGCCCCAGACCACGGGCGACGACTGGCCGTAGCCGGGCACCGGCGTGACCCAGGCACGGTTCTCACTCGGCGACCATTTCAGCGGCAATTCCTTGGCTGTTGAGGTACTCGACCCGTCGCCCCGGAATCCGGGCCACGTCTGCGACGGCGTCGGGTCCGCGCCCAGAAGCAGGGAAAGCAGGAGCAGGGTCATGGTGGGTTTCTCCGGGTGGTTAGTTGTCGCCGCTGATGACTTCGCCGCCCGCGCGGGTCGCCATCGCCCGCCATGTGGTGATGCTGACCGAGTCGCGGACGAAGCGGACGCTGCCGTCGCCGAAGCACACGTTGACGCCGCCGCTGAGGTTGCTCCGGGCCGACAGGAACCCGAGGCCGTGGGCGGTCGCGTCCGGCTCAGGCGAGTTGGGCGTGAGCGCGGCGGTGAAGCCGTTGACGGAGGCGTTTGCCCAAATCCACGACCCGCCCCGGTTGCCCCGCCAGGAGGTAGCCGACTGATAATCGGTTGGTCCGAGGGGTGGGCTGGCCCCATAGCCGGGGTTGACCCCGCTCGGCCCGGTGTACAACCCACGGCCCGAGATACTGGCGGTCTGCCGCCGCTTCTCTTCCATCGACAAGTTGGCGAACGGCTTGGTCAGGTTCTGGTTCGTCCCGAGCAGGCACTGAGACATGAACATGGTGTTCGAGGTGCCGTCCGTGATGTCGGCCAACCGCAGACCGGGGCCGTAGAAGAACATCCCGTCCGAGGGGAAGCGGGTGTCGTATCCGTTCGTGGAGGACGCGCCGGGGCCGCCCAGCCCAGACCCGAGGTTCACGACGTAATTCGTCCCGGCGTGGGTGCCGCCACCCGAGTTCACTGTGAAGAGGGGTTGTTGTCCGTCGCCGGGGCAAAGGAACGTCTTGACGACCGTGGCGGCAGCGGGAGCCATCACCGGGTTGAGTCGGAACGAAGGTGTCGGGAAGACGCCGACGAACAGCGGCTGAGACATGTCGAACGTCTTGCCGAGGTTTTCCTGCTCGATGTACGGCAGCAGTTGGGCGTGGACCGAATAGCCGAATGAGGTGGCGTTGCTGGCCCCCACCGACAGCATCCCCGGCAGTTTGCTGTTTGCGCTCTCGTAGCTGTGCAGGGCGAGGCCAAGTTGCTTGAGGTTGTTCTGGCTGCTCATCCGGGCGGCAGCGCTCCGAACCTTCTGGACAGCCGGCACGAGCAGGCCGATGAGGACGGCGATGATGGCGATCACCACCAGCAACTCGATCAGCGTGAAGGCGGTGCGGTACGAGGCGCGCGGTCGTGCGGTCATGCGGACCTCCTGAGCGGAGCCTGTGGCGGCACTCCGGTCAAACAAAGTAATACGAAACGGTCTTAAGTTATACTTTTGTAATACCTTCAGCGAGTGGCGACAAGGTGCATACGAAGTTTTACCGAAAAAAGTTCGCCGGAAGCGGGCTGAGGAGGGCAGCGGCGGGCGCTGTCACGCCGCCGAATGCGGACGGCAAGCCGTGGGAAGCCGAAATATGTATCCCCGTCGATTGCCCGAGGCTTCGGCACAAGCCGTCGATCTTCTGCTCGACGCATCTACTTAAGAGAGAGACATCTGACGATTGTGTATCGGCAGTTGGAAGCCTAGAGTCGGCTACCGTAAATGGAAATTGGTAGAGAGGTGGGCGTCGGTCAAGGGGCTTGAACTGCGCGCTCAGTGGAAGCGCGAACGGCAGCGCTCTGCCTGTTTGTCGGCGACCGCGTCCGGCCCGATCCGTGTCGCAAAACTGAAGCGGCTCGAACCCGCGCTCATTTCCCCCGGAATCCGGTTCCATCGACCGTATCCGGCTTTCCCTCTGCGGACTTTTCTTTTGAGTGCCGGTGTCGGGCGGGCTACATACCCCGATGCTCACCTTCATGCAGTACGTCGAGGGCGTCCCGGCACCCGATCGCGCCCCCCGCCCGTGGCTGTCGCGGATCAACCCCACGCCGTTCACAAACGCGCGGCGGAAGCGGATCGCCAGGAAGAAGACCGGCAAAATCGACTGGTTCCGCCCGACCGTCCGCGAAGCGGTGCCACGCCACCTGATCCCTCGGATCGGCTGACCGCGTTGACCTCACGTCACCGAGCAGCAACCAATTCTTCGGTGTGCGGGTGTTCGCCCTGGCAGTGGTGAACCTCGAACGTGATGTGGACGAGTTCCTCATGCACCCGCAGTCGCTCCTTGTAGTGTTCGGGAGGCTCGGGGTTGGCTGTCGCCACCCCGACGATGCAGGCGAACTTGCCCGGCCCGACCCGCCAGACGTGCAGGTCCACGACCACCGCTTCGCTACTGCCCTCGATCACGTCACGAATCTCTTGAACGACCGGCTCGTCCATCTCACGGTCGAGCAGCACCCGGCTCGTCTGCCTCAGCAGCCCCCAGGCCCAGATGGTGATGACGGCGGCACCGACGATGCCCATGACCGGGTCGAGCCAGTCCCAGCCGAACGCTTTCCCGCCAATCAGGGCGACGATAGCCAGGACCGAAGTCAGGGCGTCGGCCAAGACGTGCAGGTAGGCCGCGCGCAGGTTCAGGTCGTGGTGATGGTGGCCGTCACCGTGCGAATGTCCGTGACCGTGTCCGTGGTGGCCGCTGCCGCCGTGCAGCAGCCGCGCGCTGAGAGGTTGACCAACAGGCCGACGACGGCCACGGCGATGGCTTGATCGTACTGGATCGACATGGGGTGCAACATCCAAACCACCGACTCGCAGGCCATGTACAACGCGACGAGGCCGAGGATGATGGCGCTGGCGAACCCGGCCAGGACGCCGACCTTCCACGTCCCGAATGCGAACCGTGGGTCGGCGGCGTGCCGGCGGGCGTACCAGTAAGCGAAGGCCGTGACACCGAGGGCCGCGACGTGCGTCCCCATATGCCAGCCGTCCGCCAGCAGGGCCATCGAGTTGGTGAGCCAGCCGGCGACGATCTCGCCCACCATCATCGTCGCGGTCAGCAGCACGACCAGCCGGGTGCCTCGTTCGCTGACCGGGTTGCCCGAATCGAAGTCGTGGGCATCGCCCCACCGCGAAGTATCAGCCTTGTGCATGAACGTCTCTCCAGACCCGGCGATTGGCGAAGTTCACCTGCGGAAAACTCGGTCGTCACGGGGAATGCAGCGGCCACCTCCACCGTATGCCCTTGTTATACCGAGATGTGGTCATGGTGGCCTTCCTTCGCGCGTCGCGGCCTGAGCCGTGAATCTGGCGACGAGAACGCGGGCCTTGGCGTCAGTTTACAAGCGGGTGTTGGTTGCCGATATTGAGGGTGGCGACAGACACGAACAGCACCCAGACGCAGCCGAGGACAGTGCGATGCACCAGAAGAATGAAGTCTAGATCGTGCAGCTTGACCATGCGAAAATCCTCTTTAGGCGGCTCGACGCCCCCGTCGCGTCGTGGTCGAAGCCGGGCATCCGTTGGGCGGTCGAATACTGGCTGAAAAGAGATGGCGTACTCCGTCGCCCAGGCGTGGATCGTGGAGGGCTACGGGTGGTACATCGATTGGCTGTACGTCATGGACGGCCACCGGCGTCAAGGATTCGGCTCGGCTCTCTTGAAGGCCATCACGGAGAGGTGGCCCGACGTGGAGTTCGACGCCTTCACGGAGTCGGGCGAGCAGTTCCTCGACGCTATCGAGGAAAATGAGTCACTTACCAGTCGAGGCAACCGGCACGACGACGATTAAGGACGCAGCGCTGACTGCCCACAACCGGAGGATCGCATGAAATAGATCGTGAACGTCCGCGTCCCTTTGAGCTTCTACATCCTCGCTGGCCATGTCCCCCCGACCGAGGAGCAGACGCGATCCTTCATGACGAGGGAGTGGTACGGCGGCGCGCTCGACGGGCGGGCCGCGCAGATGCCCAACGTCGTGGATTGGTCCCGTTCCGAGGTGAACCTGTCGCCACTCATCCCGTGGCTTGGAAACCCGGATTCGACTTGGGCGAGGAAGCTGGCGAAGGCACTCCCGAAACGGTGGCCCGACCTACAGGGCCAACTCGAAGTGATCGAATTGGAGGTTGAGATCATCGGCGAGGGCTACGCCTAAGGCGACCTGTACCCCATCCGCGCGGTCAAGACAGGGCGTAGGGAGTAGTCGGAGACGGCTGCCGACGCCTTTTTCCCGCCGTGGCTCGCCAACCCCAACGCCTCCCGATGCTGCCGGAAAAGTGCTGTCTCGCCGCCGCGCGACGGTTCGGGGTGGCCCGACGTGCAGTTCGACGTTGCCACGGAGTCTGGCATACGATTTCTTGCCAGAAATGAAGCGTGGAAGGACGGGCCGATTACGACGATGACGGCACCACGCCCGACGACCCGGAAGCTTGAACGTAACCGCTGACACCGTTGGAGAGAGTTTGAACGCCCCGCTGGCTCGTCGCACACCGCCGCGCCGGGCGCGGGCGGGAACACCAGTTGACCGAACGACGCGGCAAGAGCCGGATCGAGGAGACATCATGAAGACGATTGACGACGTGCTGCTCGCCATCGGCGGCGAACGGGTCTACCACCAAGACGTGGACTTGGACGACTTCATCCTTCAGCACGGCGAGCTACTGCGCCCGGACAAGATCGTGTTGAAGAAGGGCGTCCAGCACAACTGCCACCGCAACACGTCCGGGTTCTACTTGATGTACCACCCGAGCTACCGGATCGCAACCGGCTACTCGCTGTCCGGGTCGCGCTGGGTTCAACATAGTTGGCTGCTCAACAAGGGCGGCACGACCATCGAGACGACGCGGAAATTCCGGCTCTACTTCGGCGTAGTCCTCGATGATCTCCAGGCGGCTAAATTCGTCATGGGGGACCTGTTCAACCTATCACCGTCGCTGGTGGCCTTCTGCCAGGAAGTGGCCCGAGCGCTGAGTAGCTCGGTTTGCGGTGGATCAGACGCCGCACATGCCCTAGCACTCGCCGACCGTCATCGGGTCGAGGGTGTTCGGGGCGAGTGCGTTGAAGTCGATGAGCGGCAGCGGCACGCACGACCTGTGGACGAACAACTCCTGGCGGAAGCCCCTCGTCACCGCGCTCTCCTTCCGCCGCAAGGCCGCGTCAATCTCGACGGCCCGGTCCCAACCCGCCGTGTCGGTCTGCTTCAGGTGCCGCCACGACTGGTTCGTGCGGTACGGGCAGAACATGCATGACGACTTGGGCGTCTCGTAGGACAGCTTGCCCCGCAGGTACTCGAGGCAGTCCTTCCGACTCCAGCCCATCTCGATCAGAGGGTATACGGGGACGGTGTGCTTCACCGTGACAAACCTCTTCTTCGCTCTCTCGGCCCGCGCCGCCTCGTCGGTAGTGATGCAGATATATTGATAGATCGTCACGCCCTTCGGAACCCGCTGGCGGGGCTTGAGGCCGAGCAGTTCGCGGCGGATCGCCCGGTTCACGACGTTGATCTTGTACTCGGCGGTACACTGGCGTCGGTCCATCCCGACTTTGCCGTCCGGCCCCTTCGTGAAGGCGGGGATAGAGACGAACCGCTGGCCGGTGCTGTTGGTGCCGCCGATCAGGTTGCCGCCGAGGCTGCCTGCCGACCGGACCCAGATTTCGGGCGTACCGAGCGACCGCAGCTGGTCGAGGTGCTTGACGACGGCGGCGGGTTCTTTCTGGGTATCTGCGAAGACGCACGCGTCGAACCGGAGTTTGCTGCCGGGTTCGCGGGCCAGGAATAAAAGGGCGGTGCTTTGGACCCCCGCGCTGAGGTTGAGGACGTGATGTTCTTGCACCCCCTATGTAGCTGAGAGGCGAGCTATTCTCAGCGGCGTGGACGGTATGGGGTGACGGTTAGCACCCGCTTGTCAGTGCGCAGAGTGGGCAAGATGAGCCATCACCGGGACAGAAAATGACGATCACTTCACCAGCAAGGCACATGGGAGCCAGACAAGTGGATCGCTCCCGTTAACCTTTTCAGGCCGCGCACCACCCAATTTTGGCGGTATCCAAAGCCGAGGGCGACCCGCCACCTTCATGACGGATCGCCCTTGACAATCGCCAGAAACTTCTGTTCCGTAAGGACTTTAGAGAAGCGGGAGTGTATAGGAATCGAACCTACTGGGAGCCTTGTTCAAACCCCCCGCTGGTTTTGAAGACCAGGGCCGGCGCCAGCCGTGCAAACACTCCCTTATAAGTGCCTATCTTATCAAATTGATCCAAAAATCCACGATGCTTTCACCTGAATTAATTCAAATGCCAACTAATGACATCTCATGTTAAGATATGTGGACATGACTGCACACAATGGAAATCAATGGATGAATCAATCAGGGCAACCGGGACCCGCTGAACTCTCGGAGTCGAGATATGCGGGCGCCGGAATCTTGTTGGGGTGGAAAAGTCGTGACTGCTGGGAGGTACTCCTGGCGAAGCGAGGTGAAGAGCCTTTTCTCGGTTATTGGTCGGTTCCAGGAGGTGGCAGGTCTCACGCGGACCCCTCCCCCCTTGCCACGGCATTGCGCGAGGCATCCGAGGAACTGTTTCAAGGCCGCGACATCCTCAACCAACTTTCCAAGTGGCTTTTCAACGGTTTTCATCCCGATATGATGCCAATCCAGCGGCATGCCACCCCTAGGGGAAATCCTTGGAGGACCTATCTGCTTGAACTTTCAGCAAGGCCGCCAGTGGAAGTTTTTGATGTCCTTCGACATGAGGTCGAGGAGGTGGCATGGTTCCGTGTTTCAACCCTTCCAACACTCCTTCACCCTTGCGTGGTTTCGTCCTTGGAACATTTCAACCTGATCAATGGACATCGGGGAAATCCATCCTGACGATCCATTCCCGTCGCATTCCGACGCGAGGCCTCCACACGACGCGGATCGGAAATCCCAAATCCGGGTGGAAGTCGGCGACAAGATAGTCGGCGGAAGACTTCAACGCCAGCAACTCCTCGACCACCTTGAATAGGCCGCGCACATCGCGGCCATCCCAGCCAGACTCAACGAATCGGCCATTATCCATCACATCCGTCATGCTTCCCTTTCGGACCCTGACCAGCGACACCCGCTTTTCACCATCCTCAACCTGCAATTTGATGTCATAATCGAGGATATGACGACTGCACCAAAGCTCCTTTGCCGCCTGAAGTTCTTTTTTCGATAGTTGCCGCCGGTTGGCATACATCCACGGAATGAATGCCGCTGCCAGGCCGGCGACTGCCAAGGCGAGGAAATACCAGCGCGCCGCGATTGGATTCAATGAGCCACTTCCCGGTAAACCTTGACCAAATCGCCCACCAGAAGGTCATGATTGTCGGGCGTTTCAAGCATCCGTTCTTGAGCAAATGGCGCATGCCGTTGCCAATCCAGGAATTTTCTTGCCAAGCCAGTCCGGTCACGCCAATGAATCTCCCGGTCATTGGCGGGCCACTTAACTGATTCGTCCGGTCTCCCCGTGAGCCAGGCCACCCTTAACCCGGCAGCCACGGCATGAGCCGACAATTCAATGGTCCTGCGATCAGGATAAGCCAGGATCAAGCCTTGAAGCCGGCCTGAATCAAAAGCCTCCGCGCTCGAGATGGTTGCGATGCCCTTGTCTGCGCCAACCGATTTGGCAAAACGCCTTAGATTGTTTTTTTCAATCCCTTCGCCCAGCGCCAATCGCATATTCGGCATGACCTGCCTGGCAATTTCAAATGACCAAACCACCGACTCTCCGTGGCTCGGAGCGTATTGGCCGCTGTCAAATCCGATCATGTCCCCAATCTCAGCATGAACCAATGCCGCCCTCGTATGGATTGGCCAGCTCAGATCTTTATCTGCTCCCCAGCCAACACGCCTCACTTTTGGAAAGATCCAATTCCCTCGGGTGTTCCCGTCAATCCCTGCGTCGAAAACAACCGACTTGCACCCACGCATCATGCAAACGGCCGCCCACGCCGAGAATGTGTCAAAAGCATGCACAATATCGGGCTGAACCCGCTTCGATTGCCACCAACAATGCCCGATGCGCTCCGGCAGACTGAGGTTCCTTTGAAAAATCGGGGCATCAAGGGAAAAACCTTCCAGTCCGAGTTTCCTCGCCAAACGGGGAGCCAAGTGCATGGATAGCCATTGTTCACCGGGCGGAAGCAGCCAAAGAACTTTTTTCATTCTCCCGGATTCCTAGCCAGCCATCGTTCGGCTAGCGCCCTTGGACCTAAACACTCATCTCCGGGTTCAAGGCAGGCGATGTGGGGAAGGTTCCTGAATTCACCGGCCCAATCAAGGCCGTATCCAACGACAAACTGGTCGGGACATTCAAAGCCGACCCAATCCGGTCGCCAGCCATCGGCTGATTTCCCGGGTTTGCAAAGAAGTGCCGCCGTCGCTAGGTCGGCGCAATGCCTGTGGCGCAACATTCCAGCCAATCCAACCAAGGTTCTTCCCGTTTCACAGATTTCATCAAGCAGAAGAACCGATTTGCCGGCGACATCGGGTAACATGGTTGAATCGATCCTCAATTCGCCAGAGTGCATTCCTTCGCCATAACTACTGGCCTTTATGGTACATACGGAAACGAGGCCCATCATTCGCCTTGATACATCCGCGAGGAGATAGATGGCTCCGTCCATGATCCCGATCAGGACGACGGATTTCTTCTCGAATCGTTGGGATGACCAAACGGCTAGCTGATCAACAAGGCTGGCGATCTGGCTGGATTCCAAAAGAACGCGCATGGAAAATTCCTGACATACGGACAACCGTTTGTGGCGGCGTTCGCCTTGTTCCCGGGTTTTGATCCAAGGTATAGCACAACTTCTATTTGACGATCATCTGGCGGAGATTTCGATGGCAATACTCGAGGTTCAGGAACTCGTCAAATTTTATGGCAGCCGGAAGGTCGTCGATGGCGTCAGTTTCAAGGTTGATATTGGCGAAGTTGTTGGACTGCTTGGCCCCAACGGCGCGGGAAAAACCACAAGTTTCCGCATGACAACCGGCCAGGTGACTCCCAATGGTGGCAAGGTAATCTTCGACGGAAAGGATGTCACCACCCTGCCGATGTTCAAGCGCGCCAGGCTCGGCATGGGCTACTTGGCTCAGGAAACCAGCGTGTTTCGCAAGCTTTCGGTCGAACAGAACATTCATGCGATCCTTGAAGCCCAACCGATCCACCGGACCCTCGGCAGAAAACTGACCCGACAGGAGAGGATCGACGCCTGCGACAAGGTCCTGGAGCAGTTCAGCCTTTCACACCTGAAGAAAAACAACGCCGCCCGGCTTTCTGGTGGCGAGAAAAGAAGGCTGGAGATCGCCCGCTGCCTAGTCTGCGACCCGCTTCTCATCCTGCTTGACGAACCGTTCGCTGGGATCGACCCCCAGACGATCCAGGACATTCAGCAAATCGTCCGGGGCTTGCGCGGGCAAGGCATCGGTGTCCTGGTCACCGACCACCGGGTCCGTGAAATTTTGACAATTACAGACCGTAGCTATCTGATTAAAAAGGGTAATGTCGTCACGCATGGTACCCCGCAGGAACTTGTCCGTGATCCCATCGCCATCCGGGAATACCTGGGCAACAGCTTCTCGGACGATCCGTTTGGCCTTTCCCGCTCGGGTGATGAGGCGGTGCGCGGCATGCAGGCGATAAGCGGAATGCGCTCGAATCCTCCGCTTCAGGAACATTTCAACCGCTTGCTCGACCAGTTGCGGACTCCCGATGGAGCCGCCGCCGCTAGAGAAATCTTGGCCATGGGAATGGCTGCGGTCCCCGGACTGCTCGATGCCATGGAAAAACGAGAGGTGGACATGCGAAGGGTGTGCTGGGAGTTGCTCAAGCGCGTCCACCCCAACCCTGGAGATTATGATCCATCGGCGCCTGAAATCGCCCGGTTGGAACAGGTTCGCTCCATGAGGGTTTCACTTCCACGACTGGCAGGATGAATGGAGCCACCGTATGCCGACAACCATTGCCGAGTTGGTTGAGTCTTATCTCAAGGGGCCCGCGGATCTCAGGCGTCATGTGGCCGGAATGACCAGGGAGCAGATGCTGGAAAGGCCGGTTCCCGGCAAGTGGTCCACGCTTGAGGTCATAGCCCACATCGCGGACTTCGAACCCATTTTGGCTGACCGGGTGAAAAGAACCATCGCGCTGACCGAACCAACCCTTTTGGCCGCTGATGAAAATCAGTTTGTCATCGCCTTGGCTTACCACGAACGGGATGCCGAGGATGAACTCCGGCTCATTGAATTGACCCGCAGCCAACTTGCCAGAATCCTCCTAAAGCTCCCGGAAACCATCCTCACGCGAAAGGGGATTCATAGCATCAAGGGTCCCAAAACAGTCGAGGAACTGATGCGCATGGTCAGCGGACACATTGGCAGCCATCTGCCGCATATCAACGAAAAGCGAAAAGCCTTGGGGCTTTCCGTCGTGGCGTGACTCAGGCCGCCCTTGAGCCACTGCCAAGTTTCCGAGCCTCGAGCATGGCTTCCTGCGCGCGTTGGAAGGGGTCGATTAGGTCGATTCGTGAAGGCAGGGCTTCAAAAATTGAGGCAATCCTTGCCTCCAGTGATTCATTTGGTTGCTTGACATAGACCCTTGCCATGCCATCAGGCAATCCCCCGACTTCACTAAGGGAAGCGCCAGCAATGCCCCGTCGATCAACAAAGACAACCGGGGTTTCCAATCCCGGCTGCATGTCCAATCCGAGTGGGTGATCGGTAAGGATCATGTGGGGAACCAAGGGACCCTTATCCAGAAGAGCCTTGCCAATAAGCTCGGAAACGATGTGGCTTTCCAGGGTTGAACCGTAAAGAATCTGCTGGACTTTGCTGGGGTTGACGGAGGTCGTCATGCGAAATTCGAGGGGTCTTCCCCATGAGTTGGTCACAAGCAGGGCGCCAAGATAGCCTTGCTCAACGGTGATGGCCATGAAACCCAGAATCCACCCCCCTGATGGTTGCTGGATAACCTGAGACGAAGTTGATTGCCCGTCAGCCACGGTCGGCTCCTTAAATCCACTCATGGCGTGCCGGGATCGATCAAAAAATGCGATCCAAGGGAGAGACCGGCATGCCCACGATCGTCCATTCGGGAAACCGGTGAAAGCGACTTGAGGTGGCCGCGAGACTCCACGGGCATTGCTGTCATCCCGGTGGAGTGTTGGCATGATTTGGTCACCCCGGACGAGAATGCAGCCAAGGCAGACATTGGCGATCGGGGCGGCAATTCCGAGTTTGCCAAGACGACTGCCTTGGCAATGGCCGGCAGGCTAAAATCAAATCATGAAAAAACTTCCTCTGGTGATAGATCCAGTGAACCCTGGGGCCCTCGAGTTGGGCCATGAATCGCTCAAATCGCTTTTGTCAGGGTTGGATTCCAATGCCGTTCTCCGCGCCCGCCAGTTGGAACGCTGGATTCTTCAAGGGCGCGCCACGAAATTCGAGGATATGTCCGACTTGCCAGCCCAGTTGCGGTCAATTCTCCCTTTAAAGTTGGTTCCTCTCACCTGTTCGGTGGCTCATGGATCAACTGCCTTGGACGGCACGCGGAAATTGTTAATCAAGCTTGCTGATTCCCATACCGTTGAAACGGTCCTGATGTTTGAAGATGACCGGCGCACGGTCTGCATTTCAACTCAAGTCGGCTGCGGAATGGGCTGCACATTTTGCGCCAGCGGCATCGCCGGGGTGGCGAGAAACCTCAAATCCCATGAAATCCTTGAACAACTCCTTCTCGCAAGGAACGAATTGCCCGCATCGGAGAGAATCACCCATGTTGTCGTCATGGGAATGGGCGAACCGATGGCCAACTTGGCTAATCTGCTTGAGGCCCTGTCCATCGCCACAAGTCCGAAAGGTTTGGGCATTTCAGCCCGGAATGTCACGATTTCCACAGTTGGCATTCCGGGAAAAATCCTGGAACTGGCGGAATCAGGTCGAAAATATCATCTCGCCATCTCCCTCCACGCTCCCGAGGATGCTCTTCGAAGCCGCCTGATGCCAACGAATGAAAAAACTGGCATTCAAGCGATTCTCGAAGCAGCGGGGGAGTTCTTCACAAAAACAGGGCGCCAAGTCACATATGAGTACATCCTCCTTGGCGGCGTCAATGACCGCCAGGAGGATGCCGAGTCCCTGGGAAAGCTTTTGGAGGGAAGAAAAGCTCATGTGAATCTCATCCCCTTCAACCCGGTGGATGGGTTACCATGGAATCGGCCCGACAATGAAGCTATTGCGCGGTTCCGCCAATCACTGGAAAAACGCAGGGTTTCAGCCTCGGTTCGAAAGCGCAAGGGAGCCGACATCGACGCTGCCTGCGGACAATTGAGGCGAAGGCACGAGGCGCCCAAGGCTAAATGGCCAAGCAGTTGAGCAGACCTGCCGGGGGAGACCGGGGATCATGCCAGCCATCAGCGAGTCGAGTGCGCGCCTATCGGTGCTAGACCCCGATGTGGCCCTGATGCTCGAGGTGCGGGATGGGTCGCCCGAAGCGTTCGCCAGACTCATGGAAAAACATCAGGCCAGGTTGCTGGGAGTCCTGGTCAATTGGTCAGGAGACCGCCAGGAAGCCGAGGACCTCGCGCAGGAGGTTTTCCTTCGCGTGTACCAAACCCGGGCAAAATACAGGGCAACGGCCCGTTTCAACACATGGCTGTACACGATCGCGAGCAACCTGCTGCGCAACCACAAGCGCGACAGCAGGCTTCGCAAGGCGGCGTCCCCGCTGCCTGTCAGCGAATCGGGCGCGATTGGCCCGCTCCGCCATCTGAGTTCCGCCGATGGCGGCAGGCAGGAATCTTCCGCCGATTCGCCGGACGGTGAGGAATTGGCAAAGGCGGTGCGGAACGCGGTTGCCGGCCTTCAGGAAAGGCAGCGGCTCGCGGTCCTGCTCAACAAATTCGAAGATATGTCCTACACGCAAATATCAGAAATCATGAACCTTTCGGAAAAGGCCGTCAAGTCGCTGCTGGCGCGGGCCAGGGCCAACCTCAGGGAAGCGCTTGAGCCCATCATCTCGCCGACATCCGGTGAAAGGCGGGCGAAACCATGACATCCCCGGATCCTGATGCAACATCGAAGGCCGAAAGGATCAGCGCCTGGATCGACGGAGAACTTTCCGAGGACGCGAAGGATCGCTTCGGGGAGGAAATGGGCAAGGATCCATCCCTCAGGCTTGAAGCGGACCTCACCAAGGCGGCTTGGGACCTTCTCAGTCACCTGCCAAAGCCTGAGCCGAATCCTTCCTTGACACAGAAAACCATGACGCTCCTCCAATTCGGGGAATTGGGCGTCGCCTCCAACACATCAGCAAAAAAGGCCGGCCAGTCGGCGATCGTCATGATTGGCTTGTGGTGGACGGGGCTGGTGATGCTGCTTTTGGGATCTTTCTTTGCGACAAGGGCCATGACTGGAATCCATTCCCGTACGACAGACTCGAAAGAGCCATTTTTCTGGCTCGATACCGCCTCTGTCAGGCCGGAAATCCGATCGGACACGGAATTTCTCAAATGGCTTGCCGCGCCGGACCGTTTCGGGAGTCCGGAACCATGAGTCCCGTCAATTCGCCCGCCATCTGGCTGGGACCGCTGGCCGTGATCGCCGTTTCAAACATGTGTGCCGTCGTTTTGTGCGCCTGGCCCGTTCCGGCCTCGGTGCTCAAGAATATCGCCATGCAGCGCGCGGCCGAAGGCAACCATCCATTGGCGCCCACGGGACATGAGACCCAATGGGCGGAATCAGAGGGCTGGCTTGACGGGTTGAATGATACCGGTCGTCGCCAAGCCATCAAAGCCTTGCGCGCATTCGAGTCATGGCTTCGGGAAAAGCCGGATTCTTTCCAATCCAGGCTGATGGCGCTGAATTCAAGGGAAAGGGAGGACCTGATCACGCGCACAAGACAGCGGGAACAGGAAGGGCCTCTGTCCGGCCTTATACACCCTTCCATCGCCTCTGAACCTTGGTTCGACGAGGCCCGCGAATTTCTTTCCATCAAACTGCTTCCAAGGCTCGATGAGTCGGAACTCATGGAGTTGGAGAAAGCCGCTTCTGGAGAGAGAAAAAACTGGCTGACATGCTTTGCCAGGTTGGCCCATGATCATATTCACCTTCCCCAAGGACCCACCAGCGTCACGGGCATCAAGGATTTACCTTCCCCTTGGAAAAGTGCGTTCGAAAAACTCGATCCCACATCCCGGAAAAGGCTGGAAGCCTTGGAAGGGCGATGGCCGGATTTCGCAATATCGCTTTACTCTTCCGTTATCGAGGCGCGACAATCAGTTCCACAGGAAACCTTGGGCCCATGCCGCTGGGAGGAAATGCCAGGACCGTGGATCGCGGCCCTTCAACCCAAGGGGTTTCCCGGCTTGGCGAATATGGAACGGAACAGGCTGCAACCTCATGAAGGCCAATGGCCCGCTTATCCCAGGCAAGTCCTTGAATCCCTCAGGAGGCGAGCCGTCAGTCTGCCCGCCATTCGCTTGCCCGGCCCAACCTTGGTCTGGCGACAAGCTTTTGATTCCCGGTGAGTTTCTGTCCCCTTGCAATTGACCAAGGGTTGCGCATCCAGAAGGATGAATTCATGCCAAGTCTCCGGTTCATCCAGCGGTTGGGATTCATACCGGTTTTCCTGTTCCTGTTGCTGATCGCGGGTTGCGGATCGGGGACTGAAGGCAATGGTGTCGTTGCCACGACAACCTTGGCTGCTGATTTGGCCTCCACCCTGCTTCCGCCAACGGTTCCAGTCGTGTCAATCATAGGAACCGGGGTGGATCCCCACACTTTTGAAGCCCGCTCCGGGACAATTCGACAATTGCACACGGCCAAGTTGGTGGTGCATCATGGCCTTCATCTTGAAGGTCGTCTCTCCGAACTCCTGGCGGGGCTGCAAAAAAGATCCCCCAACCGCGTATGCTGCCTCGCTGACCCAATTCTGGCGGAGCATCCACACCTTCTTCGCCGTGAAGGAGATGAAATAGATCCCCACATCTGGTTTTCTCCCCGCCTCTGGAGCCTGACAATTCCCGAACTCTCACGAAAGCTGGCGGAAACATACCCGGCGCACGCGGAAACCATTTTCCGAAATGCCGGTTTAGCCATGGAATCATTGGATCGGCTTGACCGGGAACTCCGGGAAACTTTGTCCGTCATTCCTGAAAGATCGAGAGTGCTGGTGACGAGCCATGACGCCTTTGGATACTGGGGCATGGAATACGGGTTTGAGGTACTGCCAATCCAGGGGATAAGCACCGCCACGGAGGTCGCGGAATCAAGCTTGAGGAAACTAGCGGACATCATCCGCGTCAGGAAAATCCCGGCGGGCTTCGTTGAAAGTTCCGTTTCACCACGCACCATTGAGAAACTGCGGCAAATGCTTGGCAATCAGGTTTTTGAGCTAGGCGGCGAACTTTACTCCGATAGCCTTGGCGCACCGGGTACCGCTGAAGCCAACCATGCCGGCATGCTAAGGCATAATGCGGCCTTGATGGCCAAAGCCCTAGGGCAACCCCGGCCATGAGCCAGGCCAACCAAAGTTCCCACGCGATCGAGATCGAGGATCTCACCGTTGTTCTCGGGGAACGGACCGTTGTATGCGATCTTGACCTGAAAGTTCCCGTTGGGAAATTGTGTGCTGTGGTTGGACCCAATGGCGCGGGAAAAACCACCCTCATCAAGGCGATCGTCAGCCTGATCAAACCCGTCAGCGGCCAGGTGCGAATCTTGGGACGGCCATTTTCCGTTTCCTGCCGTGAAGTTGCCTATGTTCCGCAAAGATCCGGCTTGGATTGGGACTTTCCCGCCACGGTTGCCGATGTGGCGCTGATGGGAACCCACCATTCCCTTCCATGGTGGAAGGGGTTGGGCCGGGGCGAAAGGGATCGTGCCACCGCCGCTTTGGCGGCGGTTGGATTGGAAGAACTGCGCGACAGGCCGATTTCAAACTTGTCCGGGGGTCAGCAGCAGCGCGTTCTCCTGGCCCGGGCACTGGCTCAGCAGGCGGAGGTCTTCCTTCTCGATGAGCCGTTTCAGGGGGTGGACGCCGCTAGCGAATCTGCCATCATGCGCACCTTAACCAGCATGCGGGACCATGGCAAAACCGTGATGGTTGTCCATCATGACCTTCACGCCGTGGCGGAAAGGTTTGACCATGCCGTTTTGATGAATGTGCGGAAAATCGCTGATGGCGCCGTGTCCTCGGTAATCACGCCGGAAAACCTGAGACGCACATTCGGCACCCGGGTTGGGTTTGATGACCTCGGCCAAAGGGAGGCATGAAGGCCATGCCAGACCCCGCCGTCATGACAGGATGCATTCTTGCCGGCGTTTTGTACGGCCTGCTCGGTTCCTTTTGCATGGCAAGGAACCAGGCCCTTTTGGGTGATGTCATTTCCCACGCGGCATGGCCTGGATTGGTTCTGGCATTGGGATTGACGGGATCTAGGCACTTTGGAGTCCTTGGCGTTGGCGCCGCCCTTGTTGGCTTCATGGCCTTGATTTCATTGGAATACCTGGGAAAGGGCAGCACCCGCATCAAGCCTGACACAAGGTTGGCATTGGTTTTGTCCGGTTTCTTTGCCGCTGGAATGCTATTTACCCGACAGGTCCAGACATCTAGGCCGGGTTCCATGGGGCATCTTCATTCCTTTCTGTTCGGGCAGACGGCGGCCCTCGTTTGGATGGATACCGCCGTGATGGCCACCGTCTTGATTCCAACCATGATCCTGGTTTGGCTCCGCTGGAGGGATTTGTCGGCATTGTGTTTTGATCCGCAATGGCGACAGACAACGCCCCATGCGAATGGCGCAACTCCAGCCATCCTGAACGGGCTTCTGGTCATCGGAATCGTCGCGGGTCTTCCAGTGGCCGGCGTGGTGCTCGTGAGCGCGCTGCTTGTATGCCTGCCTGTCACGGCGCGCAGCTTGACCAACAGGTTTTCGAGCGGAATCCTGGTCGCCATGGGGTTGGGCGCCACGCTTGGCGCCCTCTCGCCGCTGGTCGTCATGCTCACCGAGTCGATCTTCCGGCATTGGCGGGGAAATGATGACGCCAGACTGCCAACCGGTCCGGTTTTCGTGCTCCTAGGTGTTACCTGTTCCGGGTTATCCCTCGGGTTGAAAAACATGAGGCAGAGGAAAATCCAAAGGATGGGCCGAAACCATGCTTCCTGTTGAATGGGAAGTTCTACTGGTGGCGTGCCTCACCTCGTTGGCCTGCGGACTCACCGGTTCGATCTCCATCCTGCGCAGACAGGCTTTGCTTGGTGACGCTCTGGGTCATTCGCTCCTGGCCGGAATCGGCATTGGATTCTGGGTTCTTGGTTCATCAAGTTCACCGTGGCTGTTCGCTTTCGCCGTCACATCCGGGATGATGGCCGTGGGATTGTCTGAATGGGTTTCTCGCGCGGTTGGCGGAAACCAATCCATGGCCCTCGGCCTGGTATTCCCCGCTTTTTTCAGCATCGGTGTGGTATTGATAAGCCTGGCTCCCAAGAGCGCCCACATCGATCTGGATCGCGTTCTGACAGGGAACATGGATCTCGCTCCGCTGGAAAGGCTGCAATGGCGGGACATGGACTTGGGACCTCTTTCCGCCTGGACTCTTTCGTGCTCCCTCGTTCTCATGGCCTCGTTCGTTTGGCTGTTCCATAGAAGCCTGATTTGGCACCTGTTTGACCCGCAAGGGGCCAAGGCGGCAGGAATGGTTCTTTGGCCGCTTTCGCTGGCTTGGTTGTTGTTATCAGCGGTGACAATCAGTCTGGCGTTTGAAACGATGGGAACAGTCATGGTTGTCAGCCTCCTGGTGGCCCCGGGAGCCACGGCGTGGATGCTGACCAGGAGTATCAATTCCTATCTTGCCGTCACCTGCCTCGCTGCCATCGCCTCAGGGCTAACAGGTAGAGGCATCACCATGTTCCTCGATGCCAGCACAACCGCCACCACCGCCATTTCGTCAATCATCATTTTCTTGCTGGCGTATTTTCTAGCCCCAAGAGAGGGGATCTTTGCCAGATGGAGGGATGGAGTCAAGGCGCGGCGCGAAATCGAAATGAGAATGTTGCTCGTGCATTTATGGCATCATGAACTGCTCGGAGACGAATCAACCGAATGCAGCGAAGCCACCATGGCTCAACATCTGGGACTGGCAACCCAAAAGATTCGTGCGACGCTCAACAGTCTTGAATCGAGGAAGCTGGTTTACCCATCCGATGGAATTTGGAAAACCACCCAGCAAGGAAAGATAAAAGCCCGGGATCAGATGAGCGGATCCGAGGCTTCGAGATAATTCAAGGGATTCGTCAGCGGGCGGCGCCGGCCTCGCTCATGTATAGGGGGAGATGGCGGTAGTAGACCTCCAGGCTCAGAAGGGCGAGCGAGGTCATCATAAGCCGACCGCCATCATCAGCGTGTGCACCACTGGGATCCCAACTACCTCTCATATGGGTGGCATTTGGAGGACTCTTGGGGCCTCCAATTTGCTTTTCAATCAGGAAGTCACGGATTCCACCCTTCCCATTGCGGTTGGGACCGAGGTTCCAGGTATCCCAGCAATCGTTTTGGGCGCCCATGTGGTGCATGGCTTGGGTGGCGTAATAAAGGTAATACATGTTGAACTGGGAGGCTGGCGGGGTCTTCTTGAGGAACTCGCCGCCCTTGCGCAGGTTTTCATTGCTGGGACGGGTTCCCAAATAAAGCCGGCAAAGCATTCCAACGGCGGTCATGGCAGGAGAAGCGCCACCGGGTTTATCGTATCCGTAGTATCCTGTTTTGGTGTCAAGGACGGAATCAAGGAACCTTTCCACCAACTTGTATCGCTCGGGGGCCACTCGCAGGCCCGCCATCTGCGCGCTCTTGAGTGCCATGAACATCCAGCCGGTCACGGATGTGTCACCGGGCTGCTTGGGAGAGTAGCGCCATCCACCTCCAGAAGGATCCTGAAAATCAATGACATACGCAATCGCCTTTTGCGCCGAGGCGCGAAGTAGAGGATCGGATGTCATGCCCGCGGCCTCGCACATGGCGATGGCAGCCAAAGAGTGGCTGTAAGGTTCGCTGCTGAACGCCCCAGTCCTCTTGTCCTGCTTGGCGATCAGGTAATTCAGTCCCTTCTGGACTTGGGCGTGATATGCGGCCTTTCCGCCCTTTCCGGAATCGTCTTTTTCCTCGATCTTCTCGCTGTTGGGCTTGTGGGTGATTCCCGCGGCAAGCATGGGAAGCAAACCAAAGGCGGTTCCACCCACCCTGCTGTCGCGCTTGCCTGCCTTGTTGCATCCGCAAGGCCTGCCGTTTGGAAGAACATGGGCATCCATGGCCCACGAACCATCTGGCAATTGGTGGTTGGCAAGCCAACGCAGTCCTCGGGCCACCGACGCTTCTGAAATCTCGCTTCCACCGCCCATGGTGAGAGCCGCCTTCTTGCCACCACCAGAGCGGCCAGCAATGCCACCAACAGCCAAGGCGCCACTCAACCCTCCCGTGTTAAGGACCCCGCCTCCAAGATCACCAGCGGCATCCGCCTGAAGGCCGGCAAAGGTATTGGAATTCACACCCGGTGGGGGAGGAATTGATGATTCATTCATCACCGGGGTGGCTTCCGCGGCAACACCAACCGGTTCATTTTCCATCACGGGTGCGGCGACATTGTCGTTTGAGGGCATCGGATCGTTGGCGGCCAAGTCCCTGTCCGGGTCGCCGACATCTTCAAAAAAATCTTCCTTTTTCTCTTCAAGTTTTTGGGCAACGGCATCTTCAATGCCTCCCTCGTCGGCGACTTCATCAACGAGGGGGCTTGGGGTCAGGTAAAGAATAACGAGGAGAAACAGATGAAGGAGAAGGCTGCTGCCCGAAGCAATCGCCACTGTCATCCAGGAAGACATGATTTTTCCTCCATCCCCACGACTTCATCGTATTCCAAAAATACACCAGATAAAAGCATTAAAATGACATTATCATCGGCTAATTTTTTGACGGATTTGCACCGTTTCCAGTTCCCGCTTCCTGCTGGAATGGAAATGGATTGTCATGCCCCCATTCCGAAACTGGCGGTTTACCAAGAGCCAATCGGGTTTCGGCCTCGCGCATTCTGGCTCGGAATTTCCTGTCGGATCGACCAAGCCACCACCCCATCAGCGCACCCAAGCCGATTGTTCCAATAATCAGGGTGAAAAAAATCGGCAGTAAATCCCTTGTCCACGCTCCCGCATCGGCATCTTCCTTTTTGCCGATATTAACGAGCCTGATTCCTGGCCCCATGATGAGGGGGGCTTCACGAACTACACGGTTTCCATCCTTGGATTGGGCTGATTCATACTGATATACTTTGTAAAAAAAACCGGCAACAGAAACCTCGACATCCAAATTCTCCGCGGGTTCCAAGCCCTTCGGCAACGAAGCCACCAAAGCGCATACCGGATGGGCCCCGTATTGATCCTGAAAAATCCATGCTTCGTAGATCGTGCCGATGCCGAATTTCTGAAGTTCAGGATCAGGCGGCAAAGCCCTGAGCCTCCTGACATGACCTTGCAACTTCACAACTTTTCCGCGCCATTTGGCTGGACGATTCATCAAGTCATTGCGATTTGGCATAGGGCCGGGGTGCTTTTCAAAAGCCTCAAGCCAGGTTCTTGCCGCCATGGACATCATGTAAAGGTAAGAAGCTGACTCAGCATCCTCGATCGGCCTCCGATCCCTGGCCTGATCGATGAGGATATCCACCAAGGAAGGGACAACCGACCCATCAAAAAACTCGAAAGCCCCATAGGCATGGCCTACATGAAGCAAGCCGAGTAGCCGAACCAGTCCGGGGTCGGCTTCCGCTGATATCTGGCCAAGTGCCGAGACAATAATCGTGGAAGGAACAACCCCGGGGGGGGGAATGACCTTCCAGAGCTGAAGTCCCCGTTCACCGGCCCATTCAAGACCAGTGATGAGTTTCACGCCGGCCCAATCATCCCCGAAACAGCCACCAGCAATCAAACTGGCGGCATGTATTGGTTCGGGGGTGATCACTTGGACTTGAGCGTTGACTGGAACACCGGCGCAAAATAGCAACAAAACCGCTACACGGTTCCACATTGCAGGAAGCCCGGGGATGATTTTCACGCTTCCTCCGGTTGTTCTCTGCTAATTACCCGAGTCGAGTGGCCTCTGAAGCGCGATCACGGCTTTGGTGGGATCACCAGCGGTGACTTTGGCCACATTTCGGCATGCGTCAATGGCCCGGGACACGAACTCCCATCGAACTGAACTATAGACTTGGAATTTGATGTTGATGCCATCCTTGCCCTTGGCCTCACCGGAAGACTCTCCAAAGTGCAGCTTGAAGGCCGGTTCCAGGCTTTTGGCAATTTCCGGGGCAACAGTCTTGCTGAAATATTCCCGTGAACCCTGCCTCTCTTCGGGAATATCAATCGCATTGCCGGAAACACCGGTACCCTTGAATTCGACCTTGCGCAAATCCCCGGTCTGATTGGCAATGAGTGTGATCGTCAAGTCGGCCTCGAACTTGGGCGGGGCGTCTTCCGGCGGTTTGTCCTGTGGCTTGGCCGTGGATAGTTTCTTGCTGTCATCAGCGGGAAGGCTGAATGGTATTTCTGTCTCCTCGCCGACAGGAGGCTTGAAGGTCATGATGAAAAAGAACAGCAGCTGAAATGTCATATCCAGCATTGGAGTAATGGGGATCGCCGGTTCAGCCATCGGCGGGAACTTGTTTCCATGCCCCTTTTTGTGCCCACCTTCATGCTGGTTGACCGGAGGAGGCATCCCAAGGCTTGGCAATTGAGGCTGGGAGACTCGAGACACGGGTGTTTGCTGGGGTGCTGAAGGCGCGGGAGCGATAGCAGGTGCGGCAGGGGGAGCCGCCATGGAAGAGGCGCTTGCTGGAGCCTGGGGCGCGGGCGCCGGAGGGACAATGGGTTGCGCCTGAGGTGGAGGAGCCTGCTGGTTGGAAGCAGCCTGCGCAACGGAAGGAGGCCCTTGGGAAGCGGCGGCGCCAACGGGGGAGATGGCCAATACTTCCAATCCCCGCTGCCCGGCGGTCTGCCTAACGGCGGCCTCTGTTTCGCCCATGAGCGAACCCTCGAAAACCTGGCCGGTCTTCGGGTTCTTGAGTGTCACCTTGAATTGCTGTTGGGCCATGCCTCACCGATCACCTTTGTCTTGCGCGGAGCCGGAAGCCTATTTTGCCCCCGGAGTGGGGATCATCACACCATAAGTGAGATCCTTGAATTGGTTATTTCTGCATACCTCGGCAAGCGCGTGCACATCCTGGTACTCGACATTCCTGTCGGCCCGGATCCTGACCTTCTTGAGAACCTTGTTACCCTCGGCGTCCTTGGGCAATTCCTGGTAAGCATCGCGAAGCCAACCGGAAACATCGCTGATGCGGTCGGCGTTTCTGCGACGGCCACCCTTGCGAAGATATAGTGGATCTGCCCTGCCCTGAGTCACAACCATGGCCTCCCCAGGCTTGAAGCTCTCGTTGGCCATGGCAATCTCCTGGGCGCTCCCCTTGAAGAGATTGAAAAGCCTTTCGACCTCCAGATAGCGGGCATCACCCAGTTGCGCCTTGAGACCAACCTTCTCGGGGCCAATGAACCTGAGAACGGTAGGATCCCAGGCGATCATGTTGAGGATGATTGGAGTGTCCACGCCCTTGGCGGGCCGCCTTGCCTCTTGGTTGTCGGGAACCTGAATCTCCGCCTTGACCTGATCCGTAACGAAACGCACGCAAATGATGAAAAACATCAAAAGCTGCATGACAAGGTCCAGCAGAGGCGTCAGGTTCGGCTCGACGACTTCTCCGCCGCCACCACCATGACTCATGTTTCAGGCTCCAAGTGACTTGATCAAACCCGGTCGCCAGTTAACGGGCCTGCGGGGCCGCGGCGGGGGCGCCAGCCGGCTTGCGCATCGCCATGTAGACCCGGGAGATGAGGTCGGAGGCCACATTGTTGGTTTCAGTCGAAATTTGCACCAATCTCTTGCTAAAGAATGTGAAGAAGAAAATGGCCGGAACCGCCACGCCCACTCCCATCAGGGTCACGACCAGCGCGTGGGAAATATCACCGGCCAAGGCGTTGGTGTTCACATTGCCCGAGGCGGATCCAAGCTTCTTGAAGCTATTGATCATCCCGTAAACTGTTCCAACCAAGCCCAAAAGTGGCCCAAGCTGGCCGATAACCGCCATGAACGAAATGATCAGTTCCTTCGAGGCGCGGACTTCATCAAGCTTCCTCGTGGCGGCATCCGCGGCCTCGTCGATTCCGTACTGGAGCTTGGGAAGCGCGGCTTCCAAGGCCTTGGCGAGCCAAGATGGATTGTCCTTGGCTAGTTGCTGGGCTTGGGGAAACTGGCGGTTGTCGATGGCACCATTGAACTCTGTGAGGAAATCCTCGGGCATCACGACACCAAGCCTCAGTTCCATCAAAAGAAATACCGAGAGGGCCACCATTCCGATGGAAATGCCCCCCATCAGGATGCTCCATCCGAGCCCGGCAGACTTCATCGCGTGAACAATGAAGGATTCATCTCCCTTGTGGCTGTCACCCGCCGCGGCTTCGCCTCCCCCTTCACCTTCTTGCGCCATGGCATGGGAAGGAGTCAGGGCCAGCGTGAGGGCCAATGCGAGGATGGCCAGTGCTGAAATCGCACGACGCATTGAAAAATCAAGACTTCTGGTCATGGTTTCCTCTTCCCAAGAACTTAGGAATCCAGATTCCCGAACCCCCCGATCATCTGGATGCCCAAATCTCCCGTAAAGTTCCCTCTCGTTCCTAATCTAACTGACTTCAAAACAGACTGCTTGTCCAGTCAAGGTTTTGGGAGTTTCAGTGTTTCCCCGATTCCAACTGAATCCGTTTTTTGAAATGCTCAAGTGTCATCAACAACCCGTCCCGCCTGACGACCTTGGGTTCCCAGCCCAATCGTTGCTTGGCCCTGGTGATATCGGGCTTCCGTACTCTGGGATCATCCTGCGGCAGTGGCTTGAACACGATTTGGCTGGTGCTTCCCGACAATTCCAAAATTTCCTTGGCAAATTGCAGAATAGTTACTTCCTCGGGATTACCCAAGTTCACTGGCTCTGGGGAATCCGACTCCATCAATTTGACAATACCTTCCACCAAGTCTGACACATGACAGAAACTGCGTGTTTGATCGCCTGTACCGTACACGGTCAGAGGCTCTCCCCTCAGAGCCTGTCCCATGAAATTGGGCAAAACCCGACCATCGTCAAGGCGCATGCGGTTGCCATAAGTGTTGAATATCCTCACGATTCTCGTTTCCAACCCATGGGCCCGGTGGTAAGCCATCACCATGGCTTCGGCGAAACGCTTGGCCTCGTCGTAAACTCCCCTGATTCCAATGGGGTTGACATGTCCCCAGTAATCTTCGCGCTGCGGATGAATCTCCGGGTCGCCGTACACCTCGCTGGTACTTGCCAGCAGGAAGCGGGCCTTCTTCGCCCGCGCAACTCCCAACATGTTATGAGTACCCAATGAACCGACCTTTAGGGTTTGGATCGGCAAATTCAGATAGTCGACCGGACTCGCCGGTGAGGCGAAATGAAGGATTCGGTCGACCGCTCCTTCGACGAAAACCGGCTTTGAAACATCGTGCCTGATGAACTCGAATTGCTGATGGCCGGCAAGGTGAGCGACATTTCCTTCGACACCCGTGAGCAGGTTGTCGATGCAGGTAACGCGATGCCCCGCTTCAAGATACTTCTCACAAAGATGCGATCCGATGAATCCGGCGCCGCCAGTGATGACTACCCGCATATCGCACCCGCCCTGCTTGGCAAACATTCAGCCGAGAAATTCTGGCTCAATGGCCAGAACATCCAATCGGCCGGATCAGGCTCTTCCCATCTTCCCCGGGCAACCCGATCTTGTATCCTTACGAATGATTTATGGAGATCATTCGGGAATGTCAGCTTTTCAAAGACCGCCAAGGATCCTGATTGCGGATGACAACCTGCAGGGATCCGAATTGCTTGAAGCATTTCTGGCCGACCAACCGTTTGAAACAAGGCTTGTACACAATGGGGAGCAAGCCCTACTGGAAGCAATGCGCTGGATGCCGGACATCATACTTCTCGATGTCATGATGCCGCGAATCAGCGGTTTTGACGCATGCCAAAAGCTTCGGAAGGATCCAGCTACCGCCGATATTGGAATCATCATGGTCACGGCGCTGGATCAACCCGCCGACATCGACCGGGCAGTAGCCTCCGGAACTGATGACATGATCACAAAGCCCGTGAACCGACACGACCTGATTGCCCGTGTGCACGGATTGTTGGCTGCCAAGGCCTCCAAAAACGGCACCGCTGACCGTTTTCTGACCTACATCGATCGCGTGGAACAGATATCCAAGTGACCGACTTCCCTGCAGGCGCACCCGCATTTCCCCGTGTCACCCTGCTTCCAGGAAAAAGCCGCCTTTTTTATTCCAGGCATCCCTGGGTTTTTCCGGGAGCGATCGCCTTCGCCGATTCAGGCATTCCCGATGGCGCGGTTGTTCAACTGTGCTCCCATACCGGCAGTTTCATTGGCTGGGGATTTTTCAATTCCCGAAGTCGAGTCAGGGTCAGGCTTCATTCCTGGGAAAAGGAGCGCCCACCAAGCCCGGCATTGTGGCGCGACAGGATCAGGTCAGCGATACGGCTCAGGCGTGAGCAAGGCCTGATGGATCCCGACGGAGCTTGCAGGCTTATCAACAGCGAGGGAGATCATCTTTCCGGACTCGTCGCGGACCGTTTTGGACCGTGGCTTTCGGTCCAGGTGTCCTCACTGGGCTTGAGCCAAAGGCTTTCATCACTGCTTGACATCCTTGCTGATGAAACACGATGCCGGGGAATCATCCTTCGCCAGGACAAGGAAATATCGAAGCTTGAGGGGATCGAACAAGCTGACGGCCCCTGCCACGGGGAGGCCCCGCCTCCAAGAGTGGAGTTTCTCGAGCATGGCCTTCGAATCGGGGTCAACCTCGCCGAAGGCCAGAAAACAGGATACTACCTCGACCAAAGGGAAAACCGCCTCGCCGTGGCTCCTCTTGCCAAGGGAAGAACTGTCCTTGATGCGTTCACATACGCCGGGGGATTCGCCCTCAGGGCGGCGCAGGCTGGCGCGAGATCGATCGTGGCCATCGACCAATCCCACGGCGCACTCGAAATGGCGGCGGAAAACGCGCGCATCAACGAACTTGATGGAAGAGTTTCATGGCTTCGCGCCGAGGTGTTTGAGGACCTGGCGGCGAGGGTGGAAACAGGGCAGAAATTCGGCTTGTTGATTCTCGATCCCCCCAAGTTTGCGCGAGCCAAGAACCGGGTGGACGAAGCCTTGGGAGGCTACAGGCGACTTTTTTCCCTTGCGTTTCGTCTGGCGGAAGAGGATTCAAGACTGGTGCTCTGTTCTTGCACCGGTTCAGTAACACGCAACATGCTTTTGGAACTGATATCCCAAGTGGCGGCCGAGGAAAGGCGCGACGCCCGGCTCATAAGGGTATCCGGCGCCGCCGCAGATCATCCGATCGCATCATCTTGCCCCGAATCTGAATACCTCAAATGTTTTGTGCTTGGTGTTTCCTGATTCAAAAACAAGGTTCCCCAATTGAGCCATGTCTTGCGATTGAATGCGGTGCGAGATTAGTTTGGGCGGATCGTGAGGGCGGAGCCCATTGATGATTCGAATCTTGTTGACAATGGCTTTGATGATCATGCCGTCAGGCGTCGCCTTCGGCCAGGATCGGTTGTTGCCGGGTGACACCTGCTTCGTGCTGAATCTGAATGTCAAGCTGGCGCTCCAATCCAAGGAACTCAGGGAAATTGCCGTGCCTTGGCTTGATGGTGCCGGCAAGGGAAATGGGCACCAGTTGGTCGAATTGGCCAAAGTTATTGGCATCGATCCCCTGCGCGATCTTTCAACCATCACCCTTGCGAGCGGTTCAGGCAGGGATGGGGAAAGAGTCATGCTGATCCTCCGTGGAACATGGAACCGGGAATCTGTGGCCAAGCGGTTGCAGGATCAATCCGTCCAGAAGGGTTCCGGCTTTTCCCCCTCCTCATCAAGCCTCGAACAGCCTGTCTACCAGTTGACACTCAACAACCGAAATTCGGCGCGAATGCATGTGCTACTGGCCACGGATGGCGCCTTCATCGCGTCCTTGTCCGCGGACTATGTCGCACAGGTGATCAAGGCGCCGCAACGCCCCAACTTTTCAAACAAGCTTTTTCAGCAAATGGTCGGGAACCTCGATCCCAATGCGTTGTTCACGGCTGCCGTGGCTGGAGAAGGTATTGATTGGAAAATGATTCCTGAGGGTAATGTCAGAGACGCCTTCAAGGCCATGCGGGGTATAATGGGAAGAATTGATTCATCTGGCTCGGAGCTGAAATTGCAAATGTCACTGGAGTCCGATGATGCCGAATCGGCCGCCGCGACGCGGCAGGCCCTGGAAGACCTCACCGGTCAATCCCTTGGTTATGTGGAAGGCTTGGCAAAGAACCAACCGGTGTTGAAGGGCCTGCAGACCGCCATGAAATCCGTGAAAGCCGAATCCAAGGGAGCGCAAGTCCATTTGCGGGCTTCATTGCCGGTGGCCGAAAGCCTTGGTCTGCTGAATCCCTCCACCTACCGCCAAGGTAAGAACATTGATCCTTGAAAAGAAAGGAACCATCATGAGCCTTCGAGCCAGTTTTTTAGCGATTGCATGCCTGGCAGCGACGATGAGTCCCCTCGGGGCGATCGAACCTGACAGGATGATCCAGTCGGACGCCGAATTCGTCTGGTCTGTCAGGCCGAAGCAACTCCTGGACTCGGCCCTCATCAAGTCACAAGGGTGGGACCTGGCCCTGAAGACCCTGCTCGCGGCCAATGAAACGGTTCAGGAAATCATGGAAAGCACGGGAATCGATCCCTTTCGTGATATAGATTCCCTCCTGATTTCCTCACGCGGCCAGCGCGAAAAAAGCCGCTTTGTGATTGTCGCCCGTGGCAAGCTCAACCCGGCCAAGATCGCCAAGACCATTGAAAAACAAGGCAAGGAAAACGGGGCACCCGTCAAGAAATACGCTGAGGAGGGAGCGACCGTTTGGGAAATGACCACCCCGGTGTTCCCCATCTATGCTGGATTCATCGGCAAGGAGGCGGTTGTCGCCAGCAACACCAAGGAGGACATCATCGAATGCCTCACTGGCGGAATCAGGAAGGAGCCTTCCAAGGAGATGAAAACCGCCTTGGAACGGATGACTGGCAGGGAAGCCGCGTGGATGGTTGGCCTTTTCACGGATGAAGCCAAGAAAGGCATGCGTGGTCCGGACACTATCAAGGACTTCGCGGACAAGGTTGATTCTTGGTCGGCAACGCTTGACATGACCGACGCGATCGCTGTCGCGATGAACCTCCACTCCGTTGATGGGGCGGGTGCAACCGCCTTGAGAAAATCGATCGAGGATCGGTTCTTTCCATTCATCAAAAACCAGACCAAGAACCGGGGAAATGCCGCCAATCAGAAAAAGCTTGAAAGCATGCTGGACACGGTCAAGCTGGAGACCAGGGGATCCAGTCTCAGCATCAAGGTAAAGATCGACGAGGCCCTGATCAAGAAGTTGATGGAAAACTGACTCCGGATCTCATGGCTTTGGAGTTCGAGTCACAGCCGGATCTGACGCCAGCCTTTTGAGTATGGGAGGAATGTCTGAATCTGGAAGGCCATTTCTCCTGTTAGCCTCAATAGCCCTTCCAAGCCAGAACCGCAGCGGAGTTTGATCGGGAGGTGACCCGGGCAATCGGGCCGGGCGCCTTTGTGGCTGAATGTCCAAGGCGTTTCTCCAGGCCCGCTCCCGCAAAATCTCGTCCCTCCACAAAGGCCCCAACTCCCGGAAAGACCTGACAGAATCAGTCGGGCGATTCTCCATCGCCAAGGCGATCCCGGACCCTAATTTTCCCAAAGCCTGAAAATGTAGTGCTTGCTTGGGTTGGTCAAGCCGTTCAAAAAACTTCAAAGCCTCCTCCCATCTTTCCTGCTGCAGGTACATCAGGCCGAGGTCGAGGCAAACGACGATTCCGGCATCAATGGTCGCGCCCTCGACCTTTCCCGAGAGGTAAATGTCCACAGCCTGCCTTAAGGCGGCCTCACTCGAAACCTTGGGAGACGATGGATTTTCCTCCGCCGCGATATCCGGAACGGATTGGGACATCATGTTCGAGGCCATCGACTCTTCGGCGATTGTGCGAAGAACCGCCAAGCCGGCTCCGGAAAGAATCGCCAGCAACCCGCCAAGGCTAGCCATCGCCACCGTGGCAATTCGGTTGCGAGGCACGAGTCTCCAAAAGCCCGCTGGATTCCTTTCTTCGGATACAGCCTGCAGTTCCCTGAGGAACCCGCCGGGGGATTCCGGCCTGTCCGCTGGGTTTTTCTTGAGCATCTTGTGGATCAGGTCGCACAGCAATAAAGGCACATCAGGCCTCTCGATCGCGAGCGCCGCGGGATCGGCCCGCACCTGCTTGACGGCAATCTCAAGGGGCGAGGTCCCCTGGAAGGGTGGATGGCCCGCCAGCATGAAATACGCCGTCACACCCAATGAATACAGGTCGCTACGCGAATCGAGCCTCTTGCCCTCGACCTGTTCGGGACTCATGTAAAGCGGGGTGCCAAGCGCGGCGCCATCCTGAGTGAGATTCATTGACTGGTCGCGGCGGTCAAGCAACCTGGCCAGACCGAAATCGCCAACCTTGGCCACACCCTGCCTGGTGACCAGAATATTCTCCGGCTTGATGTCGCGGTGGATGAACCCGGCATCGTGGGCATGCGCCAAGGCGGAGCCGACCTGCTCCAGGAAATGGATGCATTCCCCGGCATCGAGGACACCCCGCCTTTCGACAAGGTCTTTCAATGTCCTTCCATCAACAAATTCCATGACAAGAGTTGGAGAATTGACAAGGTCGCAAATGGCATGAACCTGGACGATGTTGGGATGGTTGAGCCTGGCCACGGTCAGCGCCTCCGAGCGCAGCCGACGGCCCAATTCCTCTCGGGACCTGGCATCCGACCTCACGACCTTGAGAGCGACCAACCTGTCCAGGGAGACTTGCCTGGCCAGATAGACCCTCCCCATCCCGCCTTGCCCCAACAGGCGCTGGACCTCGAAGTCGCCATGTGTCTGGCCGGACCAATCCTCCCCGGCGGTTTCATCCATCGCAGCGGCCGCCTTTCAGATCGTCATGCCACGGAAAGTCCTTCGAGCAAGGTCGGTAAATCGATGATCCACGCGCCACCTTCGGCAAGCAACACGGCGAGCCGGGCTGGATCATCGAGCCCGCAAATCGCCATGGGTTGGCTCGACATCTCCAAGGCGGAACATGGGTTTCCGCCGGCGGAATCCCAGACGCGAAGGTTTCTGTCGTCTCCGCACGCCACGGTCCAATTCCCGCAAATAGCAACAACCCTCTGGTTTTCAGCTCCCTCGTAACAGCCTGAAATCCGTCCCTCGGTATTGGCCGTCAGGAGCCTGCCATCCGTTGAGATCAGGGCGAGTTCCTTTCCGTTTGGCTTCCAGGCGATCCGCCAAGCCCCGATTGGAATCCGACATGCCAATGATCCCGATGACGGGTCAACCAGCACAAGATGCCCGGCGCGTGTGCCAAGGTCCACGCAAGCCATGGCCAGCCACCTGCCATCAGGCGAGAACGCCAAATGCTGAACGGATGAGCCCATGAGCGGGTCGGAGATAATCAAATGGGGTGTTCCATCAGGGATTTTCCTGATCCACACCTCCGGGGCAAACGGCGACGCAAGGGCCGCCCAGCCTGCCATTGAATGAATGGCCATACAACTTGCGGGCTCCGCCAGGCCCTGAAAAGTCTCCACACGGTTTGCCCCGAAGCCATCCGGTCGCAACCTGAACAACGCGGCCGCGCCATCTCCGCCATTGAAGGACTCATGGGCAAGAAGCCAATGGCCATCCATGGCGGCGGCACCGAACTTGTGGCCCGTGGACCCGTCTACTTCAAAGGCCTTTGGGACTGACGCGCTTTCCTTCAAGTCCCAGGAGATGAACTTTCCGTGGCATCCCAGCGCCAGCAACCGATGGCCCGACATCCCGAAGATCATAGATTTAACAATCAAAGGATCCGAATAATTGTATTTTCTGAAATCGAATCTGTCTCCATTGTGGACGAACATGACATGGCTTCTGTCCATTCCCATGGCCATGGTGCCGTCTGGCGCAAACGCGATGTTTCGAACTTCCGCCGGAAGGCCCATGGGTTTTCCCAGACACCTCATGGTTCGAAGGCACCATGTCCGCCATTGAAGGCTGGAATCCACGGTCGATACCGATCTGCAACCCGGTTCAATGGCCATGGCCGTCACAGGCCCGGAATGGTCGTTGAGAAGCATGCGGGGCTTTCGTGAGGCGACATCCCAGATCCGCACGGTGCCATCCCAAGAGGCACTGAGAAGTTCTCCAGTCAGGGCATTCCATTCAAGTCCGATAATTCGGCCTTTGTGTCCTTTTAGCTCAATCGAACCGTCAGGCTGATCCAGAATGGCACGGACATGAATCACACATCCTTCATCGGCAAAGGCCAATTGTCTCCCATCGGGGGAAAACGCCAACACGCTGACTGACGGCCCCAACCGTTGCGCTCCCGATATTATTTTTCCCGAGGCTATATCCCACAAAGTCAGGTCACCGTTGTCATGACCTGCCGCCAACTGCCGGGCTTCGCTATCGATGGCAAGTGCCGTTACCCAATCAGGCGCGTTTGATATCCATTCGATCGATCCATCGGCAGCATTCCATCGGGCCAGTTCCTCTCCGGATGCGCCGATAACAAAAGACCCATCCTTGGCAATGCACCAAGCTGAAGCCGAATCGTCCAATTCCAATCTGGACTTGGATTTCCAGGCGCCGTCTCCCTGAAGATGCCATTCGGACAAGAAACCGTCGCTTTCCAGCGCCAGCAACCTGTCAGAATTCGGAAGGCGGATGGCAGCCAATTCTCCGGCAACAGGCAAGGCAAGGCCCGGAAGCAGCTTGCGTTGCACGGGGGCCAAGTCACCTGGTTCAGATTCGGTGGTTTCTTGACGCACGATTCCATCCCTTGCGCGATCACCACGGAAAGGCAACGCCCTAAATATAATTGACTCGAGCCAAAAAACTTCGGTGAATCGCTTAATTTTCACAAGAGTCAAAACAAGGAACCACCATGACATCCGGCCATTTGAATGGCGAACTGGCTATTGTCGGTTGGCTGGAACAGGCCATCGGCAAACTCCCAAGCCCATGGATTTTGGGACCGGGGGATGATGCCGCCATTTTACGGCAAGAACCAGGGCATGACCTGGTTTTCACCACCGACATGGTTTTGGAAAACGAATGCTTCAGGCTGGGTGAAGCAGGCCCGGCGTTGGTTGGCCGCAAGGCTCTGGCCGTGAACCTAAGTGATTTGGCGGCCATGGGCGCCAAACCCGTCGGTTGCTTGGTAAGCCTCGCCCTACCCAAGGATGAGGGGCCGGGGCTGGCAGAGGAATTGATGAAAGCGATCTTGAGCTTGGCCGGGCAATTCAATTGTCCGGTTGCCGGTGGTGACACGAACACCTGGCGTGGCCCGCTAGCTGTGTCTGTCACGGCGATTGGAAAAATTCCAGCCGGGAAAGCCGTGCGTAGGCATGGCGCCAGCCCGGGCGACTTATTGTTCGTGACCGGCCCGCTCGGTGGAAGCATCCTGGGCCACCACCTCAACTTTATGCCCAGGCTGGATTTGGGGGCCATCATCCGCGAAAGCCATGCCTCCGCCATGATTGACATCAGCGATGGACTCTCGCTCGATCTTTGGCGCCTTTGCAAAGCATCTCGATGCGGCGCGATGATTCATGCCGAACGAATACCGATTTCCCAGGACGCCCATCGAGAATCGGAGCTTCACGCGGCCGGTCTCAGGCCTTCGACACCACTAATGCACGCGTTGAATGATGGCGAGGATTTCGAACTTCTGTTCGCCTTGCCTCAAGAAAATCTTGCTGGGTTGATGTCGACTTGGCCCGCTTCAAGCCCCAAGCCGGCCATCATCGGACGCTGCACCAACGAACAAACGATGCTAATCGAATACCCCCATGGATTGATTGAACCATTGGAACCTCATGGGTGGGTGCACCAATTCGGCCAAAAGTAGCGGCATTCGTGACGCAACCGGACATGCACTTGCACGCTGGTTCCGATTGGCGGACGATGAGGTGCATTGCTGAGGGAGATCAAGAAAAATGAATGTGATGAATCTAATTGTTGCCTTGGCGTTGTGCCTTCCCGGGGCGGAAAATTGGCCCGGTTGGAGAGGGCCACGAGGTGACGGAAGTTCCACGGAGACCGGGATTCCCGTTACATGGTCGTCGACCGACAATATCGCCTGGAAATCCCCACTGAATATCAAGGGTCATTCCTCACCCATCATTTGGGGTGAGAAAATTATCGTCACTGGCTGTGATGAGAAAACACAGGAAAGAGTCGTTGAATGCTACGACCTGAAATCAGGGAAACAGGTTTGGAGGCAAATCTGCCTGGTCGCTGATCTCGAAAAAAAACATCCTGAAAACAGCTTCGCCAGCGCCACTCCAACCACGGATGGCGAAAGGATTTTCGCAAGCTTCATGGCTTTCCCCCAAGTTCACCTTTTCTGTTATTCGACCACTGGAGAACTGTTGTGGCGAGCCAATCCAGGGCAACTCCTCTCCAGGCACGGCTTCTGCTCATCACCCATGCTTTTTGAAGACATCGTGGTTCTCAATTGCGATCAGGACAGTGATGGATACATTGTCGCCTTCGAAAAGAAAAACGGAAAGGAACGCTGGCGAGTCAAAAGGCCAAACAGGACAAGGTCGTACTGCACCCCGTTTTTCTTCCCCGACCCCGATCGGCCAGGAAAAACCCAAATGGTGCTTTCGGGAAGCAAGTGCGTAACCGGATACGATGCGGCAAGCGGCGAACTTCTTTGGATGCACAACGGCCCCACGGAGCAATATGTCGCCAGCCTGGTGCGGGGAAAGGATGGAATCCTTTTCCTTTCCACAGGTTTTCCCGAATACCATTTGATGGGCTTGAGGTCATCGGGCCAAGAAAGGGTGGTCTGGCATATCCCGCACAAGGAAAATGGTCCCAAGGGCGCCGCATATGTGCCCTCTCCAATCGCATACCGCGACTGGTTTTATGTGGTCTCCGATGTTGGATATCTGGGTTGCGTCGAGGCGACCACCGGCAAACGCCTATGGCTGGAAAAACTTGGCCGGCACAACCATGCGTCACCCGTCTTGGTTGAGGACAGGATCTACATTACCGACGATTCCGGAATTACTTGGGTCATGAAGGCGGGACCCAAATTTGAGGTTCTCGCCAAGAACGAGTTGAAGGAGGAAGTTTACGCCTCCCCGGCTGTTTCACAAGGCAGGATGATTCTTCGCTCTCGGGATCATCTCTGGTGCGTCGCCGAAACAAAAACCCGCTAGTTTTTGGATTTCTCCGAGTTCATACCAAAACTCATTCATCAAGGCTGGGCATGGTCTCAATGGCCTTGCACCGGCACATGCAGGAGTGCCATGCCCATGGCCGTTCTCATTCAGATTGCCAACGCCAGCAAACGGTACGGCGAACAAGTTCTCCTGGATGGCGCGAGCGCCATCATCAGTGAAAATGTCAAGGTGGGCTTCGTGGGGAGAAACGGCGCGGGCAAAAGCACGCTCCTTCGCATCATCCTGGGAGAGGAGGAACTGGACGGCGGAGAGGTCATCAAGAGTTCCAACCTGCGGGTTGGATACCTTCGCCAGCACGACCCATTCCAACCGGGGGAAAGCGCGCTTGAGTTCCTCATGCGGGACAGCGGCCAACCCGATTGGAAATGCGGTGAGGTCGCCGGGCAGTTCGAACTCAAGGGCGATTACCTGAACGGGCCGATTTCTCGCCTTTCCGGAGGATGGCAAACGAGGGTCAAGCTGGCGGCCCTCCTGCTTCATGAGCCCAATCTCCTTCTGCTTGACGAACCAACCAACTTCCTCGACTTGCGTACGCAAATCCTTTTGGAGCATTTCCTCACGGAATTTCGCGCCGCCTGCCTCATTGTCAGCCATGACAGGGCTTTTCTTGGTGCAACCTGCGCCCACACCCTCGATCTGAACCGTGGAAAGCTGACCTCCTATCCAGGCAAGATCGACGCTTACCTCGCGTTTCAGGAGGAGAAAATCGCGCATGATGAGCGATCGAATGCCGCGATCATGGCCAAACGCCGACATCTCGAGGATTTCATCGCGCGAAACAAGGCTCGGGCAAGCACCGCCAAGCTGGCGCAATCCAAGAGCAAACAGCTTGAAAAGCTGGAACTCACGGAAATTGAAAGCGATCTTCCCACGGCGAACATTCGGGCGCCCAAGATCGAACCCCGGAAAGGGCCGGCGCTCCGTTGCCGGAATCTTTCCATCGGTTATCCCGAAAGGCTGATCGCCTCCCAGATAGGCTTGGAAATCGACCACGGATCACGGGCGGCGATCGTTGGCGACAACGGGCAGGGCAAGACCACGCTGCTGAGAACGCTTGTCGAATCGCTCCAGCCTTTGGAAGGGGAGGCCAAGTGGGGATTCGGCTGCAAGCTCGGAGTTTACGCCCAGCATGTCTACACGAGCCTGCCGGAAAACCAAACGGTTCTCGGCTACCTTCAAGCCCATGCCTCAAGGGGAAAAAAAGACCAGGAAATCCTTGATGTCGCCGGGGCGTTTCTCTTCCGAGGGTCTGCGGTTCGCAAGCCCGTTTCAGTGCTTTCGGGAGGCGAGAGGGCGCGTCTGTGCATGGCGACACTTCTGCTGGGTGAATGCAACATCCTCGTGCTTGACGAACCTGGCAACCACTTGGATGTCGACACGGTGGAGGCGCTAGCAGAAGCCTTGGTCGAGTACGAGGGAACCGTGATCTTCACGAGCCATGACCGTCACTTCACCAGAAGGGTGGCCACATGCATCGTCGAGGTGCGTGACGGGCGCGCGATCAACCACAGCGGAAGCTACGATGCCTACCTTGAAAAGGTGAATGCCGAAATCGAGGCTGGAGAGCGGGAAAGGGCCAGCGAACGGTCGAAAACCTCTCCCAGAACCACGGCGATAGCCACTAGCAGCCGGGTTGAAACCGACCCCAGAAAAGAACTGAAGAACCTCGAGCGCGCCATCGCCCAACTTGACCAGCGGAAAAAGGAACTCACGGCCCTCTGCGCCACTGAGAAGGATCAAGAAGCGCAACTTTCCCATCAGATTGAACTGGAGGAGATCGCCGCGAAAATCAATGCCGCGGAAAATCGCTGGAGCCAGTTGTTCGCCGAATTGGAAGGCTACGCCTAGCCTTTTCGCCACAATTTTCGATCAAGCGTGCGATAGCTGATGGCCTCGGCCAGATGGGCGGCAAGGATTCCCTGGGTTCCGTCAATATCGGCGATGGTTCTCGCAACCCTGAGGATACGGTCGTGGGCGCGGGCCGAAAGCCCCAACTCCGTCATCGCCATCTCCATCATTTTCCTGCCCTCGGGATTCAGGAATGCATGCTTCCTCAACAGCCTCCCGTTCATCCGCCCGTTGACGATCGCCCCGTCGCTTCCAAAGCGGTCGGCTTGGGCCTTCCGGGCGCTCATCACCTGTTCGCGCATCACCTCGCTTGAGGATCCCTCGGACTTTCCTGAAAGCTCCTGAAACGGAACAGCGATCACCTCGAGGTGAAGGTCGATTCGGTCGAGCAGCGGTCCCGAAATCCTTCCCATGTATTTCTCAATTTGAATCGGAGAACACTTGCAGGCATGGCGTGAATCACCCAGGTATCCGCACGGGCAAGGATTCATGGACGCCACAAGAACGAATTGGGCGGGAAAGGTCGTGGAACGGAGGGCTCGGGAAATCGTCACCCTTCCCTCTTCCAGTGGCTGCCGCAACACCTCAAGGCTACGCCTGTTAAACTCCGGCAATTCATCGAGAAAAAGAATGCCATGGTGGGCCAGGCTGATTTCACCCGGTGCCGGAGGATTCCCCCCGCCCACCATGCCAGCGTCGGAAATCGTGTGGTGAGGCGAACGGAAGGGGCGCACGGTAAGAAGCGACTGGTCGGCCGGAAGCCTTCCCGTGGCACTGTAAACCCTTGTTGTTTCAAGGCTTTCATCCATTCCCAACGATGGCAGGATTGTCGCCAGTCTCTGGGCCAGCATGGTTTTGCCGGTTCCCGGGGGGCCGATCATCAGGATGTTGTGCCCTCCCGCCGCGGCAACCACCAAGGCCCTCTTGGCATATTCCTGGCCCCGGACATCCGCGAAGTCGATCGGGTAGCGGTTCATCTCCGCCACTGGCGCCACGATGGAACGCTCCGATGCCTGGATTGTCGAAACGCCCGTCAGGTGGGCCACCGCTTCCCCCAAGCCGCCAACTCCCACCACGCCGAGACCATCCACCACGGCGGCCTCCCGGGCATTCTCTCTTGGCACCACAAGGCAGCGTACCCCGCGGGCGTGCGCCGCCATGGCAATGGACAACATCCCCTTCACCGGCCTGACACTTCCATCAAGAGCGAGTTCGCCGACAAAGGCATGGCCTTCAATGGCTTGCGAATCCAGTTGCCCGGTCGCCACAAGAAGCCCAAGCGAAATGGGCAGGTCAAACGCCCCGGCTTCCTTGCGCGTGTCCGCCGGGGCCAGATTGATCACCGTTCGCCCGCGGGGCCGCTGAAAGCCCAAATTGGCCAGCGCCCTCTCGATCCTGTGGACGCTTTCCTTCACGGCTTGCTCGGGCAGACCCACAAGAACGGTCTTTGGCAATCCACCCGCGCAATCAACCTCAACATCCACCCCAAAGGCGTCGATTCCCTGCAAACCGAAAGAAAGCAAACGCGCCAGCATCGCCAAGCCTCACATCTGGTGTACACCAGTTTAGTGGATTGTTGGCAATCGTCATCGGGAATTTATTTTGTTCAGGTGTTGCTGCTCGGCGTACCACCTTGGGTGGATGAATCATCCAGGTCATTCGCAAACGCCTTTTCAACCGCTTCCAACAGCCTCTCCGTCGGAAATGGCTTTCGAATGTAATCCACGACACCGAGCAGTTCAGCGTAGGCCTTGTGGCGACTGCCCTCGTTGGCGGTGATCATGATGAATGGCGGTGCGTCAGACCTCTCCTTGTAATGCTCCAGTACGGGATATCCGCCCATCCGTGGCATCATCATGTCCAAGATCACGAGGTCGGGCCGAACACGATCAACAACTTCGCGGGCCTGTCGGCCATCGCGGGCCTGAAGTACCTTGTAGCCTTGCCTCTCAAGAATCAGCTTCAAGCCATCGCTGAGTTCAGCGTCGTCATCCACCACCAGAATGGTTCGCTGCTGGCTCATCCTTGGGGTCCATCCATGGCGGATTGGGTCATTCCTTGGTTGGGTTTGACCCGTCTTGGCGGGATTTGAGTACATTATCAGCACACTTGGCATGGAACAAGCAGGGGTGCGGCTTCAAAACCCGCCGGAATGGATTTCCTTGATGCCGATATTTCAAAGCTTGGCGAGCGGTAGCAGTGCCAATTGTGGCATTCTGTCCGATGGATCGGACGGAATTCTGCTGGATTTGGGCATGACACCCAAAAGGCTTGCCGAAAGATTGGGCGAGCTTGGCATTTCGGCGGAGGGGATCCGCTGCGCGGTTCTCACTCACACGCACTCCGACCACTGGAAGGAAACCACCCTTTCGTGGATGGCCTCGAAAGGCATCAGGCTCTGGTGCCACGAATCCCATGCGGCGCACCTGCGGCTTCACGCCCGCGCCTTCCAGCGGTTGATGGAGTCAAATCTCATCAGCCACTTCCAACATGATTACCCATTCAGGCCGGGCCATGGATGGGATTTTTATCCCATCCACCTCAGCCACGACTGCGTCCCAACCTTCGGATTCCGTTGCGAGCATCATGCGGGTTCCATGGCTTATCTCGCCGACCTCGGGACATCGGATGACCTCCCATGGCAACAACTGGGGGATCTCCAGGCGCTCGCCATTGAATCCAACCACGATCCCGAGATGCTCGAGCGAAGCAGCAGGCCGGTTCAGGTCATCAACAGGATCCGATCCGACCAAGGCCATCTCTCAAACCGGCAGTGCGCCGACGCGGCAAGCCGCGTCTCGAGGATCTCCGGCGGAAAACTGGCGAGCGTGCTGCTTCTGCACCTGAGCCGGGATTGCAACACCCACCAGTTGGCCCTTGACTCGACTAGGAAACACCTCGCTTCGCAGATCAGTCCCGAAGCGGTCTCGGTGGCACCCCAGGACCGCGCCAGCATTCCGATCAGGTTCGGAAAGGCAGCATGAGAGACAGGACCCGGCCATGACACCAACTCCCGAACAGATCCTCGCCAAGCTTTACGAGCTGAGGAAAGAATATGATGATGATAAAGAGGACCTTCATTATCTGTCCCTGCACCATGCCTTCCTTTTCATCAGTTACAACATGGATGGCTTTCGAAAGTATGTGGATAACGCAAAACAGGCGGAAACCAGCGGCGCCTAATCACCCTCAATGAGGTTGAGGTCTGGCATGATCTCGTGGGTTCGTTCGGTGAGGTATCGGCGCACGGCACGGAAAGTGGACATCCGGCAAACTCGCCGCGCGGCCTCCGCGGCCTCCTCGACAGTCACCCTGCGCAACAGTTCCTTCACCGAAGGCAATAGCGCGGCCGCCATGCTGAATCGCCTGATTCCGAGACCCAGCAGGGGCAGAAGGCACCGTGGCTCACCGGCCATCTCCCCACAAACTGTCACGGGAATCCCGGTTTGGCTGGCCGCCTTGAAAATCCGCCTCACCAAACGAAACAGTACGGGATTGTAGGGTTGGCAGAGGTGGGCAACCTTGGGGTTGTCGCGGTCTGCTGCCATCAGATACTGGGTTAGGTCGTTGCTGCCGATGCTAATGAAATCAACGCGTTTCACGATGCTGCGGATCGCGAACGCGATTGCCGGCACCTCGACCAGAACCCCGACCCGAACCTCACCGGCATGCGGAATTCCCTCCCGAGTGAGGTCCTCCCGGCCTTGGTCGAGAAGCCGCTTCAGGAACAGCAGTTCCTCCAACCGGCTTATCATCGGAAACAGGATGTTGACAACGCCCCCGGCGGCCGCCCTTAAAATGGCGCGCAACTGCCTCATGAACAGACCGGGATGGCGTCTGGCCATCCTGATCGACCTGTAACCCATGAAGGGATTGGCCTCATGCTGGCCCGTGAGCCATGGGACCATCTTGTCGGCCCCGAGGTCGATCGTCCTGATAACGACATTCGAGGAGCCGAAAGGCTCGATTGTTGCCCTGTAAGCCGCGGTCTGCTCATCTTCCTCGGGAATCGATGGGTGAGTTAGGAAGAGGTATTCGGTGCGGTACAATCCCACGCCGGCGGCGCCCGTGGCATGGGCGACGCGGGCGTCAAGCGGATAGTTCACATTCGCGAGCAGTGAGACGGATTGCCCGCATGCCGTGACGGCGGGCTGGTCGCGATTCTCTATCAGGCGGCCGACTACTGAAGCGTATTCGCGTGCCAATTTCCTGTAAGCGGTCAGGATTTCCGGACCGGGGCGCAGGTGAACCACTCCCTCGCGTCCGTCAACCGCGATCAGGTCGCCGGGAAATGCGGTGCGGAGGATTCCCCTGGCGCCACTAACAGCTGGAATTCCCAGCGAACGAGCCAGGATGGCACCATGCCCCGTGACACCCCCAGTCTCGGTCACGATGGCAGCGAACCTGCCCCTCTCAAGGAGAACCCCGGCCATCGACGGCAGGATTTCCTCGGCCACAAGCACCAGCGGTTCACCACCCACCGGAGGCAGGGGGGGCGGATCATCAAGATGACCAATAATCCTCTGGAAGACATCTTTTATATCGGCGATGCGCTCGAGCATCCTCGAGTCCCGAACGCGCTGGAACATTCCGATGAATTCCTCGCGTGTCCTCTCCACGGCCTCCACCGCCCCGCAGGCGCCATCAACCACCAGCGACTTCACCTTGCCAATTAGCAGGGGATCCTCGAGCAGCAACCGGTGGGCCTTGAAAATCGCGGCGCGGGAAGCGCCCAGTTCCTGCCGAACCTTGCGCTCAAGGGCCTCGAGGTCGGAGAGGCTTTTCGCCCTTGCCTTGTCAAGCCTGCCAAGTTCGGCATCGGTCACGGCTGCGACACGGTGGGTTCCCGATCCGCGCCGGGTTCCCGCTTCCATGATGAAAGCCTGCCCCACGGCAACACCGGGGGCAAGTGCCACGCCTTTTAGCATGAAACTGAACTAGTCCCAGTCGCTGGAGGGCAGCCCGGAACTTGATTGTCCCGGCCAATCTGGAAAGGCAACCCGTCCAAAAAAACGACTTTTTGATGTTAACCGCGAATGGTCGGCCATGCCACCGACAAGAAACGGGCGGAGAAAATGGGCTGGACTTGATCCATGCATGATGGCATGGGCGATTGAATGAGTTCGGTTCTGTGCCCGGGGGGGCATATCCGGCCATGATGATCCGGGGGCATTCCATGACTCGTTCCAACATTTTCAAATCCGTTGGGTGCATGCTTTTCGCCATATCCGCGTTGAGGGCTGATGAGGAGACACCGGCGCGCAAAGGTGTTTGGTTTCCTACTCTTTTGGCAAAAACCAAGAAGGATGATTCGGCTAAAACCAAGGCCAAGGACATCGAGGCCGTCGAGGAAATCGACAGGGCCATTGCCGACCGCTCCGCCAAGAAAAAAAAGCTCGCCGTGCAAATCGATCGGGAGGAGCAGGATTATTTCAGAAGGTTGGAGGTGGTCGACCGCCTCATGGACAACGCCATCAGGAATGGCGACCAGGAAGTGATCAGGAAGCTTGAACAACTACAGGAAAGAATTCAGCAGGTATATGACAAGAATACCGCTTCCTTGGCCTCTCCCGAATCAAGCAAGATGGACTTGGCAATTCTCAAGGAAAAGACGGCCTCATCCAAAACGGGCGTGACTCAACTCCTGAAGGAAGAAAAAGCCGCTTCAGGGATTCAAGCCGCAAGTCGAAAAGGAGCCAAATGATGAGAATCAGCTTGCCGATGATGGCTGCCTTCGGCTTGGCCATGTCGGGTTGTGATACCCTGCCAACCACTGGTCAAACATCGCAGAAACCAAAACCTTCAGACATCGTGGGAAATGTTTCAAAAGTCGTTGTTGATACACCGGAACCCAAGGTGGCCAGGCCAATCAGGGCTTCCGATATCGGCCCCAACACGACGACTGAAACAATCAAGGCGCTTCAGGACGAACTGGATGCTGCGGCCCGGTAAAAAACTATTGTTCTTTCTTGCCAAGCCAGGAGATCGCTTGGCAAGCCTTCGCCAATTCAAGGGCCGAAACTTGCAAATCATCTCGAATCACCAGAAAAACCATCCCCTCGATGATGTCGACCGATAGAGGGCTTCCCTGAATCCCAATTCCTGAAATTGCCGTTCCCTCCAGCATGACTTCGCCATGAGCAAGACACGGCACAAGCACAAGGTTTGATGCCCAACTTTTTCTCTTTGCTTCCCCTGTTTGCTTCCATGCAGTCCATGGAACTAGTACGGCGCGTTGTCCTCTGCGAAAAATCGTCCCAGAGCCATTGAATTCTATCCCGATTCCTTTTGTTAATCGCAATGAGATCACCAGTGCCGCCGCCAATCCAGAAATCGTCGAAACGGCCAAGCCGATCAAAATCAGATCCTTGAGAGGAATATTGGGAAACAAAACGGGCTGAATCCTGGCGCATGCGGGTTGGACGGCTAGTACGATGGGGAATCCAAACAAGGCGGAAAACGCCAACCATGTGGCCAGAAATCCGAAAACCTTGGGAAGCTGTGGAAGGTGGATGGGATTGTCGTTGAGAAAGGCAATAGGATTAGGAAAAAGCCGTTCAAAGCCAAGGGCCGTGATGGGTACGCCAAAAAAGAACCTGTCTGCGCTCCTGACTAAAACACGGACTGACATGAAAACAGAGAATAACAGCTGGATTTCCATGTCAGCCGGAATATGAATGGAAGCCGTCACCCCGGGATGCGGGATGACGGCGGAATATCACTCCTCGTCATCCATTTCAGCGAACTCAACCAGCCTTTGGGAACGAACTGGCTGCCTTAGTTTCAGCAATCCGCGGGCCTCGATTTGCCTGATTCTCTCCCGGGTGATGCCATAGGTTCTTGCAACATCTTCGAGGGTACGAGGCTGTCCATCCCTCAAGCCAAACCGGAGCTCAATGACTTCCCGCTCGCGGGGGGTGAGAGATCTCAGAACCTCGGAGATTCGGTCTCGAAGAAGGTGCTGGTCAACGGCCAAGCCGGGGTTGGTCGCTGAAGGATCATCAAGGAAATCCTCAAGGGCCCGTTCGCCGTCACCCCCCATGGGCTCATGAAGGCTCACGGGATGCCGGGCCACGACACGCAGGGAGTGGGTTTCCTCGGCGCTCACGCCAAGCACAGCGGCAATTTCCTCGACGGTTGGCTCACGCCCCTCCTTGGCGGAGAGCTCGCCTCGCACCCTTTCAACGGCGGCAAGCGTGCCGACCTGATGGCAGGGGACACGAATGGTACGGGCATGGTCAGCCAAAGCCCTGGTGATTCCCTGACGAATCCACCAAGTCGCGTAGGTGCCGAACTTGTAACCAAGCCTGTGCTCATACTTGTCAACCGCACGCATCAGCCCCCGGTTTCCTTCCTGAATCAGGTCGGAAAACGGCAGACCGCGACTGCGATATCTCTTGGCAATTGAAACGACAAGCCGGAGATTTCCTTCGGCAAGGTCCTTGCGTGCCCGCTGGTATTCCCTGCGACGCTTCAAAACGACGGCCGTAAGCGAGTCAACAAGGGCCGATGGGACTCGAATCTCAAGGAGAAGGTCCCTGAGTTCCTTAACCGCCTTGGTCCGCTTTTCCCTGTCAGACAACGATCGGCCCGAAAGTTCGCCAAGAGCCTCGAGTTCACCAATTTTCTTTCCTAGGGCAACAAATTCGTCAGACCATTTGTCGAGCAAGTCGATACGGGGAGAAAGCTCTTCAACAAGCCGGACGGCTTTCTCGAGCTTGAACCAAAGAACGCGAACCAATCGGCGCCGCTGAATAATTGTCGTGGCGCGCAAAAGCGTCTGGAAGCCAAGGTCAATGGCGGCCAGCAGGCTCTTGATTGTCCTGATATTGGCGGGCATGCGGGAAACGATTTTCTCCCGGCTCAGGCCAAGGGTTGTCACAACATCAATGCTTGGGTCGAGGGGCGTCTGGCCCGCCATAACCTTTTCAAAGTGCTCGACGACCCTGAGAATGGTTCTGGGGCACATAAGGACCGAGCGCCTGTATCGAGTACGCTTGATCTCAAGGCGGCTGGCCATGGCCAGTTCCTGCTGGCGGGTAAGCAGGGGAATGGCCCCCATCTGCCTCAAGTAAAGACCAAGGGCATCATCGGCTCCAGTGGCCTCACCCTCCTGATTTTCGGGGGATACGGCCGCGGCTTCACTGGATGATTCTCCCGCTCCCGCGAAATCTTCGGAGAGGTCAGCTTCGCGCGGGAGAAGATCATCCCAGGTCGAGCCCATATCGCGGGCTGATTTTCCCTCGATCAAGGGGCTCGCGCCAATTTCCCATGATTCCCGTTGCATGCCACTTTCCGCCAACAAATGGTCCATTACTTTTCCAAAGCCTCCAAACACGAACCGCTGCTTCAACAGAAATCCAACCCGCGCACTCAAGCGAAGAAGAATATCCCGCAGGAGGGCTATCGGGCTGAACCCGGCCTTCCGGAAGGACCACCATGTTCAAGAATCTGCGCCATGCCCTCAATAGTGAGAGGTGCATAGAGGATTTAATTTCGGCGAGATCGCCTCAACTCTTGAACAAATGCCGCAAAGGTTGAAGAAGCAGTAAATTCTTCCCACCCAAACTCGCACGCATCAGTATATACTCACTCCTACAGAAGTCCACAGATTTTTTTCAATCAGGGCTTGCAAATCCATGCTCTTTTCTATCCTAGCCTCTTTGCTGATCGACGCAGCCGCCCAAACGGGAATGTCGACATGGTCGATGGTTCCGCCGGTAAGGCCGGATGTGCAAGGCCGCGGACATCCGATCGACCTTCTTCTTGGCTCCCAAGTACCCCGGGTGGAAGTCAAGCCTGAGGCCTTTGTCCGCCGGCTAAGCTACGACATGCGCGGGTTGCCACCGGCGGCAGGAGATCTGGCTGATTACCTTTCGTGGCCCAAAGACGAGAGAGTCTCGAGAATCGTCGATCGTTACTTGGACACTCCCGAATTCGGCCAAAAGCAGGCACAAGCCTGGCTCGATGCGGTGAGATTCGCTGAAACCAACGGTTTCGAGGCGGACGCCGAAAGGCACCATGCCTGGCGTTATCGGGACTGGGTGATCGAGGCAGCCAACCTTGATCTGCCTTACGACAGGTTTCTGTCGCTTCAGATCGCCGGCGACCTTGCTGAAATCCGGGACATCAGGACTGGTCATCCATCTGACAATCCAATCCATGCCCTCGTCGCAACAGGGTTTCACCGCTGTGGCCCGTCCCACATGGTTTCCGGAAACCTCGACAAAAAAATACTGAGGAACGAATTCCTCACCGAGGCGACCACAACCATCGGCAGCGCGATTCTCGGGCTTACGCTCCATTGCGCCCGTTGCCATGACCACAAATTTGATCCGATCACACAGGAGGATTATTACAGGCTCCAGGCGTTCATCGCTCGGATCGAGCCCATCGATACCCTGATTTCATCGCCCGAGGAGTTGGCCAGAACGACAACCGCACAGGCGGTAATTGAAGCGAGAATGGCGTCGGTTCGAAAGTCGATTTCCCAGATTGATGAACCCGCTCGGGCAGCCGCCCAAAAAGCCAAGTTGGCCAATGTGCCCGCCAACGCGAGAGTGGCGATTGAAACACCACCAGCCCGAAGGTCACCCGAGCAAAAAGCCTTGGCCGAAAGATTTATGCCGGCAATCAAGGTGGCTTGGGATGATGTCCTGGCCCAATTGGGCGCTTCCCAGAGAAAATCAAGGGCGGAACTGAAGACCAAACTGGTTGATTTGGCTCGTCAAATGCCACCGCCGGCCTCGCAAGCATGGGGTGTCAAGGAAGGAGAACCCGTTACCCATCACCTGCTCAAGCGTGGACAACCAACCGCTCCAGGCGATCCCGTCAAGCCGGGCTATCCACAAGTCTTTGGCACCGTGAACAAGGGGGGAGAACCGACAAGCAGAGCCGATTTGGCCCGATGGCTTTCCTCACCAGAAAATCCATTGACCGCCCGGGTCGCGGTCAACCGCATCTGGAGACAGTACTTCGGAAAGGGATTGGTCCAACCTGAAGATGACTTTGGAGCCCGCTCCAAGCCAGCCAACCAAGCGGTTTTGGATTTTTTGGCCACCGAATTAGTCAGGCAAAAATGGTCACTGAAATCAATTCACAGGCTATTGGCCACATCCGCTGCCTACAGGGCCAGGGAATTTCCAGGCATGGAAACCCGGCGCAGGAGATTATCCGCCGAGGAAATCCGGGACACCGCCTTGGCGGCCGCGGGGGAACTCGATCCCCGAATGGGAGGTCCGGGAATCCGGATTTCCCTGGATCAGGAAGTCCTTGATCTCATTTTCACCGAAGGTGAACCTGAAGGTTTATGGATCACTCCGTCGCGCAAGGAGGATGAAAACAGGCGCTCGATCTACCTATTGGCCAAAAGAAATGTGAAGGTGCCGCTTCTGGAATCCTTTGACCAGCCTGATTTGCTCAACCCGTGCGGCAAGCGCCCCGACAGTACCCACGCCCCACAAACGCTGGCACTCTGGAACAGTACCTGGACCCGAAAAAGGGCCGAAGCGGCGGCAAAGAAGGCAAGCATATCCACAATTCGACCGATTGATGGGGTATCGTCCTTGTTCTTGGCAATTTTGGGCAGGAATCCCTCCACCGAGGAATTGCGTTTGGCCTTGGAATCCTGCAAGGAAGATCCCAAGTTGAATGACCTAGCTCTTGCGTTGTTGAATTCCAACGCATTCCTTTACCTGGATTAGGCAGGCCTAAGGCCCGTTGGGTTGTAGCGCGGCCGGTGGATCGTGCCTGAGCGGTCCTGTGGTGATTCGGCGCCTTTCGCGATGGGAGACGTCAACTTCACCGGCAGCACCACGGTGAACCTGCTCCCCTTTCCAAGTTCACTTTCCAAAAAAATGTCACCACCCAACAAAATGCACAACTCACGAACAATGGAAAGCCCAAGGCCCGTACCCGATGCCTCACGGGTCAGCGGATTGCCAGCTTGCCTGAATTTTTCGAAGATCAATTCCTGTTCCGCCTTGGCAACCCCGATTCCCGTGTCTTCGACCGTGACCTCAAGTTGATCCTCGATGATTTCAGCGTGAAGCACGACCACGCCCCCGGCCGGCGTGAACTTCATGGCGTTGCTAAGCAGGTTCTCAAGGATCCTCTTGAATTTGAGCAGATCCTGCCGCAATTTGGGCAGATCGTCCGACCACACCCCGCGAAGGTCGATATTCCGCTTTTCCGCCAATGGCCTGAACATCGAAAGCGCCGACTCACACACTTCATGCAACCCGAACTCCACAGGAACGATGTCCATCTTTCCTGATTCGATCTTGGCCATTTCAAGAATGTCGCGAACCTGCTCGAGCAAGCTGAGGCCGCTGGCCCGGATGTTATTCACCCACCTGATATGTTTCTCGGTGATCCCCTCGGATGTGGCGAGAACATCGGAAAATCCGAGTATGTTGTGGAGCGGCGTCCTGAGTTCATGACTCATCGTCGCGAGAAAATCATCCTTGAGCTTGTTCGACTCGTAAAGGGCAAGGTTGGCCCGGGCCAACTCCTCGACCTTGGCGTCGAGTTCACCGTTGCTGAGCTCGAGGTTTTCCCTTGTGTTTGTCAGGTTCCTCAGCATGGTATTGAAGGCAAGGCTAAGCGCCTCAAATTCATCTCCTGAATGGATCTCGCTTCTTACATTCAGGCGCCCCTCGGTGATGGCGTCGCTGACATCCTTGAGGTGCTTGACGGGCTTGACGATGACATAGCGGATGATCAGGTAGGTGCCCGCCATGGTGAGCAATGCCGTCATCAGTGCTGAACTGATGAGAATGGCCCTGTTGAAATGCACCTTGGATTCCAGCGACTCCGGCGGCACCCTCAAGTCGACCTTCACCAACGCCAGCAGGTCGCCTTCCCTAAGGCCTTCCCTTCGGGCGGCATGGCATCCAACGCATGAGGCTGTCGCCCTCACGGCCCCGTAAAACCAGTTCCTCGACATCGCCAGCAGCAGTTTGTTGTGCTCCGAAAGGCCGGGATCAGTCATGAATTCCCTGAGGCGGTCGGTGCTGTAAAGGTCGCCAGGACTATTTTCCTCTTTTGTGGATCCTGGAACAATGATCCGGTAGGCATAGTCGCGCAATCCGGCCGGCCAAGTGGATTCCTGCTCCTTGTGGAACTCCTCGAGGCTTGCCAGCGCCGGGCTTCCAACCCGGCACAGCGTCAGGATTTTCTCATCAACCACCTGCTGCACGAGCAACCGGCAAACACTTGGAACCTGCTCGTAGGCAAGGTGCTCGGTCTGGGCGGCGTAAATCCAGAAACTGCATGTGATCAAAAGCAACGAAAAACCGCCCAGAAGGAACCGGCACTTCCGCTCCAGGCTCGTCTCGCCAAGCAGTCGCTTGAAACTACGGTAGGACACGGTTGCCCCCGCGCTTGCCAATATCCTGAGACTGGCATCCCGGACAAAAGTGGGATGAACGACCGGCAATCATTATCCGGATGATGATCAAACCGCATCTCGAGCACGGTTCTCCTTCCCTGCCATACACGGCAAGGCTGTGCTGGTGCGTGCCCCCGAGGCCGCTTCCTCCCACATAGTCCCTCAAGGTCGTCCCCCGGCCCGCTATCGCCTCTTCCATGACGCATCCCGCAGCTTGCAAGAGAGCGGTGGATTCAGGCCGCGTCAACGACTTGGCTTGCCGGGCAGGATGAATTCCCGCGCGGTGCAGGGCTTCGTCGGCATAGATGTTGCCAAGACCCGATATGGTGCTTTGATCGATCAGCAGCGACTTGATGGCTCTCGAACTCGCCATCAGGGACGCCACCCAATTATCCCCATCCATCAGCCAAGGTTCCGGCCCAAGCGCAACGGATTCAAACCTCTTCTCAAGCGATGCTTGGCCAGTGTGAAATTCCACTCCACCAAAACGCCTGATGTCCCGATAGCGAAGCTCAAAACCACCGCTCAATCGGAATCGAAGATGCAGGTGGTCCGCAACGATTTCATCATCGGGAACGCAGGTGAGCTGTCCTGTCATTCCCAGGTGGATTAGCAGCGAGGCATCTTGCGTCAAGCCAACAATGATGAACTTGGCGCGACGGCCAATCGCTTCCACGGACAATCCGCGAATCCGGCGGTTCCATGTCGGCTTCCAAGGATAACGAAGCCGCTTGGCTCCATTGGAAACATCGAGCAACACACGGCCGACCAGCAGCGGCCTGAGGTCGCGAACAACGGTTTCAACTTCAGGTAATTCAGGCATTGATGAACTGTCCCGAACGAATTCTGCCATCATAATCCATGGCATGGCCAACGCATCCGGCCTTCTTGACCGTTTGATCGGGCGGGCCTAGGGTGGGATTTTTGGTCCCGAACGCCATGGGGAGATTGGTATGTCCGCCGCGGTTTCCATGGTTCCCGACAAGGCCGGACGATTTGGCCCCTTTGGCGGCAGATATGTCCCCGAAACACTTGTTGCCGCTCTGGACCAACTGACTCAGGCATACGAACAGGCCATCGCGGACCCGAGATTCCACGCGGAATTTGAGTTCCATCTCAAGTCATTTGTTGGACGGCCGAATCCTCTTTATTTCGCATCCAGGCTCACTGCCCAGGCGGGAGGGGCAAGGATTTTCTTCAAGCGGGAAGATTTGAATCATACGGGCGCGCACAAGATCAACAATTCGATCGGGCAGGTTCTGCTGGCAAGGCGAATGGGCAAGCCTCGAATCATTGCTGAAACCGGAGCGGGACAACACGGGGTCGCGACAGCGACGGCTTGCGCCCTTTTCGGGTTGCCATGCACTGTCTACATGGGCGAGGAGGATGTCCGCAGGCAAAAGTTGAATGTTTTCAAGATGCAATCAATGGGTACGAAAGTCCACCCGGTGACCACCGGATCCAGAACCCTACGGGACGCGATCAATGAAGCCATGCGTGATTGGATGGCCACTGTTGAATCAACTCATTACGTGCTCGGCAGCGTAGTTGGCCCCCATCCTTTTCCAAGGATCGTCCGCGATTTCCAATCAGTCATCGGAAAAGAAACGAGAGCACAGTGCCTTGACCAGCTTGGCCGCCTTCCCGATGTCGTCATTGCTTGTGTTGGAGGGGGCAGCAACGCCGCGGGAATGTTTTTCCCGTTTGTTGATGACCCTAGTGTCAGGTTGATCGGCGTCGAGGCCGGCGGTAGAGCCAATGACCCCGGACAGCATGCGGCAACCCTTTCCTTTGGAAAACCTGGGGTTCTTCATGGAACCATGAGCTATGTCCTGCAGGATGAGGATGGCCAGACCGCTGATGTTCACAGCGTCTCCGCAGGACTGGACTACCCCGGCGTCGGACCTGAGCACAGTTATTGGCGGGATAGTGGAAGAGTTGAGTACACGGCCTGCGATGACTCTTCGGCCTTGGAATCGTTCTACCTCTGCTCGAGGATGGAAGGCATTCTGCCGGCGCTGGAAACCGCGCACGCCATCAAGGAAGCCATGCGAATCGCCGCATCAAGGCCGCATGGCGACATCGTTGTTGTTTGCCTTTCCGGACGGGGAGACAAGGATTGCTATGAAATCGCCCGTTTGAGCGGTCAGGATCTTGAAACCGCTTCTGTCCACTGATTTCGGGGTAAAAATGACCAGCCTTGCTCGCTTGTTTGACAGCCTTCGGAATGCCCGGCGTAAAGCCTTTATCCCTTTCATGACTGCCGGGGATCCAGACCCGCAAACCACCCGGGAAGCCGTCAGGCGTCTTGTGTTGGCAGGGGCATCGGTGGTTGAACTCGGATTCCCATATAGCGATCCCATCGCCGATGGACCCGTGATCCAGGCGAGCTACACCCGGGCCCTTTCGAAAAAGCCCTCCATGGAAACGCTCTTGTCACTGTGTTCATCCATGAAGGACGACTCGCTGATCCAGCCTGTGCCAAGGCTTGGGATGTTGAGCTACAGCCTGATACACCGACGCGGCCCCGAAAAATTTGTCCAAGATGCGGCTAGTTCAGGCCTCTCAGGCCTGATTGTGCCTGACCTTCCAGTCGAGGAATCGATCGAACTGAGATCCCTTTGCGCCAAATCAGGAATTGACCTCATTCTCCTCGTGACTCCAACCACTCCACGAGACCGCGCCCTGCGCATCCTGGAAGCCTGTTCCGGTTTCGTGTACTGCGTGAGCATCACTGGAATTACAGGTGAGCGCTCTGAACTTCCGGCGAGCCTGATTGACCAACTCGGTTGGCTTCGCGACCAAACGAATCTGCCATTATGTGTTGGTTTCGGGGTCAGCAGGCCGGATCAGGTCGCGATGCTAAGGACTCATGTCGATGGAGTCATCGTCGGAAGCGCTTTGGTTCGCCATCTGGAGCGAATCCCATCCGAAGGAATGAATGCCGCCCTTGATTCGATTGAGGCCTTGGCAAGGTCCCTTTGTTCGGCCGTGAATCCCTGATTTTCCAAAGGTTTCCATGCCCCGAAAGCGTCGAGGAAACGGCAGGCCCAAACCGACTGGTTCGGGGGAAACGGAAAGCGAATTTGGCGTTCCCATACCTGGTTCAATCCTGCCTGAGGAAGCATGGGCGCGCACAGCGCTGAAGAAACTTCCCCAAAACGGAGCCATCGACATCGATGCTTTGTTCGGCCGACACGCACCGCTCGTGGTCGACATTGGATGTGGTAACGGAAGGTTTAGTATTGGAAGCGCATGGTCAAGAAAGGACCACGATCATCTGGCCGCGGATGTTCTTCCCGTCGTCATTCGCTATGCCACCAGGAGGGGTAACCAGAGAGGACTCAATAATCTCAGGTTTTGCGTCGTTGACGGGGAAAGACTTGTCACTCAACTGCTTCCGGCTTCCAGGGCAAGGGAAGTTCACTGCTATCATCCGCAACCATTTCCAAGACCCGGAGAAGGGTCGGTCAGACTTATCAACCCATTTTTCCTGGCGGAGATAATCCGCGTTCTGGAAATTGGGGGCCTGTTTGTCGTTCAAACAGACAATTCCGGCTACTGGAAACAAATAATATCCATGGTGAGCCATTTCTTCACATTTCATGAGAACAACGACTATTGGCCGGATGCGCCGCAAGGAAGAAGCCGTCGTGAAATTTACGCATTAATGAAGGGAATGAAAGTTTACCGGGGATTTGGAAGTCCTATCGAGGGAATTAATTACGAAGAGGCACTCAAGCTGTCAGATCAATTGGCCGGCAGGAATCACTAAAATCGGGGCAGTGGCTCCCAGCGCAAAGCAGGTTCCAACACGAAGCCTGCCCCGCCACTGCCCCGATGGTCGCTACAACAATTTAAGTTTATCCAACCAATCATTCAAAGTCATAAGAATTTACCATGACAACCCCGGCAACCCAGAGCAGCGAACCGTCAAAATCAGCCGATTCAATGCAATTTGTAATTCTCTCCCATGACTGGCCTTACTTTCACTGGGATATCCTCCTCCAATCCGGAAATCGATTGATGGGCTGGCGCGGTGATTCTTCCGGACATTTTCTTAATGGGGGATTGATCGTCCAGAGTGATGACCATCGTTTGGAATATCTCGATTATGAGGGTGTTGTCAGCGGAAACCGCGGGATCGTCCACAGACTAGATAGGGGGGAACTAGTTTGGTTAGAAACGGGACCTAACCTCCTGGTTGCCAAGATCTCAGGAAAAGTCTGGAAAGGTACTCTCAGGCTAACCAAGGAAACTGATGGAGATTGGTTCGCCACATTGGATAGAGCCGACTAAAAGAAGAAAAGAAATGGGAGATCATCATGGGCCAGAGGTAACAGGCCCCACAATCGGCCCTTCGAGCTCGGGAGAACGACCACGAATGACGAGTTTCCCGTTCTGGATTCTCAAATCAACAATCTGGAATTCCGGTCTGGCTTTCTCAGCGCCAAAACTAAGGACAGCGACCGATTGCCCACCATGCCGATACCAGTGAACATCGACACCCGCCTGACGGAGACTGTCAGCTATCTGGTCGAGCAAGCCTTGAAAAGGTAGCGGCATCGAACCGGCTTGGAATTTCTGGAATTCAATAACAACGGCGTTGGGCACTTCACGGGCCAGCCACATGCGCACCTGCGCGGAAAGCACAACGCTGGCACCCGCGAAGCGATAACGGACCCCTATCTTGAGGGCATCACCTTGGAATTCCACCCTAGGGTCTTCAAAAACTTCGGGAAGAATCGATGGCTGGAGGCCATGGTTGGCCAGACCTTCCTGCAAGGCGCCATTGATGGCGCTTTGTGAAAATTGGCCAAACCAGTCACGATCAGCGGCGATCGAGGCCATGAACTCCCCAAGGTCCGTCACAAATTCCTGGGACAATCTGACACGGTGTTCACCCTCGGAGATGCCAACCCGTGTGTAAAAGTTAGGCTCGTGCCTGAGGATCGAAATACCTGCCGCCGCGACGGAACCCACGAGGGTAAAAATCAGAACAAGCCCGATCCAGAAATTGCGATACAGCATTCGCCACCCCCAACAATTCTCTGTCTCATATGCTTGAAATGCCGAAGGAATCAAGTGGTGAAACAACATGACCTTGATCCCAAAGGGAATGCGGGCGTATGCGCAAAAAAAGCAAGTAGATTGTCTGGTTCATGGGGTAAAGACTTGGATCAGTTTCCGCGATTACTTGATGAACCCTCCCCGGTGGAGGAGGCTTTTCCAGCTTTGGATGCGACCGCCATTCACCGCCTTGCCATGGCTGAGGCCATGGTTGGACGGTTGCATGGAGCCTTCGCCGGAAAGCCATTCAGCGCCGAATGGTTTATGTCAATTGAGGAAAAAAGGCACGGAAAACATGGGGTTTGGCTCCCCCGACATCTTGAATTCGCCCGCCATGAACGCGAGAAGGTTCTATGTCTGGGTGATTGTTTGGGCACCGATTGGGTCAAATATGCGGCCCATGGCGCGGATGTGACAATTGCAACCAGCGCAAGGTTTGTCGAACCGATCAGGATGAATTTCAAGTGGCGTGGGATGAACGCGACGATATTAACAACAGATTCAGGCAAGATATCGTGGCCAGACGAGTCGGCCGATGTGATAGCGGCGAACTGGATAACGGATGACGAGGCACCGAAACTCTGGGCACCCGAGGTCATTCGCCTTCTCAAGCCGGGTGGGAAGATTCTTGCCTTGGCCAAGGCCCGATGGAACCTTCGGGAACTCATGCGGTTGCATTGGTGGAAACCGCGGAATATTTGGACAAGGTCCAGGCTGGCCCACCTTTTGCCAACCTTCGAGGAAATCCGGGTTCGTCAGAGACAAATCCGCAGGAGTGAGGTGCCCGCGATCATCCGGTTCATTCCAATGCCATTATTGGAAAGGTTGGCAGGAAACGCGCTAGTCCTCAAGGCTTTCAAACCGCTGTCCGTAATTGGGGGCTTGCGCACTGCCGCTTGATCGATAATCATCATCCTCCATGCCCGGACGAATTTTCACACTGGGGCACAGCACCCTGGATATCGACTCTTTTGTCGAACTTTGTCAATCCGCTGAAATTGATGCTATCGCGGATGTCAGGTCCGTGCCTTACAGCCGAATGGCTCCCCAACACAACCGTGAGACAATTCAATCGGCTTTTGAAGGGCGAAGGCTGGTCTATGTCTATATGGGAAACCTTCTGGGCGGACGCCCAACCCGCCCATCGCTTTTCAATAACAATGGCCGCGCAGATTATGTGGCTATGCGGCAATCCTCTGAATTCATGGAAGGCATCGCACGGATCCGCAAAGGCCTCGAACAATTCAACATCGGGCTGATGTGCGGGGAGGAGGACCCCGTCACATGTCACAGGGCCCTGCTGATTGCCCCGGCATTGGCTGCCATCGGCCTGCCACCAAGTCATCTGCGGAAAGGCGGCCGCTTGGAGTCACATCGGCAATTCGAGGACAGGTTGCTCGAAGCAAATGGTGTCATGTTGTCGCAAGGCGACTTGTTCCTCAACAGGCAAACACTAGTTGAGCAGGCCATTGAATCCATGGCAGACAGGCACGCTTACAGATCAGGTTTCGAACCAAACGATCAAGCAAGCGAATAACGCCACAAGACACATGCCAGGCTGCCATGAAAAAAAGCGACCCGATCATGAGAGGCGAACCCCAACCCCTGACCGAACGATGCGGCGAGGGATGCATCGGAAGTGAACAGGCCCACCCGCCAACCAGATGCGACGGCGGCGATTCGCTCCCCGAGTTGCCTGTATAAATTGCGAAGGCTTTTCGCATCCCCGATCCGCTCTCCAAATGGAGGGTTGGTCATGATCCAACCGGGCGGACCTGGCGGCAGCACCAATTCCCTGGCATCCGCTTGAAACGGCTTGATGCGGTGACCCAAGCCCGCGGCCCTCACGCATGATGCGGCAAGCTTCACCACCTCATCGTCCCAGTCAGACAATTGGATGGGCGGCAGTTCCGTGCGCGGATTACCACTTCGGAGTTTTTCCCTGATGGCGGAAAAAACATCTGCCCGGTATTCCCGCCACCCTTGAAATGCAAACGATCTGGTGAGACCTGGCGGAATACCCAAAACCCGAAATGCGCCCTCGATACCAATAGTTCCAGAACCACAGAAAGGATCCACAAGCGGCACATTGCCTGGCCAACCGCAAGCGGCAACCAAGGCCGAAGCCAGCGATTCCGCCAGCGGTGCGGCCGGCTGAGCCACTCGGTAGCCACGCTTGTGCAGGGAAGCTCCTGAGCTGTCAAGGCTTAGTACCGCCCTGTTTCTTGAGACATGCAGGTTCAGCGCGACATTGGGTTGCTGCGGGTCAACGCTTGGCCTTCTGCCCAGTTTCCTGACAAACTGGTCGCAAATCGCATCCTTGACTCTGCGGGCGGCATATTGGCTGTGTGTGATTGCGGAATCCCGGACATTCGCATCGACCGCAAGTGTCTGGTCAGGGGTCATGATTCGGGTCCAGTCTAGGGAGCCAACCAACTCGTAGAGGTCATCCGAGGAGGCGACAACCGAATCAACCAATGGCACCAGTACCCGAATGGCGGTTCGTAGACATAAATTGGCACGGTAAAGGTCTGATCTTGAAGCCCTGAATGCGACGCCTCCGGATTGTATTTCGACTTCCAGGAATCCAAGTTCCTTCATCTCCATGCCAAGAAATGGCTCGATACCCCTGCCACAGGTGGCAAAGGCTGGAGCTGGCCAATCAATCATCTGAAAATCCACACTTGGACATGAACCGCAAACTAGTTGACGGCAAGCTTCCGGGCCCACTTGGCCAATGAGTCAAATGAACCGGCACGGTCCGGACCACGGAATCCGGCTGGACCGGCAAATCCTTTGGGGTATGCCAAAGCGGAAAAGGCCGTGGCGAATGACTCGGGGGCCGGAGCATTCGAGGCTCCCCTTGAAAGCCAGAAGAGGGTTCGCAGGTGCGACTCGGCTTGATCCCAACGGCCTTCATCCAAGGCAATCGCGGAGGGCCCGGCCACGCGTGCAAGCCATGCATGCCGTTTGTCCATCGACAATCGTTCGATTGCCGATGTCTCAACTTCCAGCTTCTGCAATTCATGCAGGATGGTTTCGCCGATGATTGCAGTATTTGCCTTGTTGGCATTTGAAACGGCTTTGCTCCATGCTTCCACCGCTGACTTCATTTCCGGCTTTTCGGACAGACTCGCAACAATGGAAATGGTGGCATTGCATGGCACGAATCCGCCCGGCTTGATCTGGCCGCCAGACTTGTTGGCAAGCCAGTTCCTTTGGCGCCAGCTGTCTGTTGACGCTCCCAGGCCAGCATGGCACGAAAAACAGTCCTGATCGGAGAATTCAGGCCAAATGCCTCCCATGTTTCGCGCGTGAGCGGTTGCCATTCGCACCTGCATTCCAGCGGAAATCATCAACCCAGCCACATGCAGAGCAGCGTTCCTGCCATCGGGGTCCTTTTCCCGCTTGGTGTTCCAGTGGGCAGGAAGTTGGTTGATGTGGGAAGCCGCATCAAAAACCAGCCTGGGATGCCCCGCCGCCATGATGTCGTGGTTGCAGTCACGGATCGGCTCGGTTGCCGAACCTGGATTACCCACATGGCATGAAACACAAAGGGCGGCCGTGTTTTTCGCGGGTGCGAGGTTCGCCAACCCTGCTAATTGCTTGAGCCGCAACGATTCGGGCGATTTCCAAGCTTCCATGCCGATTCCAGTCGGCCCCAAAACCGTGTGCCTTTGCAAATATTCGAAGGTGCTATGCCCTGGAAGCGTGTGGCACGATTCGCAACCGACTCCCGTGCCGCGGGAAGACGCCAAGTCTAACTCTTTGGCAAGTGATGAATCCTTCCAGATTTCGTCCTGTTTCGCCTCAGCATACTTGGCCACTTGGGGATTGGCATGGCAAGCAAGGCACCTTGAATCAAGGTGGGCGGGTTTTCCCGGACCGTTGAGATTTTCCGCGATTTGCCGGCTGCGATCACTCTTCAGAACCTCATATGCCTGGTTGTGCGGGTCGCGTTCAAACCAGATGGTCGCCTCGCTGCGAAGAAAAACCTGATCCACAAGCGATTCATATCTACCATGACACCCCTGGCTGGCACAGGACATTGAGCCGGAAACACCCTGAAGTGACTGGACAAGTTCCGAGCGCTGATGTCCGGGCGCAGTAGGTGGGTCAGATGGGGTATTCGCAGTCCCAAGCAGCGACATGCTTGAAGCCACCGAGCAGGCGGCAAGGACCAGCCAACAGATAGCCTTTCGATGCGCCATGAGCGATTGTCCCATTCCCGCGAGTCAGTCTTCCGGAATATTTGGGTAATTAAGTGGTAGTATATCAAATTACCCGCGCGGATTGCGCGCACTTACGGCCCCATCGGATGTTTCCAAGAGCCCAATCATGACTTTACCGGTCGTGGCCATTGTTGGCCGGCCCAATGTCGGAAAATCGTCGCTTTTCAACTGCCTGGCCAAGCGACGAATCGCGATTGTCGACCCGACATCCGGAGTCACACGGGACAGGGTTGTTTCACCGGTTTCGTGGAGGGACACGACCTTTGACCTTACCGACACGGGTGGCATGGGCGTGGAGGATGTCGACAACCTGACGGACGATATTGAACGCCAAATCCGAATTGGAATGGAACAGGCCCATGTCCTGATCTTCCTTGTTGATGCCAGGGCAGGCCTCACACCGCTGGATCAAAGGGTGGCGGAAAAGCTCAGAACTCTCAACAAGCCGGTGATCCTTGTCGCGAACAAGTGCGATGTTCCGGAAGTGGATCAGCAGTCAGTCGAATTTTATCGACTGGGATTCGGTGACCCCATTTGTGTCAGCGCCCAGCACGCGAGAAATCGTGACAAGTTGCTCGACATGATCCAGTCCATGGTTCCGATCGCACCCGCGCCTCCAGATCCGGTGTTGAAACTTGCGATTGTTGGAAGAAGGAACACCGGGAAAAGCACATTCATCAATGCCCTTGCCGGTCAGGAACGGGTGATCGTGAGTGAAGTGGCGGGAACCACCCGTGACAGCATTGATGTCAGGTTTGAGAAGGATGGAATGGCCTTGCTGGCAATTGACACGGCAGGCGTTAGAAAGCGTCGCAGCGTGAAGGAAGATATTGAGTTCTACAGCCTGGCCCGCGCGCAAAGGTCGATACGCCGGGCTGATGTGGTGCTTCTTTTCCTGGAACCCCGGATGCGGATTTCACGAGTCGACAAGCAACTTGCCGAATATGTCCTGGAACTGTCAAAACCGGCCGTCTTTGTCATCAACAAGTGGGATCTCGTCAAGAACAGGATCACCATGGACCAGATGGGCGAGTATGTGCGGAAGGTTTTCCCCAGCCTGACTCATGTTCCCGTCGCATTCATCACGGCCAAGTCGGGAAAGAATGTGCCGATGCTGGTCGACCTCTCAAGGAACCTTCACAAGCAGGCCTCCCATCGAGTCACCACACCCGAACTCAACAGGGTTATTCAAGACGCGCTCGCGCGGAATCCTCCCCCCATGAGGCGGGGCAAGAATCCACGGGTCTATTTCGCAACCCAAGCGAGCACGAATCCGCCAACGCTCGTCCTTTTTTGCAATGGCAAATCACTTTTCGACCCGCCTTACCTTCGGTACATCGAAAAGGCGATCAGGGACAACCTTTCCTTCGCGGATGTCGCGATGAATCTCGTGGTACAAGGGAAGAACCAAAAGGGAGTGGCCAAGAAGGAAGCCGTGGAGGCGGAGGAAGCCGAGGCGACGCGCGTGCACCCCCGTCATCGCGCTCCACGGAAGGATTCGTCTGAACCGGCAAAAGGATCGAAGCCTGCCGCTGGAAGGAAGCCGCGGCCACGGCAAAATCCGGAAACTTGGGACCTTTAAGCGCTATTTCAAGGCTTTTTGCGTTAGGAAAACGAACACGCTTCAGGCAGGATCATGCCCACCTGGGCAGCCTGGCCGGCACCTTGATAGCCTCCTTACACCCAGGGCAATTCCCCGCGCGCCGCCATGCTTGGAAAGGCTGTCAAGCATGTACTGGCTGCAGGAAGGGGTGAAACGGCATCCTCCAAGCGGCACCACGGGTTGCAGCACCAGTCTGTAAAACATCACGACTGATTTTGCGAAAAGCGCAAGACAATGATCAAAAATGGAAAGGATCATGGCGGGCCTGAATCAAGGCTTAATCCATCCGCCTTCCGTCTGGCTTTATCCGCGGCGAGGCCCATCAGTTCAAAAACCATGGAGTCCAAACGCGTACCGGCAGGCAACTTGGCGGAGCGCGCGGAAATGACAAAATCGAAGCCCGTGGGAAGGCGCGGCCTGAGTTTCCTGAACGCTTCCCTCAATCTGCGGCGAATGAGGTTACGGGCGATACCACCTCCAGAAACCCTTTTAGAAACGCTCAAGCCGATTCGGGAAAACTTCATTCCGTTTTGAATCGCATGCACGGACAACTGTTGGCTTGACTTGGAACATCGATATCCAAAAACGGCTTCAAACTGGGGGGTTGACCTCAATTTGAAGGCCCGGGGCATGCCGTGCCTTTTTAATGGGAACACGCTGCCCGATGGGAAGGCACCCGGGTTTCTTTCCTTCACCTTCAAGACCCCCAAGGCGGTCCCGACCTTGGGTTCTGTGGATACAAGCTGGCTAAATCCTCAATGATAGCGCGCCCTTTGTCATCAGCCACCGCGGGTGCCACGATTTTGATCTCGATGTGCAAATCCCCACCAAGCAGTCCCCTTCCCTTGAGACGCAAGCGTTGTCCGCTGGAGGCGCCGGCGGGAATTTTCACGGTCAGCCGGGCACCGTCAAGCGTGGGAATGTCCACCTTCGTGCCGACGGCCGCCTCGGGCAGGCTCACGGGGGTCTCAAGCACCAGGTCGTTTCCATCCCTTTTGAAAAACTGGTGGGTGGCATAGCGGATGGCAACAAGCAAGTCAGCGCCACCATTTCCCTGCCCGGCAAGCTTCAATTTTTTCTCTTCCTGAATACCGGCGGGAATCGTGATTTCGAGGTCCTTGTCATTAAACCTGAACGACCTTTTCCCGCCGCTATGGACCAACTCGAGTGGGATGGCCATTTCAACGACCGTTGGTTCGGGTACCGCCCTACTCCTCCTGGTTCGTCCTCTCCCGCGTCCTCCAAACATTCCTCCAAGAATGTCACCCAAGTCGATTTCGGCACCATCAAAACCTTGGCCAAACGGGGATCCATTGCCAAATGGAGAATTTTGTTGGGGGCCAGCGAAACCGAATTGATCAAACTGGGACTTTTTTTGTTCGTCGCCGAGAATGTCATAGGCTTCTTGAATTTCCTTGAACTTTCCTTCGGCAACCTTGTCCCCCGGATTGCGGTCGGGGTGGTATTCCCGGGCAAGTTTCCTATAACTTTTCTTGATATCATCCTGGGTGGCGGTGCGTGTGACACCGAGCACCTCGTAGGGATCACGAGGCATGGGTGGAAAGTCCTGTTCGCGCTGGGATGACCATGCATCCACTTTAACCGGAGGCCGTTCCCGGCGCATGGTGGCTTGTCTCCTCTTCTGGGCCGGGCAAACGAAGTGATGGCAGTCGATTCCCGGGGAACAAGCGTTTCTCAATCGTTTGTTGGGCATTCCCAAGCATGCGAGTGGGACATTGCCTGCCATGGTTTCGCCAAGGCGGATGTCACAGCCATTGGTTTCATGCGACGCCAGTTTGCTGAATCGTGGACAGGACCGGGCAAAGGTTCCATGAGGCATATGGAAGACCAAACCGTCGCCGCCCTGGAAGCCGTTCGAACAGCGCGGTCCGGCTCAAATGGCGTTGCTTTCGACCAATGGGCCGTTTTGGGGTGCCCCATCCTGCCAGGTCGCGCAACATTCAGCGAAAACCTGGGCCGATATGCCAAGGAGGGCGCGTTCGCCATCTCTCCTCAGGTGATACCCCAATGCTCACTCCACTCCCTTCCGGGCCAACTTTCAATCGTGCTGGGAGCCCACGGACCGAATCTTGGGGTAGGTGGATGGCCGGGAACCGAACACCAAGTCTGGTCGACGGCATGGTCATTAGAAAAAGCCGTTGAACCTGAGGGGTTCTGGCTTATATGGAGTTGCCGGGAGCCAGATATTTCCGGACTCCCCGGTTCGGATTCGGTCAAGGCCTTGGCTTTGGCGGTCCACAAACCCAAACCCGACTCTTCTGCCAAGTGGCGTGTCTCGATGGATCACCGCCAGGAGAAATCCTCGGCATCATGGTGTCCGTGGAAAATGGCGGACATACTCGACGGAAACGGCAATGGCGGCCCGTTCAGCATGGCTTGTGGCGCCTTTGGGCTCAGGTTTGTTCCGTTGGGCGGCCACGCATGAGTTCGGACAACGACATCTGGATCACAGGAATTGGCGCCGCCTCGCCTCTTGGTTCGGGTATCGAGCAAATCACAGATGCCGTTCTGCAGGGAAAAACCTCTATCCAGCCCATTGATCATTTCGACACGACCACTCACGCAAGCAAGATCGCGAGTCATCTTTCCACCATTCCTGATTGTCCTTGGCCTTCGGATCCGACAGTTCCTCCCACGGGAAGGCTGATCGAGTCATGCTCCTGGCAGGCTCTCAAGAATGCCGATTGGAAACCATCGAACGGAAAATTGGGATTGGCTCTGGGGCTCGGACCCGACTGGATGCTTTCATGGGAGGCCACTTGGCATCCACCAGCCGCAGGAACGCTCGAGCGAAACGGCCAACCATATCCCGCTTATACCGATTTGATCATGCGGCATTGGAAAGGATCGATCGGACCGACAACCCAGGTATCCAGCGCCTGCGCCAGCGGCAACCACGCCTTGGTATTGGGAGCCTCCATGCTTCTGGGCGGAGCCGCAGATGCCGTGCTTGCTGGCGCCGCCGCGGTAAACACCACGCCATTGACAATGTCGGTTTTTGGCAATCTTCGCGCCACCTCCCGTCGGAACGACGACCCGGCCCGTGCTTGCAGGCCCTTTGACCGCGACAGGGATGGATTCGTGATGGGTGACGGTGGAGCCATTTTCGTTTTAGAAAAGGCTGGAAAAGCCAAGGCAAGGGGAGCGAAACCATTGGCTTTGTTGGCGGGATGGGGCATGACAAGCGACGCCCATCATCTTGTCATGCCTTCAACAGACCAAACTCATGTGATCATGGCCATGCGTCAGGCGATTGAACGGGCGGCGATCGCTCCGGGGGAACTTGGATACATCAACGCACATGCCCCGGGCACGCCCGCCGGAGACGCCATGGAGGCCCAGGCGATTCGAACTCTCGCGGAAGAAACGGAAATCAACGCGCCAGTGAGTTCCACCAAGGGAGCCACGGGACATCTTCTGGCAGCTGCGGCTTCATTGGAATTGGCAATGGGCGTGATTTGCATGCAACGCCAATTGGTTCCCGCGACATTGAATCTCGAAACGATTGATCCCGCATGCGAAGGAATCGAGCATATTCTCGGCCATGCCAGGCCATCACCTCTCAGGTGGGTCTTGTCGAACGCTTTCGGTTTTGGTGGCAGCAACTGCAGCGTTGCCATACGCTCAGCAACCTAAGCGCGTCTCCCGGCAATGGATCGATCTTCGAAGTTCAAAGGAGGCTGGCTGGAAATAAAAATGCTTCAGTCACCGCCCCACTCAAAAACAACATCAAAAGAGATGAGGCGGGCGGGATCATCCCGCCCGCCTCATCTCTTTCAACTGATATGAATCAGAAGAGGAAGTGAAACTCAATGCTGGGACCTTGGAAAAAGCTGGATCCTGTTTTGTTACTAACGGTGGGATCCACAATGTTGTAGTCAACAAGATCAGCACTCTGGGCCACCCCGACCAGCCAAAGCAGGTTGTACCCACCCCTAATCTTGAACCTCTCAAGAAGGTTCCACTCAAGGTTGAAACCAAGTTGGAAAAGCTGTGCATATCCAGTGTTGGTTCTGTTACGAGTGAAAATGTTGAATCCATCACCACGATTGAAGGCCATATCCCGCTCCATGAAGTTTGCCATGAATGCGGTTTTGGCTTCGCTGGTGAATGAGAACCCATGAAGGATTCGCGTGGAATACTCGACACCGATCTGGGGCCCAAGCATCCTGTTGTAGGTGTTTGTCAGGTAATTCGTCTGCTGGAGAGGATCCGTCCCGGCCCCAGGCCCGGAAGTGAAAATCGTGGTTCCTTCCTGGAAGTCAAAATAACGAACGCCCAAAATCAATTCAAACTCCCGATGTGCCAAGCCAGTAAGTCGATAGTTGCCTTCAAGATTTCCCATGGTCACGGATTGGCTGATCGTCTCATAAGCCAATTCAGAAGCGAAACCAGCCGTCAACCCGATGGGAATTCCCCCAGAAAACGGGGCATTAAGGGACCCGGACGCGGCAACCCCGCCGCGAGAAGTCATCTCTGGAAGATAGAAACCGGTCACTTCAAATTGCTGATTGTCGACAAGGCAGCCCAGAGTTCCAATGAATCCCCAATTCATCCGGGGGCTAATTCCGTCATAGGTGTAGTTGGGAACACCCGCGGCATTGGTGGAAACCGGAATGGGTGCCACTGAACCCAATTGAAGGGCATAGGCACCTATGTGCATGAAAAGGTGCTTTTCAGGAAGAAACGGGTTTTCAACAAAGGCTCCGGGGCTATTGGAAGGAAGGGTGACGGCCTCGAGAGGAACTGAAGGATTCGAGTATGGGCTGATGGGCCCAGGGACCAATCCACCACCCATTGGCCCAGTCGGAAGAGGATAGGTAGGTCCTGGCGGAGGGCCGAACGATGGCGCTGCTGGAACCGGCTCTGGAAGGACAATGCCACCAGAATCAATCGAAGGGGACTGGGCTATCGCCTGTCCAGCAATCGCCAGGAGTCCACTGGCGGCAAAAAATGCCAGCACTCGGGAATGCCTCATGTCACAACCCTCGTGTCCGAAAAGAAAGCCAAGGCGGTTCCAGCCGCCAAATCCGTCTTTTTCCTCATCGACCTCCCCGTCCGAATGCTTCAGAAAATCAGCCCAACCCTGACAATCGGACGCCTGAACGATGCTTATTAGGCTAATCTGATTCCTTGAAGGCTTAGCCGTGAAGCCAGCCTTGACTGTGTTTTTGAGCCGATTATGCTTAGGCTTTGACAATATGTGGTTGGTCAGGACAGATTTCATGAACACAACGATGGCCAAGGCCGAAACCATCAAACGCAGCTGGTGGGTTATTGACGCCTCAAACCACCGAGTTGGGCGTCTTGCGGTGATTATTGCCAACATTCTTCGCGGCAAGCATAAGCCTGAATACACACCTCATTGCGACACCGGTGACTTCGTCATAGTCATCAATGCTGAGAAAATCACCTTTACCGGTTCAAAGATGGACAACAAGGAATACCAAAACTATTCGCATTACGCCGGAGGGTTGAGGCGAGTCACCGCACGCGAATTGCTCTCCCGCCAGCCTGAAAGAATTCTCCGGGAAGCTGTCCGCAGGATGGTTCCGCGCAATCCGCTCGGCCGCCAACAAATGACCAAGCTGAATGTTTACGCCGGGGACAAACATCCTCATCAGGCGCAACAACCGCAACCATTCACTGCCAATACTTGAATATCAGGAGATAGCCAGTGGCTGAACCCCGCAACAAAAAAACATATTATCTTGGAACAGGTCGCCGAAAGACCTCCGTTGCCAGGGTTCGCCTTTTTGAAGGCCCCGGCGATGTCTTGATCAACGGTAGAAAGCTTGAGGACTTTTTCACAGAGGCCAAGGATCGTATCGCCGTAATGGGCCCTCTTGATGTCACATCAATGATTGGCCGTGTTCACGCCCAAATTCTTGTCCACGGAGGCGGAATCACGGGGCAGGCTGGGGCCATTTGCCAAGGAATGGCTCGCGCTCTCAAACGCATGTACAATCTTTCTCCAGAAGCGCAAAAGCCCGTTGAAGCGCCCCCCACCGCCGAAGGTGAGGCCGCTCAACCGGTTGTCACCATGGGCGACCGATTGCGGGAATCCGGCTTCCTGACCCGAGACGGCCGAATGAAGGAACGAAAGAAGTATGGGCATAAGGGTGCCCGAAAGAGCTTCCAGTTTTCCAAGCGCTAATTGTTTTCAACTGTTTCGGAATAAAAAAGGCCATGCGAAATATCGCATGGCCTTTTTTATTGGTCGGACGAATCCAGCCGGATCAGTTCTTCTATCCGTTGTTTTATTGGCGCGGAAATCTGGCCTTGGGATCCCGCAAATTGACAAAGCCAGCGAGTCATGCTTCCCCAGCGGTTGGTTCTGGCCAAATCGGCGACGAGTGGGTTCGCAACCCAAGGGCCCGGGATGCTTGAATGCAGGCGCGCCTGATCCATTTCCGGGTGGTCGCGGCGGCATGAGTAAAAATCAATCAAGCCAAGCCTGCCTGATGGCTGAATAATGAAATTTGCTGGGCGGGCATCGCCATGCAACAAAATCATTGGGCCATTTTCCGGAAGGCGGGAAGCAAGATTGCTGAATTCCCCGCTCCTTTTCTCAAGTTGAATGGAGAGACGCACAATCTCCAAAGGCAAGTTTTTATCCCTTGTAGCTTGCGTTAGGACCTGGGGCAAACGATTTGCGAGTTTTTTCCTACTCGCAACTCCAGGAAGGGTTCCAAATTGGATACCGAAAGATTCAATTGATCTCTTTTGTATTTGCTGTAAAAGGCCTTTGGCATGTTCGAGGGCATCGATTCGGCTTGGTTCGAAGGGATTCCATGAGTGGCCTGGCAACCATTCCGCCAGCGTCCAGTAATGGCCAAATCCGGTCCAGGCGGGTCGATGATTGATTTGCTTCGGAATGCCTTCAATACCAACGCAGGCACTTATCAAGTCCCATGCGTCAGACAATCCGCGCAAAATGGAAGGATTTTCTGGCATGGCCCGAAGCACCAAGTGAGGGCCCAGTCGCCAAATGGAACAGTCTCCGAATGAGCTGCTTGGCCGACTCAGTCGCTGGAGGGGTTCGCGGTCATACAGGGCGTGGTGTTTGGATAGGACTGCCTGGGCTTGACGATTCAGTTGGTCGCCATCAGCGGCGGGATGCCAAAATCCCTTCGACAGCGGGCTGTTGCGCATGGGACTTGCTTCCCTGCCTAACATGAGACAACTGGCTCAACAATCCCGGGGCCACTCCGAGCAACACCGTTAAGATGGCGCAGCAGGTGCCGGAAATCAGCGGAATGGAACTTCCGAGTTTTGGTTGCGGCCCAATCGGAAGCCTGAGAACCATTCTTTGGATCAAACACAGGTAATACCAGGCAGCAACGGCAGCATTGACAACAATCAGCAGACCGAGGATTCCAATCAACGCGGAATTGGGTGACGCCGGTGAACCAATCGTTGCAAGGATAACCTGGGCCTTGGCCACAAAACCGACCGTCAGGGGAAGACCAAGAAAGCCCAACAGGCAAACAGCGAGACTGAACGCCGCGCAGGGGGAGCGATAGGCCAGCCCTGCCAAATCATCGGAATGCCCCATAGGCAGATCAGGATCATCCAGATAGGCAAGGATCGCAAAGGCACCCAAGCTCATGATGCCATAGGAAGCCAGGTAAAACACCATCGGCCCCACGCCACCAACCCCGTTATGGGTGGCTGGCCCGGCGGCAAGCGAAGCCAGCATATAACCACCCTGGGCAACGCCTGAGTAAGCCAGAAGCCTGCGAAGGCTGCCCTGCCATATGGCCAGGCAATTGCCTATCGTCATGGTCACGACCGCGAGGATCCAGATCAGGGTTCCATCCATTCCTCCGAATGGTTCACCATGAACGCTGGCCAAGCCAAGCACGCGGACAAGGGCCACCAATCCCGCGGCCTTGGGGAACCACGAAAGGAAACCTGCCATGGCGGCGCTTGTGCCTTGATAAACATCCGGCGCGTAAAAATGGAATGGAACTGCGGTGATTTTCATGCCCAGTCCGGCCACGACAAAAACAAGAGCCACGGCCAAGGTGCGCGGCGCACCGAATCGCTGGGATGATGAATCTGACAAAGTTTCGAGAATTCCAGGCGAAAGGGCGTCGCCGTGACTGGCCAGAATTCTTGTTTGACCTGTCAAGCCGTAAAGGTAACTCAAACCGAATAAGAAGAGCGCCGAGGAAAACACGCTAAGGAGGAAATACTTGGCAGCGGCTTCCTGCCCTCTTTTGTCAGCCTTCGCAAGGTAAAGCATCACATACGAAGGGATCGAGACCGCTTCCAGACCGAGGAACAAGACGATCAGGTCCCCAGAAATGGCTACGATTGAAACACCCGCGCAGGCGCAAAGCAGGCAGCCTGTCATGTCCGCCGCCCGTTCATTGTTGGAGTCAGCGAGCAGGACCGGCAGGATCACAATCCCAAGCAGTGGACTAAACAAGCGTATCGAGGTTGAAACATCATCAAATGCAAAAAAATCATGCTGGGCGGGAAAACCAGCCAAACCTTGGATTCCAGTCAGTAGGGTCGCAACAGCCAAGCCCAAACAACCAACAAGCATCCAAACCGCCTTGGCCCGGACGAATGTTCCAACTAGGAACACAATGCACGAAAGAGCCATGAGACCCAATTCAGGGGAGGCTCGATACAGGATCGATAGCACATAAGTAACATCGGGCATGAGATGAAATGGCATGGATTACTCCGGCTTGGCCCGATCCAATCCGGCTAGGACAGCGTGATGACGGGCATCCGCTGCGGACAAGGACCGCAAGCGCGTTTCAAGTTTGTTGATTTCGGGGCGGCTGGTTTCAAGGACCAAGCCCGGCGCCATTCCCATCCAGACCACAAGCACGGCAATGGATCCAAGAATGGCGAGTTGTCGGGGCCTTGCCGGAACAGGAACAGAACCCGCCCCGGATTCACCTGAAAATGAGACCTGTATCAAGGTCATTGTGTACCAAGCCCCAAGAAACAGTCCGGACATCACCCCGGCAATCGCGGCAATTCCAAGCCAGCTTGCCACGCCGCTTCTGAAAAAACCGAACAGGCAAAGAAATTCACCGACAAACTGAGACAGGCCGGGAACACCAACAGAAGCCAAGGAAAAAAAGACGAATAGGCCGGAAGTGACCGGATATTTTGCAAGAAGGCCCCGTAGACGGGATCTCTCAAGGGTGCCTTCGGACTCTTCGATGAACCCGGCGGCCAAAAGCAAACCGGTGGTCACGATGCCATGGGCGACCATGTGGAAGATCGCCCCCTGCTCCCCGGCCTGATCGAGTGAAACGATTCCGAGAACGACATACCCAAGGTGGGACAGGCTGGAATAGGCAAGAAGCGTTTTCAAATCCCGCGCGCCGAAAGCGCATAAGGCGCCCACCACAATGCTGGCAACAGCCATTCCGCCGAGCACGGGGGCGCCAACCGATTCCATTTCACCAGGAAGGACATAAACACCCAGACGAAGCATTCCATAAAGGCCAAGCTTGGCCATCACGGCTGACAAGAAAACAGTGATCGGGGTTGGCGCTTCCCTGTATGCAATCGCCTGCCAGGTGTGGAAAGGCACCAATGGAGTCTTGACAATAAAACCAGCCATGAGAAGTAGGAAAATCAGGGAAGGATCGATCGCCGATTCACTCGCGCCAGGGCGATGCGCATTCAGGCTGTCCCAGGCAAAACTTCCCGTGGCACCTGCAACTGTCAGCAAGCCGAGAAGAGTGCATAACCCACCAGCGAGCGTATGAAGGAACATCCGCTGGGAAGCCAAAACCCGGTCAGGGCCTCCCCACAGACCGATCAAAAGGAATACCGGCACCAAGGTGAGTTCAAAAAACACATAAAAAACCAGCATATCCATCGACATGAACGCGAGAATGGTCAAGGAGATCGCCAGCAGGATCAATCCCATGGCGGGTCCGGCCTTGTCACCTGTCCAACCGGAACCCGATGCCACAACGGTGGTTCCAACCACCAGCGTAAGGAACACCAGCCAAGTGTTGAGCCCGTCAATCGCCAAGGTCAGGGAAACCACCGGACCGCGCTCAGCCAATCGCCCCATGGTGATGTCGATTGCCGTGAAGGATTGGTCCTTACCTCGTTCAGCGGCGGCGAGGGCCGGAGACTGCCTTGAATAATCCCATGTCACAATCGTTCCCAATGCCAAGGCGACCAGCATCAAGGTCTCGGCCAAATACACGGCCAATGCTTTTTGGCGATAAAGACAAAAACAGCCAATCGCCCCAAGCAACGGGATAAGGGGAAGCAGGATCAGAAGGTTCGCGGTGTTCAGCATGACTGCACGGGTTCCTCAGCGCGCCACGGTGAACATGGCCAGAATGACAATGAGTCCAAGCGCCATGGCCAATGCGTAAAATTGAATGAGCCCGTTTTGCACGGATCTGAATCTTCCCCCGATCATCCTGGGAATCGTTGCCAGGAGTTCGACCAACGGCTGGAAAAGGTCCCTGTCGAACCAACCCATGGCACGACCCGCGGTCGCTAGGGGCCTCACAAAAACGGCAAGGTAAATGTCATCTATGTAAAGACGGGCTTCAGCGGCTGTCTCCAAGGCTCCCAATGGTTTGGACAAGCGGTCGCGTCGGGAAAACAGCAGCCATGCCAAACCGATTCCCGTCAAGGCCGCGACAGTACCCAAAATCATGGGCTGGGAAATTTGAAAGGTTGATTCATGGAGTTTCCAATTCGCCGTGCCTTCAAGGAAATGGTGCAGAGACCCCGTGGGCCCCAGAAGCAATCCAACAAGTAAGGCACAAGCCGCCAAGACAACGAGCGGCACCGTCATGACGGCAGGGGATTCATGCGCATGGTCGCCGGCCTCACGCGGAATCTTCAGTTGCCCCTGAAAGGTAAGGAAGTAGGCCCTGAAAGTGTAGTAAGCCGTGAGGAAAGCCGTGAATAATGCGATCCAAAATAGGATCGAAAAATAGGCGGAGCGCTGACTATCGGAGTGGCCACCCTCATACAGGACGATGAGAATCTCGTCCTTGCTGAAGAAACCGGAAAGGGGTGGAACCCCGGCCAATGCCAAGGCCCCAATGAGAAAGCAGCCATGGGTGATTGGCAGGATTTTTGCCAGACCGCTGAATTTCCTCATGTCAATCACATGCCCCATGGCATGCATGACGCTCCCCGAGGAAAGGAACAGCAACGCCTTGAAGAAGGCATGGGTAAGAAGATGAAAAATAGCCGCGAAAGCGGCCATTGAAGACACTTCCAGGGGAGTGTGCTCATCACGAACATCCCCGCTCACGGCCAGGGCCATGAACATGTAACCAAGTTGGCTCAGCGTGGAATAAGCCAGAACTCTTTTCAGGTCCCACTGCCCTACAGCCATGACGGCCGCAAGGAACGCTGTGGCGGCGCCCAAACCGCCAGCGATGTCCTGCACGGACGCAACCGCCTCCAGGCGGGGCACATCCATTGAGGTACCGGTCATGCCTGGGAAGAACCTGGCCAGCAAATAAACACCGGCGGTGACCATCGTGGCCGCATGAATCAACGCGCTGACGGGCGTCGGCCCCTCCATGGCATCGGGAAGCCAAACATGAAGCGGGAACTGCGCGGACTTTCCCACCGCGCCGATCAGCAGCAGGACAAGCGAAAAGAAAACAACTTGGGGATCCAAAGGCGAACTGAAGACTTTTTCGTAAGCAAGGTTCAATGTTCCAAGGTGGCAACCCAACAAGATCATGGCCCCAAGAAGGGCAATGTCACCCAGCCTGGTCACAAGAAACGCCTTCCTGGCGGCAGCCGCGGCCTCCGGTTTCGCGTACCAGTATCCAACAAGCAGGTAACTACATACGCCGACTCCTTCCCAGCCAAGGAACAACACAAACAGGTTGCCAGCCAGAATCAGGACCGCCATGGCGGCGACAAACAGCGAAACCAAGGCGAAGTACCGCCCTTCTCCCGGGTCGTCGTGCATGTATCCGGCACTGAAGATCACGATCCACAGGCTGATGAAAGTAACCATCGCGGTCATCGCGCCGGCCAGCGCGTCAATCCTGAATTCCCATCCAACCGCGTCGTTTCCAATGGAAAACCAGGTTCCATAGGTTCCGGTGATTGGTTCATGCGCATGCGAAACGGATAACGCGACCGCCAAGGCGGTCATAAATCCGCCCAAAACACCTGACCCAGCGGCTACCGGCGCCCACTTGCCAAAATGGAAACAACCCAGCAAGGCACATGAAATGGCGCCCGCAAGCGGAAGCGCAGGGATCAACAATCCCAAGGTTTGGATTCCCTCGATCGAGACATCAAACACGGTTGGGCTCCTCGGGCTTGGCAGGCGCGATTCCCGCTAGCGGCAATTGAGGCAGGGGGGCAGTTGCCGGAGCCAGAGGAAGAGGTTCGTCATCAGTGACCTGCTCAAGATCCTCCTCGCGCAAATCCTGCCAAAGGCTGACATCAAGGCTCGATCTTGTCCTGTACATGGCCAAAATCAAGGCAAGGGCCAGGGCGGCCTCGCAAGCCGCGATCGTCAGCAGAAACAGCACGAAGGCTTGGCCATCCAGATTGCCCCTGAATCTGGCGAAAGCGACGAAATTCAGGGCGACGCCCTGCACCATCAATTCGACGCTCAAAAACATGATGATCAGGTTGCGTCGGGCAATGAAACCAACCAAACCCAATGAGAATAAGACCGCGGACACCGCCAGGAAGTGGGGTAGATCGGGACTTACCATCACAATGCACCCCCCGCCCCAGTCCGTTGAGCAACAGCAATCGCTCCAAGAGTCGCGACAACGAGCAAAACAGCGGCCAGTTCAACAGCAACGAGGTGCCTGCCATATAGCGTGGCACCCAGGAAGGCCGTGTTGTCGGCCGGCATCGCGGGAACACCGCCCTGATTGAGCCTTAGATCAGATTCACCAACCCTTCGGAACGGGGCGACTGGGGCGCGGGTCGCAACCAATGCACGGGCTTCGAATCCTTCCTGATAGGACTCGGTTCTCCCGGCATCCTCGCCAATGGCAAGAAGGATGATCAACACGGAACCCGCTCCGCAAATGCAGGCCAAAAGGGGCTCGCGCGAACGGCTGTCGGCATCGGATGGCAGGTGCTGTTGGGCAAGCATCAGCACAAACAGGAATGTCACGATGATGGCACCGGCGTAAACGATGATATTGGCACCCATGAGGAAGGGTGCCGCGGCCAAAAGGAACAGTCCCGCCACCCCCAATATCACAACCACAAAGGCCAGGGCGGCACGGGCAGGATTTTCCAATGTGACCAAAAATCCGGCTCCCAGACACGCCACACCTGAAAAAACACAGAAGGTCAGGCTTTCAACATTGGCAATGACGCCTCCAAGCACCAGAGCCATGAGGCCGGCAATCCCCAGAACACCCAGCAGGGATCCCGTTGCAGTTCGCTGCCCATCCGGGCGGGGGAGCAGAAGATAAATACCTAAAAAACCAAGAGATATGGGTCCCAAGACCCACCAACTCCAAGGGTAGGCGCCGGCTTCCATCATCCCGAGCATTCCCACCAACATTCCTTTGCCCCTGTCACTTAATCACTTACTGTTTGTCCTATGGCCTTGTCGCTCCGCCGGCCAAGGAACGCCCCAACCATCTCAACTCTGCGCGCTGGATGAGGTCGTCAGGCCGGAACCGGCAGGTTCCGCAGCGACCGATAACCGGCCTCCCTTGGTCCGCACAGGGTCGGTTCCCATCGCGACTGTTTGGTCAAACACGCTCAGAAGCTTTTCCTTGTCAAACATCATGTCCTCCCGGCTCATGCCCGTGAGGTCAAATATTGTCGTGAGTTCGATGGCATCGACAGGGCAGGCCTGCTCGCACATGCCGCAATAAATGCATCTCAACTCATCTATCACAAAAAGCTCCGGATATTTTTCCCTATCGGGCCATGGTGATGGAGCAGCGACAATATCAATGCAGTTGGCGGGGCAGGCGGTCGAGCACATGTAGCAGGAAACACACTTGACCCTGCCTTGTTCATCCCGATTGAGTCGATGGACTCCACGATAATGTGGAGGTAACGAAGGCTTCTGTTCTGGATATTGCTGGGTTTGGATCGAATTGGTGCCGGTGAGGGTTTTAACCAGATGCGAAATGGTTGTCACCATCCCTTGGGCAATGGTTGGCAGATAAATCTGCTCGGCAAGGCTTAGCTTCGGGTGCTTGACCCATCTGACATTTTTTTCCGCGATGGCTGGCATGACAGTCTCCTGATTGGGGTTACTCACCAAGCCTTGGCCGAAAGTTCCGGAGAACTGCTGGCCGAGGGCGCCCGTCCACGGAGAAGGTTGACGGGAACACGCTGGGGCTCACCCGGCAGCATCAGGCTGGCAACCCCCACGAGAAGTAGGCTTGCAAACGACCATAAGAACTGAAAGATAAGCTTGGCGTAATCCGGCTCAATGAACTGGCGGGACGCGGCGACCCCCACCAACGACAAAACCCCAAGAGGCATCATGGCCTTCCAGGCCAAGCTCATGAGCTGATTGAACTTGAACCTCAGGATCGTCCAGCGAACAACCATGAAGAGGCCGATGATAAACCCCATCTTCCCGCAAAAAATAGCAGCCTTAACCGCGCAGCAGATGAGATAACCGAAATCTGGGAACCCTTCCGGAACCGCCTTGAGGGCGTCCGTGACAAAGGGGAGATTCCACCCACCAAGGAACAATGCTGCCATGAGAAAACTTGTGGTGATCATGTGGGTATACTCGCCGAGAAAGAACAGGGCGAACTTCATTGAGCTGTATTCGGTATGGTATCCCCCCACTAATTCCTGCTCGCACTCCGGAAGGTCGAACGGCAGGCGGTTGCATTCGGCAAATATCGAAATCAGGAACAGGAGGCATGCCAAGGGTTGATAGGCTACCAGCCAACCATGCCGGGCCTGCCAATCGACGATACGCTCCAAGTTCAACGATCCGACCATGACGAGCACACCAAGCACCGACAATCCCATGGGTATCTCGTAGCTGATGACCTGCGCGCTCGACCTCAGTGAACCAAGAAGGCTATACTTGTTGTTGCTCGACCAACCTCCCAGCACAATGCCGTAGACGGCCAGACCACCCACGGCGAAAACAAAAAGAAAGCCAATATCCACATTGGGGGCTATTGCGAACTTGATGGTGGTCAGGCTTTCGTACGATTTGGCGCCGTCGCGCACCTCCTGAATGTTGGTGCCATTCTTCATGGCGGCCAGTTCGGTTTTGGTTGCGGGAAACATCCGCTGGGCTTTCAATCCACCCTCTGAGGATGAGTGCAAAACCGGTGCCACCGGGGTGTCGCCAAAGCTGACAACGGCCATGGCCAGCAACGCCGTTCCAACGGCAATCATTGGAGCGAGGAAATAAAACACCCTGTCGACATGCCCGGGGACCACATCTTCCTTGAGAAGAAATTTCACTCCATCAGCCAACGGCTGGCCCAATCCGAAAAACCCCTTCAGAAAGGACAACCATGGCTGCCCGAGGTCAAACCCGGTCCTGTTGGGGCCGACGCGGTCTTGGACCCAGGCCGAAACCTTTCTTTCGAGCAAAGTGGAATAGCCAACAGCCGTTAAGACGGCACCAAAGACAATGCCAATGGTCACGATGGTGACCAGGAAGCTGAAGGGAATCAGGTCAAACAGCATGATGGATTTCCATGACGCCTATGATCCGCTGCCGGTAAACACGCCGAACTCACCGGTGGAACCCTGGGCCAGGGCCGCGAGGACGCTGACAGCCTTGCCGATTTCCTTGCGGATTTCCTCAGCTCGAACAAGGCCTTTCCGGCCAAGAAGGTCGAGGAAAACCTGACCATCAGTCCGCATGCCTCGCAAGGGAACGCAACCGGCAACCGTGGACTGGGCCAACCCTGCGTGATTCACATAGGTGCCTTCCTTTTCCGAGAAGGCGGCGGAGGGAATCACGATATTGGCGCGATCCGTGAGTGCGGATGGCATCAGATCATGGACGATAAGATTTGGCACCTTGGAGAGCTTGTCGGCATCATCAACCCGAAAGCCGGGATGGGCCGAGGAATACCCTCCGGTGACATAAACAAAATGGGCGCTGCCAGCGTCGCAAGCCTGGAGTAGATCCCCGAATGATAAAGGCGTTTTTTGGAAGTGGGATACGATGGTTTCCACCCCCTTGCGGTTTGGGCATTTTTCCGCGCGAATGGTAAACTTGATGTTCGACGCGGGCCTGCCCTTTCGGTCTTTCGGATAAGTGTCATCCTCCCCGACACGGGGAACGGGTCCGGACACGATCCTGACAAATGGTGACACCGACCTGGCGTAGGAGGCAAGCAGCCATGCCTCCTCCAGCGTGAGGAACGGGGAGAGAACAAACCACGCGTTGCCGGGATCAACCCCGGAAACCTGCCGAAAGCCTCGGTCAACGCTGGCCACCGCGGCCGACCATTCAATCGGCCTGGTACCCGATTCCCCGCGCTCGAGCGGTTTCCTGAAACGCTGGGAACTATTGACCTGATGGTATCCGAGCCTTCCCTCATCGCACATGAAGTGTCCTTGGGCCCTTGGATTGAATCTTGGCCTCAACCTGTACACGACATCCTTGTTCGTGTCCAAATGGATGCTGCAGCCGGTGGAGCATCCGGTGCAGACGGAATTGACCGTCTTGAGATTCCACACGCGTTGTTTGTAAAGAAAATCCTTGCTGGCAAGCGCACCCACGGGACACAGGTCGACGACATTGGTCGCGAGCTTGTTGTCCAGCGGATGGCCAGGAAAAATATCAATTTCGGAGTGATTGCCTCTTTGGACCACATGAAGCTCGGCGGTTCCCGCCACTTCACGGGTGAAGCGGACGCATCGACTGCACATGATGCAACGATCGGTGAAAAGGCTGACATTCGCACCGATGTCGGGCTTGTTGGGAGGCGTGTTCTTCTCATCAACCATCCGGCTCGAGGCGTTGCCGAATTTGAAGCTGTAGTCCTGAAGCAGGCATTCCCCGGCCTTGTCGCAAACGGGGCAATCAAGGGGATGATTGAGAAGCAGGTTTTCCAGCGTGGCCTTCTGGGCGGTCGTGGCCATGGGATCCATGGTCTGGATCACCGTGCCATCCTTGACAGGCGTTTGGCAACCGGGAACCACCTTGGGCTGCATCGCGATCGACCCGTCGGGCTTTTTCTCTCCGACCATGACGAGGCACATTCGGCATGAAGCCACGACGGAAAGCGCGGGATGCCAGCAATAGTGCGGGATCGTCACGCCGGCCCGCTGGGCCGCCTGGACGCAGTTCAGCTTTTCGTCGCCAATGTCAACCGAAATGTCGTTGACCAGCACGGTGGCCATGGAGTTGGTCCTCGCGATCCTAGTGCGACTGCGCCATCTGAAGCCGGACTCCCTGCCGGGGGCCACTCTTCAGGTAGCTTTCAAATTCGGGGCGGAATTTGCGTATGGCTGTTTTCACGGGCCAACCGGCGCCGTCGGCTAGGCCACAAATGGTTGTGCCCGGCATGATGCCGATCCTGTCGGCGACTTCCTCCAGGATATCAAGGTCTTCCCTTCGACCCTGCCCGCGTCGGATTCTCTCGACGATCTTGAGCATCCAACCGGTGCCCTCCCGACAAGGGGTGCATTGGCCGCAGCTTTCATGGGCGAAAAAGCGACAAAGGTTATGAAGGACATCGACGATGCTGGTCTGATCATCGAATATCGTGACGGCCGCAGTGCCAAGCCCGAGCGCCTTCACGGTTCCCGGGCCATTGAAATCGAGGGGGATATCGAATTCCGACTCGGGAATGATGCCCATGCTGTTTCCACCGGGAATGGCGCCTTTGGCTTTTCGTCCCTTCCAAACGCCTCCGCCATGGTTTTCAACAAGCTCGCGAAGGGTCACTCCCATCGGAAGTTCAACGATCCCTGGTTTGTTAACATGGCCGCTGATGCAGTAAAGTTTGGGCCCATAACTTCCCGCGTCGCGGGGATTCTTGGGATCGGGCGGCACCCCGATCGATTTGAACCAATCAACGCCCCGTTCCATGATGTGCACGACATTCGCCAATGTTTCAGGATTGTTGACGATTGTGGGCTTCCGGAATGCGCCTTCGATGGCCGGGAATGGCGGCTTGATCCTGGGCCAGGCCCGTTTCCCCTCGAGTGATTCAATCAGGCCGGTTTCCTCACCGCAAATGTAAGCAGCGGCGCCACGATGGACAAACACATCCAATGAAAAAGAGGTCCCGAGGATATTCTTGCCCAGCAAGCCGGCGGAATAAGCCTCGTCGATGGCCTTTTGCATCTGCCTCATGCCATGACCATATTCGTAACGGATATAGAAGTAAGCCGTGGTGGCGCGTATCGCGTAGGAAGCAAGGATGATTCCTTCCAGAACCTGATGGGGATCCTTTTCAACGAGGACTCGATTGTTGAAGGTGCAGGGTTCGCTTTCGTCACAATTCACGCATAGGTAAATCGGCCCGGGATGCCCCTTTGGAAGGAAGGTCCACTTGAGCCCGGTTGGAAATCCGGCACCGCCCCTTCCCCTCAGTCCCGAATCCTTCACCTGATTGGTGACCTGTTCGCTTGTGAGTTCCTTCAACACTCTTTCGAGGGTTTTATAGCCACCGTCAGCCCTGTACCCCTCAATGCCTTGGCATTCTGGTCGTCCAATCCGACGAAGCAGGACAGGTTCATAAGTCGCCATCGGACCGCTCCCTTCTGCCGTGTTTCCTCATTGAACCTATGCCGGTCCGGTGGAGGCGTTGCGCAACCGCTGGACCAGATCGCGCATCCGGGACTCATCCGAAATATCGTGCACATGCTCGTCGTCGATCATGCAGGCCGGGGCACCCTCGCAGGCACCCAGGCACTCGGCGAGCTCAAGGGTCAAGGTGCCGTCGGAAGTTGTTCCCCCAACAGGCACTCCAAGCAATTCTGAAGCCTTTTCAAGCAGGCCGTCGGCCCCCCTGAGCGCGCATGCAAGGCTTCTGCACACCCAAAGCCTTCGGACCCCAAGCCTGTCTGATTCATCCCTGAAAAAACCATAGAAGCTCATCGTGTCATGAACCTCCGCGGGCGAGAGGTCCAATATGTCGGAGATCTCCTCGACCGCCCACCTCGGTACACACCTAAGCTTGTCCTGCACGAGGTGAAGGGCGGGAAGGGTCACGGCCTGCTTGCTGGGGTACCGAGGAATCAAGGAGAAGATTCGTTCCCTGATCTCAACGGGAAGAGGACCCGGAATCGGTGGCAAGTCGCGGTTCCGGACATGCGCATCAGGGTGGCTCATCGATCCAGCTCCGCCGCGATAATGTTCAAGCTCCCGAGAATGGCAGCGACATCGGAGACAGTGTGCCCCTCGGCCAGGTGCGGGAATAACGAGAAGTGAATAAAGGAGGGAGGTCGGGTTCGGGCCCGCCATGCCTCCGGGGCGCCGTTGGAAACAATGTAAAAGCCCAGCTCACCGTTGGGAGACTCGGTCGAGGCATAGACCTCATCGACGGGCGGCTGCCACTTCCTGTTGGTCATGTTGAGTTCAAAGTGATGGATCAGGCCTTCAATGCTTCGGTAAACAGAAAGCTGGTTGGGAAGAACCATCCGGTCGTCGACATTCGAGTTCACTGGACCGGAAGGAAGGTTTTCGATGGCCCAGGCGATGATTTTATGGCTCTCGAGCATTTCCTCCATGCGAACCAGGTATCTGGCAAGGCAGTCGCCGTCCTGCGAACAAACAACATCGAAGTCGATTGCCTCATAAGCCAAATAAGGTCGATTTTTGCGAAGATCGCGAACCACGCCGCTGGCACGGGCCACTGGACCCGTGGCGGACCTGTTGATGGCCTCTTCACGAGTCAGCACCCCGATGCCCTTGCATCGGTCGATGAAGATTCGATTGCGGTTCAGAAGCCGGCAAATATCGGCATGTGCCGCTGGAAATCCCTTGAGAAACGAGCGAACGCGCCCGATCCAGTCATCATCAACATCACGCTGTAAACCACCGACGCGGGTGTAACTGGGATGGAACCGCTGGCCTGTGGCCCATTCATTGATGTCGTTGATGAGTTCGCGCTGATTGAAGGCGTAAAGAAAGGCCGTGAAAGCCCCGAGGTCGAGCGCCGCCGCGCCGCATGCCAGGAGATGATCATGGATGCGCATCAACTCCGCGAATATCACGCGGATCATTTGGCAACGCGGGGTCAGTTTGATGTCGAGCAGTGTCTCGACCGAATGGTGCCAGGCGATCTCATTGGCAACAGGCGAGACATAATTCATGCGGTCGACGATGGTCACATATTGGTTGAAATCCAGGTGCTCACCGAGCTTTTCAAAACCGCTATGAAGAAATCCGATGTCAGGAGTCGCCTTGAGAATAACCTCCCCATCTAGATTCAGGACCAACCGCAGGGTGGTGTGGGTCGCGGGATGCTGGGGCCCGAAATTGAGAGTCCATTGGCACTCATGACCGCTTCCGTCAGGGGGCGCGATGGCGTCGGCTAATGTCAGGCCCATGGTTACCCTCGTCAGCTTTCTTCCCGAGACAGCGCGTGGAAATTGTGCCGCTCACCATCGCCACGCAATGGGTAGTCTTTGCGAAGGGGATGGGATGAGAATTCGTCAGGCATCAGGATGCGGCGCAAGTCGGGGTGACCTTCAAAGACTATCCCAAAAAGGTCGAATACCTCCCGCTCCATCCAGTCGGCGCCACGCCAAACATCAAACACGCTGTCGACCCGCGGATCGGGGTCGTCCGCCCAAGTCTTGACGACGAGCCTAATGCCGGTCTCGACGGATTCGAGAACATACCAAATGCCATAACGATGAACGGCGTTAGGGTAATTGAGATAGTCCGCCGCGGACAAATCAACAAGCAGGTCAAGGCCGGCGTGGGAACGAAGCTTGCGAAGAGCTTCGAGTGAGGCGGCGGGTGGCACCTCAAGGCGCACATTGTCGCGAAATCCGGAAACGATCAAGGAATCGCAACCGGCCACCGACTTAGCGAGGGCCACGATCGCGGCATGGGATTCGGGTGGTGTATAGGCTTCTGGAGTGCTCACTTGGCTTTACAACCTCAAGCGCCGGGGCGGCCAGCCACCGTGGGAAGTGACCACGCCCGGGTCGAGCTTCGGAAGTTGCCCGGAGCGACAATTTGCCTGGAAGGATCAAGCTCGCCGCGCAACGACCTGGGCCCCTCGGGGGATTCCCGCCCTTGAAATTCCCGTCCTAGGATCGTTCCCGTTCTGGCAACCTTGTCCTGGAGATCCATTACCGCTTGCAGGAGTTGTTCGGGTCGGGGAGGACAACCGGGAACGTACACATCGACAGGCAGGAACCTGTCAATGCCCTGAACAACGGCATAGGTGTCAAAGACGCCGCCGGAGGAGGCGCATGCACCCATGGAAATGCACCACTTGGGTTCCGGCATTTGAAGCCATATGCGCTGCATCACCGGCAGCATTTTCATCACGACACGGCCAGCGACGATTAGCAGGTCGCATTGTCGGGGAGAAAAGCGAAACGCCTCGGCTCCAAACCGGGCGATGTCGTGCTTTGATGCACCGGTCGCCATCAACTCGATACCGCAGCAAGCCGTGGCGAAGGGCATGGGCCAAAGGCTGTTCTTGCGGCACCAGCTCGCAAGTTCGTCAAGTTTGGCGACGATGAAACCGTCGCGTGGTTCCCTTTCTATCGCCACCGGAATACCCCCTTCCGCCATGCCACGACCCAAGCCAGCAGCAAAGTTCCAAGAAAGATCATTCCTTCCCAGAACAAAACCGTTTGCATCGACGGTGATACCACAGGGTACTCGCCAAAAGCGGCAACGGCCCATGGGTAAAGAAACAGGAGTTCGACATCGAACACCAGGAAAAGGATGGCGATCAAATAAAAGCGCACATCAAATTGCTGATAGGCGTCACCGATCGGGTCCATGCCCGATTCATAAGGCATTTGTTTGACGGGAGTTTCACGCCCGGGGTTGATCAAGTGGGAAAGGAGGAGGCTGACAGTTGCAAATCCACCGACGACAACCATGAAAAGGAGGATTGGAAAGTATGTGGCCAAGTTGAAGTCAAATGGTTCAGGAGGCATTCCTGGGTTCCAAGGTTATTGAACCGCATTTACCAGTACCAATGACAATGTTAGTGTCAATGGGTTGCGGACGGCCAACTTGATACACATCAACAGACTAGGGAAAGCCGTCGGTAGGTCAAGGCGTCGCAAACATCGGTCTTAATCCAATGATGAGGTTGTAAAGGAAGTGGGTTCCAACAGCGATTGAGAAACCGCGATACCGCGTCAGGAAGCAAAGGCCAAGCCCGGCGAAAAAGCGGAAACTAAAAAGGAGGGCCGAATACTGTTGGCCTTGGGGACCCCAGTGGTGGACCGCTCCGAAAAACCATGACGAAACAACTGCGGCAACCATCCAGCCAGCCAAGCCTCCCACACCAATCAGACTTGCCAAACCATTTAAAACACCCAAGGCCACCAGCCTGAACAAAAACTCCTCGTAGATACCTGCGCCAATCAGCGGGGTCAATGAGGCAAACTGAGGTGCTGCCCTGTCAAACCAAGAAAGCTCAACACCGCTGTTTTTCACAATGCCAGGCCATCCCAAACTCAAACCCCACAATGCCAACGACCATCCCAAGCACTCAGCGACGAGGCCAAAGCAAAGAGTTCCCCACCTGCTGGGAAAATCCCTCCATCTGGGCATCACAAGAATTGTGAGGACCACGATGATCACCAACGGGGGCAGATGTGTGGAAGATTGGCCCAATTCCGGAACGAGGTTCCTGATCCAAGCATCAGCTCCGTTTCGAGGTGATGCGCGGCCATCGGCTGAAATCCCGGCCACGGTAGCCTCGTACAAGGCGAGCAACGGCACCACTACCAGCAATGACGCGACCGGATGCCGGGTGTCCCGGAAATAATCAACCAGTTCGGCAGGCGTCCGACCAGGGAGCGCCAACAGTTTGCGCCCGGACCAGAAAGGCCAAATCATGCGAAGAAATTACCACTGGAGCGAACGCCATTCCGTGCGTCCAAGCAAGAGCGTTGGTAGTGCAAACAGCAATTCAATTTTTTCCAAGGCTTGCCACCGTCCCCGGCAAGCTTGATCGACGCAACGACCCAACGGATTTTTGATTCGTCCGAAATGCCCAATCCATAGCCTCCGCAGTGAAAAAGTCGGGATATCCTCGACCAATCTGGTCGATTTTGATCGGCAAATCCAGTCCGCAGACAAGGAAAGGAAAGCAGAGCGCTATGCTTTTTCAACATTGTCACGGCTTGTTTGCAGATATCGGCTGGCAAAATCAAATGAACAATTGGTTCACACTCTTTTAACAGCCTGAATGGAACGAAAAACACTTATTTTGACATTAATTCAAAAAGCATGCTTCATTATTTGCCAATGCAGAACCGGGAAAAAATCTTGCCCAGCAAGTCGTCGCTGGTCAGCGTTCCGGCGATTTCCCCCATGGCATCCAACGCGTGCCTCAATTCCAGGGCCACGATTTCCTGACCATCCTCGTTCAAGGCGGCGGAATGGGCGGCCCGCAACCTTGCCACAACCGTTTCGAGCAAGGCCTTGGAGCGAACCATATGCAGGGATCCCCGCCGACCTGAAACTTCGACGACCTTGAGAGCCATCAAGGCCAGCAACTTTTCCATTCCCTCGCCAGTCCTGGCGCTGCAAGAGGGAAACTGTTCCTTGGAAGAAGTAATGAGATCTGCCTTGGTAATGACTTCCAGGCGTGGCACACCTTCCAAACCTTTTTCCAACGAGAAGCGTGGCTGGTCTGCCTGCTGGCAAATCACTAGGAGATCCACCTGGAAAAGCAATGCAAGGGTTTGCTTCCTGACCTCATCCGCGAGCAAGTCCGATGTTTGGCCGAGACCCGCCGTGTCAACGAGGTCCACCACGACTCCGCCCGGCAATGCCAGCGGCGCCACGAGCCAGTCCCTCGTCGTTCCCGGAAAATCCGAAACCAAGCCTTCCGAACGCGTGAGGGAATTGAAAAGGCTTGTTTTCCCGGCATTGGGACGCCCGACCAGGGCGACTCTCATCCGCCGCGAGGAATCCGACCTCGATTCCAGCTTGCGACAAGCCAGGGATCCGTGCGCCAACAATTCCGCAAGACGCCTGAGCAACTGGTCCAATGGAAGGATCTCGATGTCCTCATCTGCAAAATCAAGCCCCGCCTCCAAATCGGCCAACAGGTCGACCAATGCCTCACGAAGTCTTTCAAGAGGCACGGACAAACCACCAGCATGCTGGTCCAAGGCTTGCCGCAAATCCGATGGAGATGTCGCATCAGCCAACCCGATGAGAGCCTCTGCCCTTGGAAGGTCGATGCGACCGGAAAGAAAGGCTCGACGGGTGAACTCACCCGGTTCAGCCAACCTTCCGCCTTGGCTCCTTACCGCGTCAATCGCCAGATCGACAATCGCCGGAGAACCGGTCAAGTGCCACTCTGCCATTTCCTGGCCAGTGTAGCTTTTTCCAGCATCCCATACGGCCGCCAGGACGGGGATAGGTTCTGAAAACGACGGAAAATGGAGGAATCCAACCGCCCAATGTCCGGGACGGGGCGGATTGTTTCCAGAAAACCAACTTGTGGTGATCGATGCCGCCCGCGGGCCGCTTAACCTGATGACGGCCCGTGGAGATGCTCCCGACGCGCTGCCAGCGGCCACGATCAGGTCATCGATCAGGGCCAAGCCACTCCGCTGCAGCATTGCCCGTCCGTCCCCTTGATCAGTTTCGAGGCTTCTCCCCGGCCTCGCGAACAAAGCGCTGGAATCTCTCAAGCAACGATTCCCGACCTTTGTTCTTTTTCTCCGCGCCTGTCGGCTTCGAGGCTGCCGGCTTGGCCGCTGGCGCGGAAATGGCTTGGGCTTTGGGAAGGAATTGGCGCTCTGCCAATCCCCAAAGGCTGGAAACGATGAAATACAAGCAAAGCCCTGAAGGAACACGATAAAACATCACGGACATCACGACACTCATGACCATCATCATGTCCTGCTGCTGCTTCATTTCATCGGAAGTCGGCGGTGGCATGAACAGTTTCTGCTGAACAACCATGAGGGACATGGCAAACAAGGGCAGCAGGTTGAGAAACGGGCCCAAGTAGATGAATCCGCCATAATCAGACGGCCTGCTGATCCAAGGAATCCGGTCGCCCCATTCCAGCAACATGTCAGGCGCGGCAAGATTTCTGATCCAAGTCAGTTCAACAGGAGCCAACCTGAAAAACACGCTTTCCTGAAGTGCGAAATAAAGCCCCATCATCACCGGCATCTGAAGCAGCATCGGCAGGCATCCTGAAAGTGGATTGATGCCGTTCTTGCGATAGAGTTCCATTTGGGCCTGCGCCATCTTCTGGCGGTCATTTCCATACTTGGCCTGTAATTCCTTCAACTCCGGAGCCAAGGCCTGCATCCTCATGCTTGAAATGGCCTGTCCCCTCGTGAACGGAAACAGCAGCAACCTGACAAGAACAGTCAGGAGAATGATGTCCAACCCATAGCTCGGAACCACGAAATGGATGGCACCAAGCACTCCATGCAGGAAATTGGTGCAGAGAATGACAACCTTGGAAAAACCGCCGCATAAGAACCAAGCGCCGAAAGCTGATGGGTAATCAACGATGGTGTCGAGCCTCAGGTCCGACGAGTAGCCAGAGATCACCTTGGGATCAACGGCCGAGTCCCCGCTCAACTGGGAGAGCAAGCTAGGCTTGGCTGGTCCGTTATAAAGCACATAACTGTGTGTGACCGGCGAGGCAGAAAGAGTGATTTCATCCGTGCCCATGCGCACGGTCGCATCTGTCACGAACAGCGGATGTGTTGTTTCGCCGGGAACGGCGTCAATCGCGACCCATTCGAAAGAATCCTCGGCTGATTCCGGGGACCAAACATAGGTAATGGCCAAATCCGTACCCCGCTCGGGCGGGGTTCCAAGCCGGCTTGTAAGGCCAGGCGTCATCCTGAATGTCACCGGTGGCCTGCCTTCAGGCCGAATCAGCAGGGTGCCTGTGGAAGGGTCGCATGACTCAAGCCTGCCGCGGAGTTGGGCGGTTTCCACCGTCGCCTGGCAATGACGGAAGGCCACGGACTGGGGATCCCTGAGGGCGATGGCCGATGCGAAATACTGCGTTTGGATACCGGCGTAACGGAGCAGGTTTGAACTGGTGGTTCCCTTTTGGATCGTGGCGGGCGCCCCAAGGGAAACCATCAGTGACGACCTCATGTCAAGCACCTGCCGATCGAATGAACCGCGAGCGTCCTGGGTGCCGAACACGGCGTTGCGGAAAGACTGCGTGAACCAGTCCCCTTCCAGTGGCAAACCCCGTGGCCCGGCCAACTGGTAGCGAAATGATTTGGCGGAGGGGTCGGACCTTTCCATGGTGATGTCCAATCCCAGATGGTATTCTCCTTCCACGAGTCTGAATGTCTTGGTTAGCCTGACTCCGCGCACCTCCGTTTGAAAAACCACACGGGCCTCTTCCTTGCCGCTATCAAGCTTTTCCCTGGAGACTGAAAAAGACCAGTCGCGACGGGTCAGGTCATCAATCGGCTGTCGTGCCGATTCACCCGCGAAATGGGTGATTCCAAAGGCACCCGGGCTGTATTCCGGCGCATTGGCTACCGGATTTTCCGGGATCAGCTCCAACGGCTTGCCCGTCGCCCTACCCGTGCCCTCGGCTCCACCGAACCTGTTCAAGACCAACCTGCGAAGCACGGCTCCCCTGGGGTCGAACTTGGCTTCGATGAAATAGGGACTGTCGGCCGAATCCGATCCAATGATGGGAAGGTTTTCACCGGCCTTGGGAAATTCAAAGGGCTTGCCGCCAGATCCGGCGCCGGGCGGGGTGGCGGCCGGGGCCTCATCGGCGATGGGGGGCTTTTGCGGCCAAAGAACGGTGCCCAGGTACATCCAGGCGAAAGTCATGATGATCAAGGGCAGGAAAAGACTTGAGCCCGCCGGTTTCTTTTCACTCTCGCTCATGAATCCGCCCATGTTGCGGGGCGGCTCATGATCACCGCCCCTTCAGCAGCCTGTCGCCGAGATAGTTCTCCAGCTCGGGGATGCGGTAAATTTTTTGCCTGACCGCCTCGGTATCGTAAGAGACCCGGCGATAGGTGATCGTGTTTCCCTGCAAAAGAACATAGCAGGAATGCGGATTGCTGTCTCTGGGCTGACCTACCGAACCGACATTCACAAGAACCTTCTGGTCGTCAAGCGTGAATGTGTGGTTGATCTCCTCCGGAGACCGGAAGTCGTATGGGCCGCCGGGCGATAATTCAACAAACACGCCCGGAACATGGGTGTGCCCCTGGAAGCAGACTCGTTCGACTCGGGCGAATATCTGCTCCATTTTGCGATTGTTATAAATATCTTCAGGAAACACATATTCATTCAATGGGTTGCGCGCCGAGCCATGAACATAAAGGGAGCCGTCACCGCCGGAAAAATAGGGCTGGCATTCCGAGAGAAACGCCCACGGCTTGAGTCGTTCGGCCGCGGTTTCTTGGCTAGGCTGGATTTGGCTTCGCGTCCAGAAGATCGCCCTTTCGGCGGATGGATTGAATCCTTCAGGCTCAAGAAGCGCCCCATGGTCATGGTTGCCACGAAGAACCTTGTCAAAAGCCATTACCTTCCCGAGGCATTCGCGGGGATTGGGGCCATACCCAACAACATCACCGAGGCAAAAAAATTCGGTGGCCCCCACGAATCGGGCGTCTTCGAGAACCGCCGTGAGCGCTTCCAAGTTGCTGTGAACATCGCTGATAATGGCCCGCACCGTTAGCCAACCTCCAGATTCGCGGGATCAAAGGGACGGCCCGCTGGTGCCATGGGACGATCGCACCGGTGCAGGAATCATCCTTTAAGCTATTCCCATGGCTCCAGTTCCGTCAATAGCCGGCTTGTTCGCCGGCCTTTTGAAACCTGGCCCGGGTCCGATCCACGGCCTGCCCCGCCGACCATGCGCGGATAGCCTCGCCCACCGTTGTTGCCGCTTTTTTGAATATGAGCGGATGGTCGCCGCGCAACGGAAGCGTGCCTTCGACACCTTGCTCCGGCTTGCAGAGCAATCCCGGCATGAGGTCGCTTGATGGCACCGCGGGAATGGGGCCGACGGTCACGGTGCCACCAGCCATTCCAGGCATTGCCACCCATTCAGGAAGTTCCGGCAACCATCCGGACGCCTGGGCCCATCGTGGATGTCCATCACCCTCCAATCTTGAAAGGATCATCCGGACTTGGGCGGCACTTCGCCGCCGGCTCGCCGGAATGCTTCCAACTTCCCGGGGAACCACATCCAACGCGGGGTCGGCCTCCAGCCTCACGGCGTATTTGCCCGGCTTGTCAATCACAATGTCAACCTGTTGCTCCCATGAGGCGCCTGATGGATCCTGCTGAAGTTTCAGGGCAACTCCATCCCCTTGGCCGAGGATGGTCCATGGGTCGCCAGAAGTGGCGTCGGCTGACTGGTAAACCACGACAGGCCTGATCCGGTTGATGGGGGAGCGAAAGAGGTCGGGCCTTGACTTCAGCAACTCTGGATGGTGGGCCTCATGATGCTGGACCGTCAGCCGAAACTTCCCGGATTTGTTCCCGCCTTCGGCGTTAGTGGCCCAGACAAGGGGAAGGAACTCGGAATCATGAGGAGTCACCCCGGTTCGCAACTCCGCAAAACCATTGCCATCCCTGTCGGAAAGCAAACCAGCCCAGACCTGAGGTCGTGTTTCAGGCACGATCTGGATCCAGACAAGCCTTCCCCTGAGTGATTCCTCGATAATCCGACTGGCTCCGGATAAGCCTCCTTGCGGGTGTCCCTCCAGCCAAGAGATTCCCGAGACCACCACCCCTGCTTTTGACAGTCCAAGCAGATCCGATTGAAAGAACACAATTTCTTGGTCGAGCCTGCTGAGCTCATTGATGCGCTTGTTGATATTTGCAACAGCCTCCATGGCTTTTTTCCGGAGGGCAAGTTGCTCTGACGCATCCCCCTCCGTGCTGGTCTCAGCCGCCTCCCTCGCCTCTTCCGCCTTGATCAATTGGCCGCCCAACCTGCTGATTTCCTCCCGGGCCTCGCCTTGCCTAAACAAAAGTAACTCAGGCGGATATCTCTCCCCCGTCAGGGCCAGCACCAGTTTCCTGAGCATCGCTGGCGATCGGGGATCGATTCTGACAAGAACGGGCGCGACCATCGTTGTTTTCGCGCATTCAATGGCCAGGAGAGTTCCAGGGCCCGACTGACCCGCCGGCGTCGGAAAAGGATCCGGCACCAACTCCTTGTTCCGCTCGCGCGTCAGGTCAACCATCACGGTGCCTTCAGGGATGGATTTGCCAACCTGTTCCCGCCAGCCTTGAAAATCGTGATGCAGAATCACGAGGGCACTTGATGCGGAGGAACCTCGGATCGCCACGGGAGCCTTGGTTTGGCCCGCCACCGGAGAAGGTGTGACAACCGGACCACGAGGCAATCGCACCTGGGCCACATCCGGCTTTGAGGCGATGAGCCTCGCTTGCTGCGGCGTGCAACGGACTGACAAAAGCGATCCAAGTCTGGCCTCAAGCAAGGCACCTTCGCCCAATGTTCCCCACCACTCAATGTCGTTGGCTGATTGGGTGGATTCCTTTCTTGAAATGGCGTCCAAAATGACCTCATATCGAGCAAACTTGGGTTGTTCAGCAGGCGCTTCCACCATCGGTGGGTCACCATCAGCAGGAGGCTTAGGCGGCACAAGCACGATGCGGGTGTCAGGCGGCATCTTGGCCGATTCACCGACAGGCGGTGGCGGAGCGGCGGAACTGGAGGCCCTCCCTTCACCACGAACATATACAGAATTGATTGGGGCGGGATTGTTGACAACTGAATCGGTGGCAATGCTGGTCAAACGACGCTTGGCTTGATCCTCGACAAGCGGATGGATGCGACCTCCGGGCATAGATCCCATCAACTTTGTGAAATCAGCCGTCTCATAAGCGTATCCGTCTATATATTCGAATTGCGCCAAATACCTTTTTGTAGCGCTCCAAACTCCAAATCTTTCATCCCGTTTCCCTGCCACAAAAATTCGGCATTCAACCAGATAATTTTGCTTCTCCATCAAGTTACCCTTGATTGTTGGAGAGTAAAAAATGATGCCCCGCACATAGGGCAATTGATTCAAAGCGCCTTCGGCACCTTGCGGAACTGACCCGGGTATCCAATTGGCTTCAGCGTCCTCAAGGACCTGTTCGATACCGGCCTCCAATTTGAGTTGGGCTTTCCCGGTTTTGATAGCGGCCAGTAACTCCCCAAATTGCCGGCGTCGGACCTGAGGGTTGGGATGAAGCGGGGCGAATAGTTCGAAGTCCCAGCGAGCCTGGTTGGCCGCCTGTCCCGTCGAAAGGAATGCCGCCAGAAGTAATGGTGCGTTCAGAGCCATGACTTACCCCAAGCCATTCCGTGCGAAGGGCCATGCCATACCATACCCCACAAGGTAGGCATGAGTGAAAAGCCGGGATAAGCCACCGAACCTCCCCGCTGTCGCATTCGGATTGACTGTCAACTTTGGAGAATCCGGTTGGATTGGTCAGGCATTCATGTGGGGATCACGGGCGCCTCCAGCGGAATTGGCAGGGCTTTGGCAATCGCTTTGTCTCGACAGGGAGCAAGCGTCGGACTCATTTCCAGACGCCATTTCGAACTTTTGAAGCTTGAAAACTCATTGCGTTTGGAAGGAGGCAAGGTCGCGTCCTGCCCCGCCGACTGTCGCAATCCAAACGAAATGGACGAAGCTATCAAAAAGCTTGAATCGGCACTGGGTCCAACTGATGTCATGGTCGCATCCGCAGGAGTGGGATATCCCACGGCGATCGATTTAACCAACCTTGAACAAACAACTGAAACTTTTGAAACAAATGTTCTAGGTGTGATACATGCGTTTCGAGCCGTTCTGCCCGGAATGATCCACAGGAAATCCGGCCAGTTGGCCGCGGTAAGCAGTTTGGCCGCTTTCAAGGGATTTCCCGGGGAAAGCGCCTATTGCGCCTCAAAGGCCGCCGTGAACACATTTTTGGAAGGAATGCGAATCAGGCTTAAGGGTACGGGCGTCGTTGTCACGACCATTTGCCCGGGATTTGTGAAAACCCCGATGACTGATATCAACAACTTTCACATGCCATTCCTGGTGAGTGCTGACTCCGCCGCTCAAAAAATCATGAAAGCCCTGGAAAACCGTAAATCCGTGGCATGCTTTCCTTGGCAGGTTTCCGCGCTTGTTGGACTCCTCAGGCTTTGCCCGGACCGCCTCATCCAATGGCTTTTCGCCGACTACAATTCCTCTCCTCCCTGCCAATCCGGTTGAAAGTCTGTTTTTCTCAACGCGTTCAATCGGATGTAGAATCAAATATCCATCCCTTTCAGGAACGCGGCGATGAATGATGAACTTCTGAAACTGGTGGACAGGGGGAATTTGGATTCGGAATCCGCTGGAAATCTCGTCAAGGAATTGCTGGGCGCCTCGCACGACCTTGCCTGGAAGGGAGCCATACTCGGGGCCTGGGCCTGCAAGGGCGAAACCGCAGATGAACTGGTTGGGGCCGCCCGGGTGATTCTTTCAAAAGGGTTGCCACTCGACTGTGATGGGCAAGTCCTTGACACATGCGGCACAGGTGGTGACGGCTGGAAGACATTCAATATTTCCACGGCCACGGCGATTCTCGCCGCCGCCTGTGGAGCCCGGGTTGTCAAGCATGGCAACCGTGGAGTTTCCAGCACCTCCGGCAGCGCCGATGTCCTAGGGCGATTGGGAATCAACCTTGATGCCGGACCGCTTCACCAGAGCGAATGCCTCAACAAGGCCGGAGCCACATTCTGCCTGGCTCCGAGGCATTATCCCCTGCTTTCAGCGTTGATGCCGTTGCGCAAATCACTCGGGATAAGGACCCTGTTTAACGCCCTGGGCCCGCTCCTCAATCCGGCCAGGGCACAAAGGCAATTGCTGGGAGTCGGCCGACCTTCATGGATGAGGCCGATCGCTGAGGCGGCGATGCGTTTGGGAAATGAAAGAACTGTTTGCGTGCATGGATCAGATGGTCTCGATGAGGTGACTCTTGCCGGACCATCCACTTTGATTGTCGCTGAAAGCGGGTCCCTGCGCGAACTCACCGTGACTCCGGGCGACTTCGGGCTTCCCGTGGTGCCAACAGGCCTTTTGGCAGTCGACGGTCCCGAGGCAAGCGCTCAAAGGATTCGAAGGATCCTTGGCGGCGGTGATGATCCCGGCAGGCATGTCGTTGCAGCCAATGCTTCCGTCGCACTTTGGACAGCGGGAATAGCGGGCGATTGGAAGGAATCGCTTCCCCGAATCAATTCAATTCTTGATTCAGGCAAGGCACTCGAAACACTCGAGCGCTGGGCGTTGGCTTCAAACGGCTAAGTCGGATGATGGGATGAGCATGAACAAATCCCGCAAGTTGATTGTCATCGGTGATCCGGGACTCGACGGGGCCGTGGCGCTGGCGATGGCCTTGGCATCCAGCAACCTCGAAGTTGTGGCCGCCCTGGCAACCGCTGGCAACATCGGCCACGAGCAAGCCACCAAAAACATGCAGGCTGTTCTGGGAAGGCTCGATCCAGCGCGATGGCCACGCCTTGGAATCGCCCCGCTGGCTAGTTACGAACTTGACGGCAAGGCCTGGCATGGCTCCAACGGCTTGCATGGCCTCGACTGGCCGAGCGCCACCCCGCTCAACGCGCCAACCTCCGACCGCCTGCTTGTGGAATTGGCCCGAAAGCATCCAGGTGAATTAAGCCTGCTCAACCTGGGTCCGTGCACCGTGTTGGCCCAGGCGCTTGATCGGGAACCGGCGTTGCCCGAACTGCTAAGCCTCGTCGTGCTTGCGGGCGGAGCCTGGCGCGATTCCGGCAATTCCCAGCCCGGTGTGGAGTTTCATTTTCACTGCGACCCGGATTCCGCGAGGAAGGTTCTTCACTCGGGCTTCCGCCTCAGGCTTGTTCCCCTGGATGCAAGCAGGCCCATGGTGATTTCACCCGCGATGATGACTGACTGGGGAACCAGCACCCAGCTTGGCGGATTTCTCGCTGAACTGATGCCTCATGGTTTGCGTCATGCCCAATCATCCTTGGGCATCGAGGGGGTTCCGGTCGAGGATGTCGCCGCCCTGGTGGCCCTGGAATTTCCAGAGGCATGCACGCTGCGACCCATGGCCGTTGACATCGAAACAAAAGGTGAAATCTCAAGAGGCATGTCGATTTTCGACACCCGAAGGCAACCCGGTTCGAAGCCCAACGCCGAGGTCGTCCTTCACATTGACCCCGAGTGGTTCCAGAAAACCTTGGCGTCGCGCGTCAATCCTTAGGGGCCGCCACAAGTGCATGAAGCTCGGAATTCGTCCATTGAATCATGTGCCCCATCGACTGGACCGGAACCGATGGAAAGCCAAGGATCGCCAATCCAGCCTTTTCAAAGCCGATGGAGTCCGCCTCGCAGGAAAGGTAATGGCCCGCCAACTCCGCCAGGTCCGACATGTGGGCCACGGCCAAAACCCATGTTCCCCTGCCCAATCGGGCCGTTTCAATTTCCTTGATGATCGCATCGGCCTGAAGGGTTGTCTTCACCTCGCATGCGAGGGCAGGAACGATCACCAGGGGAACCTCAAGGCCAAGGCCGCGCCTGACTCCCTCGGCGGTTTGCCGGGCCCGCAGGTAAGGGCTTGAAAGGATCAGGTTAGGAATGCGCCCTGTCTTTCTCAGGAAAACACCCACATCGCGGGCCTGGTCGTTCCCTTTGGCGCTCAGAGGGCGGGATTCATCCGTGGGAATGGATCCGCCGTTTGCCGGCAGGGCATCCGCATGCCTGAGCAATCCGAGTTCCATGCGCCCGACTCCTCGCAATCCTGATGACCGATCTGGTAGAGTTAGTTGGCCTCCCCGCGCCCGTTTCGGGGAGGTTTCTCATTGTGGGACCGCCGTTCATGAAACGCAACGACCTTAGAAATATTGCCATCATCGCGCATGTGGACCACGGAAAGACCACGCTGGTCGACCAAATGCTCAAGCAGTCCGGACAGTTCCGGGAAAGCGAACTTCGTGGCGAAAGGATTCTCGACAGCAACGACATTGAAAAAGAACGCGGCATCACCATCTTGGCCAAGAATATCGCCTTGCAGCTGGGAGACACCAAGATCAATCTGGTCGACACCCCCGGCCACGCCGACTTCGGCGGCGAGGTGGAGCGAACGCTCACCTTGGCCGATGGGTGTCTGCTGCTGGTCGACGCGGCGGAGGGCGTGATGCCCCAGACCCGGTTTGTGCTCCGGAAGGCGTTCGCCAGAGGCCTCAAGCCAATTGTGGTTGTGAACAAGATCGATCGGCCCGACGCCCGTCCTGTCGATGTCCTGAATTCGGTTTTCGACCTGTTCGTCGAACTCGACGCCAACGAGGACCAATTGGACTTTCCGGTGCTTTACGCGTCGGGCAGGGACGGCATCGCCACGCGCGAACTCGCTGTTCCCGCGACAGACTTCCAACCTCTCTTCAAGGCGATCCTCGACCATGTGCCGGCGCCGGAGGCTAGGGAAAATGATCCCTTGCAAATGCTTGTTGTCACCCTCGACTACAACGACTATCTCGGCCGTTTGGCCATCGGTCGGGTCGTGGCCGGGTCGATCAGGAAGAACCAGCGAATCGCCCACCTGCGAAGAAACGGAACCCTGGCCACGGAAATGGTGAAGCAATTATTCGTTTTTGACAGGTTGGGGCGGGTCGAGACAGACCTGGTCAAGGCCGGCGACATCTGCGCGGTGGTCGGACTTGAGGACCTTGATATCGGCGATACGATCGCGGACATCGAAAGTCCGGTCGCCTTGCCTCCGATCGCGGTGGATGAACCCACCCTGAGCATGGTTTTCCGCATCAATGACTCTCCCTTCGTGGGTAGGGAAGGCACTTTCGTCACCAGCCGCCAACTTCGCGACCGCCTCATAAAGGAACTCGAAAGCAATGTGGCGATGAAGATCAAGCCGGACGAGGAAAAACGGGACGAATTTCATGTGGCCGGTCGCGGACTGTTGCATCTCTCAATCCTCCTGGAGAACATGCGCCGCGAGGGATTCGAACTGTCGGTCAGCAAGCCAAGGGTACTGATGAAAGAGGTTGAAGGCGAAACGCTGGAACCGATCGAACTCATGGTGATAGAAGCCCCGCAGCACGCCGTGGGCGCCGTGATGGAACTGGTTGGGAACAGGCGCGCCGAATGCACGAAGATGGAAACCAAGGGGGCCATCAGCCATTTGGAATTCACGATACCGGCGCGAGGCCTGATCGGTTTGCGCAACCGCCTGATGACGGCAACCAGCGGCGAGGCGATCGTTCACCACAACTTCCTTGAATACTCACCGACCCGGGGCGGGGTCCCAGGCCGCCAGAACGGTGTCATGATCTCGACGGAGACAGGAAGGGTGACAGCGCATGCCCTCGAGGGCTTGCAGGATCGCGGGATCCTGTTCGTGCAACCGGGAGACGAGGTGTATGAAGGTCAGGTTGTCGGCGAACATTGCCGGGACAACGACCTGCCCGTGAATGTCTGCCGCGAGAAAAAACTCACCAACATGCGCGCGGCGGGTTCCGACAAGACGGTGGTAATCAAACCTCCGCGGCAGCTTTCACTGGAACTCGCGCTCGAATACATCGAGGAGGACGAGTATGTGGAGGTCACCCCGGCGGCCATCAGGTTGCGCAAGGTGTACCTCAAGGAGAACGACCGCAAGAAATACTCGCGGTCGACCCAAACGGCCTGATTTCGCGCCACCGCATTAGCAGGTCGCCCTAAGGCGCCTGTGCAGTTCGGGCAGAACCTCGGCTGCGCCCAGTCTCACTTGCTCAAGGGTGTCGCGGTCGCGCCAAGTCACGCTGCCATCGACAAGGCTTTGGCCGTCAACCGTGACGCAGAATGGTGTGCCCACTTCGTCCTGCCGGCGATACCGCCTGCCGATGGCGCCTCCATCATCGAAATAGGCGGCATGATCCCGCTTGAGTTCCTTGTAAAGTTTGGCGGCCATCTCTGGCATTCCATCCTTGTTCACCAACGGAAGGACCGCGACCTTGATGGGTGCGAGGCGGGGATGAAGCCTGAGAACGGTCCGGGTTTCACCCTCAACTTGCTCCTCATGGAATGCCTCGCACAAAAAGGCGAGTGTGCCCCGATCAGCTCCCGCGGACGGTTCGATGACATGCGGGTAAAAACGTTCCTTCAACTGGTCGTCGAAGTAGCGAATGTCCTTGCCCGAGCCGCGGTGCCGCGGCTTGCCCTCGCCATCCACCTCAACGGCAAGATCCTCACCGTTTCTGGCCAGCTTGCCCTCACGGTGGCTCCGTAGGTCAAAGTCGCCCCGGTGGGCGATTCCCTCGAGTTCGCCGAACTCACCCGGCGGCAGGAAAGGGAAGGCGTACTCGATGTCGGCGGTTCCGCAGGAATAGTGGCTCAACTCGTCGGCGTCGTGGTCGCGCAGCCGGAGCCGGCTCGATGCGAGCCCCAACCCGGTGTACCACCGGTACCGGCGATCGCGCCAGTAGCGATACCATTCGGCCGACTGCGATGGGTGGCAGAAAAATTCTATCTCCATTTGTTCAAATTCACGCGACCTGAATGTGAAGTTGCGCGGCGTGATCTCGTTGCGGAAACTCTTGCCGACTTGGGCGATTCCGAACGGCAGCCTGACCCTGCTGCTGTCCACCACATTCTTGAAATTCACGAAGATTCCCTGGGCCGTTTCCGGCCGGAGGAACGCCGCTCCCTCCTCGCCGCTGAGGGCGCCGACAAAGGTCTTGAACATGAGGTTGAATTCGCGGGGAGGAGTCAGGGTGCCCAATTCCCCCGCGTCGGGCCCGAGGACCTCGGCGAACGAGTCGACCGTGGTCAGGGAAACAAGGGGGCTTGTCCATGAAAGCTCATCGACCTGCTTCGAGCGAAGTCCCAGGTGCTTGAGCGCCCGGGTTTCCGTTTCCTTAAATCCTTCCTCGCCACCGGACTGGGTGGCGACGAAAAACTTTTTCCCGCGAGCCTCAACCCACCTGCCTCGAACCTGGTCATGCCTGTAACGCTTTTTCGTTTCTCGGCAATCGACCATGAAATCGTGGAAAAGGTCGTAGTGGCCCGAACACTTCCAAACCTGGGGATGCATGATGATCGAGCAGTCGAGGCCGACCATTTGATAGGCGGTGGGCGCACCCTCTGGCGCGTCAAGGTCGTCGTGGGCGGAGACCATGTCCTTCCACCATGCCTCCTTGATGTTTCTTTTCAACTCGACGCCCAACGGGCCGTAGTCCCAGAAACCGTTGAGGCCACCGTAGATTTCGCTTGAGGGAAAAAGGAATCCCCGCCGCTTGCAAAGGGAAACAAGTTTGTCCATGCTCTCGCTGCTCATGTTCGTCGTCACCTCGGTTCCGCTGGCTCTCAAACGGACTGATCGATCTCAACCCTAGCCGGGTCGGAGCGCAGCACGGCCACCAGCCGCAGGGAATCGCGCGTCGCGGCATGGTCAATATCGTCGCCAAACCCTTGCCGCAATAGACGCTGGCCACCCGCACCCTGCCTCAGGAGTTCGACAAGGGGTTTTCCCCGGGTGCTAACGGCCAATTCCGCAGCGATTCTGGCGCCATCTCCCCTCAAGTCGAATCCACTCGACCGCAATCCTTCGGCGATATGACCCGCAAGAAGGGTGTCCTCCCAGGAGGGCCCTCCCTTTTCCCCCGCGCAGATGATCGTCACGGCTGTTTGCGCGGTGGCCAGATATTGAACGGTTGAATCCAGGTTGAGGAACGATGCGACAATCGTTCTCAAGGCGGGGCGCGAACGCAGGATCGCTGGGGTGCCATTCGTAGTCGCCATCACGAGGACACAACCTCGAACCCGCGCCGAGCTGAATTCCCCGGGACCATTACCCAAGTCGTAACCGGCCGGTTTCAAACCGTCCCGCTCACCGCAGACAAGCACCCGCTCACCCGGGATCACCTTTCCCAAGAGGCTGGCTTCCTCAACGCTTCCACATGGAACGATGGCCGAAGCCCCATTGCCCAGCGCCTGGCACATGGTCGTGGTGGCGCGGAGCACATCCACAACCACGGCAATGGAGCCTCCCAATGAGCCTGGATCCACCAATCCCGGTTGAAGACAGACATCTACCTCGGATCGCATCGGCCTGAATCCTTTGTTTGGGGTTTCGCTTGTGAAGGAATCAGGCCCGCACCCCAATCATCGGGAACTCTTTGGCCAAGACCAGTCCTCATCAAAAAACCCGGCTTGAACAACCTCACCGCCCTCGGTTCCCGCACGAAGCACGGCCCAATCCCCAAGGCGCGGAAACAACAGGGCATTGGTTCCCTTCAACTCCGATTGGCCAAAGGTATGACCGGAATTGAGCACAACATAGCGGCCAGGGTTGTAAGGGTTTGGATGAATCAGCACGGGCAAATGTGCTGCGGAGTTGAACCGCGAATCTCCCATCACGAAGTCGTTTCCGACATACTTGAGTGGGAGACGCGGGAGCATATCAGCCAGCACCTTGTTCGCCGAGGGGTCTCCAAAGAGGATCAGGTTGGCCTCGCCACGCTCCTTTTGGGAAAGTTCCGTATCCATGCGAACAATGACCTCCCCATGGATGTATGTCCTCCATTGATCGCGAAATGCCTGCAATCTCGACATCGCAAGATCATGGGCGATGGGATTTCGAGGCTTTCCTGTGCCGATCACGCAAATGAACCGCTCCATGAAGGCGTCATCGATAGGCCCCTGGAGCCCGGGCTTTTTTCGCAAGGAGGTAATGAATTTCCTAGCGGCGATCCCCTCCGACCAGGTTTCTCCGGACTTGGCCAATTCGATCAAGCCTTTTCCCTTGGAATCGCCACGCACATTGGCTTCAACAACCTTGCCATCAATTGTGACTTTGACCAAGGAGCCCGGCTTTGATTCTCCGAGAATCAATCGCAATGCGGTTATGCCCTTGGTTGAGACCACAAGGCCCTCCCCATCGACACCATTCCTTTTGGCTTCGATGGTCGAGGGAGCGTAGTGGCTTTCAAGACCAAGGACTTCCACCCAGTAGCATTTTCCATGGCGAACCGAATGAGTCAGGAAACGGATATGGTCCGGCTCACTCCTTCCCGCGGCGACATGGGGGGCCAAGGCCTCGCCGACCTTGGCTTCCCAATCCGGTGGCATTTTGTGACCCAAGCCCGGGGCAACGATGTGGGCGAACCTCAACGGAGGATTTCCAGTCCACCCCTTGAGAGACTGCTCGATCCTTCTGGCCGCATCGATTTGAGGATCATCCCCTCCGGAATAGGCCACAACCGGAACCATGCATGCGTTGGCGGATGACGCCTGGGCATCATAAAGCGTCAGGATCCTTGATTGCCACTCGGGCAACTTATCCGGGAGGGTTTTCGCGTATCCGATGGTGTTCGTGAATCCCGCTCCAGGCTGAATGGCAGTCCAACGATCGGGATGATGCAACCCCAGGTGCCAGGTTCCAGCCCCGCCCATGGAAAAGCCCTTGAGCACGACACGGTCGGGATCGAGAAGCTTGACCCTGCCCCTGGCTGTTTCCCTGTTCCAAAGGGCTTCCATGGCCTCGAACACATCGGTCTCTCCGGCCCATCGGTAGGCCACATTGCCCCTGCCAAACACTTCCAGGACCACCCTGTCGATCCTTGAAGGCTTCCTGTTTTTGGAATGCCCGGCAAGGAAGGATGCGTGGGTCATTCCATCCGACCGGCCATGCAGCACGACATCCACGGGCCATTTCTTGCCGGAAAGGTGATATCCGGACGGGAGGAATATGGCGCAAGGCTGCAGGGAGTCATCCACGCGGGACCTGTAGGCCATGCAGGACCACCCTCCCTCGGCATCCTGCCAAGGCGCCCTTCCCCCGCTCATGTGATCCAGCCGCTCGGAGGCTTCATCCACCATGGCCTTTCGAAGCGCGGGAGCGCCCTTGCTGTTTTCCAACCTCAGTCGCTCATGGGCGAGCCGGTAAATTTCAATATCATCAATTTTAGAGATGTCTGATTTTCCAGCCTTGGAACGGACTTCCCGAATCCTTTTTTCCACCTGCTCGATGGTCTGGCCGGGCTCGGCGCCTTGGCAAGGCGTGACCAAAATAATTGCAATCGAGATTATCCACATATTTTTCCCTCTTGAAGCCTGAAACGACTGGTCAGGACCTGTTCATCACCCGGATCGGTTCGGCGATTTCCAGCAGCATGCGACTGATCGCCGACGCGGTGACTTGGGCCAGCGGTTCCACCGCGGTGAGAGCCCGGTCAAGGACCATGGTTCCCTGCAATTTGACCACGCCCACATCGACGGTGCCCGGCTTGTTGAGGGCAGCTTCACTGTCCGGTTTGGGAGAATCAGGAGTCCGCAGCAGCACGGCGGACATGATGGCCAAGGGCATCAAAAGACTTGCCAACGCGACCCGTCGCTTGGCCAACCAGGCACGGAAAATTCCGTCCCGCGCCAGCATCTTGACTCGAAGCGACAACTCATTCGAAGGAGAGACCCCTGAACTGAACCCCTCAAGCAGATTGGCGACTCGCGCATGCCGCGAAATGGCGGCGGAACATTCGGGGCATTCGCGCAGGTGTCGGAAATGTTCCGGATCGCAAGGCAAGTCAGGCCAAAACCGCTCCAGTGATTCCCTCAGGTTCGAACAACCCATTTCAGCGGTCCTCCCTGACCTGCCTTGGTATGTCACCCTCAACATGGCCGGTTGATTTCAGGATCTCCCAAAGCGCCTTGCGTCCCCGGGACAACCATGTCTTGGCGGTTCCCAGGGGAACGGACATCTGAATGGCAATATCCTCAACGGACTGGCCAAGGACATGGTGAAGCACCAGCGCGTCCTTGAACTCCGGCCTGATTGACGCGAGGGCCGAGGCAATGGCCTTTTCCAACTCGGATTCCACCAGCGATTCATGCTGCATGGCCTGATGAATCGGCTCGCCCGGGAATGCCTCATGCCTGATTCGACCGGCTTGTTGGCGCAATGTCACGCACCGGTTGTAGGCTATCGTCAGAATCCAGGGACGAGGCGGCCTACCGTCCCAGCGTTTCAAGTAACGGAACACCCTGAGAAAACATTCCTGCACAGCGTCATCAACAGCCGAATGATTTCTCAGCAGATATCGGCAAAGGCGGTAAATATCCGGCAGGAAACGCTCGGCCAGCTTTTCCCTGGCCAACAAATCTCCGGAGAGGCTTTGGCGCATCAATGTTTCGTCGGTTGGGTCAATCGACGCGTGCATGCCGCGATCCCCACAAGAAAGCTCACGATCGCATCGAATCTCTAAGGATATCCAAGGCTTCCTGCGGACAAGTGTCCTGAAGCCTTTTCCCCTTGGTCTTCAATTTCTCAACAAAGCGGATGGCCACATCCTGCATTTTTTCATGGGTTTCAGCGGAACCACCGAGAAGGAGAAAATGCTCGCTTTCAGTCACTCTTCGCGTTTCATCCGTCCTGTCCAAACCCACTCCGAGAAAGCCTGCCACTTGCGGGGTGGATTGCGAGGAACGCGGTTTGCGTGAAGGCATGACGATATCCCGCAACTGAATTTGCAAGTTAGATATATGTTAATGCATGCCGGATGGCATGGTCAATCAGGCCGCTTGGTGGAGACGGGGAAATGTCGGATCATTGGTTTGCGGATGGCCTGAAGTTCACATGCACACGATGCGGCGATTGCTGTTCGGGTAAGCCTGGTTATGTCTGGGTGAACGATCAGGAAATCGAAGCTTTGGCCAAAGTCCAGGGCCTTCCCGTCGATGAGGTTTTGTCGATGCACACCTTCAAAACTTCAAGAGGTCGGAGCATTCGCGAAAAAGTGAATGGTGATTGCATTTACTATGAAGCTGGAAAAGGTTGTTTAGTTTACGAAGCACGCCCTCGGCAGTGCCAATCATGGCCTTTTTGGGAAAGCAACCTGGTTTCCCCCGCCGCATGGGAGAAAACGACCGCGACCTGTCCCGGCGCTGGAAATGGACAACTCATCAAGGAAGAAGATATTTTGGCAAGAATGAGGATGATCAGGATTTAGCGGTCACCAAGGACGGAAGCCCCCTTGCATGGCTGAAGTTCAGACCTCACAATGTGAAGATGATTCTTCGTTCACTCTGACCGGTGCCTGTGCACCGGTTCATTTTTTGAAAGACATAACGAACGAGCCGAGAGGGCATGATCATGGCGGGTGGACGAATCCCGATGACCCGTGAGGGTTACGACAAGAAAAAAGCAGAACTCGACCGCTTGCAAAATGTCGAGATGATTGAAATCGCCAAAAGAATCGCGGTCGCCCGTGACCTTGGGGATCTCAGCGAAAACGCCGAGTATCACGCTGCCAGAGAAGACCAGGGAATGCTTCAGGCGCGAATTGATAGTCTCAAGGAGGATTTGGCCTGTGCAGAAATCGTGGATCCTGCCAGCCTTTCCACCGAAACAGTCGTGTTTGGTTGCAGGGTCACCGTCGAGGACTTGGATCACGCCAACGAACGAACCACATTCACCCTTGTCGGACCCGGCGATGAGGATCCCGCCAACAAAAGGATTCTCATCACCAGCCCAAGGGGTAAAGGATTGCTTGGAAAGCGGAAAGGCGACATCGCCGAGATAGTTGTTCCCAAGGGTACTCTCAAGTACCGTGTCGTGGACATCTCTCCGGGATTCTGAAGCCCCGGAATAAAAAATCCCAAAGGAAGGACCACCATGGCTTGTCGGTGCGATGGTTCGGAATTTCGATCCAGCAAGGCTCTTGCCCTGAGCCTAACTATGGCTGGACTTTTGGCATTAGCCGTTGGATCGTCTGCCACAAGCCACATGGCGGAGGAAACATCCGGCAGCAAAATGACCAAGGCAGCCAAGGATTTCCTCTCGAGTCTTGAAGCTGATCGAAAAAAGGAAGCTTTGTTTGATTTTGCCAACAAGGAGCGAACCAACTGGAACTTTGTCCCGCTTCAGGACAAACAAAGAAATCCGACCCGCAAGGGAATCCGCTTGGAACTGTTGTCCCAATCGCAAAAGGAAAAAGCGTTGGCGTTGTTGCGCTCAGGTACCAGTGACAGGGGATACCAATCAGCCCTTGACATCATGAATCTTGAATCCGTGTTGAATCGTCAGGAGAAGCCCGGAGGAAATGTGCGAAACCCAGGCTGGTATTTCATCAGCGTTTTCGGGGAACCAGGTTCGGAATCGGGTTGGGGATGGCGATGGGAAGGTCATCATCTGGCACTCAATTTCACTCTTCGCGGCTCTGCGGTCACTGGCACAACACCGGCTTTCTTTGGCGCGAATCCTGCCGAGGTGAAGTCTGGACCTGAAAAGGGAAAATTGACCGTTGAGGGGTGTTCTTCAATCGCCCTCAAATTGATCGGCTCATTCTCACCAGACCAAATTGCCAAGGCCGAGGCCACCAAGGCAGGGATTGAAATCGACCAAGGCCAATCCAAACCACCCGCTTCCGCCCTTTCGGTTGATGGCCTGGCAACGGATTCCTTCAATGAAAACCAAACAGGTTTGCTCGGACAATTGCTGCATTATTATACGGGAAGATTGCCCGCCGACCTCGAGGCCAGGGAACTGGCGTTAGTCAAGGGACAGCCGGCAGCTTCAGTCAAGTTCCAGTTTTTCAGGGACAAAAATGCCAAGGGCAATCCGACCACTTACAGGATTGAAGCTCCTGCGTATTTGATTCAATACCTCAATGTTCAGGCTGATGGGGAAGGTAATCCCGCCAACCACATCCACAGTTCCTACCGCCGCGTGAAGGGCGACTTTGGGTTTTCCGAGAACTAACCCCGCAACAACCGTCGAGAGTTCCGTCTGGCCGTCGGACATTCCGACGGCCAGCATGCTTTCGTGAACCTCATGACTGCCATCAAATTTTTCAAAATCTTAAAAAATGCGCCCAATAATAATTCATGAATCTTTGGCATAAAATTTTCATATTTAATTGAGCCGATATTCCCGGAAGGCCCGGGGGGCATCCCGCGTCCGGATGTCCGAGGCAACGCTGGGGTCTTACTGGCCCGGCTTTGTCCCGCTCGATGCATGGGAATCATCCAGCTTCTGACAATCCCCAGTCAATGTCCCGCACGCTGGATGATTCCCATGCTCAACTCCGCCAAATTTTGAATTCGCTTTGAATTGTGGGTGGCCACAATCACTTGCCCCGCCATCCAAATGCCGACAAACTGTACATAACGAACCGTTGGATTTTGGAATCCAAATGCTTTTTTCAATTCTCATTCTGGCAACAGGCAACCCATCCTATGCGAAGGATGTTGTCGCCTTTGTTCGGCAACACTGCGCCGAGTGTCATTCAGGAAATAAGGCCAAGGGCGACTTTAAAATCACCCTTCCTGATTCCGAGTCCAAGGCTGTCGAACTCAAACCTCAATGGGAGAAAGTCGCCAAGGTGTTCCGCACCGGTGAGATGCCGCCTGACGGAAAAAACCGCCCTTCTGTGGACTCTTCAAACCGATTCAACCAGTGGATCGATGAAAAAGCTTTGGGAGTGAGATGTGACGGCAAACCTTCGCCCGGCAGGGTCGTACTGAGAAGGTTGAATCGTGAGGAATACGGCAATGCCATCCGGGATCTGCTTGGCATTGGATTCAGGGCGGGCGAGGACCTGCCCGCCGATGATGTCGGTGACGGTTTTGATAATCAGGCTGATGTTTTGTCCCTGAGTCCCCTCCACCTTGAGAAGTACTTGGCAAGCGCCGAATCCGCCGTTGTCCTGGCCTTGAAAGGGCAATCAAGGAAGCGGATTGGCGCCAAGTTGGAAATTCCGACCAGAAAGGATCAATTGAAACCGTCAATCGAGCGGTTTTTGCGAAAGGCGTGGAGAAGACCGCCGGAGGAGGCGGAAATCGCGAAACTTATTGGAATTTCAGGTGCTTCGGATTCCAAGCCTGATGAGATCTTCTCGGCGGCATTGACTGCCGCATTGGTTTCTCCCCGCTTTTTATTCATTGTTGAAGCCGACCCTCCAGCGGGCCGACCTGATCGACGCCTTGACGGTTATGAGTTGGCAACCCGATTGTCCCTGTTTTTATGGAGCAGCATTCCCGACGAAGCGCTGCTTGATGCCGCGGCATCGGGCAAACTCGACACTCCCGAGGGCATCCGCGCCCAAACCGAACGGATGATGAAGGATCCCAAATCCAAGGCGTTCGCCAGGAACTTCACGGGGCAATGGCTTCAACTCAGGAACCTCAAGAACATCCAGCCGGATTCCGCGCGCTTTCCAGGAATCACGGAATCCCTCAAGGAGGACATGGCCACCGAATGTGAGATGTTTTTCTCAAATCTACTCGAGGAAAACAGGCCCATTGTTGAGTTCATCGACTCCAAACACACATTTGTCAATGACAGGCTTGCCAAGTTCTACGGCTTCAGCCAATCCAAGGTCCGAAACGCTGGATTCAGGAAGCATGAGTTCTCTGACGAAAAGCGTGGAGGCGTCACCACGATGGCTGGAGTCTTGCTAGTGACCTCCAACCCGACTCGGACCTCACCCGTCAAGCGCGGGAAATTCATCCTTGAAAACATTCTTGGAACTCCACCGCCACCCCCGCCGCCCGGTGTTTTGGAACTCAAGGACGATCCGGGAGCCAGGAAGGCGGCATCACTGCGCCAAAGAATGGAAGAACATCGCCGGGACCCCAACTGTTCCGTGTGCCATGAAAAAATGGATTCCCTAGGTTTCGGACTGGAAAATTTCGATGCCGTGGGGCAGTGGCGAGTTTCCGATGATGGCAAGGCGATCGACGCCGCCGGATTGCTCCCCGGTGGAAAAAAGTTTTCCAATCCATCGGAACTTCGAAAGATCCTGATCGAGAATCCAGAGGTTTTTGCTGATTGCCTTACGCGCAAGGTGATGACATACGCGTTGGGACGATCCCTCGTCGCGAAAGATCGCTGCGAGGTTGACCGAATCGTCTCGGATTTGAAGAAAAAGCGTTGGGGCTTTGCCGATCTCATTGTTTCTGTGACCACGAGCGAACCCTTCATTGGGCGTGAAAGAACCGACAAGCCGGGAGCCAATCCATGAATAACCAGATAGGCAGAAGACTCTTCCTGCGAGGCGCAGGAACTGGCTTGGCCCTTCCTTGGCTTGAATCGATGGCGTGGGGAAACACCAAGGTTCCGCCAAGGCGGCTTGTTTACATTTATATTCCCAATGGCGCCCACATGCCCGCCTGGACCCCGGCTGAAACCGGTGCCCTGGCCCCGGAATTACCCGAAACACTGCGTCCCTTGGCTCCTTATCGGGATTACATTTCGGTCCTCTCGGGTTTGACGGCGGACAAGGCTCGGGCCAACGGGGATGGCCCCGGCGACCATGCCAGAGCCATGGCCACATTCCTGACGGGCCGCCAGGCGCGAAAAACCGCTGGCGCGGACATACGAATTGGAATTTCTGCGGACCAAGTGGTGGCCACCAAAATTGGCGACCGAACCCACCTCCCTTCATTGGAGATCGGAGCCGACAAAGGACTCAATGCGGGTGGATGCGATTCAGGCTATTCATGTGCCTATTCCGCCAACCTTTCTTGGAAAGGGGAGTCAACTCCCGTCTCCAAGGAAACTGATCCCGTTGCTGTTTTTGGCAGAATATTCGGTACGACATCGGAAAACGACCCGACTCGAAGGGCCAGCCGCGCCCGGATCGTTGACTTGGTTATTCAGGACGCGAAATCGCTGCGGGGCAAGCTTGCGGCTGATGATGCCAGGAAGGTCGATGAATACCTCGAGAGCATTCGTGAGGTGGAAAGGCGGTTAGCCAAAGTCGGGGAAACCGCAAACAATCGTCCTTCCGCGCCCGAAGGCGTGAAACCTCCGATTTCCTCACCATCCGACCCGGCCGATCACCTCCGACTATTGGCCGACATGCTGGCGCTGGCCTTGAAATCCGATGCCACAAGGGTTGCGTCTTTTGTCTTCGCGAATGAGGGCTCCAACAGGAGTTACAAGTTCATTGGTGTGCCCGAAGGGCATCATGACCTTTCCCATCACGGACAAAACCCTGAAAAACAAGCCAAAATCCAAAAGATCAATGCCTTCCACACCAGCGTTCTGGCGCATTTCCTGGGCCGGCTCAAGGAATCGCGGGAAGGCCAGGGCAACATCCTCGACAATCTGATGCTGGTTTACGGCAGCGGAATTGGCGATGGCAACAGGCATAATCACGATGAGTTACCCATCCTGCTCATCGGCAAGGGTGGCGGATCAATCAAGCCGGGCAGGCATCTCAAGTATCCGGCTGAAACACCTTTGGCCAACTTGCACCTCAGCCTCATTGATCGCATGGGAGTGACGGGAATTAACCGTCATGGCGACAGCACCGGCAAGCTTGAAGATCTTTCATGACACATTTGCCTGCTTGGCGGGACGAGGTGCTGGCGGTTTACGAATGGGCCGATAAACAGGTATCCTCGTTTTCACCAACCTGCGCCGTTTCCGGCCGATGCTGCCGATTCCGCGAGTTCGGGCACACCCTTTTTATCAGCCACATGGAAGCTCGAATCCTTTTGGATGGCGCCCCGTTCCAACCTCCCGTTGATTCAAGGCAGGATGACTCGGGATGCCCATTTCAATTGGAGGGCCGATGCGAGGCCCGCCAAGCCCGTCCGCTTGGCTGCAGGGTTTTCTTCTGCGACCCGGCATTTGCCGAGGCGATGCCGGGAATCATGGAGGAAGGGATCTCCAGGATCAAGGCGATCGCTGACCGACATGGAGTGGATTGGCGTTACGCACCCCTCCACCATTTCCTTGATGGCGGGTATGCTGCCAGTCTGAACTTACCAGAATCCGGGAGCCACCACCCATGCGAGCCCTCATCCTCCCGCTTTGTGTTGCCATTGGCTTGACACCCTGCCAAGTGGTCAGGTGCGAGGATTGGCCGGGATGGCTTGGTCCCCGCCGTGACGGGACCTCTCTGGAAACCATTATCCCGTGGGCGGCCCAGCCTGAAGTGCTGTGGAAAACCCAAGTTAACGAGGGCCACAGTTCACCCATTGTGGCGGGGGGATTCGTGCTTCTTCACACCCGCGTTCCAGGAAAGAACTCCGAACAACTCACCGCGCGTGACCTCAAGACCGGCAAAATTGTCTGGGTAGCGGAAAACGAACGGGAACCCTTCGAAAACTCTTTCGGAACGGGTCCACGCTCCACCCCCGCGACCGGTTCCAGCAAGGTCGTGAGCCACGGAGTGACTGGCGTTTTGGCCTGCCGCGACCTGACAACGGGCAAGGAACTCTGGAAAGTCGACACGCTTCGGGAATTTGGCGGCAAGAACCTTTTTTTTGGAGCGTCCTCCTCGCCGCTTATTCACGACGGCAAAGTTTTCTTGATGGTGGGTGGGAAGCAGGCGGCTGTCGTTTGCTTTTCTTTGGAGACTGGCAAGGTCATTTGGAAATCGATGGATGACCGCGCCAGTTACAGTTCCCCCGTGATTGTTGGCGAAGGAACCCAAAGCCGCCTGCTTGTCCTGACACAGGCCGGCTTGGCCTCCCTCGACCCTGCCACCGGCCAACCGGATTGGAAGTTTCCCCTTGTTGACAAACTCAACGAAAGCTCAACGACTCCCGTCCTTCTTGGCGGTTCCGTCCTGGCGGCCAGCGTGACCTATGGCTCGGTTTCTTTGAAACCCGCCGATGGGAAACCCGAGGTGAACTGGAAAAACCCATCGTTGACCTGTTACTTCTCGACGCCCGTGCCAACTGCCTCCGGAAAGGAGTTGCTTGCGGTCACGGGCCGATTGCTTCCTCCGCCATCGTCGGTGCTGCGCTGTGTGGAAGCATCAACTGGAAAGGAATTATGGGCCCAGCAGGGGGTTGGTAAATACCATGCGGCGTTGATGAGACTCGCGGATGGACGATTCCTCATGCATGATGACTTTGGCCAAATCTCACTTTTTGAAGCCGGCAAGGATGGCATGAAGACTTTGGCCAAATCCAAGGTCTGCGGCCCAACCTGGGCGCATCCGGCGCTATCCACAGGAATTCTTGTCATTCGCGATGACAAGGAATTGATCGCCCTGAAAGTTCGGTGATTCGGTTCAAGCATCCACCGCAACACGAAACCCGTAGCCAAAATTTCCCCTGAAGGCAGGAAAATTCGCGTTGCGGTATGCCGACCGGCATCTTGCGGGATCCTGATGCCAGGAACCTCCCCGCAAAACTCGGTGCTTGCCTGTTGCAGGCCCCCGCGGATCAGTCAGCCAAATCTCGTCGTAGGGTCCATACCAATCCGCGCACCACTCCGAGACATTTCCGTGCATGTCGAACAAGCCCCAAGGATTAGGCTCGAAAGTTCCATACGGGGTGGTGCTTTTGCGGTTTGGTCCTGGTTCGCCAGATCCAAACGGCAAGTCTCCACGGCAATTAGCCTGACTTCCATCACATTTGTCGCCAAAATGAAATGCCGTGCCGGTTCCAGCCCGGCAAGCAAATTCCCATTCAGCCTCGGTCGGCAAGCGGCACGGCAGGCGCACCAAGTCCCCCAAACGCTCGCAAAAGAGTCGGGCATCGTGCCATGAGACCTGTTCCACCGGCAAATCGCCGCCTCGAAACCAGCTTGGATTGCCGCCCATGACCCTTTCCCATTGATCTTGGGTCACGGGTCCCCTCGAAAGGAGGAATGATCGGCTGATGGTGACATTCCGAGCCAATTCGTCGTCATCCCTGCCCGTGAATCCAGATGGAGTGCCCATCATGAATTCACCCGAACGGATGCGCGCGAACTCAATGCGGATGCCTGCCCCGAGATCAATCAATGGATAATTGTCTGGAATGTACTCCGCTGATTCCGCCAACCGGCAATCAGCCGACAGGCCTGTTGGCTCGATCAAGCCCCATGGACCCCGGGCAAATTCATCTACGATCTTACCTTCAAGAAACTCTGGAAACCCCGAATTATCACTGGAACCCATGGCAAACGCGGCACATTTCGCGAGAAGAAGGGCGTCAGCACGAAAATCAGGAATAATCCCATGCACCTGGCAAGGAGCGGGAAACTGCCAAAGTTCGCCTTCGATACGGACAACACCACGGTCCGCGACTCGCGTCGCCACCCCGAAATCGATCAGGACCAGCCTGTTGGACCCGATCTCATAAAGCAAATTATCAGGGCAGATATCCCTATGCAGGACACCAGCCCGGTGCATGGAAGCGATCCCCTCGGCAAGTATGCCGAATAGTCGATTGACAAGGTCGGGCCGCAACGGACCATTCGTTTTCACATGCTTTCCCAAGCTAGGCCCTTCAAGATATTCCATCACCAGGCACCACGGCCCGTCTGGAGAAGCCTGAAAAAGCCCAACGAATCCGGGTAGCGCCTGATGTCGGGGCAGACAGCCCAAGGCAAGCGCTTCAGCCTTGAAACGAGCCAATCCGCCCGGCGTTGCCGCCAGGACGGGATCCATGATTTTCAACGCGTAATCTTGTCCACCCGATTGGGCCTTAAAGACGGCACCGCAGGCCCCCCGTCCTAGAAAACCCGACAAGGTGTAACTTCCAACCATGTCTCCGACAGCGGGAAATCGTTTCATGAACCACCGAAATGAGAATCCCGGCCATGGGAACTTTCATGATTTCATGGTACAAGACATGAGGTTTTTCGAAACATGCAACGATTGAGGCTGAAATGCGACGACTCTCCCTTTTTCTCGCCGTGATTCTCATTGGAATGGCTCAATCGCAAGAGAAAAAGCCTTCACCACCCACCAAGTCAGCCAATAAAGTGGCTCTCGAGTTGCCTCCACTCAAGGGTGAATCCAAGAGCTTGAATTTGTTCGATGGCAAAACTCTCGATGGCTGGTCTGGCTATCAGGACCTTTGGTCAGTCAAGGACGGTGTGATCATCGCCAAGAACACCAAGCCCTTGAAATTCAGCACTTACCTGCTGACTAAGGATTCATTCAGCGATTTCCGGGTGATCTTTTCCGCCAAGCTCGTTGAATCCGAAATGCATTCTGGAATTTCCTTTTGGGGTGAGGTGCGTCCGGGGGTAAGCAAGGAACCAGAAAAGGACCGCTCGGAGCACACCTATGCCGGACACCTTGTGATGTTTCCTTCCGGATACGGGATGTACGACCTGTTCGGCAGGAACGGTCTCGGTGTCGATGGCGGACCTGCGAAAAAGGTCGGTAAACAACACGACTGGAACGACATAGAGGTGCTGGCTCAAGGCAATCGGGTACGGGTTGCCATCAATGGTTCCGCCGTCGTTGATTGGCGTGATCCCGAACCGAAGCGCATCAAGGTCGGCCCCATCGGACTCCAATTGCACTCGAACTCGATTCCCCAGGAAATCCACTTCAAGGGCCTTTGCTTGGAAACATTTCCCAAGGAAGACCGGTTGATCACGGTGAAATGAAGGCTGTTTCTGGAATCCTCGAATGATTGTCACCCAGTCGGACACGGATATTTCAACGCCGACTGGACGGATGCGGACCTATCTGTTCATTCCCCAGCAACCGGGGCGCCCTCCCCGTCCGCGACCTGGATTGCTGTTTTTCTCGGAAATTTTTCAGGCCACCGATCCAGTCAGGCGATTGGCCATCCTTTTGGCATCCCATGGTTATGTTGTTGCCGTTCCCGAGATTTACCACTCCCATGAACCGGCCGGAACAGTGCTTGGATACGACGAAGCCGGCAAGGCCAGGGGCAATTCCCTCAAATCCATCATTCCCATGGGAGAGTTCGATCAGGATATCAGGGAACTCGCCCGGTTCCTCAAGGCCCATCCCGCTTGCAGCGGACATCTGGGAGCTTTCGGGATTTGCCTTGGTGGACACCTCGCTTTTCGCGCCGCGCTGTTTTCCGAAATAGCCGCGACGGCTTGCCTTTATCCCACGGACCTTCATTCAGGAACACTTGGAAGGGGAGGCCATGCTGATTCACTGGCGAGGGCGGGGGAAATCCGTGGAGAATTGCTGATGGTTTTTGGCAGGCAGGACCCCCATGTGCCACCGGATGGAAGATCGGTTATTCACGAAGCCCTTGAGAAGGCCGATGTCTACTTTTCATGGCACGAGTTCAACGCGGCACACGCCTTCGCGCGAGACGAGGGCGAACGATATGATGCCGACGCGACCCGCCATGCAACAGGCCTGGCGCTGGAAATGTTTCGAAGGTGTCTTTGAAACTTTATGCCTTGAATACCAACCCGCCTTCCACCCATGTCTCACGGATGCTCCACTCAGAATCCATGAGGATAAAATCCGCCTTCTTGCCAACCTCCAACGAACCAATGGTTGAATCCAAGCCGGCCACCCTCGCCGGAGTCAGGCTTGCCATGCGTGCCACCAGGTGGGGCGGAGCCTTGGTCGCCCTAAGCATGGTGCGAAATCCCTGGTCCATTCCTGAGACTGAAGAAGCCAGGGCTTTTCCATCAACGGTGAGGCCAACTCCATCCCGCTTGATCACGACTTCACCTAGTTCCATTGGTCCAAATACGGCCGGTCCATCCGGACAGTCCATGGCACGCATCGCATCGGTGACCAAGGCCAGGTTCCCAGGCCCCTTGATCTTGTAGGCTAGCATCAGGAGTTCATCAGCCAGGTGTCGACCATCCGCGATCACTTCGGTTGTCAACGCATCAAGACAAAGGGTCGCCTCCATCACCCCGCCCCGCATGGGATAGGTTTGCAATTGCCTCAACCTGGCCCGGTCAGACATGGCGCAGAACAGGTGATCGACATGCCTGGCACCCCATGCCACAGCTTGCTCAACCTGATGGAATGTCGCGTGGGAATGACCGAGGTTCAACCGAACGCCGGATTCCATACATGCCTTGGCAAATTCCTCGGCGCCAGGCAATTCGGGCGCGACGCTTGCCGTCCGCACGACCGCTGGATCAAGCATCGACCTGAATTCGCATTCACTCGGATTCACCAGACCATCCGAAGGATGGCATCCCTTGGCCGAAGGCGCGAAAAATGGACCATACAAATGCACACCGGGGATCCGCGCGCCCCCCGTTGGCTGATTGACGAGCGATTTGGCCTTGTTCAAAAACCGGTGGATGAGACGGTCGGGAGCCACCGTCGATGTGGCCAGAAGGCGGGTTGTCCCATGACGGGCATGGGATCGGCACACCCCGAGAAAGGCTTCCGTCGTTCCATCCATGAAATCATGGCTTCCACCGCCATGAACATGAAGGTCGAAAAATCCAGGGGAGATTACGCCGTTCCAACTTCGGCAACCAGATCCTGGGAGGGAGTCCGGTCCTGTGAATTCGATCGAGATGATCAAACCATTTTCATGCCGGAGGATCCCATATTGCTCCCGGTCTGGAAGCAACAGCAATCCATGAAGGCTCGGCATTCGATTTTTAAACCACGGTGTTTAGTGGCGGAAAAGAAACTCTTTGGCGTTGATGAGGGCCCAGTGGAGGTCCTCAAGACCGCGCCTGCGGTCTTTCACCTTGGCAATGTGTGCAATGGCAATTTTTTGGTCCTCCGCTGATGGCGGGCGGGAAAGGGTGTTGTAATAGAGATCATCCAATATCTCCTTGTCCGACTTGCCGGCCTGAATAAGGCGGCCAACCCGATTTGTTGCCGAGCGCAGTTTGTCGTTAATCGTCGGGCCGTTGATCAGTTGCAGGGCTTGCGCAAGGTTACTATCACTTTCGCGCTCGCATTCGCAAGCCAACTCACGGGCAGGTTGGCCGAAGGTCTTGAGGAAAAGGTTGTTGACTTCGCCGTCAGGCAACTGGGTGGCGCGGGTACCCGCCGGCAGGCCCGCGAATTTCTCCGGCATTTCAGTCGCCTGGCAGATGGCGTCAAGCAACTGTTCGGCAGTCAGCAACCTCGAGACGGCGTGACTGAAATACCTGTTGTCATCCTTGTTTCCGTCATTGGTGGTCGCGGAAAGCTGATAGGTGCGCGAGTTCATGATCGTCCTGATCAAATGCTTGACATCAAATCGATGGGAGACAAGGTCACGCGCCAAAAACGAGAGCAGGTCGTCATTGGCTGACGGATTGGAATCACGGAAATCATCGACAGGTTCAACGATTCCCCTTCCCATCACATGGAACCAAATACGGTTGGCCAAAGCGCGGGCGAAAAACGGATTTTCACCCGAGGTCATCCAACCGGCGAGGGGTTCCCGCCGGTCCTGCCCGGGAGCCACTTGGGCGATATCGCCACCCATGAATTTGGGCGCCATCACCTTGCCAGTCCTGGGTTGGGTGATTTCGCCACCCTTGTCGGTATATACGATTTCAGCGCCCGGTATTTGAGGCGTGGGCCCGGGTTGGGAAGGATCGGCCTTCTGTTTAACGCGGGCAAAAAATGCCGCAAAGCTGTAGTAATCGTCCTGGGTCCACCGTTCGAACGGGTGGTTGTGGCATTTGGCGCACTGCATCCTGACACCGAAGAACAGCTGGGCCGTGGTTTCGGCGAGGTTTTGGGGATCCTTGGCAACCCTGTAATAGTTGGCGGGGGCCACGCTGAAAGTGCTGCCACGGGAAGTGATCAGGTCACGCACAACCTGATCGAAGGGGGCGTTTTGTGAAACCTGTTCATGAATCCACTTCTGGAAAACTTGGGTGCCCTTGACCTGAATCGTCTTGCGGTTGGAACGCAAGACATCCGACCATTTCAGTGTCCAAAAATCAGCATATTCGGGCCTTTCGAGGAGGGAATCGACCAGCTTCGACCTCTTGTCAGAACCCTTGTCCGAAAGAAACGCCTTGACTTCATCAGCGGTTGGAATGATGCCGCAGACATCGAGATATACTCGCCGGACAAAATCGGCGTCATTGCAGGTTTCCGAAGGGCTGATGTTGAGCAGCTTGAGCTTGGCAAAGACATGCTTGTCGATTTCATTGTTTTCAGGAATGTTGGGCCAAACGAAGCCCGGTCGGGGTTCAAGATAAGTGAGGCGGACAGTGACCATTTCTTCCAGGTATCGGGCGAGGATCGCCACTTCACCGGCCTGCCTGAATTCGATTAGGCCGTTAGAGGAAACTTCTGCCACAGCCGGATCGGAACTCGACATCGCAGTAAGCCTGGTGACATCACGGACAGTGCCGTCGGAAAATGCGGCTTCGACCGATATCTGCTGCCAACGGGCCGGTTTCACCTGCAACCGGGCACCCGGCAGAACCTTGAGGGATTTCACGACGGGTAGATTGGTTGCGTCATCCTTCATTCCTTCGGCGAGCCACGATTCAACGGCATTGGTGGCCACGCTTCCTGTCACGAATCGCTGACCGCCCTCATGGGCTACACGGCCGAGCCCTTTTTGGAGGAGAAGGCTAGCCAACGGATCATGGGAAACGGTGCGCCGGCCAAGGACATCCCTGGTCAATTGCTGGAAATCCTGGGTTGGATCAAAGCCTCGCAGGCTCAGCTTGAATCCGTTTTTTCCGGATGGCGTGCCATGGCATGCCCCCATGTTGCACCCACCAACATTCAGCGCGGCAATCACTTCATGACGAAAACTGACAGGAATCGGCTTTTCGAAATCCTTCACCACCAAGGGCACTTCCACACGAGATTTCCCGGCGGTAGCCACCAACTTGCCCATGCCGTTGGCGAGCGGTGTGACAAATCCAGTTTCGTCGATGCGCGCAAGTGACGGAGGATCAATAGAGATTGCGGCCAATCCAGTGAGGTCGCGGACGACTTGCTCCGCATAACTTCCAGTGACCAGAACCTGACGCCTTGAACGCTTGCCGATCAGGTCGATGGAAGCTGGTTCTACCTTAAGGGATTGCGGTTCACCAACAGCCTTTTGTCGCTGTTCAGCATCGACAGGCCAACCCGCGAAAGCGTTTGGGGCCAAACAAAGAATCGCGGTTAGTCCGACTAATTGCAGGCTGCGGTGCATATTAAACCCTCATCGGGAGTTGGGCGGCGACAGAGGATATCACCGCTCAACAGGTCGGCAGGAAGCGGACTGTTTAATCCAAGTCTCAAGGATGAAGCCTTTCCGGTCAAGCTCACGAACAACGAAACATTAAAATGATTTCAAATTCAACGCTTTTTCCATCAGTTGGTGTCCCGGATCAACAACCAATCCGGTTTCATGAGCTGCGGCCTCACTGTACTCCGATGCCTTGTCGCTGCGAATTCCCACCCCGGCCAATGCGAATGGAACCGGACCATGGCTATGGGCCCGAGTCCGCAATGGCGTTCGGTGATCTGGCTCTATCAAGATTCTGCTATCAGGATATCGATTGAGAGCTTCAAGCATCGGCCCGACGATTTTTGAGTCAATTTCCTCGATTGCACTAACCTTGGCATCCACCCGCCCCTCGTGTGATGCCTCGTCTGGTGCCTCAACATGAATGCAAACGACATCATGGGTGGCCAAGGCGTCGATCCCATATCGGCCCTTGGCAGCGTAATCGGTGTCCAAATAACCAGTTGCTCCGGGTACATTGATGCGATTCCACCCGATCAGTTGCCCAACCCCCCGAACTAAGTCAACAGCGCTGATAATCGCCCCTTTCTTGCCGAATCTTTCCTGAAAATTTTTCAGGACCGGTGCCTTTCCCATGCCCCAGAGCCAGCACTGCGTGGCCGTTTTGTGGCCAGCGGCGATTCTGGATTTATTGAAGGGCGATTCAGCAAAAAGCGGAACGCTCGCGAGCATGATTTCCTTGAGCATCTCCGAGCCTGGGCCTATGGGGAGGTGGCCCGCGACTTGCTGGTCGGGAATATCATGGGGTGGCTGTCCCTTCGTGGCCGCGGAAAAGACAGCGGCTCCGCCGCGAACAACTAACAGGTTGCGATAGCTGACTCCCGGATGAAACTCCAAGGAAACCGATACCCCATTCACCTTACGCGGCCCGCCAAGCCGCTCCTGAAGCACCTCGAGCAGTGCCTTTCCCGTGGCATTGTCAATATGGCCAGCCGTGAAATCCCTCATGGCGCCGTCAGGCACGTGGACGAGGTTGCAGCGAACCGCCCAGTCGTCAGGTCCAAGGGTGATGCCCATGGCACGGGCCTCAAGGGGCGCGCGCCCCGTGTAGACCTGGTCTGGGTCGTATCCGAAAAGGCTCAATGTCGCCACATCGCTGGCGGGAGTCTGCCTTGGCGGCACATTGTTGGAAAGGCCGACGATTCCCCTTGTCGCCACTTCGTCCATTCCCGGTGTCTTGGCCGCCTGGAGCGGTGTCCGGCCACCAAGGCTTGATTGTGGTTCGTCGGCCGCTCCATCGGGAATGACAATCACAAGCTTCATGGAATTATCAACTCCTCAACCACGGGGGTCAGTCAAGCATTTCACCCAAGAGAGCGCCTGCTTCATAAACTTCCTTAAGTGCCAAAGCTATGGCACCAGCGTGAACCGCGATGTGCCTCGCCCCGACATCCGTGTAGACAAAGTTACGGACGAGTCCCGGACGATTCCTGTCAAAGTTGACGCCTATCAACCGCCCTTGGCGGTCCAGCACCGGGCTTCCCGAATTGCCACCAATCGTATCCGCAGTTGAAATGAAATTGAGAGGGGTTTCCAAATGAATCCTTGGCCTCGCCTCAAGCCATGACGATGGCAAATGAAACGGCTCCTTGCCAGCCATCTGGTCATGGCGGGAAAAAAGTCCGGCAACCGTGGTCTGGAATGGCACATTCTTCCCGTTTTCCTCGTAAGGGCGAACCAATCCGAACGCCAGCCGCAGGGTGAATGTGGCATCGGGGGCCACGGCGCGGGAATAAAGCTTGAATCGCGCTTGAGCCACGCGGGCCATCGACTGCCTTTCTGGTTCCTCAACCTCATCCTCAAATCGTTTCCGCATTGAGCGGGCAAAAGGATCCACAAGCGCAACCAGGCGAATCATGGAGTCAGCGCTCGAGCGAATCGCATCCTCCCCACCGGAAACCAGTCGTCGCCTTTCCTGCACATCGGCCAATCGCGTCCCATCCACCAGTTCCGAGGCGAGGCGCAAAGGTTGCTTTCCATCCAAAATCCTTTTGACTTCCGGATGGCTGGGACCAAGCACTTCAGCCAACCAGGTGAGAGTGGCCGACAGCCGCGCTTTCTCGAATGAAGGGTGGATCGGTGCCGGGGAATAAAGCGCCAGTTCAAGCGATTTTCTGTTGGCGTCACGATACTCGCGCAATCGGTCGCCATCGGGCTTCGGGTTTTCAACCACAAGCCGGAAGATCGTCCTGGCAATCACGAACAAGTCGGAATCAAATGCGAAGCCTCGTTCAAAGAGCGAATGTTCTCGATAAAATTGGGAGTGGGCCCGGCACGCCGAAGCCAGCGACTCCCACGGGCGATTGTCATTCGAGGCGCCGATGAGCCGCTGCTCCTCCTCGACTTTGACCGCCATCAGCCTGGCGTCGAGCAACCCTTGGTATTGGCCTGAAATCGCCTTGCGGCTGTTGGCCACCGAATGAAGCTCCCTGGCGGCCTGACGAGCCGCATCCGATCCCGTGGAAGCATGCTGCCCAAGCGCTGCCTCAAGCATTCTGAGGTAAGCCAGGGAAAACGGATGAAGGTGATCCCGACGGTGCTGCAATTTGGCGACCGTCTCGAGCCTTTGGGTCGCCCCGGGATGCCCAGTGACGAACACCAGGTCTCCTTCCCGCGGTCCTTCAGGGTGAAGCCTCAGGAAAGATTCAGGCTTGTAAGCGGCCCCCTTTTCATAAACACGGAAAAGACAAAAATCGAGTCCATGCCTTGGATACTCAAAGTTGTCTACATCACCGCCGAATCCGGCAACTGAAGATTCCGGGGCGAAGACCAGCTTGACTTCGGTGAAACGGCGATAGCGATACAGATGGTAGACGGCTCCGTGGTAAAGTGTCACCACATCCGACCGCATTCCCGTCCGCTCAAGCGACTCCTTTTCAATTTGGGCCATCACTGACCGCCTGGCACTGCTTTGACCGGCCAAATCGCTCGCGGCGCGCACCGCCTCCTCAACCCGGCCCGTGACATCCTCGATCCCGTCCAGCATGTTCAGTTCAAGGTCGGGACACGCCATTTCATCCGCTGCTGACTTGGCCAAGAAACCATCCTTGAGCAGATCCCTGGCCTTGGTGCTTAATTTGGCCAATGTGTCGGCGCCAACATGGTGGTTCGTGATCACCAGACCTCTGGCCGAGACAAACGCTCCGGATCCGCCGCTGTTGAACCTGACCGAAGCAGTTCTGGCCCTATTGATCCATTCCTTTGTCAATTTGAATCCATGTCGAGTCTCGAGCAACGACTCTGGCGGGTCATTAAGAAGCCACATGCCTTCATCGGAACGACTCATGGATACGCCTCCGAGAAAAGCAAAGGCAAAGACTAGGCAAACTTGGAAAGGCCGGGAATTAATACGCATAGGCCTCTCCATCACCGGTTGAATTAAATTGTACAAATCAAATTATTTTTGAGCCGGTCGGCCTTGAGTCGAAACAGCACGCCGGGCATTGTACCGCCCCTGAGAACGAGTGGAGGGCGAAGGGTGCTCGAGACAGGAAAAAGACTTCAAAGGGCAGGTGGTGCCCTTCTGGCCGTGTTGCTTGTTCTTCTTCTCTCCGGCGGCCTTTATGGGTTCTACAGAAGCGTTTGGGAGCACGGAAAACGATTGCGGGAGGTTGTTCCAGGAAAGCTCTACAGGAGCGGACAGTTGACGGTCGACGGATTCAGGGATGCCGTTGAGAGATACGGAATCAAATCCGTGGTCAACCTTCAGGATGAATTTCCAGACCCAAGGATCCGCAACGGGTATTTGAACAAGTCTGAAACTGGGGAGCAGGAAATGTGCAGGCAACTCGGCCTTCGCTACTTCCATGTGATGCCAGACTTGATTCCTCCCGATCGGCCAAGACCCCACAGGCCGAAGGCCGTCGATGACATGCTTTCCCTATACGACCGCGAGGACCTGTACCCGATGCTCGTGCACTGCAAGGCGGGACTGCATCGGACCGGGGTTCTCCTCGCGGTCTTCCGCATGGAATATCAAAATTGGCCCCGCGAGGAGGCCTACCGGGAATTGAAGGCCCACGGATTCGGGGATAGCGCGTGCACCGAAGCCAATTTGTATGTCAGCCAATATGTGCTTGATTATGTGCCCGGCAAGCGCCTTCCCAAGGAAAAGTAGTCGAGAAACGGAGTCAACCATTGCTAACCATCATTGACAGGCAAATGCTGGCGGCCTTTTTCAAGGCCTACATCGTATGCCTTGTGAGCATGCTTTCCTTGTATGTCGTGGTCGACCTTTTCACGAACCTCGACGATTTCACGGGCAAGAACAAACCCTGGCAGAAAGTCGCCATCGACATCGCCGCCTTTTACGGATATCGTCTATCTCAGATTTTTGACAGGCTTTGCGAAGCCATCGTGCTGTTGGCCGCCATGTTCACCATCGCATGGACACAAAGAAACAACGAACTGGTCCCACTCCTTTCCTGTGGCGTGTCCATTCACCGCGTGGTGGCGCCCGTGTTGGCCGGGGCATGCGCATTGCTGTGTCTGGCGGTTTTCAACCAGGAGGTCGTTGTTCCACTCATCAGCGACAAGTTGATGAGCGAGAAGGACGACCCGCATGCCGTCAACATCGTGCAAGTTCGAAGCGGTTACGAACCCAACGGCATTCATTTCGAAGGGGACAAGGCCGACAGGACTTCGCGCGCCGTTTCCAACCTGCGGGTCACTGTCCCGGAATCGTTGGCGGGAAACCTGATCCACATCACCGCGAAAACCGCCATTTTTCACCCCGATCCCGAGGGGGGCCGGGGAGGCAAATGGGAATTATTGCAGACGATTCCCAAGGAAGTTGAAGGCTGGGACCGCGAAACTCAGTTGATCGAAGCGGTCGACACGGGCCGATATCTTCTTCATGTGAGGGAAGTCGGTTTCGATGCCATCACCAGAAACCCAAACTGGTTCGGATTCGCGAGCACGATCAGGCTTTTTCAGGAAATGCAGCGACCCGACGCCAGCAGGGCCCCTTCCCTCGCCGTCCTTTTTCACTCGCGTCTTGTCCGCCCTCTCATCGGGGTCGTGCTCGTGATGCTCGGATTGTCAGTCATCCTCAGGGACCAGAATCGCAATATCTTCATCTCGGCGGGAATATGCCTCGTTTTATGCTGCTTGTTCTTCGGTGCTGGTTATTCAGCCAAGATGCTCGGTGACAACGACTTTATCCACCCGGCCCTTGCGGCGTGGATGCCAGTCATGGTTTTTGGACCCTACGCGTTGGTTTTGTTTGACGCGGCGCATACTTGATCGGCGGGGCCTTTTGCCTTCCTTTTCAATGCCCTGAACATTCCAAGTGCCCCGTCTCCCTCTTCCAGAAGGAACTCCCAGATCTCAAAACCCGCCTGCAAGGCCATGGCGGCATATCCCGGGCAGCTTTCAGGGAAATCACTTTTCCAAATGTGCTCCTTGAGTCCGCTCAGTTCGGCATGGCTCAAATGCCCTTCGCCCTCGCGGCTCATCAGGTTCCAAAGCCTTTCAAGCCACTTATCACGGGTATCGCCATGCTGCCTGATTCCATCGATTACCCAAAGCGTTCCTCCAGGTTTGAGTATCCTAAGGATATTGATAAAAAGCTTGTTCTTGGACATGGAATCGAGATGGTGGAGCGAGTAGGAAATCAAGACTCCGTCGATGCATGCCTCGCTTGGGTAATTCTTGACGAAACTTTGGAATTCTTCCTGAACCAATTGATGCACGATGCCGGCAGACTTTAAGTTGTGGCTCGCCAAATCAAGTGCCGGTTTCGCCAAATCCACACCCAAGTACTGAACGCCCTTGGGAAAAACACTGATGACATGACTCGCGTCTCCACAAGCCAGGTCCACGACAACGCCACCCGGTGGTATTCGCGAATTCAGTTCTTTCCACAACAACGAGAAGAATTCCCGATGCCGAAGCATGTTTGTTTCAAGGCACTTCCTGTAAACAGTCCACGCGCTGGAAAAAAATTCCCCGACATCCTCAGCTTTTTGAGGACCGGCCGATTCATTTACCATGCGGGAATATCCTTGAACTCGAGAATAACGGTTTGGGCTCTCAATCCGCGGACCGCGGTCAGGGACAATTCGGCGTCCAATGCCAGCCCCGCGGGAAAGTGATAAGTCACTTCAGCGAAATTCGATGACTGGGAATCGATCGAAAAGCCTACCGGCGCCCGTTTGGTTACCCCCGCGATGGATTCCATGCGATTCAGGAATGCCCAGGATTGAAAACTTTCCAGGTCAACCGCTCCCGAATCAATCTCCGTCCTGACCGTCAATGAAAAACGGTTCGCTTTCCTATCAACCTTGGTCACGACACACCTGAATTTGCCGTCGCGTGCCAATTCAAGGGGGCCGGATCTGATTCGATTCAGCAAGTCAATTACCCTGCCCATGGGAATGACAATAAACCCATCCGTGACAACCGCCGCGGCTTCCAACTTGCATTGCCATCGCTTCGTTGGCAACCAGTCCGTGGGAACAGTCAGCACCCAATTGTGCCTGTTGGTCATTTCGGGCGGAGTCATGGAACGCCCGATGTTAATTTCCAAAGCCGACTTTCCCTGCTCAGAAAAACTCATGCGGTTGGGCGCGCTGGAAATAAGCACGGGAATTCGTTCCGATGCCCAATCAAGTTGAACCTCAAACGACCTTTTGGTGGTTCCCGTGGCTAAGTCGCGGGCCGTCTTGAGCATGATCACCTTGCCAGCAACCCCTTCCGAGTTGGCTGTTGGCGCTTGTGCTGGCAACGCATTCAGGCAAATGAGAAAAAGAGAGTTCATGGATTGGAGGATATCACAGGTAAAACAGGAGTGCCCCGCCTGGTTTGAGCCAGGCGGGGCACGGGACCCGGCGATGACCTACTCTCGCCCTTGAAGGACTACCATCGGCCCTGGATGCTTGACGGCCGTGTTCGGAAAGGGAACGGG